>JACZCU010028527.1_pt1 | contig 12547 bp, 12 predicted proteins | sample 8641851 | NCBI WGS metagenome assembly JACZCU01 (sample SAMN15324605, study PRJNA640507) | soil metagenome | isolation source: monocropping sugarcane control | place: China: Luxin town, Laibin City, Guangxi Province | collected 2019-07-25 | depth 10cm m | reverse complement strand
GTAGGGGTCGGCTCTTAGCCGACCCAGGGCCGGCTGAGAGCCGGCCCCTACACGCGCCGGTCGACGTTGACCTGGAACCGCGACCAGTCGACGCGGGCGACGGCGGGGACGGCCTGGTCGAGCGAGAGCGACACGCGGTCGCTGTAGCGCGCGAGCCGTTCGAGCAGCTCTTCGACCGCCGCGATGTCGCATTCGATGCGCAGCGTGATCGTCGTCCGTGTCTTGCGGAGGAGCCACTTGATGTAACGCGCGTCGATCGAGCGGCGGAGCGTGAGCGAGAGGCTCGGGAGCGCGTTCCTCACGTTTTCGAGCGTCAGCTCCAGTGCTCCCTCGTCGATCAGGTTCGCGAGGCGCGCACGCGCACGTGCGATGACGCGCTCGAAGCGGCTCGCTTCCTTCTCGCGCACGGCGAGGAGGTAGCGTTCCGCGTAGCTCTTCATCGAGAGGCCGGAGATCCAGTCGGAGAGGACGAGCGGGACCTGCCTCGGCGTCGCGAACGCGATCGAGCGCGTGAAGTGCCACCACCGCTTGATCCCGCCCGGCGCGATGCCGCGCAGCAAGAGGCGGCCCGCCATTTTGAGCTGATCGAACGTGCTGTAGCCGATGTTGACGCCGCTCGGGACGAGGTGCCGCATCTTCGACCGGATCCGGTCGGCGACGCCGCGATCGCTCAAGAGGCGCCCGTACAGCTGCTGGTACCCCGTGCGCATCGACTCCATCGTCATCTTCTTCGGGACGACGTTCGTCCAGAGCCGCGTGTTGTCGGCCGCGTCGCCTTCGAGCAGCCGTCCTTCGCCCTGCAGCCGCGCGTACAGCGGCGTGCGCGGGAGCGCCGTGAGCAGGCCGACCATCGCGACCTGAATCCCGGAGTGGACGATGAAGTCGTGCTGCACGTCGAAGGTCTTTGTCGTGTCGTGATCGAAGCCGATGATGAAGCCGGCGAAGACGTCGATCCCGTGCTCGTAAATCTTCCGCAGCGAGGTCTGCATGTCCTCGCGCGTGTTCTGCAGCTTCAGCGTCTCGCGGAGGCTCTCCTCGTCCGGTGACTCGATGCCGATGAACACCCACTGGAAGTTGGCTTCGTGCAGGAGCGTCATCAGTTCCTCGTCCTGCGCGAGGTTGAGCGACGCCTCGGTTCCGAAGCGGAAGGTGTAGTCGTGCTTCCGCTGGTAGTCGTGGATCGCGCGCAGGAGCTCGCGCGCCTGCGGCTTGTTGCCGATGAAGTTGTCGTCGACGAAGAAGACGTTGCGCACGCCGTGCGCGCGCAGGACGTCGAGCTCGCGGCAGACCTGTTCCGGCGTCTTCGTGCGCGGCTTGCGGCCGAACATCACGATGATGTCGCAGAACTCGCAGCGGAACGGGCAGCCGCGCGAGAACTGCAGGCTGACCATCGCATAGCGGTCGAGCTTCAGGAGGTCGTAGCGTGGGGGCGGCGAGTCGTGCAGCGACACTTCGCCGCATTCGCGATAGAGCGGCTTCGACTCGCCGGCCTCGAAGTCGCGGCAGAACTGCGGCCAGATGTACTCCGCCTCGCCCGCGATGACGGCGTCGGCGATCTCTTCGTACGCTTCCGGACAGAGCGACGCGTAGCTGCCGCCCGCGACGACGAAGAAGCCGCGCGCGCGGAAGTGCGTCAGCAGCTCGCGCTGACGCGGGAACTGCACCCCCATGCCGCAGATGCCGATGATGTCGGCGACCGGCTCGGCCGGGATCGGCTCGACGTTCTCGTCGACGATCTCGATCTCCCACGAGTCAGGGGAGAGCGCGGCCAGCGTCGCCAGGCCGAGCGGCGGATTGATCGCCCGCTTGTCGGTCAGGACCCGATCGACTGCCCACCGGAAGGTCCAGAAACTCTCCGGAGCCCGAGGATTGATCAGGAGCAGTCGCATGGCGTCCTCCTATGCAGGCCTCGGGCCCCAGGCCCCAGGCCTCAGATCACCCAACTTCGTCTTCCGAGGCCTGAGGCCCGAGGCCCGAGGCCTTAATACGCCTTCGCAAACACCGCCGTCTCGGCCTTGGGCCGGCCGCAGACGACGCAACTGGTGAATCCGCCGTTCTCGATGTCGGCGATCGGGATGACGCGGATGGTCACCTTCAGCTCGTCTTTCGCCCACGCCTCGCATTCCGGCGAGCCGCACCACGGCGAGACGGCAAAGCCGCCGTGAATCTCGGGCTTTTGCGCGTTCTTCGGCGTGAAGAAAGCGATGAACTCGTCTTTCGAGCCGATCGGACGCGTGTGTTCTTTCCGGTACGTCAGAGCACGGTCGAAGCAGCCCTGCTGGATCTCGCCGAGCGCGGCGACGACCAACGCGCCGAGCTCGCCGCGGCTGACGGTCTGCTTCTCGGACGTGTCGCGGTCGCGCCGGTTCAGCGTGACGGCGTTGTTGTCGGCATCGCGCGGTCCAATCTCGAGACGGATCGGAACGCCCTTCTTCACCCAGTCCCACTGCTTCTCGCCGCCGCGAATGTCGCGCAAGTCGACTTCGACGAGCACGTCGCGCCCTTCGTACTTCAGCGCACGCAGCTCGCCGGCCACCGCGTTCACGTAATCGAGCACGCGCTGGCGCGTGTCGTCGCCGCGGAAGATCGGGAGGATCACGACGTGCGCCGGCGCGATGCGCGGCGGCAGCACGAGGCCGTTGTCGTCGGAGTGCGTCATCACGACGCCGCCGATGAGGCGCGTCGACATCCCCCACGACGTCGTCCATGCGAGCTCGCGGACGCCTTCGCGCCCGAGGAATGCGATGTCGCTTGCTTTCGAGAAGTTCTGGCCGAGGAAGTGCGAGGTGCCGGACTGCAGCGCCTTCCGGTCGCCCATCATCGCTTCGATCGAATACGTGTCGACGGCGCCCGGGAAGCGCTCGCTCGCACTCTTGCGGCCGCGGATGACCGGCATCGCCAGGAACTGCTCGGCGAACGTCGCGTAGACGCCGAGCATCTGCTCCGTCTTGTCGCGCGCCTCAGCCTCCGTCTCGTGCGCGGTGTGTCCCTCCTGCCAGAGGAACTCGGCGGTGCGGAGGAAGAGCCGCGTCCGCATCTCCCAGCGGACGATGTTGCACCACTGATTGATGAGCAGCGGCAGGTCGCGATAGCTCTGGATCCACTTCGAGAACGTCGCGCCGATGATCGTCTCCGAAGTCGGGCGGACGATCAGCGGCTCCTCGAGTTGGGCGGCCGGATCGGGGATCAGCGTGCCGTCGGGCGCATGCACCAGCCGGTAATGCGTGACGACGGCGCACTCTTTGGCGAAGCCTTCGACGTGCTCCGCCTCTTTTTCCATGAACGATTTCGGGATGAAGAGCGGGAAGTACGCGTTGCGCACTCCTGTCGCCTTGAACATCGCGTCGAGCTCGCGCTGGATGTTCTCCCACAGCGCGTAGCCCCACGGCTTGATGACCATGCAGCCGCGCACCGGAGAGTTCTCCGCGAGCTCCGCGGCGCGCACGACTTGCTGGTACCACTCGGCATAATCCTCGGCGCGAGTGGGCTGGATGGCGGTCTTCTTTGCTTGCTGACTCATAAAGAGAAAGCGCGCATTCTATGACGAGTCGTCCTCAATGCCCGCAAAGGTTGATCGTCCGATGCTCAACGCGGACGGCCACCAGTTTTCCCTCGTGAAACGTCAGGTCGAGCAGCGTCGCGTCATTCGGACGCGCAGCCGCGAGCTTCTTGTAGCCGGTGCGATGCGCGAGCTGGATCACTTGATCCTTCGTCATGCCGCAACGGAGCGAGCGGATGAACGCATTCGTTTCATTGTCGCGGCGATGACAGCTCAGCACGAGCACGCTCAGCAGCAGCATCGTGCATATTCGTGACGAAACGGAAACGGTCGCGATCATCGGCTAGCGAAACAGGACACTCGTTCGTTACGCGTTTGCATGTTACGCAAAGGCAGTTTTTTGGTGCTGCTTTTTCTTTCCCTCTCCTCGTTCGCAGCCGAGCACATCGCTGCGCCGGATTTCACCCTTCCCACCACGGACGGCACACTCACGCTTCATGAGTACCGCGGCAAGGTCGTCTACGTCGACTTCTGGGCGTCGTGGTGCGTGCCGTGCCGCGAGTCGTTCCCGTGGATGAGCACGATGGCCGAGAAGTATCGCAAAGACGGTCTCGTGGTCGTCGCGGTCAACCTCGATAAGGATCGCGATCAGGCGAAACGGTTCCTCGACCAGTACGCGACGTCGTTCCCGGTCGCATTCGATCCGGCCGGCCGCTCAGCCGAGGCATTCAAAGTGCAGGCGATGCCGTCGAGTTTCATCATCAGCCGTTCGGGCACTGTTCTTTTTGCGCACCAGGGGTTCGAGCCCGGCAAAGCGCCGCAGCTCGAAGCGCACATTCAGGAGGCGTTGTCGAAATGAAACGAGCCATCCGGTTTGTCGTCGCAATTTCCCTGTTGCTGTTCGGGGCGTGTGCCACGGTTCACCCGTGGGACCGCGACCTCCTCGCGCAGGAGAAGATGAGCTTCAACCCGCATCCGATGATTCAGGCGGTGGATGAGCACATCTACTTCAGCAAAGAGGCGTCGATGGGTGGCATCGACGTCGGCGGCGGAGGTTGCGGGTGCAACTAGAGCAGCCGAAGCGGCCGCTCATGCGCGACGCGCTGCACACCGCGGCGCTCGCGCTGCTCCTCACGCCGGTCGTGGCGCAGGCGCAGACAGCGACGGATCACATCGACGTCACCTCGCTTCTCTATAGCGAGCAGAGTCGCACACAGGTGGTCGAGCCGGTGGTCCGTTTCAGTCATCTGATGGCGGACGGCCAGTCGATCTCCGCGCAACTCGGCATCGACGTGATCACCGGCGCGTCGCCGACGGGCGGCTTGCCGTCGGGAGTCGTCCAGACGCACACGAGCGCCTCGGGCCACACGATCACCTCACCGGCAGGCGCGATTCCGACGACGCCGTTCACTGATCGCCGCATCTCGCTCGACGGCGAGTGGAAGAAGCCGTTTGCGCGCTTCTACACCTCGACGCTCGGCGGCCACTTCTCGCGAGAGAAGGACTACCAGTCGCTCGGCGTCAACGGCGCGTTTTCCGTCGACACGATGCAGCGGCTTCTGACGTTGAGCATTGGCGGAGGCGTCAGTCATGACACCGTCTTCCCGGTCGGCGGCACGCCGGCAGGCCTGACCACCGGCGCGATCATCAGTCACGCCGCAAACGCGAAGAACGTCTCGAACATCCTCGTCGGCGCGTCGCGCATTCTCACGCGGCGATGGATGGTGTCGGTCAACGGCACTCGGACGATGGAGCGCGGTTACCTCACCGAGCCGTACAAAGTCGTGACGGTGATGAACAGCACCACTGGCTTCCCGATCGAAGACCTGACCGACAAACGTCCGACCACGCGCGACCGCTCTTCACTGCTCTTCAGCTCCGTCTACCACCTCACGGACGACATCCTCTACACGTCGTACCGCTACTACTGGGACTCGTGGAGCGTCCGCTCGAACACGATCGACCTCAAGTACCGTCACGAGCTCGACCCTGACGCGGGACCGAATGCCGGCACGTATCTCGAGCCGCTCTTGCGCTTCTACAAGCAGAGCGCCGCGAGTTTCTACACGCCCGGCCTGATCCAAGGTAACCCGCTGCCCGAATTTGCGACGAGCGACTACCGCCTCGGCGCACTGCAGACCATCACCGTCGGCGCGACCTTCGGCTATCGCCCGGCGGACAGCACGAACGTCTGGACTGCACGCGCGGAGTTCATGCGTCAGTCGGGCGGCAGCTCACCGCCGAACGTCGTCGGGATCCAGCGCAACTACGACCTGACGCCGCCGGTCAACATCTTCGCGGTCGTGTTCGGCTACTCGTTTGATTTCTGAGGCCGTAGAACGCCACACGTTTCGCGCGATGGCCAGTCCTTGCGAGGTGCTCGTCGATACCGACGACACCTCCGAGGCCGAGCGCGCTTTTTCGATCGCGGAGGCGGAGGCGCGGAGGATCGAGCAGAAGTTCAGCCGGTACCGAACGGACAACGTCATCTACGCCATCAATCATGCTGATGGCGAACCGGTTGCCGTCGATGACGAGACGGCATCGCTCATCGATTACGCGGCGGTTTGCTACGACATGTCGGACGGCATGTTCGACATCACGTCCGGCGTCCTCCGCCGCGTCTGGAGCTTCGACGGAGGGACGCGCGTTCCGAGCCGTCATGCGATCCGCGACGTGCTGCGTCATGTCGGCTGGCCGCGCGTCACTTGGGAAAACCGAAAGCTCACGCTCCCGCGCGGCATGGAGATCGATCTCGGCGGAATCGGGAAGGAGTACGCGGTCGATCGCGCGGCGGCACTCGTCGCGCAGAGCATTCGCAGCCCCTTCCTTCTGAACTTCGGCGGCGACCTCTACGCAAGCCGCCCTCGCCGCGGCGGAGCGCTCTGGTCGATCGGAATCGACGATCCCGAGCGAGCCGGAGCAGTTCTCTACCGCCTCGACGTCGCGCAAGGCGGCATCGCGACCAGCGGCGACGCGCATCGCTTCGTGCGGTGGCACGGCAAGCGGCTCGGTCACATTCTGAATCCGAAGACCGGCTGGCCGATCGAGGACGCGCCGCGATCGGTCACCGTCGCGGCGCGAACGTGTACCGAGGCCGGGACCCTGTCGACTATGGCGTATCTGCACGGCTCCGGCGCGCGGGAGTACCTGGAAGCGAGCGGCGTTCAGTTCTGGGTCGTTTAGAAGAGGAACATCCCCGCCACCGCGCCGAACATCAGTAACGTCGTGAGCGCGACAGTAGTGCGTCCGAGGCGGGAGGAAGGCTGACCGCGCATGATCTTCTTGTCGCCGGCGACGATCACGATTCCGATCAGCAGGAATGGCGCGAGCACGCCGTTGATCACGCCGCTCCAGTAGAGCGCTTGCACCGGATTGATTCTCGCGAAGTCGAGCGCGATACCGACGGCGCTGGAGAGAAGGACGACCGCGTAAAACGCACGCGCCTTCTGGAGCTTCTCGTCGAGGCCCTCGCGCCAGCCGAACGTGTCGGCGAGCGCGTACGCGGCCGATCCCGAGAGCGTCGGCACGGCGAGGAGGCCGACGCCGATCAGTCCCACCGTGTACAGGACGAAGCACCATTTGCCCGCGAGTGGCCGCAGCGCCTCGGCCGCCTGTCGCGACGTCTCGATGTGCGTGATGCCGTGGCGATGCAGCGTGAACGCCGTCGTCACGATGATGAAGAACATCACGATGTTGGAGAAGAACGTCCCGACGCCGACGTCGATCTTCCGGTGGACGATCTCGCGATGCGTCGCGCCGAACCGATCGATCATCAGCTTGCGGCCGACACGTTTTTCCTCCTCGACCTCTTGCGACGTCTGCCAGAAGAAAAGATACGGGCTGATCGTCGTGCCGAGGATCGCGACCAGCGTCGACCATGCGGTGGCGCCGTGAAACGCGCGCGGCCGGAACGTGTCGTCGAGCACCGTCAGCCAGTTCGGCCGCAGCAGGAACGCGGTGATCACGTACGCAAAGAGGAAGATGGCGAGCCACTTGAGCGCTTTCGCGAGCTCCGCGTACCGCATGAAGACGGTCGCAGCGCTGATCCCGGCGCCGAACACGATGACCCAGATGTGCGAGTTGATCCGGGTCAGCATCTCCGCTGCGTCGGCCATCCCGGAGAAGTCCGCGCCGATGTTGAACGTATTCGCGACGAGCAGCGCCACGCCGGCGATGACGACGAGCCAGCGCGGGAACTTTTTCCGCAGCGCGCGCGCCAAGCCGACCCCGGAGACCATCCCGATACGCGCGCACGTCATCTGGACGGCGGCGGAGAGCGGCCATGTCACCAGCGCCGTCCAGAGCAGCGTCGTCCCGAGCTGCGCGCCGGCGATCGAGTAGGTCGCAATCCCGGACGGATCGTCGTCCGCCGCTCCGGCGATCAGTCCGGGCCCGAGGATCGAGAAGAAGCCGGCGCGTTTCTTTTCTGTCATCCGGTGCGACGATACGCTACCGGAGCACTCTCAGGTCGATGATCAGCCGCAGGACGTCCCCCATGATGCGGAGATCGCCGTCGACGAACGTTCCATAGCGGTGGCGGCCGTAGTAGCCGTCCTCGTAACCGCGCCGGAATCCTTCGCGGAAGTAGAAGGTGTACTCCGGCAGGCTGACGTACAGGCCATAGTAGCCGTAGCTCGCGTCGACGTACGCGTACGAGCTCGAGTAGTCGTACCGCCAGCGATCGAGCCGGTCCGCCTCACCCGCGCGGAAGCCTTCCGCGTAACCGTAGTTGATCGCGTCCTGGAGCAGCTGTGCGGCGTATTGATTGACCTCGTACCACCGTCCGGCACGCAGGTACCGGTACCGCGGCTGCGCGAAGAAGAACGGATCGTGATCCCAGTCGTGGCCACGGCGCACCGTCTGTTGCTGCTGCCGCAGGTGGTCGAGGTACTGCTGCTGGAATCGGTACTGAGCATTGCGTTTCTGTTTTCGGAGATCGGCGGAACGCTGCTCGATCGTGTTCCGCTGCTTGTCGAGGTAGCGGTCGAAGTCATTCGAGCGCTGCTTCTCCTGTGCGATCAGGTCACGCTGGCGTTGCGACTGCTGGATGTCGCGGTCACGTCGCGCCTGTTGATCGTCGCGTCGTCCTTGAGGCTGTGGCTGCCACGGCTGGCGAGGCTGGATTTGAGGCTGAGGCTGAGGCTGTGGCTTCGGCTGGGGCGGCGGCTGATACTGTGGCTTCGGCGGCTGCTGCTGCGTCGTCTGCGTGACCGGCTGTTGGGGAGTCTGAACTCCCTTCAGTCCGCTCTGTCCTGACTGCTTCGCGTCGGCGGCCTTCTTTCGCTCCGCTTCGCTCTTCTGCTGTTCCGTCTGGTTCTCCTGCGCGAACGCGGTGCCCTGCGCGATCAGAAGTCCGGCGGACAGCGCGAACGCGAGTGCTGTTCGTTTTTTGAGGTGAAACATTTCGCACTCCTTCCACCTCGAAACCTACGCGTGTCAATTCGTCAACGAGAGGCCAGCGGTCACTTGCCGGACGTGATGCCCTCACATCTAATGGCGTCATGCGCGCGCTCCGCTCTCTCTTCGCTGCTCTCCTCCTTCTCTTCGTCGCAGCCGTTCCCGTCGAGAAGTCGCATGGACTCGACCTCGCCGGAATGGATCGGAGCGTCCGCCCCGGCGACGATTTCTTCGAGTACGCCAACGGAAAGTGGGTGGCCAACACCACCATCCCGCCCGACCGTTCGAGCTTCGGCGTCTTCTCCGTCATCGCGGAGATGGTCGACAAGCGAACGGCCGATCTGATCCGCGGCACGAAAGAGAAGAAGATCGCCGACTACTACGCGGCGTACATGGACGAGAAGACGATCGAGTCGAAGGGACTGCATCCGCTCGACGCGGAGCTCGCGTCGATTCGCGCGATTCACGACAAGGCGTCGCTCGCGCACGTGATCGGCAGCCAGTTACGCGCCGACGTCGATCCGCTCAACACCGCGAACTTCCACACCGATCGCCTCTTCGGCCTCTGGGTCTCGCCCGATTTCGCCGCGCCTGAGGTGAATGCCGGCTACATCCTGCAGGGCGGCCTCGGCATGCCCGATCGCGACTACTACCTCGGCAGCGACGAGCACGCGAAGGCGACGCAGGCGAAGTACCGCGAGCACATCGAGGCGGTGCTGAAGCTCGCCGGGATCGAAGGTGCGACCGAACGCTCGGGGAAGATCTACGACCTCGAGCATCGCATCGCCGAAGTGCACGCCAGCATCACCGACTCCGAGGACGTGCACAAGGCGAATAACCGCTGGATGCGCGCCGATTTCTCGGAGCATGCGCCGGGACTCGACTGGCCCGCGTTCTTCGAGGCGGCCGGATTGAGCGGCCAGCGCAGCTTCTTCGTCTGGCAGCCGGGCGCCGTCACCGGCATCTCGGCGCTCACCGCGAGCGAGCCGCTCGACGTCTGGAAGGACTACCTCATCTTTCGCGCGATCGACCGCGCTTCGCCGCTGCTGCCGAAGGCGTTTGTCGACGAGAACTTCCGCTTCTATGGGACGGCTCTCAGCGGAGCGCCGCAACTCCGCGCGCGCTGGAAGCGCGCCGTGAGCGCGACGAACGGCGCCCTCGGCGACGCTGTCGGGAAGCTCTACGTCAAGCGCTACTTCCCGCCGGCCGCGAAGGCGGCGGCGCAGCAGATGGTGAAGAACATCGTCACCGCGTTCGGGAAGCGGATCGACCGCCTCGACTGGATGAAGCCGGAGACGCGCGCGAAAGCGAAGGCGAAGCTCGGAACGCTGTACGTCGGCATCGGCTATCCCGAGAAGTGGCGCGACTACTCCGGCCTCCGCGTCAGTCGCACCGAGGCGTTCGCAAACGCAGAGCGGGCGGAGCTCTTCGACTACCGCGCCGCCGTCTCGCACCTCGGCAAGCGCGCCGACAAGCACGAGTGGTGGATGACGCCGCAGACCGTGAACGCGCTGAACATCCCGCTGCAGAACGCCCTCAATTTTCCGGCCGCGATCTTGAACCCGCCGTTCTTCGACGCCGCGGCCGATCCGGTGCTCAACTACGGCGGCATCGGAACGGTGATCGGTCACGAGATCAGCCACAGCTTCGACGACCAGGGGAGCCAGTTCGACGCGCAAGGCCGCCTGGCGAACTGGTGGACGCAAGAGGACTTCGCGCACTTCAAGGAGTCGGCGGATCGCCTCGTCGCGCAGTTCAACCAGTACGAGCCCCTGCCCGGGCTCCACGTGAATGGTGCGCAGACGCTGAGCGAGAACATCGCCGACGTCGCCGGTATCTCGGCCGCGTACGACGGCTATCGCGCCGGCGCCACGAAGCACGCCGCCGCGCAGGGATTCACGGGCGACCAGCGCTTCTTCCTCGCGTTCGGCCAGGTCTGGCGCAATAAGCAGCGCCCCGAGGCGCTCCGCCGCGCCGTCCTCACCGACGGCCACGCTCCCGGTCCCTACCGCGTCGCGACCGTCCGGAACATCGACGCCTGGTACCCCGCGTTCGACGTCAAGCCCGGCGAGAAGCTCTACCTCGCGCCAAAGGATCGGGTGCGGGTGTGGTGAGGTAAGTTCGAGGAGACGCGGTACCATAGCCACCCGGTCCCGTGATCAATGCCCTACGCAGAGTGGCCCTCGGCATCGCCGTCGTTGTGGCGGCGTCGGCTACGCTTCTGCTCTCCGATCTCCAGCATCGTGAGGCGCCGCGGGCGCGGGCGGCGAAGCACAAGTGGAAGATCTTCTTCGTCCAGTTCAATGACGTGATCGACGTCCGTGAGGCGGAGGCGGGAGTGATGAACGGCTTCCGCGAGGCGGGGCTGCGCGAAGGTGCCGACTTCGAGGTCAAGACGCTCAACGCGCAGGGCGACATGGCGACCGTCTCGGCGCTCATCGATGCCGCGATCACCGGCGGCGCTGACATGCTCGTCACCTTCTCGACGCCGACGCTCCAGGCCGCACTGCGCCGCGCGCGCACGATCCCGGTCGTCTACAACTACGTCGCGTCGGGACTGAAAGCTGGAGCGGGCAAGAGCAACGCCGATCACGTCGCGAATGTGACGGGCGTGAGCCTGCTCCCGGCGAACGACGAGGCGTTGGCCATCCTCAAGAAAGACTTCCCGTCGATCCATCGCATCGGCACCCTCTACTGCCCCGCCGAGACGAACATGGTCTTCGCGAAAGCGGCGCTCGACGCGAGCGCGAAGAAGTTCGGCTACGACGTGGTCTACGTCGCGGCCGACACGGCGACCGACGTTCCCGATGCTGCCGCCGCGCTCATGTCGCGCGACATCGACGCCGTCCTGCAGATCCCCGGCAATCTCACCGCGTCGGCATTCGGGAGCATCGCCGACGCGGGACGCAAGGCGCACCTGCCGATCTTCGCCTTCCAGAAGTCGCAGGCAATCGGCGGCGCGGTGGTGGTCGTCGCGCGCGACTACAAGGACAGCGGCCGCCACGCCGCGCATCTCGCCGCGCGGATCATCCGAGGGGAAAGCCCGGCGAAGATCCCGCTCGAAGATTTCGCGGGAACCGATCTCATGGTCAACCTCGACGCAGCGCGCAACCTGAACCTCACGCTGCCGCCGTCGCTAGTCGGGTCGGCAAAGGACGTCATCGGTGGAAATCGTTAAAGAGCGCACGGGCGACTACCTCGACGTCCGCGTGTCGGGACGCCTCGACAATCATTGGTCGACGCCGTTCGACGAAGCGATCGAGGAGATGATCCGCGAGGGCGCGCATCACCTTCGCGTCGACCTCACCGGCGTCACCTACCTCAGCTCCGCCGGCATCGGCGCGCTGATGAAGGCGTACAGCGACACGACCAACTTGCAGGGATCGTTCGTCATCTGCGCGGCATCGGATCGCGTGCGCACCGTCCTCAAAATGGTCGCGCTCGAGTCGCTGCTGTTCGGCGAAGAAGCCGAGCCGAAGGCCGCGACGCCGGCAAGCGCGTTGAAGCAGATCCAATCCGATCGTGCCCTCTTCGAGTGGCATTCGCTCCACCGCGCGCCGTGCGAGATGGAGCTCGTCGGCGATCCGGCGAAGCTGCAGAGTGGGTCCGCCGAGTCGGCCACCGTCGTCGCTGCGCCCGACCTCTTCG
>JACZCU010208768.1_pt1 | contig 12575 bp, 10 predicted proteins | sample 8641851 | NCBI WGS metagenome assembly JACZCU01 (sample SAMN15324605, study PRJNA640507) | soil metagenome | isolation source: monocropping sugarcane control | place: China: Luxin town, Laibin City, Guangxi Province | collected 2019-07-25 | depth 10cm m | reverse complement strand
CAAATCGCCTGGCGCTTGGCTTGAATCTCTTTCCACTTTTCGAGCTGCCCAAAGAGAAATGCCGCCAGCACATCCGACATGATGTAGCTGGAGCCGATATCCACCCACGAATATTTATCCACCTGCCCGCGGAAAAATCGGCTTCGGTTGGTTCCCTTTTCCCGGATAATCTCGGCACGCTCGACAAATCTCTGGTCATTGATCAGCAGCGCGCCGCCTTCGCCGCAGGTGAAGTTTTTGGTTTCATGGAAACTTTGCGTGGCCATGCATCCAAATGTTCCCAGGTACTGGCCCTTGTACTTCCCGAAGAGGCCATGGGCATTATCTTCGACGACGGGGACACCAGCGCTCTTCGCGATAGAAAGAATACTATCCATCTCGCAGCCGACCCCGGCATAATGCACAGGCACAATTGCCCGCGTGCGCGAAGTGATTAGCCGCTTCAATTTTGTCTCATCGAGATTCAGCGTGTCGGGCCGGATATCAATGAAGACCGGCTTGGCCCCGCGCAGGACGAATGCGTTGATCGTCGAGACAAACGTGAAGTCCGGCACGATCACTTCGTCGCCGTCCTTGATATCCAGTAGCAGGGCCGCCATTTCGATCGCGTGCGTGCAACTGGTGGTCAGTAGCGCCTTGGCAACCTTCAATTCATTTTCCAGAAGGGCATGACACTTTTTTGTAAAGGACTGATCACCTGCGATCTGACCAATGTTCATGGCTTCGGCAATGTACTGCTGCTCCTTGCCGACCAGCGATGAGCGGTTGAACGGGATATCGTAAGTCTTTTGGCTGCTCATTTGGCTTGCATCCTATGCGATCGTGATTTCGGCACAACGTAAGTCAGGCTGACCCTCGTGCGCTGGACTGCGGTGCTGCTCCCAATTGCTGCATCAGCGACATCACGTCGAATTCATTCCATCCATCGACAATTTGCCCGTTGCGCCATCCAATGATGCTCATGCCGGTGACGTTGACGGGTTTAGCGGTCGGTGGCATGCCTAGATCGGCGCCGCGATGCGTGCCGGTGAAATGAAATCGAAGGGCGGTCTTATCTCCTTGGCTGATCACGTCATCAATCTCGATGCGCAGGTCCGGAAACGCATTGATAAACCGTTTCCAGAAACCTCGAAAAGCCGCCGGGCCAGGCAACTTCTTCTGGCCATCGGATAGCCCGTGGGCGATGCCATCGGGAGCAAAGAGTTCGTCGATCGTCGCCTCCCGGCGTTGGTTCCAGACCTCTTCAAACCATCTTCGCGAAAGGGTGGCAAGATCGGTCATGGCGCTATCCTCCGAGATTGGCCTCCAAAGATTCGCCTTGACATTATCGCCTGCGCGAAAGACAAACGCACGCACCCATGATCAATTGCGATATCTGCATCTATGGCGGAACCGCGGCCGGCGTGATTGCCGCGGTGGCCGCAGCCAACGCCGGCCGAACGGTGGCACTGGTGGAATCCGGACGGCACCTGGGCGGCATGACCACCGGCGGCCTTGGATTCACCGACATTGGAAACAAGCTTGCGATCGGCGGAATGTCGCGCGAATTCTATCGCCGGATCGGCAAGGTCTATGGGAAAGAAGAATCCTGGATCTTTGAGCCGCACGTCGGGGGAGAGACTCTCAATGACTTGATTGCCGAGGCCAACAGCAAACAAAAGCGCATCGAAGTTCTGCTGAATCATCGCATTGCCGAGGCGGACGTGCGCGATCGCCGCATCAAGCGGATCATGCTGGAGAAGGCTCCATCGGACCGGGCCAATGCGCCGGGCCATCCGGATGCGATTGTCGAGCATGTTCCGCTGACGGCGGCGATGTATATCGATTGCACCTACGAGGGCGATCTGATGGCTGCCGCCCGCGTGGGCTTCACCATTGGCCGCGAATCGTCAGAGAAATATGGTGAGCCGCTCAACGGAATTCGTCCCAATACGCCCAAGCATCAATTCATGGTGCCGGTCGATCCATGGGTGAAACCTGGCGACGTGAATAGCGGCCTGATTCCCCTCATCCAGAATGGGGATGGTGGCATTCCCGGCAGCGGCGACCTGCGCGTGCAGTCCTACAACTTCCGGCTCTGTCTGACGCAGAAAAGGGAAAACCAGATTCCGATCGCGCCGCCAAAAGGCTATGACGCCTCCCGATTTGAGGTGCTGGGGCGATATCTAGTGGCGCTGCATGAGGCAAAGAAGCCCATCAGCCTCGGCATGTTGATGAAGATCGACAAGATGCCGAGCGGCAAAACCGACATCAACAACAATGGCGCTGTATCCACCGATTATATTGGAAACAGCTATGACTATCCCGGCGGCGCACCTGACGTCCGCAATCGCATCTGGCACGAGCATTTGATCTACACGCAGGGGCTGCTTCATTTCCTGGCGACCGACAATCGCGTGCCGGCCAATGTCCGCAAGGACATGGCAAGCTGGGGCCTGTGCCGGGATGAATTCAAGGACACCGGCGGCTGGCCGCACCAGATTTATGTGCGTGAAGGTCGGCGGATGATCGGCGCTTACGTCGTGACGCAGCACGATTGCGAGCACAAAACGACAATCGACGACTCCATCGGCCTGGCCGCGTACAACATGGATTCGCATAACTGCCAGCGCGTCGTGCAGAATGGCGTCGTCCGCAATGAAGGCGATGTGCAGGTTGCGCCCGCAGCACCTTATTCCATCAGTTACCGCGCGCTGACGCCAAAGGCCCAAGAGTGCGAAAACCTGCTGGTGCCGGTCTGTCTGTCGGCCAGCCATATCGCGTACGGGTCGATCCGCATGGAGCCGGTTTTTATGCTGCTGGGTCAAAGTGCGGCAGTTGCTGCTAATCTTGCAATGGAAAAGAAGACAAGTGTTCAGGCAGTGGATATGCCGACTCTGCAATCGCGGTTGTTGGAGGCCGGCCGAATTCTGAAATGGACTCGCCCGGCAAAGAAGTAGCATTTCAATCCAATTCTGTCTGCATCAAATGATCGCCAACGTTTTGAACGGGAGAAGAGATGGCCGCCCGCAGCTACACCGCCGTTGGAAGCTTTCGTGAAGCGGGGGCTTTTGCGCAATATCTGAAGCAGCTTGGTATCGAAATTCCATTTGACGCCGAACTCTCCTCGGGATCGACGTCGCCTTTGGCGCAACCGATTTCGGTGCAGGGGCGAACTATCGGCAATCGCTGGACGATCCATCCCATGGAAGGCTGGGATGCCACGCGCGATGGTCATCCTTCTGATAACACGATCCGCCGATGGAAACATTTTGGCCAAAGTGGCGCGAAGCTCGTCTGGGGCGGGGAGGCCTTTGCCGTTCGGCGCGAAGGCCGGGCCAATCCGCATCAGCTGTATCTCAATCCATCGAGCAAAGAGGATTTGGTGCTGCTGCGCAACACGCTGGTTGATGCGCATCGCGAGTCCGTTGGTTCGATCGATGACCTGCTGATCGGGCTTCAACTGACGCATTCGGGCCGATATTGCGTGCCCGATGAATGGGGGAAGCGCGAGCCGAAAATTGCACAACACCACCCGATACTCGATCGGAGGGTGAATCTCGGCCCGGATGATCCGCTGATCAGCGACGATGACCTGCGATCGCTGATCGAAGATTTTGTACGCGCGGCCACACTCGCAGCCGACGTCGGCTTCGATTTCGTAGACATCAAGCATTGCCACGGTTACCTGGGCCATGAACTGCTCGGATCCCATACGCGCCCCGGCGAATTTGGCGGCAGCTTCGAAAATCGCACGCGCTTCCTCCGCGAAATTGTCGCCGGTATTCGCGCGCAGCGGCCCAAACTGATGATCGGCGTGCGTCTTTCAGCCTTCGACATGATCCCCTTCAAGCCCGGTCCTGATTCAGCGCCGGGCAAACCGGGGCCGGGCGTTCCGGAGCCTTTTGGGAATCTGCTGCCTTATCGCTGGGGATTTGGAATTAATGCCCAAAACCCGCTGGAGATCGACCTGACTGAACCGGTGCAGTTTCTCCGCCTGCTGCGCGATCTGGACATTCGCCTCGTGAATCTTTCCGGCGGTAGTCCCTATTACAATCCGCACATTCAGCGGCCCGCGCTCTATCCGCCTTCAGATGGCTACCAACCGCCCGAGGATCCGCTGCTGGGCGTTGCGCGACAGATGATGGCGGCGCGCGATCTCAAGCAACAATTTCCCGACTTGGTCTGCGTCGGCACCGGCTACACCTATTTGCAGGACTTTCTGCCCAACGTTGCGCAGGCGGCCGTGCGCGAAGGATGGATCGACAGCATCGGGCTTGGACGGATGGTGCTCTCCTATCCGCAGCTTCCGCTCGATGTGCTCCGCGGCAATCCACTGCAGACCAAGCATGTCTGCCGAACCTTCAGCGACTGCACCACCGGCCCTCGCAACGCGCTGCCGTCAGGCTGCTATCCGCTCGATCCGCATTACAAGCAGTCTGCAGAAGCAGCGCAGCTCAAAGCCAAAAAGAAGCCGGAGAAAAAAGAAGAAGTTCACCAGGGAGGCACGGAGGCACGGAGGCGCGGCTGAGATTCGTCCGGGCCGCTGCGAGGAACGCCGATCGATTTTTATCTTTCAAATACTTGCGCCAAGAACGCCAAGGGAGCCAAGAGCGCCAAGAAATTCTTTTTTTATCTTCTTGGCGCTCTTGGCATTCATGGCGCCCTTGGCGCAAGAGGAGAGCGAGAATAGCTGTCATGATGGAGAGGTCCATGAACATCGACGCATTCACCAAAGCCTTGAAGCCGCGCCGAAAGATCACTGGTATCGCGGCGGCGCTGCTTCCCTTCGAGCGCGATGGGCGCGTGGCAGTGAGCGCATTTCAGGAGCACCTTCGCCGGACGCATCGCGCGGGTTTGCAGAACGCGGTCAACATGGACACCGGCTACGCCAATTATCTCGACGATGAGGAAAAGCGCCAGGTCCTGCGATGGACGCGCGAGGCGCTCGGTCCCGGCGTACCGTTTGTCGCAGGGGCATTTGTTGAAGGTCGGCAGGGGGACGTGGTGGCGCTTTATCGACGCTACATGGACGAAATTGTCGAGGCGGGTGGCACGCCGATCCTTTTTCAGACGAGTCGCCTTCACGCCCTTTCGCCGCAAAAGAAGGTTGAAACCTATCGCAGCATCTGCAAAGGCTATCCAGCGGTCATCGGATTCGAGCTGGGAAAAATGTTCGCGCCAAATGGCGAAATCTTCGACGAAGAAACCTTCAAAGGCCTGCTCGATATCCCTGAGCTGATCGGGGCAAAGCACTCCTCGCTCGATCGGACGGTCGAATTGAATCGCCTTGAGCTACGCGATCGCTATCGCCCCGAGTTCCGCGTCTACACCGGCAACGATCTTGGCATCAACATGATCGAGTACGGCTCCGACTATCTTCTTGGCCTCGCGACTTTCGCGCCGGAAAAATTCGCCGAGCGCGACCGACTCTGGGAAGCTGGAGACGCCCGTTACTATCCACTTTCAGACGCGTTGCAATATTTGGGAAATGTTGCCTTTCGCAATCCGGTGCCGGCTTACAAACACTCAGCCGCCGTTTTTCTCCATCTGACGGGCAGAATCCCAACCGATCTTCCCCATCCCAAATGCCCGCCTCGCCCGGCATGGGAAGCCGAGATCCTTCGCGATTGTGCGGCACGATTGGGATTGGCGATCGCTTGATCGCGGCAGGCTATTCCATCTTCCGCGGCGCCATGCGATCTTTTCCGGTCCAGCGAAGCGCTTCGCGAAGAGTTTTGGCCATCGCGCCGGCGTCGCCTTCGGCCTGGAAGCGGATTAGAAGTAAGTGCGGCGTTTCATATTGCAGAATCGGCGCCAGCGCAGCGATTTTCATTTGCCCGGCCCGAAGTGCGTCGATGACGTCGTTCGATTCATAATCGACCACGGTAAATTGGCCGACCAGACTGATATGGCCGCAGGAGCAGCGATAAAACCAGAAATCGCTCGACAGGCCCGCCTGCGTCGGCACCTCCATTCCCTCGATGCTCACAAACAAATCATCCCGCGGCACCCTCACGTGATAAACTTCGCCGACCACTGTTCCCTTTCGCCCAAGCGCCCTGTCGACGGCCGACCACTCTTCAGTGGCGGGGGATGTTGCTGGTGCAGTCTGCTTATCAGGCAATGAGGCCAGCGTCGGTTGCGAATCGGCACATCCGGTCCCTGCGAAAGCGAGCGCAACGACACACAGAGCCGCAAACAATCGCATGATTAAAATCCTATTTGCTTCCTTCAGGCAGCAGCCGGCCCGTCGCCCGAAGATGGCGAAACAATCGTCGGCGCACGAAAAAGTATGGCTTGAAGAGAAAGCGGTGCAGCCGAATGATCGGGCTTTTGCGGCGTGAAGCGATAAGCTCTTCATCGGTCAGCTCATCGGGCCGCAGGCGGCGCTTGTGCTTGAGGATGTGATAAAAATCCTCGCGCGCGGCCAGTCGCAAAAGCCAACGTCCCCATGCCCATCGGCTCACGCACGCCAGATCGAGGCTGATCTGGAAGTCGATCAGATGCGGCCGGCCATCGTCGCCCAGCAAAATATTCTGCGGCTTATTCGTATCGACATAAGCGATGTTGCGGCTGTGAAGCTGCGACAGAAGCTCCTGGAGCTGCAGGAAAAATCCATCCGGCACCGCTCGACCGGCCGATAGCGGCCGACCTTCGACATATTCATGCACGAAGCCGGTGGTTCCGACTTGACCGAGCAAACGCGGAACGTTGGGAAGGTCCGCGAGCCGGCGATAAAAATGCATTTCGCGCCGGCAGGCCCATCGCCCCATCCAGTGCAGCGGAATGCCGGCAAAGGAAACGGTCCGGCTGATTTTCAGAACGACCCTTCGCCCATCCGCATCGCGATAGAAGCCGGTGGCTGCGACGAAATCATGTTTGACCGACCGCCATAGGCGATAGCGGATTCCGTCAAGTTCGAAATCTTCAGGCATTCCCGCGCGCCCAAGCGCCCGCATCGAATACATGATGCGCTCGGGTCGTTCCGCCCGGTCAATCGCCTTGGAATCTTCCATCTCCGTCACAACAGCTGATTATAGATCGAATCCGAATCGAACGGGAGAGCGGGCACGGATTGCAGGTGAGCGGGAGAGAAAATTTTGTAATTATCGAATCAGCGTCGCGTTTCGGTCCGGACCGACGCTGACGATTTTAATGGGCACCCCGATCAGCTTTTCCAGCGTACGGACGTACTGCTGCGCTTCCTTAGGAAGCTCCTCAAAGCTTCGGCAGCCGCTGATGTTGCCGTTCCAGCCCTGCAGCGTTTCGTAGATGGGCTCGACCTCGGCCAGCACTTCCATGTCGGCGCGGAAGTAGTCGAGCCGCTGGCCTTGATAGCGATAGCCGGTGCAAACCTGAATTCGGTCGAGGCCGGAGAGCACGTCGAGCAGCGTCAGGGTGATCATCGTGGTGCCGCACAAATCGGCTGAATATCGCGCGGCGACCGCGTCAAACCAGCCGCAGCGGCGCGGTCGGCGGGTGGTCGTGCCATATTCGTTGCCGCGCTCGCGGATGTATTGGCCGATGTTGTTGTTCTGCTCCGTTGGGAACGGGCCGCCACCCACGCGGGTGCTGTAGGCCTTCATGATGCCGACGAAGTTCTGCACGGTCTGCGGCGGCGCGCCGGAACCGGTATACAGCCCAAGGGCCGAGCAGCTCGAGCTGGTGACGTACGGGTATGTTCCGTGATCGACGTCCAGCAGGGCGGCATGCGCACCTTCAAAGACAATTCGCTTTCCCTGACGGAAATAGTCCAGCACTAGATGGCCGACGTCATCGACAAACGGCGCCATCCGGCGACCATAATCGCGATAGGTCTCGAAGATTTCTTTCCAGTTGACCGGCGGAGCATCGTAAAGGCAGGTCAGAACTTTATTTCGCTCCGTCACGACGTTGGCGATGCGCTGCTGGAGCTTGTCTTCGTGCAATAAATCGGCCACACGAATGGCGGTCGATCTCTGCATTTTGTCGGCATAGGTTGGGCCGATCCCGCGGCGCGTCGTTCCAATCCCGCCGCCCTCGGCACTTTGCTCTCGGGCGGCATCCTCCTGCTTGTGATAGGGCATCACCAGGTGAGCCTTATAGCTGATGCGCAGATTCTGCGGTGAAATCGCGATGCCCCGGCCCACCATCTCATCGATCTCGTGGAACAGCGCTTCAGGATCGATGACCACACCATTGCCGATCAGGTTCATCACGCCCGGCCGGAAGACGCCGACGGGGAGCAGATGGGTGGAGTATTTTTCGTTGCCGATTTTGACCGAGTGGCCGGCGTTGGCGCCGCCGCAATAACGGACGACCACTTCGGCGTTTTCCGTAAGGAAATCGACGATTTTGCCTTTACCTTCATCGCCCCATTGCAGCCCAAATACGCAGGTATTGCCTTGCAGAAACGGCGTCACGCTTTTTCAGCCTTTCCAAGTGTGGCGGACTCAAAGAATCCCGCAAAGCCGGACAGTAAGAACGGCCCGGCAGTGTGTCAAGGAAACCAACGGAGGCAGGCGACGCTGAAAAACACCAAAATTCTCCGCAAGCACCTGCTAAGCAGAAAATTGCGGTGGCTCTAGCCTTTCCTGCTGCTGAGCCAGCTTCGCGATAGATAGGAAAACGCGGACTCCCGCCTTCGATAACCCTTAGCGCGGCATTGCAGTTGCGGCCTCGGCAATTGGGTTTTTACAGGAGTCTCTCTATGAAACGAGCCATTTGCATTGCCGCGGGATCCGTTCTGGTCGGATCGCTGGGCTGGACGGGCATGCGGGTCATGGCGGCCGACGAGCACCGCGATCGAAATGAACAGCGCGAGCGTACTGAACAGCGCGAAGCCAACCGGCCCCTGGCTTTCCCGCCGGGCTTTGAGCAGAAGGATACGAAGGACAACAAGGCGGCTGCGTCAGAAATCGCCACGCTGACCAACGACGCCATCACCCCCAACCACTTCGACAACTTCATCAACAACTTCGTTAATAAGGATCGCTATCGCCTGCGCGACGACAAGAACCGCGACGTGGCCGATCTGAATGGCAAGATCAATGTGATCCGCAAATTCTGGCATGACAAGTATGGTCACGATTTTGATATTTCGAAATCCGATCTGGTTTATGGACCGGTGACGATGATCCGCGGCGAAGTGCGCGATCCGACCGAGGCGGTTTTGAATTGGCCGGTCGATCCAAGAAATGGTCAGCCCGAGCGAAAATCGCAGCAAGCGATCGCTGCATCCGAGCATGAAAATGGCAAGCTGCTGGGTGGGCGGGAAAAACTGGATAAGGGTCGCAATGTCGCGCTCGTGCGCTTCGAGATGAGCCATGGACTGCCAGCAGTGACGGCCTCGATGGTTCACGAGATGCCGGCCCAGTGGCGCTTCGACATTCCCGGCGAGCGCAATGGCCAGCAGATTTACAACGATCTGCTCAACCAGCTGAATTTCGTCGCAACCCATTCGCATGAATGGCCAAATGACGAGAAGGATGCTTACCAGATGGTCGCCCATCGCGTCCTGGCGGCGGCATATGGTGTTGATGCTTCGATGCGAGCACCGGCCGATCGACGCGATTAATTGCGGTTAGACGCGGTTGTAAATGGTTAGCCGCGACGCGAAGCGGAGCGCTTTTTCCAGCAATCGGAGAAGCGCTCCGCTGTCGCGTCGCGGCTAACCTTTTTCGTTGAGAGAGTTCGCGTGAAAATGCGACCCGTTCCTTACCACACTTCTACCCGGTCCTCCGGCGCACGATACATCTTGTCTCCGGGCTTTAAATCAAAGGCATCATAAAACATCTGAATGTTCGAAAGCGGAACGAGCACTCGGAACTTCGGTGGCGAATGCGGATCGGTACGCAGCAGCAGGCGCTGATCGGCGGGCCGGGTTTCCCCGCGCCAGATTTGGGCGAATCCGATGAAGAATCGCTGCGCGCCAGTTAGGCCATCGATTACCGGCGCGGGTTTCCCCGCCAGCGATCGCTGATACGCCGCATAAGCGATGTTCACTCCACCCAGGTCGGCCAGGTTTTCGCCGAGCGTCAGCCGGCCATTGATGTGCAGATCATCGACGGGCACGCAGGCGTCATATTGTTTGACCAGCTTGTCGGTCAGCGCATTGAAGTGCTGGCGATCTTCGGTTGTCCACCAGTTTTTCAAATTGCCGTAGCCATCTGATCGGCTGCCCTGGTCGTCAAAGCCGTGCGTGATTTCATGGCCGATGACGGCTCCGATCGCGCCGTAATTCACCGCATCGTCCGCCGCCGGATTGAAGAAAGGCGGCTGAAGAATGCCCGCCGGAAACACGATCTCGTTCATCGTGCCGTTGTAATAGGCATTCACAGTGGGCGGGGTCATGTGCCATTCGGTGCGATCGACCGGCTTTCCGAATTTCGAGAGGTTGTAGCGAATGTCGAACGCCTCCGCGCGCATCACATTCTGCACGTAGGAATCGGTCTTGATCTCGAGGCCTGAGTAATCGCGCCACTTGTCGGGATAGCCAATTTTTGTTCCGAACAGCGCGAGCTTGGCCAGGGCCTGCTTGCGCGTCTCTTCGCTCATCCACGTGCGCGTCTCGATACGATCGTGATAGACCGCAAGGATATTCTTCACCAGCTCATCCATTCGCTGCTTCGAGTTGGGCGGGAAATACTTGGCGACGTAAAGTTGACCGAGAGCCTCGCCCATCAGGCCATCGATCGTGCCGATGGCTCGCTTCCATCGTGGCTGCATTTGTTTAACGCCGCGCATCACTTGGCTGTAGAAATGGAAATTCTCCTGCTCGAACGAATCGCTCAGGAAGGCGGCGGTGGAATGGATCAGATGCCAGCGGAGATAGGTCTTCCAGTCGGCCAGCGACACAGAGGCCAGCATCTCATTGACCTTCGCAAAGAACTCTGGCTGGCCGACGATCACTTCTGAAATGCCATTAACGTCGATGGTTTTGAAATAGCGACCCCAGTCGATATTCGGCGCGAGCGACGTCAGCTCCGCGCGGCTCTTCTTGTTGTACTGGGCCTCGCGGTCACGAAGCTGGACAGGGGTTCTCGATGCTTGAGCAAGCTGAGTTTCAATTTTCAAAACGGTTTCAGCTTCGGCGGTCGCGGAGTCTGGTGAATCACCCAGCAGCGTAAGCATTTTCGCCACGTGCTGGCGATATTGATCGCGGATGCGCTTGGAGTCTTCGGTCGTGCCGACGTAGTAGCCGCGCTCTGGAAGTCCCAGGCCTCCCTGGCGAAGGTGGGCGGCATATTGATCGCTCTTCTTTTCGTCTTGTGCGATGCCAAAGCTGAACAGCGCGGAAGTTCCGCCCTCCTGCAATTGCGCGACGACTGCAATCAACTTCTCGCGCGAATTGATCGCGGCAATCTTCGCAAGCTCCGGCTCAAGCGGTTTTGCGCCCTGTTCCTGAAGCTTAGCTTCATCCATTGCCGTCGCATAGAGATCCCGGATTTTCCGCTCGTTTTCGTCCAGTGACGTTTTTTGGCTCAAGCCTTCCACGATCTGGTGAAGGGCATTGAGATTGTCATCGCGCAACTTCGGAAAGGCGCCCCATCGGCTGTATTCAGGCGGAATTGGATTCTGCTTGTTCCAGTTGCCGTTGACGTAGTCGTAAAAGTCGTCGCCGGGCTTGATGGATTTGTCGAAGTTGGCCGGATCGATTCCGCTCTCATGCGGTTTTTCGACGGCCGACAACGGAGAAATCGCAAAAAAGGTGGCTGCACCCACAACGATCATCGCGCAAAGACGCGTGGCATGTCGCATAGATCGACTCCAGAAAAGAGCCAGAGGATCAGCGACTTGTACAAGCGGGCGCAAGGCACATCAATATTGAAATCAGATCGAGGCAGAAGGATTGTCCGCGGGCGGGGCGGCGGGAAGTTCGCCATTGAGTTGCATCTCAACAAGCCCAAGCAACTGATCTGGATTCACCGGCTTAATCAGCAGCGGGGGAAGCTCAGGCTGCGGGAGATGATGCATCTTATGCTGTATCTTATTGAGCGGCATTCCGGAGAGCAGAATTACCGGCAGCGCCCGGCGATGCTGCTGCAAGTAACCGAGCACTTCGAAGCCATCGGTGCCGGGCATGTGCAGATCGAGTAGCACGAGGTCGACCGGATGATGTTTGAAGTGGGCGATAGCTGCGTCTCCGTCGGGCGCTTCTTCTACGGAAAAACCGGCGTCGCGCAACAAGGTCGATAGTGCATGTCGTTCGGTTGAGGAATCATCGCATACCAGCAATCGTGGCGCGTGATGAGGTGTCGTATCGCTGGTCATATTGGCGCTCCTCTCTCTGAAAAGCATTATCCGGTGCCGAAATACATCACGCAACGTCGAATCTGGAAAGGAGTTGCAATTATTCGCAGCGGGAATCATTACTGCTTTGCAGCAAGTTTATGGGAATGTTCATGCAATTATTTGCGAAATCATGCCTTACGCTACGGGACTTGATGGTCTCGTCAAGATAGAGAAGCGCCAATGACTGCCGCGCACGACTAAACGACCAGCAAGGAAACGAAAATACTTCTGCAATGAAAGCAGCGCAGTTTTTTCGCGTGTGTTGATGCGAAGTCGGCGGCGCTTTCTGTGCTGATATCAAGCTGCTCTTGTCAGCAACT
>JACZCU010037934.1_pt1 | contig 12582 bp, 20 predicted proteins | sample 8641851 | NCBI WGS metagenome assembly JACZCU01 (sample SAMN15324605, study PRJNA640507) | soil metagenome | isolation source: monocropping sugarcane control | place: China: Luxin town, Laibin City, Guangxi Province | collected 2019-07-25 | depth 10cm m | reverse complement strand
ATCGTGTCCTCTGGGAAGCGTTCCTGCAGGGAGAATTGTTTCCTGTCGAACAGGCAGAAGGGTTGGCCAGCGTGATTGAGGCGGTGCCAGTGGGTGACACCCGTGTCGTCGCGCTTGCTGAGCAGATTGAAACGCTTTCTGCCATTGTGGGGTTGATGCAGGAGCATAAAGCAGCGTTACTGGCGGAGGAAAGCGCAATGGAAGCTGTTGCGGCCTACCAGCAGGAACTCATGACACGAACGGTTACGATTTCGTCGCAGCTTGACTACGTGGTGGCGTTGCTGGAGGGGCTGGTAGGCCGAGAGGCTACGACCGTTTCGGTCGTAGCCAGGATTGATGAGCGAACCGCTCACCTGACGCCACAGCACGCACACTATGTGCGTGAGATGGTGGACCGGATCGTGCAGGAGATTGATCGACGCAGTCCGGGGCGACCACTCACCTACGCGCAGGTGTATGCGCAAGTCTATGGTCGCCTCAAACGACATTTCCGCGTGTCGAAGTACGATCAGGTCTCAGACGAACGCTTTGAGGAAGTCCAAATCTGGCTGCAGGAGGAGTGGCGCAGGGTGCGCGGCGGTACCCTGCCGGAACAGGAAAACCTCTTCTAGAGGAGAACGAGAAGTGGTGACTCTTTCCAGGGGCACACCATAACGCCGGCGCATCAGAATAAAGAGAAAAGGGGGTAACGAAAGCGATGAACAACCACAGGAACAAACGGAAAAAGCGCTCGCCCCGGCGTTCACCCAGGCAGGCAAACACCGTGCGGTTCCCTATGCCATTTGTGATGTTGCTCTGCTGGATGCGGTCCTATGCGGGTGAGGAGGAGTGTCGCTGTGGCGCATCACCCGACTACGAAATTGACTCGTTTGTCGATGCGGAAGGTCTCCTGGAGGCAGAAGGTCCAGGAGAAAAAGATCAGATACTTCTCTCCGCTCTGGAGCAGCAGCGAAAAGGTGCCTTTGCAGTCTATCAAACCTTCCTGGTCTGCCGGCAACACGCTCACCAGCTGTTCACCGATCTCTATGGTGAGCAGGACGCACAACAGGTGCTTTCTCCCCTGCTGTTGGGCATCAGCAATCTGACGGTGACTGTGGGAAGAGAGATCACCGATGCAAAGAGTCCTTACGGAACGCTCCAGGTGTCCTACACGAACGCCACCACCGTCCCAGAAGTGATAGAAGCGCACACTGGGTATGCCGTCACAAGGATTCCCAAAAGATCTTCCACGCAGTAGTGCGCATCTCAGACCTGTCTGAAGCGAGATCGCCACTTGTTTCGCCATTGCTCTAGCTGCACCCTGAACCAGTGCACCACTCGGGGCCACTCCTGATCGGGAATATCATCATATCTGGGAACCCCAAACGCCGCTTTGAGACTCTCATACAGAGCACCATAAGGTTTTCCACTCAGCTCGTGTTGTGCGGCGGGACTCAGATGCAGGTTTTCGCAGACCCAACGCAGAACGACCCCTGGCTGGCCATCGGCAAAGCGCACTACCACCAAGGGATGGCCGCTGAATAGAACGGTGTCTTGTACAAGCGGAATGGCCGCTTGTGATTCCTGCTCTTCCTTATCGCTCACCATGCACCTCGTACAGGGGTCCGTACTGTGCGAACCCCTTGTCACTTCCTTGTTCCATGCAAACGGCGGCGTGGGTCCCCTACGTTTCAACTGGGGCAGGCAGCGCCACCCTCCTTACTGCTGCGTTACGGGGGCTGGCTGCCGTGTAATACTCCAGCCTTGAGTGGGACGCGCTATACGTACCAATGTGCGTGGCACGACCTCAGCCAGTTTCTTCCCGCCGGCAACAGCTTTAATGACGAACGCTCCCTGCCCATTGAAGCGCTGATACTGGCCCCGCCCGAGACAGCGGATGTGATGGACCGTCTCCAATGGCTTGACCACCTCGCCAAGCTGGCACGCAATCGCCACGGCGTCGTTGGTGTGGGACTTGTGCAGATCGAGCACCTGGAGGCGTTTGTATTTGGTCTCGTACCCGTACGCGATGCGTACCTTGCTTGCTCCGAAGAGCGCTTGCAGATCCTGGATCGCCCGGCTTTTCAGGGAAGACACATGAGCTGCATCCTTCAGTGGAACACGCGCCTGTGCCTGCACGTCTGGGAACCCAAATTCTGATGCGGTTTGCTTCCCTTTGCGGAGATTGCAGGATGCACAGGCAAGGGTCAGGTTGGAAGGGCGATCCCTACCTCACGGGTGATTCCGTAGCCCAACCTTGGCAATGAGCTACAACATGCTTTTGAATTGGCCCAGCAACAGCCCGAAGGAATGCAGCGCTATCTTGCCGAACTGATCACGCACGAACTGTCCAACGAGGAAGTAGCCGTCACCCCAGACCTCGCCGCCGAACTCGCCACGGCACAGGCAGAAATTGCCGCCGGAGACGTGCGCGAGTATGAAGCCTATCGGCGTGAACGCCGCAAGCGCAAGCAGCACTAGTGGCGTACCGTCTCCTCATCACCATCGACAACCGCAAAGATGTCTATCGCTAAATGACCTCGTGCCCGTTTTCCGCAAACGGAATGCCGATCAAGGGCTGGTTGAACTCACTGCTCCATGGTGGTGTGTGTGCGATCCGCCAGGTATCCTCTTTTTCTCGTTCAGGTGCCAACGACTCGATTCGTAACTCGCGGTCACTGTCGCTACCAAAAACGATGGTGCGGGGACCGGTCTGGAGAAAGAGGCAGCGGCACCTCTCATTCGCCATCTGTCTCGACCTCGAAGGTGGCTGTCCAACCATCTCCATCTTCCTGGAGCGTGAGCGACATGATTTTGCCTTGCGGCGGGATATCGCCAGGGAGAGGGATGTGACCAAAGTCTGGCAGAACCAGCATGTTCCCTGCGATAGAGAACTCACCACGCCGGTACACCAGGCCAGGGAACGGCTCGCCTTTCAGCGCTGCTTCGATAGCATGACGCTCCGGGGCAGAGAGTCGTTTCTTGCGCATACGATGTCCTTTCACGGGGTGTGTCCTTTCTCGCCCTGCCAGTGGCGGGCATATTGCGCACGATAGTGGTTCGCTTTCAGCGGCTGATAGCGCTTGTGTGCGAGGCGAGACACGATCTCGTTGATCTCTGGCGCGAGCGTAATCAGCTCGCTCATAGTGGCGATGGGCTCGCTGCCCCAGATGGCAATGAGTGTGGGGTCTTGTAACCACGCTTGGCACTCGTTGGTATCGATAAGGCGCTGCACTTGCCGTGGCGGAAACGGGCCCTCGACGCGGAATCTACCATCAGCAAAAAACCGCACAAGAAAGGCCTTTTTGATGACCCTCTCAGGACCGTGTGGGGTATGTGCCATACTCTCCGGGTGTGTCCTTTCTATGCCTTACTCATCCACCTCGTTAAGTGCAAAGAGTTGCTGCTTTGCTTCCTCAGCAGTATGTGCTACGCTCACTTTGACCAGCACGTGCCGCAGCAATTCCGGATACTCGACGACAGCGACTTGCTTTTTCGTCAGTCGTACCAACTTCGGGAAGCGCTCCACCACGGTACCGATGACCCCCTGGCGCAGGGCCTCGAGCTGCCCTCGTTGTAAGCCTTGCTCAAGGCCCTGTTCCAAGCCTTTCCTTGTCATTCAGTGTAGCATAGGTAATCTGACTGTCGAGGGAAAAGACGCACGTAAACACAGGACTTGCAATCCTCTGATCGCCGAGCAGCACTTTACCCACTGCCCAGATCTTCCGAGATGGACGCCAGCAGGCTGCGATGCGGCAGCTCTAGCCCATCGAGCAAGCGGGCATCGTGGAGTTTGGCGTAAAACTCATCCATGGTGTGGGCTGGACGAACAAAGCCGCGGCGAGCGCAGGCCATCGAGGCTGTCAGCAGATAGTTCTGCGTGACCACGCTCCCTCCATGCGCCAGCGCGAAGTCGAGGGTGCGGTAGAGTTTGCCGGGATTGCGCGTCAACCACTTCCAGGAGTCGCTGTACAAATACCGCAGTCTCCCGTTGCGAATGGCTCGCAGTGAGGAGACCATCAGGGTATCAAACTCTGGGGTAATCCCGCTGAGCACGACAGCGCGTTCCTCTGGATCATGCTCGACCGTCGCTTTGGGCAAGGAGGGACGAGGGGCCTGGCAGGGCTCAAAGGTGACGGTCCGCTCCCGCGCATTTGCCAGGGAAGAGAGGACGTGCCAGGCGTGTGGAGCAGCCCTGAGGAGATGTGCGAAGGGATCTTCAGCTGCAGCGAGGGGCACAACGTGCAGGCCTGGCATATCGATTGTTTGCCAATACCTGATGGCTGCCTCGGTGATCGGCCGCACATCCGCCTCTTGCATCGGCTTCTCTGCCTCTGGAACATCGACAGGAATGAGGGACGCGCCTGGAATGCCCAGATCCTCGAGGAGGCTGTTGCGGATCGTTACGACAACGAACGCGCGCACCTCTAGGGAAGCCGACCGCGGCTCGTAAAAGGCACCTTCTTCCCGTCCGAGGAGCAGAAGCGTATTGCGCGTTGACCTGTCCTGCCAGCGTGAAAGCACCGACTGCAAGCGATGGCGAATATCCATGACAACAGCCTCTGTAGCCCCGGGAAACGCCTGCACTCGCATGTGCACGAGCAGCGGGAGCAAGATGGCGTCAAGGTACCCTTCGATAGCGTCCGTCATAAAAAAACCTTTCTGCTCGTTCGTCCCCTTTCCAGGACGAACGCGTCGTTCTCGGGATCTTTTCTCAAGCAATGATAGCAGGTAAACCTCTTCCACACCTCACGAACATTCACGATATACTCACGAACAGTCAGCCAAGACTCCGCAGCAACAGGCCGTCTCCCGCTGCGCCGTCGGTTGCCCTCCTGTGACTGCACCCATTCCTTTAGGCATGCTTAGCAAGAGCTGCATTTCCACTTTCACCCGGCCTTGCTCAGAATAGATGAGGGAGACCACTACCGCCGTGAAGGAGGAAAAGCGCACATGCTCTCTCGCGAAAGCGATGCCGACAGCTATACCCACACCCGGCTGGACTACCACGCCACCGTGCGCGAGCTGCCTAGCCACGAGCGCCCGCGCGAACGCCTGGAGCACTTCGGCCCCCAGGCGCTCTCGCTGGCCGAACTGCTGGCGATCATCCTGCGTATCGGCACCCGGGGCGATAACGCGCTCGAGCTGGCCAACAAGCTGCTGTCGAAGTACGGGGGGCTCCCCGGCCTCGTGCGTGCCGACTTCCGCGAGCTGTGCGCCGAGTACGGCATAGGCGAGGCCAAGTCGGCCCAGGTCAAGGCCGCCCTGGAGATCGGACGGCGACTGGCCCTGGTACAGATCGACACCCGCTACAAGATTAGTACGCCAGCGGACGCGGCCAACCTGGTGATGCTGGAGATGGCCTACCTGGACACCGAGCAGATGCGCCTGCTGCTGCTGGACGCCAAGGGCCAGCTGGTGGAGAAGGTCAGCCTCTACCAGGGCACCGCCAACAGCTCGGTGCTGCGCGCCGCCGAGGTCTTCCGCCCCGCCATCATCCGCAACTGCCTCGGTCTCATCCTCTGCCACAACCACCCCAGCGGTGACCCCACGCCCTCGCCCGAGGACATCGAGGCCACGCAGCAACTCGTGGCGGCCGGCCGTATCCTCGATATCGAGCTGGTCGACCACCTCATCCTCGGCCATCAGCGGTTCGTCAGCCTCAAGGAGCACCTGCGCTGGGAGTAGGCTGGAGTTCGTGCGACCTGGCATACCCGCACCGTGTCCGCAGCGGGCACTCCTGGCAGAGGGGGCGCCTGGGGCGGCAGACGAGCGCCCCGAAGTCGAGCATGGCCCAGTTGACCTCGAGGCTGCGCTTCCCGCTCACCAGGCGAAGCGCGAGCGCATTGAGCGACTGTCCGGATCCCGCCCCGCTCTGCTCGGACAATCCCAGGCAGCGCCCCAGGAGGCGGGCCATATTCACATCGAGGAGCGGCTCGGCCCGCCCGTACACGATGGCCAGCACCGCTCCCGCTGTGTACGGGCCGATCCCCCGCAGGCGCTCCAACTCCTTGCGCGTGCGGGGAACGACACCCCCATTCGCCTCGATTGCCAGCGCAAGCCGCTGAAACGCCAGCGCCTTGCGCCGCCAGATCCCGAGCGGCCGGAGCGCGTTCTCCAGGTCGTTCAGGTTCGCTTGCGCGAGCGCAGCCCAGGAGGGATAGCGCTCGACGAACCCGCTGTAGGCCCGCGCGACCGCAGCCGCGGTTGTCCTCTGCAGCAGGATCTCCGCGACAATCACCTGGTACGGCGTCGTGCCGGGTTCGCGCCAGGGAAAAGTGCGACCGTATCGCGCGAACCACGGGAGGAGCCGCCTGCGCAGCCAGTGGATACGCGCGATCGCCTCCGGTGAGAGTTCACACGCTGCGCGAGCTTGTTCTCCCATTATCCCCGTTCCTTTTGCGTCAACACGTATGGGATGCTGTATCTCCCGGTGAAAGGCACGCGTCACGGCAAGCAGACTGGGCTTACTCTGATGATGACAGGGTGGATGGCGACACCGATGGGCGCTGTGCCTCGATCAGAGCAAGCAGGGTCCTGAGCGGCAGCGGTAATTGCCTCAGGCACACCGCTGGGAACGCAGCTTGTGCCAGAGCGATGGCGTCCTGGCCCGCAGTGGTGAGGACAATGGTGGGAAGTCCCAGGTCTTTCGCAAGCCCACTGAGCCCGGCAAGTGCCTGTCTCCCACGCTCGTCCAGGATCAGCTCGAGGAGCAATAGCTCGTGTAGCGTTCCTCCTTGCTGAGATGCGGAGGCAGTGAGCGCCGAGCAAAGCTCGCGCTCCGCCGGGTAGAGCGTGACCGCGTGGTCGGCCAGAGCAAGGGCGGCGACAAAGTACTCGGCCAGGGCCGCGTTCGAGGCGAGCAAGCCAATCCGCATGGGCGCGCAAACTCCTTTCTAACGTGGAGGCCATGACACCATCACACAGGCGTTTCCCTCGTCCCGCTCCGGAGCGACTACCGTTAGCTGAGAAGCTCCCCCTCGAATTTCCGCTCACGCAGCAGCGCATTGACCCGTTCGGTCAAACCCCTGCGCCTGACTTCCCTCTTGATGTCCCGCACCTCCTCCATGAGGAGTTCCTCTTCGACACCGTAGACCGCCTCCTGCCATTGCTTGTGGACCTGCACCCAGCTCTCCGCCAGCTCACGCGCTTCGACCTCCTGCGGGTCGAGTCTTTGGTGCCCGTGTGCCTGCATCAGTTCCTCGACCTGTTGCCGGTTCCACATAAAGAACGGCGTGCCATCTTTGAGCGGTGTTGGGGTGCAGTACCCATTGCCAAGCGCCAGGGTGGTTGGATTGCCATCCTCGCCGCGCAAGCCCAGTTCCTTGAGCTTCTTGCCCATCGCGATAGCCGACAACCCGTACTGCTTCCCGAGTTCCGTCTGGTTGGCCCAGATATCAGTAAATTTTTGACGACCTTGCTTTCCCATGAAGGTAACTCCTAGAGGGGGCTCGTCGAAACCACTCCAGCCGTACTCCTCCTCTACACGAGCGCACATGCCCTGGTGGCCTGCGGGATGCCGCCCTTTTGAACTCTGGCTGCAGTGGCTGCGCTGCAGAGGGGGTCACATCGCCTAGAAAGCATACCAGATGGTGCTCAGCACTGAGTCACGAGAATTCACGACTTGCTCACGAGCATTGTGGGAAAAGACTGCTTGGAAGCAGGGCCGCGTGAGCAAAAAGATCGTTGGCTGCCAGTACTTCGGGGAGGGGCGCTGGCCCATCGATCTCTCAAGGGAGAATATTTCTGGAAATGCTCCGACCCTGATATGTCGCGAGTAAGTCGACGATGCGCTGCCGCACCAGCGGCTTCGTCACCACCTGCCACGCGCCCGCCAGGCGGGCTCTCAAATGTACCAGCATGCCGTCGCGCGTCCAGGAGGGCGATGGTTGCCATGGCGTGGAAGCGCGGCTCACCACACAGGTACTTCAGGACCTCGAAGCCGTCCATCCCGTGGAGTTTCAGGCTGAGGAAGAGCAGGTCGGCAGGCCCGGCGTGGGCCAGGAAGCGTAGCGCCTCCGGCGCACCGTCGAAACAGGCGCTCTGATGCCCTTCGCGCCGCAGGATGACCTCCAGGACCTTGCGCGAGGTCGGCGAGCTATCCAGAACGATGACGCGCAACTGCCCCATCGAACGGTTCCTCCTTGCTCCCTGTTTCCTACGGGCGGTCGATCTCGACCTCCCCAGGGAGCGTAGCATGCTATCCTCGCGTTCCCCTCATGAGCGTTCACCGGATGCATCCGCCTGCTCACGACCCGCTCACGGTGGATGGTCAAGAGGGGGGGTCTCGTCCGCCGTGACCAGTGCCATGACGCGCGTTATGGGAGGTGCACTTTCCACTCTTCGGCGGCTCCAGAAGAATAAGCCAGCAGTGGGGCGGAAGTCCGAACGAACGTGTGGTGAGGGCAGGGGGATGGTTTCACGAATGGCTCACGAAGAATCACGACTTTCCCGCTCTCGCTAGCCGGCACGTCTGCTATAATCGATTGGCGATATCGGGAGGCTTCTGCTCAGCGGGCCGTCATCGTCTCACTGGCGGGTTATGCGACCACCTTGCTGACCAGGTTGAGCAGGCCTGGAGAGGAGAGACACGGCAATGCATACTACTTACGAGCAGGAACATGCGCAGTATCCGCTGGTGCGGATCACCACCTTAGGGGAGTTCGCCCTCGAGCGGCTCATTCGCGCTCCCTCGCGAACCGGGGATGAGCCCCCGCGTTATACCCGAGTGGCGCAGAGCGAGTGGAGCAATCGCGGACCGGCGATGGCACTGCTGAAAGTACTCTTGTGCCGGGCGAACCGCCGCGCCCCGCGCGATGAACTGATCGAGGCTATCTGGCCCGACCCCGGCGAGATCAACGTCGCCCACGCGCTCGACTCGGCGGCCTCTGTGCTGCGGCGGCACATCCTGCGCGCGAGCGAGACGGGAAGCCTGCTACTCACGCTGCGCAGCTGTGGGGAGACGATCTTCAAGCTGGCCGGCCAGCAGCGCCTGTGGGTTGACGCCGACGAGCTGCTCGCGCTCGCGTCGCGGGGGATACGAGCGGAGTGCCAGGGGCAGAACCCGCTTCCCCTGCTCGAGGAAGCGCACGCCCTCGCCCGCGGCCGGTTCCTGGAGGACGACCTGTACGCCGCGTGGGCCCAGCCGAGGAGGCACACGATCGACGGGGTGCGCCACCGCGTGCTTTTCAAACTGGTCGACCTCCACCTCAGCGACGAGCGTGTGGGCCTGGCCGAGGAGTTGCTCTTCGCTGCGCTGGAGGAGGACCCGGCCGACGAGGACGCCTTATGCCGCCTGATGGTCCTGCTGGTCGAGCAGGAGCGGCGGCAGGAGGCCCTCCAGCTCTACCAGTACACCGAGGATGTGCTCCACGAGGAGCTGGCTGAACCGGCCGTCTACACACGTGAGCTGGCGCGGCGCATCCAGCAGGGCCTCGTTGTGCGCGAGCGGGGTGAGGGGTATACCGCAATGTGCAGACAAGCACGGGTGCGGGCGGAGCGGGGGATAGTCCTCGGAGATCGCGGGGAAGGCAGCGGAGTGAGAGAAGCTCGGCTGATCATCGCAGCTGCTCCATCTGGAGGCCGCGCTCCAATTCCTTATCGGTACGTCCCGCTGCGCCGCCGATCCCGGCGACAGGCAACGCTCACCATCCCGCGGTGTGGAGGCCGATGACTTGCAGGTAGGGGGAGAATGCTCCGCCTGCGCAGCAGACACCCGCTGCTGGGGAGCCTTTTTGGTGGGAAGGCTCAGAAACCCCGCCACGAGGCTGATGTCTTGTGGGTAATGTTGGCCTCACCATTGCTCTCCTAGCTTTTCGGCGTACTCGCGCAGAATGTGCACGATTTTCTCCTGCTGTGGGATCCTCCTGTCGAGCACACTCAACGGGTCGATGCCGTGCCGTTCGAGTTCGTAAAGAAGCTCGTTTATATACTTGTCACTGCGCAAAAGGCGAACGAATGTCCTGGCCAGAGAGATACTCTCCCCATGCTCGAACACGTACTGCACCGCATAGGCAAGGGCATCCTTCAGGTTGTACCGGTAGCCTGGCTGGATATCCACGTAGGTTGCGACCCGCTGATTCTCCTGCTTTGTCGCTTGCTCTAAGCAGGTGATGAGTTGGTCCGCTAGATTTCCAGGGGGGTCTTGTCTGGTGGCATAGACATACACGGCGGTGTGCTTTTGCGGCGGTGTTGACTCCCCTTGCTTTCCGTCCGGTCGGGCAGCCTCATATGCACCCACCTCCGCTCGACGCCTCTTGTTCCGTCTCTTTTTTACCCGTCGCTGTACAGTCGATCGGCCTGGCGCTCCGTACCCAAAGGGACCGCCGGGTGGCGTGAAGCCGACCTCCTCCGCCGTCACGATGTCACCGCCTAGCACATCCAGCAGATGCCCGAGCCAGCCCTCCGCCCCCATGTTGCGTATGTGCATGACGTTCACCTCGACCCACATCTCTCGTTCGATCAGGGGGGGGATGCTCGACGGCGAATAGCGGGTCGATGTTGATGGCCTGGGATGGGTCAATCGGTCCCCCGCTGTGCTGGCCTTGCCCCCCAGCACGTCCAGCACCTGCCGCAGTCAGCGCGCAGCTCCCATTTCCCCTATCAAGGAGCTATTGGCCCGCACCCATTCAGCCTTATCCATGGCGGGCTCATGCTCCTCGGTTAATTGTGAGGCAAGGGTGATGGCATAGAACGGATTGATGATGATCCGCTGCAGGCTCCCTTCGGTGAAGTTCGGCACGTCTGACTCCTTTCCTTCTTGGGAATGCTGTTCAGCTCAACTATCTTTTGTATGGCTATTCTCCGGCAATGCGAGAAAAAAGGGAAACGGGACGCCCGCCACTACCTACTGCTGCAATGTTAGCAGTCCAAACTCAGTCCCGACTCACACCATTTCACGAGATCCTCACTACTACTCCAGCAGTCGACGAGGAATGGTCGTGAGGGTCTCGTGAAACTTGTAGAGGTGAGAAAGAGGTCCGCCTGCTATCATAGGTGAGAAAGGCGCATGCGCAAGATGCACTTCGGTCAAAAAGGAGGGAAACATCATAATCGAATACCCGAATAAGGACATAATGCGCGCCGTGATAAGACGTCCACCGGGAAACGAGACACCTGCTATGCCGAAAAATCCTCCAGATCAAATCCATATCCGCATCGACACGCAAGAGCAGCGTTCTGGCATCCCGGATCTGCTGGCCGCCATGCCGCCGGTGCGCATCGAGGTGACCCCCATGCGCACCGGCGATTATGGCGTGGGCGGCGATCCATGCCGGGTCATCGAACGCAAAACGGCGAGCGACTTTCTCGCCAGCCTGACGGAGGGACGCTTATTCGCGCAACTGGCCGCGCTGCGCAAAAGCCGCTTCGCGCCCATCTTGCTGCTGGAGGGGGACCCGCTGCGCGTCGATCACTCCCAGATGCACCCGGAGAGCATCCGCGGGGCGCTCGCCTACATAACGGCGATCATGCGCGTGCCGATCCTACCCAGCGGCGGACCGGCCGATTCCGCGCACCTGGTCTACGCCACGGCGAGACAGTGCCAGGGCGGGCGAGCAGGTCACGGGCACGCAGCTTCTGGCCCCCCGACAGGAAGACGGAGAGCTTCTCTGCCCGAACAGCAGCTCCAGATCGTGTTGTCGCTGCCGGGAGTCGGTGTGGCCACCGCCCGCGCGGTATGCGCGCGGTTTGGCAGCCTGCACGACCTGCTGAATGCCGACGCCGCCACCCTGGCGACGGTCCCCGGGGTCGGGCCTGCTCGGGCCGCCGCACTGGAACGGCTGCTACGCAGCGCGCTGCCGTCGTCCGATGCCGGCCGCTGAAGATCGGGGGCGGCTTCGCGCCCCCTCGTTTCGAGGCGAGAGTGGAGTACACCCGCCATCGATAGAACCGTGTACCACGTAGTCTTTGAAGGAAGGGAGCGAGCACCATGGTAGCACACGTTGACCTCAAGGCATGGGAACAGGCAGAAGCACATTTTAGAGAGGTCGATCAAGATCAGGGCCGAGCACATTACGATCGGGAGATGTTCAACTGTGAGTTCACGCTCAACCTGGTGGGGATAGGAACGCTGTTTAGCTGCGGTGGGCATCTGGACGCTCTCCCGGCCTTCCCTTATATCACCATCGTCCCACAAAGAGAAGTAGCTGGCCTGGTTCCCCGCTACGTGAGCATCATGGAGACCCAGCCATTATCCCAAGGGGCCCTGGTCGTGCAGCACGCGATCGCGCAAGCCATGTCGGAACTCGGCCAGCACCTGCTGAGCCTGCTCACCAGCTTTTATGAGGAAAGGCAATCGCCTCTACCCTGTCGCCTGGTGATCCAGGCAAGCGGTGTGGGAAGTTACGCCCTGGTGAACCAAGGGGCTATTGTCGGTCTGCTCTCAGATCAAGAGACTCTCAGGGCTTACCAAGGTGAATTTATGGCGTTTGCCGAATATCTCAAGAGCATCTGGGAGTACTAGGACACCCCTAGCTAACGCGCAGAGGGTTCCTGTCCGATAGGAGCCCAGCACAACCGAGGCAAGCGCGGCCCTTGACTTACCGGGGCGATGCTCGTACACTCTGTGTAAAGGAGCAAGCGATGCCACCCCAATCGGTCGAT
>JACZCU010093572.1_pt1 | contig 12588 bp, 24 predicted proteins | sample 8641851 | NCBI WGS metagenome assembly JACZCU01 (sample SAMN15324605, study PRJNA640507) | soil metagenome | isolation source: monocropping sugarcane control | place: China: Luxin town, Laibin City, Guangxi Province | collected 2019-07-25 | depth 10cm m | reverse complement strand
GATACACGTTCAACTACATGGCGGGTGCTTAAATAGCACCCGAAAGGAGCGATATGAAGGCACAGACACTACAGCCAGACGTAGATATTCAAGATGTTTTTGCAGACGAAGCGGTAATTAACTATGCTACAACAGACAATAGTCATGCGTTCATGTTGGCAGAGGAGATTTTAGGTCGACAAAGAGAAAGGATTTGGGAAGATACCGAGCTGTTTGAAGTAAAGCTTTCAGAGCCAGATGGGCAAATGATCATGATCCTTGCAAAAGGACGCAGCGACTATGAAACGCTCCTTCTCAAGTACTTTGTTAACGAAGACCCGGACGAAGCTAATGTTCTCTATCGTCAGCCAGTGCTAAGCATTTATGATGACGACATGGAGAGAAACCCTGGATTGTATCTCGATATTGAAATCGACAACTCATAGGAGGCAGCATGGACAATATTGTAGAAGCAGTCGAGAATCAACAGCTGTATCGATTCTGTTATAAGTTAGAGTACGGGCCTGACTCGACATATAAATGGCCTGTCTTAGAAAACGTGTTTGCCTATACTCGTGAAGAAGCAGACAAAGAGATGGAGAAGACATATCATAAGCGTGGCTCTGTCTCTCAAACGTTGAAATATATGTCAAAAGCAGGCAAAGATCTTCAAGACGTAGAAGCTGGAGACATTGTTCTCTACCGCACGTATGGCGGTCAATTAGTTGAAGCTCTTGTCGAACGAACGACACAGCGCTACATCTATCTGCAAGTATACCAATATCGATTCAGGAAACAGGACGGCAGTGAAGTTTCAGAGTTTCCTAAGCGATCGATTCGTCGCTATGACGAGAGGGCGTATAAAGACTATTGGAAAGGCGTTGCAGATAAGAGGCGTTTAACGAATGTGAGGCGGATAGATTGGCTCCACGTTGAAGACGATCTCTTTAACGAAGTCTATGCATTTCTTGAAGAAAAAGGCATTGTGCAGCACGAAAATGACGAAGAGCCGAAAGGAGTTTAATTTCTTTCAATTTCACGAGGGCGGAGTACAATTCCGCCCTATTTTTCTGTCGTTTTGGAGGTATGTTGCCGATAAACAAGCCCTCAGGTGACCAAGGTGTGTGCTCCAGGAGAAAGTAAAGTGTTTCTATATCCACACCTTCTTGCACTTCTGATGCACTTTCACCCCACTACTGTCTAAAAACTTGTCAATCTGTGCACGATCTGTGAAGAAAAGCCCTCTTGGTCAATGAGCTTTCTCGTGCTATGAAAATATATGTACTTTCGGCACTTTTTATATTATAATAAATATAGAAAATAAAAAATTAATTTGAAACCGCGCAAATGCGAAAGGAGAAAAACAAATGGAAATCACAGCAACACAGACCACACCAGTCGTCGAAGAGCAGCAAGTCTCAGAAAAATTGCACGTCAGCGGTGAAGACAAACGTCGCCTTTTAATTCTCATGCAGGATTGGGAAGCACGCTACCGCGACTTTGCTCAAGACGGGAACTTGGACGAGTACTTCGCAAAATATGGTCGCTACCAGGCGATGTACAAAGGATTGATCCCAGTAGAGGAGCTGCCACAAATCAAGTACGTTCCTCTCAACGAAAAGCGTATTGAGGCAAAAGATCCTCTCATGTGCGTAGATTTTTATAGCGAGCATCCTGACACACGTTTTGTCAAAGACTCATTGAAGAAAATTTTCCGTTTAGTGCATTTTCCTCAAGCACAAACAAAGCCAGCGACTGGCCGACCAGATTATCTTGACGGTCACAAAGGAGCGCGTCGTTTTAAAGTGTGGAATGTGACGAACGAAGCAGCAACAATCGCGTTTAATCGCTACAAAGACGAACTCAAATTGTACTTTGTTGATATCTACTTCTGGAAAGATCGCACAGAAGAAATGCCGATCGCTCCAGTGACGCTTCCACAGTCAAAAGCACAAGAAGTGCCACAAATTCTCAACATAGACGATCTCATTGAAGAAGAGTAATCCCTTTGTTCGGGCTAGCCAAAGTGCTAGCCCATTTTTGTGCTTACAATGCCCTCGATGATACCCTAGAGTTCACCTCGGGATCGCAAGAAATATAGATGATAAATTATACATCCAAGTCGTACGGGGACTCTAAGAGATAAATTGCCTTCGACGAAAAACCAATTTTTAAGCACGTTGTACATTTATATTAAAATATTTTATAATAATAATATAAAATAAAATTTTTAATCGCAAAGGAGAAAAAAATGACAATGGGAAAAACGCAAAAGAGCGAGACGGTCACGAAGGACCAGTTAGACAATGAAATTTTCTTTCGCTTTGGGTTTCACGCAGGTGATCACTCAGCGTACGGAATTGCTAGTTGGAAAAAGTCTACACTTATCGCGCTCCGCGCTATCTTCGCTACGTACAACATCCGCGTCGTTTCAATTCCAACAGCGTGTTGCTTAACAAAGCAGCAAATGGCATTTCAACTCCAACAGTATTACGAGCGCTTTGGTCTCGTCTTCACAGAGCACGAAATTCATTATATCTCACGCGATGGATTTATTCTCCTCTATAATGCTCTCATTGAAGGCAGACAGGGGAAGTAGCTTAAAAAGGGGGAGGCAACTCCCCCACAAGAGGAGAATGCCATGACGATTCAGCTTGGAAACAGCGTCTACAAAATCCTAGAACTCACAGATGAGAAAATCACCCTTGAGAATACGCTGACAAATGACGAATTAACGTTTACTTCTTCAGACGACTGTTGGGAAGCAATTCTCTACAGAGTACAGTTTTTTATTCACTAAAGGAGAAAGACAATGGATTGGAAGACTATTGGAGAGAAGTGGGACGAAATGCTCTCAGAGCAGAAAAACGTGTACATTAAAATTGGAGACAAAGAGTACACCATTTGGTGGATCGAACCTGGCGACGAACAAATCGATCTCATGCCTGCAGACGCTGAAGTGCATGGGACTCCTGGCGTAGAGATGCTTGTCTCAGACTTTGAACTTTTTTCTCTTGGAGAAGGGTGGGCAGGAGAAGAATATATTCCTCTCGTGTTTGAGACCATTCTCAAGAAAGAAAATTGGGTGCCAGTTCTCTATGTCGAAATCGATAGCGGTGACTCTCGAACAACATGTATGCAGATTGTCAAGCAAGGAGACAAGCTTCCAGAAAACGCAACTGGTTGGTACTTGAAAACAGGCAATGGCGAATTTGAGTTCGAATAATCGGAGGGCGCAAGCCCTCCACAGGAGGTAGTTATGGACGGAATAACACTCAGAGCAATCAATAACTTTAAAGCGTCTCGCACTCTGCCAGAATGGGTTGAAGCGCACGAGGATTATTATATCGCGATTTTTGTTGGCGATGATATGTACGCAGTCGTTGAATTGACAGAAGAGAAGTTGGTGCTACAAGAACTAGACGGTCCTTTGTTGATGGACGATCAGTTGATTTACAAGCCACAGCACCAAGATTGGATGACGTTGCTTGTGAAAATTGCTGGGACAGAGCCAACTCGATTAATGGTGTAAGGAGAAAAGTGTGAGAAAACGCATCGTGTTTATCGAAGAAAAAGTAAGACAATTGAATAATGGACGTTTGATCCAGCTTTTAGTAGATTTTGACCTTTTTGAGTTAAAAGACGATGGCGACATCATTACGCTCAACCGTGAAGAGTTGATTCAGAAACTTGTCACGGCAGCGCTTAGATATGATCTTGTCGCTCGACGCAATTGTTCTCAAGAAGAAGAAGGCCATGGAAGTTATGTCTTAGATCTTTGGACAGATTGTTGGAGGTTCGCATGATCAGCAAAGATGAAAAAGAGAAACGAGAAAAACAGCTACAAACCATTCGTAAAACATGGTACGAGTTTCAACATATTCCAAGCTGGATTGAAGAAGACTATGAGTGGTATACTGAGATCAGTGGCGTAAAGCACTACGTTGTCTATGTCGATTCCATCTCAAAGTATATCACACTTCGCAACGGTAAGACACAAAAGGAGAAAGAGTTTACACCAAGAAGCAAGTACTGGAAGGAAATTGTCGAAGACTTGTCGCTTACTGCTCCGTCGAGAATTCTCTAATATTGGGTTTTCTCGTCGGTTTTACTTTTAATTCTTAGTATTATATAATAATAATATAGAAAATTAAATTTCACTGAAAGGAGCATCGTCTATGCCTCGAAACGTCTCAATCAAGCGCATTTCACTGACTTGCTCTCAAAGCATGGCGAGATTTGGCAATCCCTACGGGGATGACGCCAACATGGTAATCCTTGCCCTAAACACTGCCTGGAAAGCAAGGCAATACGTTACCATGAAAGTTGGCTCAGAACATTTGCCATTTATCGACCCTGACATGAAAGAGTTGGTCAATTATCTTGTCCAACATGAACAAGCACGACCCTGGCAGTTTGATGCAATTAGTGGCTACTCATACAAAGATCTCAGTTATTGTAACTGGGAAGGACGCTGGACAACACGTTAGTATAGAGAGTTTGGCAGTAGCTCTCAAAACTGCCACGAAAGGAAAACATCATGGACAAGCAAGACATTGAAACAATCCTTGAACAGTTCGATGAGAATAGAGACGCTGCGACTCCTCCAAGATTGACTGTAAAGTATGAAGGTAAGAAATATCAAGTATATGATATGCAGTTGCAAGGAGAAAGCGTTGTCTTGACGCTCGTGAAAAATAATTTTAATTTTGGCGACGGTTATTATGAATTCATTTGCCCAAGCATAGAAGAAGAAACAGAAGTTTGGCTGCCCCTTACAGACCCGATGCTTGAGAATATTGCTCACCAAGTACTTCATGAGTGGGAAAATACCGTCTTTGCTTTCTCAAATTCTGTAACTCAAGAAGATATCGATCGAATCAAGCATTTCAAAAGAGAAAAGAAGGTGATTGAAAAGCTAGAGAGGAAAGTCAAGAGTCATAAAGGTTACGCAGACCATGCAGCGACACAAAGAGATCGAGAGTACTTTTTAAAGGTTGCAGAAGAATATTCTCAACTTATAACGAAGTTCTAAGCTGAAATGTGAAAGGAGAAATGTGAAATGGCACTGACGGCAGATAAAAGTGTTCTTGCAGATTATCGTCTCTTTCTTTTAAGTCTCGAAGAACAGTATCCAGGAATCAGAGCAACAATGAAAGACATGGCGAGAATTGAGCCAGAAATGAACGCTCTCCTTCTAGATTTAAACACGCAGTATCAACAGTTTTGTTGGGCAAGAACAAGAGAGGACATTATCGAAATGCAACTCTCTGCTGCGTACATGCTGTCGATTCTCCAAAAACTTCTTCATTTAGGAGTGGTTCCATCATTGAAAACAAAAGCGAGTCGTATGTCTGGTGTCCAATTCAGTGAGTTTGCGATAGGAGAAACACATGCCTGAACACTTAAACGAGTTTCACGAATTTCTTGTCGAGGACCAATTGCACGACATTGAAGCAAAAATCAGTTGGTTGAAAGGCCGTATGATTTCAAGCATGGAGTCTTTGAGAGATACGTTGACAAGGGAGATTACAAATTTAAAGGCGGATGAGAAACATGCTCCTAACTCGTTAGGAGTGTTGCAAGGCAATGCTGGACAAGTGGATATTCTATGTATGGAGTACTACCAGCTTTTAGAGCAACGGAGCCGTCTCTTGAGGATTATTCGTCGATATGAGAAAGCTAGCCAAGAAGGCTAGCTGACCCTAAATTTTCCATCTTCACAGTACTGGAGGACTTTTACTTCTTCAGTACTGTGGATGTTTTCACTACTACAGCAGACTAAGTAAACCTTCTCAACATGAAACGCTCTTTTTAAAGGTCCAACCATTATACCTTCATGGGTAATATGGCGTCTCACCATTGCGACAGCTCCTTGCATTAAAACATCAGCAGTATATTCTCCTCTTCTCACGCTACATCCGTATTTCACCTTGTTTCTGTCAAGAAATTCGCAGAACTGCGCTAAAAGAAATTTCTTTGCAGAAAGCATTTTACCTTCTTTGATAAATTGGTTTGCAGACGGGCGGACTGTCCAGAATCCTATTTGGTCAACAGATTCTGCTGGTACGCAATCGGTAATTTGCTTTCCAAACGGGGTGATAATTTCGAACTGCTTCTTTTCTGTTTCTTGTGAAAGGAAAGGCTGAATATCTTCTGCGACATACCAAAGCTTTGTAATATCTTTATCATGAACGGTGCGAACGCAATACACAAGTTACTCCTTTGTCCACACTAAATTCTTAACCGGCACTCCACCAATCATCTTTTGCACCGCTTTATTAAATCCACGCTTCTCATACTCGTCTGAGATTCGTTCCATTTCAGTGTTAATGCTAGTGAGCTTTTCTAGAATTGCTTGAACGTCTTGGCTTTCTATTGCAACAAGTGCGCTCTGAAGCCTTTCAGCCTGACGAGTCTTTGCAGCAAAGTACCCTTGAGCGATGGCGACCTGTGTCTTTTCAGGGTCTCCGTTCATCGCTAATACATAGCATGCATGTCTGCTCATTTTATAGTCAACAACAGTTCGTTCTGCTCCAGAACCAATTTTGACAATTCTTTCTACTTGTTCGAAATGATCTCCAGGCCTCATTCCGCTATTTCTGCATGATTTAATCGCTCTCTCGAGCGCAGCTTCAAATTTTTGCCAGGTCTTATACCCTAATTGCTCCATCATGTCTCGAGCGTACCAACACTCAATCCCATCTTCTTCTTTTTTAATTGCCTCGAATGGGCTTGCTTTGGTAATTTCTAAACTCATTTGTTTCTCCATAGTGTATAATACTTTTGAGAAGGTGTAAGCGCTTGCCTTGGAAAATTATATTTCCGGTAGGCGCTTATTACTATTATATTCTATTTTTATCGACAAGTACATAATTTTCACGCACGTTGTACATTTTATGAAAAATGATTTATAATATATATATAAAGTAAATATTATAAGGAGAAACGAGAATGCAAGATCAATTTGTCGCTCAGAATCCATCTTACTTCATTCGTAGTCACAAATGTGATGAGTCATATTGCTTTCGCCCAATCCATACGTTTATCTATGGAAAAGAGGTTGGGACACTCGTTCCAATCGTAGGTCTTTGCAGAAAGCATTCTGGCACTGAAGACACTGCAATCCTTCCCTTCGAGCGTTTGAACGAACAAATGATGCAAGAGGCAATCGAGTTTCTTGTCAAAAACACTGAAAGTTTCTCTCTTGACGATCAGATCCAAACATTGAAAGATCTTGGCTATGAAGATCAAGTCAATTTTGAGACACGCTCGACAATTAGTTCTCTTTCAGCAAAAGTTATTGTTACCATGAGCTTTCGAGCACATTATGGAGTAAGATAATGGAACCAGTTTTGCCAATTCCAGAAGCGATGGTGAAGCTCCACGCTCGTTTTCTTTCACACTTTGAGATCGTGACAGGTGATGATTGGAATTTTGCAGAAGTGCCTCACAACACGATTGTCGTGCAATCTCTCATCTACTACGCTTCAACTATCATGAGACAGCCTTTTAATCGGTATATTGACGCAAAAGACTTTTCTACAAAGCTACAAACAGTTGGAAGGATTGGGTTAAATCTTCTTAACGTGCAGCGTGTTGTTGACGAATTGTATGAAGAAATTTACGGCAGAACGACGTTTCGTCTTCATAGATCACAACTTGACGAAATCAATCAAGGAGTCGAGAAACTGGCTGCGCTTGGAGAAGAACCACTCTCTTTCAGATATAACCGAAAAATTAATTACCTTCTTCGGACAGAGCTTGTCTTAAAAGAAGGAGAGCGATCAAAAGCTCGAATCATCTGCTATGCAAAGAATGGATCAAGCATAGACGATACTTCTTTCATCGACGAAGAGATGATTTCAAATCACCTTGCAACAAAGATCTCTTCTCAAATCAGGCATATTGAGTGTCCACAAGCTGTTCCCTTAGAGAAACGTGGGCCGATCCCTTTAGAAGCAAGATTATGGAGATATAATTATTACGCCAGGGTTGTTGTAGGAGTAATCCCAAAACGCCGTCCATGTGATGCAGACTCATACGCAGAGTCGACCATGTATAATCTTTGGGAAGGCATTGAGCAAGATCCAATCCCACAAGGCGTTGAGATGCCTGAATATAGCGATGAAATTAAATTCATCGGAGGCATGAAATATATTGGCATCCATGCACCAAAGTATCGGGATGGAGACTGGTGGGGAATGCATTTAAATGAAAAAACTGGCATGTTCGAGCTTCGAAAGATTGGAGAAGGAGGCAAAATCTATCCTCTAGAAATGCCAGAAGAGCATAGTCAAATCATTGCAAGTACTCCTCTTCCTTCACCTCCATCTCAGAGAGCTGTAGGTTATGAAGTAAAAATGGATGCAAAAACAAAAGACCGTTGGATCAGCAGGTGTCCAGAGTGGATGCAAGATTGGGCGCTCATGCTGATTAAGCCAAAAGATGGAAGTTGGACAAAATGAAACATGTTGGAAAAATTGTCATGGAAGGCCGCTGCAGTCGCGGCCTTTCAAGGTTAAAATTTGCTACTCTTGCAGGGCTTACAGAATCAGTCATTACAAGGATTGAGTCTGGAGAAAGCGTTCCTCAACATCTTACATTAGCGAAAATCGCTCTTTTTCTCAACATCGATCTTGCCTCTCTTATTGAGTGGGACAATGTAAGTGAAGAGAGGCAAAAATTTCCTCTCATGATTCTCACCGCCCAAGCAAAGAAGCAAATGACAAATAGCACTTTAGCAAGAACAATTGGGGTTTCTCAGCAAACAATTAGTTTTTATCACACAGGAAAAACACAGCCTGAAAGCATTTCTGTCATTCAAAAGCTTTCTGAAGCGCTTGATATTGATTTTGAAAAGCTTAAAAGCGCATGGTGTTGGAAGAAGCTTGATCAAGCAAGTAGGGAGCATGATGATGGTCTTTACTGCTCAAGGTGCCATAGAGTCAAAGATAAGAGTGAGTTTCATAATTATGGTGCTGGACATTTCTCTACGTGTAAAAAGTGTCGAGAAGATGCACGGCAAAGAAAATTGTCTGAATCAGGCAAAGTATGACTTTTTAAGCACGTTGTACATTTTGAAAAAATTATTATATAATAATTATATAAAATAAATTAATTAGTACAAAGGAGAAACACAAAATGGCAAAGACGAAAGAGCAACTTATCAACGAGACAGCAGTGTTTGATGGCCAGCCAAAACTCAGCGGCGAAGATGGCAATTATTATTATATGCGCCTCCTCGATGCAGTAGAGACAAAATGCCTCGCGTTTAATGGTGACGGAATTCTTGTTGGTGGTGGAACAACGCTCAAAGAGAAAAACGCCACACTCGATTGCTTTATCGGCGAAGGGCACTGGTTTTTGCACTCCATGTATAACGACGGTGAGATTTTTGGCGTGAAGCTTTTCAACCGCAAGCGAGAAGAAATTGTCGTTGACCACACCTCTTCAAACGCAATCGATGTTCTTCAACAGTTGCTCGCTGCTCGATGGCGACCAAACCCATTAAAAGAAGACGAAGAGTAAGTAGTAGGGAGAGGAGCAATTCTCTCCCTATTTTATTTGCCTCAAAAATTGGGTTTTTCAGCACATTGTACTTTTTGTTTTCGTTGAATTATAATATAAATATAAATTAAATTAAATTTTTTATTGGAACCACAGTGTTCCGCACAGAAGGAGAAACGAGAATGGAAGGCACTTTCAAAGCAATCGTTAACGGTCGTGAGTTCGAGGTTTCAAAGTTTGAAGTCGTCTCAAAAGAAGACGGTATAGTCATTCTCCCCCTCTTTGATTCGCTTAATGGCGGAGTCAACATCGATGGACTTGAAGGTCACCTCACCGGCTTCTTTTACGGCGGCGATTATGTTGCTCGAGTTACTGGGTGCTACGAAGGAGAAGGCGAAGAAGAAATCGAGATCCCTTACGAAGAGAATGAGCCATTTGAGGCGATTCTGCTAGCGATGCCTGAGTAATACTTTAAGTGAGGGGAGCAATCCTCTCACGCCTAATGATGAAAGAGAAAAGAGAAGCATGAAATACTTTGACCGCGCAGATTATGACATGGTTGAGGGCTTGATCGAGATTTGTCTTGAAGAAGGTGCAAGGATTATTGTCAATTACAACGGCGCAGACTATTACTTGCACGCCGTTGATCCATCAGAACTCGGACTTGTCGATTTTAATGCCGCTTACTTCCCAGCCATTGACTATGGCGAAGGAGTTCTCCTTGTTGCAGACTTCACTGTGGTTGTTTTGCCAGACCAAGCAGCAGACATCCTCAAACAGCTTAGAGACCCAAAGAAGGTAAACATTTTCTTCGCTGAACAGAATGACGGATCAATACTCGCTGTTCGAGACAGAAAAGAGGTCCAAAAATTAGGGTTCACGTCACGATTCTACTTCTACAACGGAGAGTATTACGAAATCGAGAATCCTGAAGCCACTCTCAATGAAACCGCAGCAAACTGTCTTATCCACTCTCTTAAGACAATGCGTGACACGATGGTCCACGTCCTCAAGAATAGTCAAAACATGGAAGAAGAGAGGAAAGAAGCAATGCGTATGTGGTGGAAAAGCGATGGAGAGCGTCTTTACAGTGCAAGTGTCATTAATCAACCAGAAGGAGATATTCGAATTCTCTCTCAAATGGAAAGCGTCATTCGTGGAATCGCAGACATTGTCACAGCGGAGTGAATTATGCAACAAGAAAGAACGTGGAGGGAGTATTTATGTACTCTCTCACCAGTTGAGTTAGAGCAGCGAAAACAAGAATTAGAATTTGAAGCCAAAGCACATGGTGAAATGGCCGAATCTGCTCGTCTTGGCTATCTTCCTCATGGGGCTTCAGAAGCAGACTATGAGCATGAAGCAAGTGAAGCAGTATGGCGTTTACATTGGATAAAAGAATTTCTCAAACTGCATCAGTGGGCGAATTCAAAGATTGGAACCACACTTGGTAAAGGAACGAGAACAAGAAGGATTGTTAGCTATTATGTCGGCACAAATGGCACTGGAGTCTACTTCAATTGCTACAATTGCGGCTACCCTACATATCAATTACTTCCAAAAGACTATGAGTTAAAGGAGGCAGAAACATGGCTACCCCAGCAAAATACGTGTATTATCAACAAAAGCTTGAAGGTATAGCAGCAACCTCTGATCTCGTGCGCTTAGATATGGATCTCAATGAATTAAAGCGACAAAAGGCGAGCCTTGAATTGACATCGCCTGTGCATGAAAAACACAAAATTATGCTCGAAGAATGGATCGAAGACCTTGAAACCAAGATTAATATGACTGAGATGATGATCAGCACACTCAAACTCTTGATCCATGAGCAGTTGAAATTTATTCCAAACACACTTCAATACACTGACGACTACTCATTTTTCTGTAAGGCACTTTCAAATGGCATCCCAGTCCTTGTCATTTATCAAAACTTTGCAATTATTCGAGTAAGAATTGAAGAAGCAAGAAAACTTCGCTTTTACTTAGCGACACATGAAGATGATTTTTAGGAGTGATTTTTCACTCCTCGTATTTCACTTCATCCCAATTCAATCATTAGCTAACATTTCGTAACAGTAGGTAATTTTAGTTCATGCACTCAGGGACTCAAGGGAGATCATTTGGAAAGTGAGATAAGTAAAACTATATCTCATTCGTCTCGAGTCCCTGAGAGTAAAAGGAGAAATACAATGAAAGAATACATTCAAGCAGCAAACGCCATCTTAGCACTCGTTGCTGCTCAAACTTCATTTTATCACACAAATATTGCAGGAAGAAAATACAAGCTTATTGAGTTCGTTGAAAGTAAATACATTCCAAACGCTGTCCATCTTGTTTTGGAACCATGCATCGATCCAGATGAAGGACCACTCCCTTATGGAGAGAGAATTGAAATCCTCATTGGAAAGCATAACTATCAAAAAATTCTTGATCATCTTGCAAGCGACGCCCTCAGTAAAGATCAAGCGACATACATTTCTCTCTAGCGCGCCCAATTCAATTTTCTACGGCTTGCTCAAATACGACAAGCCGTTTTCCTTGCAGTAATGATGAGCTGTCATAAATGTTATTGAAGAGCTGTGACTATTTTCCTATATCTATTGATGAGCTGTGAGTTATTTTAGTGTATATTGATGAGCTCACTATAGAGAAGCACTATATTGATGAGCTACATAGCTATATGTATTGATGAGCTTCACACAGGCAAGACAATCTTTAGAACATTTCTATAAACATGTTACGACATTTGTCACTCTTCCTCTGGAGACTGCACGTTCACGCAACAATCTTTGCTGGTTCAGTAAATTACTTCACATGAACACTGCCTCTTTGCGCTACAAAAATTTCACATTGCGCGCATTTTCACTCCAACCCTACTTGCATCCTGCTAGCGTCACGCCATCCCTCGGCTCGGTTGCCGTTGCGGCCGTTTGCCCTGGGTGCCCGTCAGCTGCGCTGCGGCTGGAGCTGGATCGCACTGCTAGGCGCGCTGGACCCGGTCAGCCCGTCTCCCCACCAGCTGGTGCCGGTCACCGTCGCCCTCGTGCCGGTTGTGCCGGTCCCTCAGCCCACACCGCCCCCCATCGCGCACACACG
>JACZCU010292786.1_pt1 | contig 12603 bp, 10 predicted proteins | sample 8641851 | NCBI WGS metagenome assembly JACZCU01 (sample SAMN15324605, study PRJNA640507) | soil metagenome | isolation source: monocropping sugarcane control | place: China: Luxin town, Laibin City, Guangxi Province | collected 2019-07-25 | depth 10cm m | reverse complement strand
GGCCTGCTCCTCACCGCGAGCTACACGTGGATGCAGGGCTACGGCTACGACTTTCTCGCGCTGCTCCACGCCATCACCGTCATCTTCACCCTGCTCTACCTCCCGTTCGGGAAGTTCTTCCACATCTTCCAGCGCCCCGCGCAGCTCGGCGTGAGCTTCTACAAAGACGTGGCGGCGAAAGAAGGGATGGCGAAGTGCGCGCGGTGTGAAGAGGAGTACGCGCCGCTGCTGCAGGTGAATGATCTGATCGAGGTCGAGCGCGAGCTCGGTTACCAATACGGCGATTACCAACGCATCTGTCCCGCGTGCAGACGTTCGTTGCTCGCGATTGCCCAAGGAGAGCTCTGGAAACGACATGGCCACACTGCCGAAATCTGAAGACGTCCTGGTCGACGCGTGGGGACCGCACCTCAACCGCATGGAAGGGGTGCGCGTCGACACCGCCGTCGAGCCGGACAAGCTCGTACCGACGCACTGCTGCTTCTGCGGTCAGCAGTGCGGGATCAACCTGCGCGTCAAAGACAACCTCGTGATCGGCTTCGAGCCGCGCTACGACTTCCCGTTCAACAAAGGGATGCTCTGCCCGAAGGGAGTGAAGCGCTACCTCCAGGGCGGCCATCCTGACCGCCTCACCACCGCGCTGAGGCGCGACCCCGACGCCGCGAGCGGCTTCTCAGCCATGCCCTACGAAGAGGCCATCGCGCGCGTCGCCGCCGAGATCGACCGCATCCAGAAGCAGTACGGCAACGACGCCGTCGGCGTGCTCTCCGGCGCGAGCCTCACGTCCGAGAAGGCATATCTGATGGGGAAGTTCGCACGCGTCTGCCTCAAGACGCGCTACATCGACTACAACGGCCGGCTGTGCATGGTGAGCGCCGGCGCCGCGAACAAGAAGGCGTTCGGCATCGACCGCAGCGCAAATCCGTGGGCCGACATCCTCGGCGCCGAGGTCGTGCTGATCGCCGGCTCGAACACGGCGGAGTGCTCGCCGATCACCACCAACTACGTCTGGCAGGCGCGTGAGAACGGCGGCAAAGTCATCGTCGTCGACCCACGCATCACGCCGATCGCACGCAACGCGGACCTCTTCCTCCCGGTGAAACCCGGCCGCGACGTCGTCCTCTTCAACGGCATCCTCAACCTGATGATCGAGAACGACTGGCTCGATCACGACTTCATCGAGCAGCACACGGTTGGTTTCGACGCCGTCGCCGAGCATGTGAAGCAGTGGACGCCGCGACGGACTGCGGAGGTTACCGGGATCGCGGAGAAGTCGATCCGGGCCGCCGCGGAGATGTGGGGTACCGCGAAGACGAGCTTTCTCATGCACGCGCGCGGGATCGAGCACCACTCGCACGGCGTCGAGAACTGCCTCTCGACGATCAACATCGTCCTCGCGTCGGGGCGCATCGGACGACCGAACTGCGGGTACGGCACCGTCGTCGGCCAGGGCAACGGCCAGGGCGGCCGCGAGCACGGACAGAAAGCGGAGCAGCTCCCCGGCTGGCGCGACATCTCGAACCCCGAACATCGCGCGTACGTCGCGAGCGTCTGGGGCGTGCAGCCGGACGACCTCCCGCAGGCGGGCGTCGACTGCTACGAGATGATGCGGAAGATCGACGCCGGCGAGATCAAGGGTCTCGTCTCGATCTGCTTCAACCCGAAGGTCTCGCTCCCTGACAACGCGTTCGTCACGCGCGCGCTCGAGAAGCTCGAGTTCTTCACCGTCATCGACTTCTTCCTGAGCGAGACGGCGCAGCACGCCGACATCGTTCTCCCCGGCTCGCTGCACGAAGAGGACGAAGGCGTCGTCTGCCAGGTGGAAGGGCGCGTGATCAAGATCAACAAGGCCGTCGACCCTCCCGGCGACGCGAAACAGGACTGGCGCGTCATCCAGGACATCGCCCGCGCCCTCGGTCGGCCGCATGGCTTCACCTTCGAGAGCCCCCGCGCGATCTTCGACGAGCTGCGCGTCGCCTCGAAAGGCGGCGTCGCCGACTACTACGGCATCACCTACGAGAAGATCGACGCGCAGAACGGCGTCTTCTGGCCCTGCCCGACGCTCGACCATCCCGGCACGCCGCGCCTCTTCGAGGACAACCGCTACTACTTCCCCGACGGCAAAGCGCGCTTCAACGTGACGGCGTACCGGCCGCCCGCGGAGGACGTCGACGCCGAGTACCCCGTCATCCTGACCACCGGCCGAGTCGTGAGCCAGTTCCTCTCGGGAACGCAGACGCGGCGCATCGGACCGCTGGTCGATCAGTATCCCGAGCCGCGTGTCGACATCCACCCGAGGCTCGCCGCGAAGTACGAGATCGCTGACGGCGAATGGATCACCGTCGAGTCGCGACGCGGCAACGCCACGTTGAGAGCACAAGTCGTGACGACCATCCGCCCCGACACCGTCTTCATCCCCTACCACTGGCCCGGCCGGAAGTCGGCGAACCAACTCACCATCTCCGCCCAGGACCCGGTCTCGAAAATCCCCGAGTTCAAGGTGTGCGCGGTGAGGATCAAACCAGAAACCAGAAAGCAGAAACCAGAATGACTCGCGCGTTTCGGTATCTCTACCGTTTCTGGTTTCAGGTTTCTGGTTTCTGGTTTCTGGAGTGGCGGGCATGAACATGGAGTTCTTCGTCGACCCGAACCGCTGCATCGGCTGTCAGTCGTGCGTGGCGGCGTGCAGCGAGTGCGACACGCATCGCGGGCACTCGATGATCCACCTGCAGTACGTCGACCGTCCCATCTCGGTGCAGACCGTGCCGGTGGTCTGCATGCACTGCGACTCGCCGACGTGCGCCGAGGTCTGTCCGGCGGATGCCATCAAACGGACCGGCGACGGCGTCGTGCAGACCGCGCGCAAGCCGCGCTGCATCGCCTGCAACAACTGCGTGCTCGCCTGCCCCTTCGGCGTCCCGAAGATGAAGACCGAGTTCAACCTGATGATGAAGTGCGACATGTGCTACGACCGGACGTCGGTCGGTCTCAAGCCGATGTGCGCCAGCGTCTGCCCCTCCGGCGCGCTCTACTTCGGCACGCGCGAGGAGATCGAGCGCCTCCGCCCCAGCTCCGAGCCGATCAACTCGTTCCGCTTCGGCAACCAGACCATCACCACGAAGGTCAACATGATGGTCCCAAAGCAGAGGCGGCCGGAGTTCCTCGACGTGCTCTCCGCGATGAACGACGAGCCGGTCGGAAGGAAGGATGCATTTGACGACATCGACGTCTGACCAGCTCTCCGTCTCCCCCGACGGCCAGCCGTACCACGAGCAGCCGCAGTGGCGGAACGACTTTCCGATCGACTGGCCGCAGGACGAATTCGTGGCACGGCGCGACTTCACGAAGTTCCTGGTGCTCACCAGCTTCGCGTTCGTCGTCGGACAGGTGTGGATCCTCTTCGAGAACTTCGCGCGCAAGCGGCAGGGAAAGCCGCCCGTCCGCAAGATCGCGCGCGTCGATGCGATTCCGATCGGAGGCTCGCTGACGTTCAATTACCCCGAGACGCACGACCCGTGCATCGTCATCCGCACGGGAGCGCAGCAGTACTTCGCGTACAACCAGAAGTGCACGCACCTCAGTTGCGCCGTCGTCCCGGACATGGCGCGCAACTGCTTCCACTGTCCCTGCCACAACGGCTCGTTCGAGCTCGCGACCGGCGTTCCGACCGGCGGCCCGCCGCGCCGCCCGCTCGAGAGGATCCAGCTCGAGATCCGCGACGGAGATCTCTATGCTATTGGCAAGGCGACCGGCCGCGAGGTGCGCGCATGAGACGGCCCTTCTCGCGGCAGCAGAAGACGACCATCGTCTTCGGCATCCTCTCGATCGTCCTCACGATCGTGGTGCTGCAGCTCTGGCTCCTGACCGCGACGATGAACGCATTCCTCGGCGGTCAGGAGACGGTGATCCTCCCCGCCGCGATCGCGAGCCTCGTCTGCTTCGCGCTGAACGCCGGCCTCCTCACCTACATCTACAAGATGGAACGTCGCTGAATGAAGACGCTCCACCCGGCCTACTTCGCCCTCGTGATGGCAACGGGAATCGTCTCGATCGCGACGAAGCTCCTCGGCTGGCCCTACGTCCCGATGACGCTCCTCGCCGTCAACGTCGTCGCGTACGCCGTCCTCTGGGTACTGACGATCGCCCGCATCGCCAAATACCCGCGCGACGTCTTCGCCGACCTGATCGACCACCAGCGCGGCGTCGGCTTCTTCACCACCGTCGCCGCAACGAGCGTCCTCGGCTCGCAGCTCGTCATCGTCGCCGGACAGGAGCGCTTCGCATTCGCGCTCTGGATCGCAACGGTCGTTCTCTGGCTGGTCCTCATCTACGCCGTCTTCACCGCGTACACCGTGAAGGAGACGAAGCCGGCGCTCGACGCCGGGATCAGCGGCGGCTGGCTGGTTGCGGTCGTCGCGACGCAGTCCGTGTCGACGCTGGCGTCGGTGCTCACCCCGTCCGAGCCGCTCCTCTTCGTCAGCCTCGTCTTCTGGCTCGCGGGCGGGATGCTCTACATCTGGCTCATCTCGCTGATCTTCTACCGCTACACCTTCTTCCGCTTCGCGCCGTCCGACCTGATGCCGCCGTACTGGATCAACATGGGCGCGATGGCGATCTCGACGCTCGCCGGCACGCTGCTCTTCGCCAAGTCCTCCGCGTCACCGCTCCTCACCACCCTCCGCCCCTTCCTCCTCGGCCTCACGATCCTCTTCTGGGCGACCGCCACCTGGTGGATCCCGATGCTCGTGATCCTCGGCGTCTGGCGCCACGTCTACAAACACTTCCCCCTCACCTACAGCCCCCTCTACTGGGGCGCCGTCTTCCCCCTCGGGATGTACACGGTGTGCACGTACCGGCTGGCGGTGGCGACGGGCGTCGGCGTCCTTCAGGCGATCCCGCGTGCGTTTGTATTCATCGCGGTCGTTGCATGGGCGATGACGTTTGTGGGATTACTGCGTTCTCTCTGGGGCCGAGGCAGCCTCGCCTCCGTCGTAGCGGCACAGCCGCCGCATGCGTAAGACCGTCGCAGCGCACGGGCGGCATCGCCCGAACAATTGTCCTCAAACTTCCTCGCGGTACTCATCATCTGAGCAGGGATGACAACGAAAGGCGTCGGCACTGCATCCCGCGATCCTCTCACCGCCGCTACGTCGCACATGATCAGCCGGCGAACCCACCCATCCTAACCAACGCCAATCGGCTCATTGCCATACAATATGAAGTGTCTGAGCCCGCCTGCAAAGCGCCAACATCAATCGTTCCAACCCTCTCTCCTCTGCGATGTCGACCCATTGCCACCGACTCAACCGGTCCGGAACACTACACCGTTCTAACTTCGCTGGAATAACGCAAATCGCGCCCTCAGGCTGTCTCTCCGCTAGGTCGAGGGCGTAGCGAATCTCCTTTTGCACAAATCCTGTCTTGCTCACAGCCGCCTCCGACAGGCATATGATGACAACGTCGGTCTCGTGCATCGCCCGGCCGATTTCATGTTCCCAATCATGTCCTGGCAGAAGCCGTTCCTCATCAAACCAGACGTCAAGCGAAGGGTGCATCAAGGCGAGATACAGCGCGCGCACTTTTGGCTTGTCGCAAGCCGCATGACACAAGAACACACGCAATTGCCTTCCGACACCATGCGTCTCGATGAATTGAGTCGCCGCAACCCCGACGGTCTCTTCCCTTGTAGGCATGGATCTGATGCTCACCGCTTGGGGACCGTGCCTCGCCTCGAGCCGTTCGAATTCGACAAGCTCCCCTGCGACCAACGACCTAATACTCTTACCCTGAATCGCGGAAAAGTGGGCGAATACTGATTCGCCGTTCTCCGCGATAATTATCCCATAACCCTTCGCATCACCGAACGACTTGACACGACCGCGCATATACCTCACTCCATGCAAGTCGGCGCCAACGCCGCAGTCGCCGTCATCGCCTACAACAATCCACCGATCCTAGCTCTACCTCGCGCTCTCATTAAATAGGTCGCTGTACGCCTCCACAGTCGCCACCAAAGCGTCGGCGGTCAATTCGCCGATGCGCTGATGTACGAACGCATTTCGTGTCTCTGTCGTTCGCGCCAAAGCATCGAGAGTCAGCTCATTCACACTGGAGAGAGATGACGCCGCGGCCCGCTTCAACATCCTGATCTTCTCTGCATATGTCAATTTATTGAGTGTCTTTCCGTGCGGGAGGTCGATCTCGGCCGCGAGCTTCGCGAAATGACCCGCGTCAACGATCGGCGCCATGATCTCATCGAGCTTTCGCTCCAACGCTGCGTGTATTCGCGCGAATCCTTCGCTGAATATTTCGAGCTTGTCCGAGACTAGCGCGCTAGCTATCAGTTCTAAGTTGCGATGCTTGCTACCCTCTCCACCAGCGGTTGAGTTGGCAAGCTCCAGCAATGCCCGCTCAGCTCGCTCGAAAAGCCGTATGATCGCGCCCTGTCGCTCCTCTGGCAATTCTTGGAAATGGCGTCGTTCGAGACTATCAAGCCGATTCCACAAGTGATAGTTCAAATAGTGACTGCGATTTGGCGCACTTCTATTACAAGCGTTTGCCAATGAAAGGGACGCAATTTTGTGAACAACGACATAGGTCGTGGTGGTGATCATGAGGCGGTGCTGGCTTGCCAGACGATGCACAAAGTCGATGATGGGATACAAACCCTGGAGATCTGTCGTAACTCGTAGAACGTAATCTACGTGCATCCTACGACCCGATCCTCCGTAAACAGTGGTCACTTCGCTGCGACGCACGATTGCCGGGAGAACCTCGCGCTCAAACACATCAAAGATTTGCGCCTGCTGCCGCGCCTCGTCGAGAGTGATGTTCATAATGGCGTTGATGTCGCCAGGGACGCGACGAGTCTCTGCCAATATCCAGCGCCGTTCTAAGAAGAGTCGTTTGTCATCGGCTGAAATCTCCGTAGAATCCCAGTTTTCAGCCATCGCGAACAGGATACGGAACTCTTCTGACGTTGGGTCAGGCATCCCGCGACGAAAAGTCTGACGATCCTCCTCCGTGACCTCTTTCCCCAAAACTTTGAAATAAGTGTCCACTTCGAAGAATGGAATACCCTCAGCGGCACCCTTTTCCTGTTGGTCGATTCCGGGCGCAGTGCCCGCACTAGCACCGATAGGACGCAGGTCAAACGCGAGGTCATACTGCGTCGCAGCTAAATGCGAGACGAGGATGTCATCCTGACCGAGCACCGCTAGGATTTCAAAGTCCCGTTCCGCGTTTTGCTCCACGACGTCTGTGTAATTGTTAACGCGCAGAAAGGCTAAACGCATCTTCAAACCACGCAACTCGTACACCTCTGGGTTAACGATCCCAATCGACGGCGGGAGGGCGTGCTGCTTTAGGGGCCTAAAGTCGTAACCAAGCGTGGACTGAACGACACGCTCAAGATGCCATGGCCGCGGCAGCGGGCTCCGAGTGTGCAAGGGACTCTTGCGAGGAGGCGCCAGGGAGTCACAGTTCAGCTCAAACACCAATAGATGTTCGCCTTCCCTGGGAACCTCAATCGCGGGCTCCAAAGCCTTTCCGGTCGGCGTTACGGCCATGACAGACGAATTGCCAACCGCTAGCGTGTCATGTGCGTTACAAAGGAGACATGCGCGTCCGGACTCTGCGCGGAGGATAGAGTCCGAGTACGTCCTCATCGTCGTGATATCCGGCGAGCACATCGGCGCAACCAAGAAGCCGGGCCGAATGAGTTGGTAGACCGGCTCACTCAGTACGTTGAGAAAATCCAAACAGATATGAACCGAAAACCAATACTGCTGGGATCCGTGATGCCATGTAAAGATCGGGTTTGCTGCGCCACGCCAGGCGTCAACCTTCGTGAGCTCCCACTGCGATAGCTCGCGCTTATGAATCCAGACCGGCTCAGCGCGATGCGGTATTACGACCGGACACTCGTTGTAGATTTTCGAGTGACCACGACGAATATTGTCCGAACCGCCGATGATGACTGTATTATGATCGTCGGCGTAACGTTGCAAGTCCCCGAGCAGCGTCTCGACCGGAAGGCTATACTCCGGAAATATGATTAGGTCCGTTTCGGGGTACTGATCCGCGATATGCTGCAGGATTCGTTGCGCTTTGCGGCGGCGTTGCAATACCTCCTCTTCCGACGCCCATACGAATGTCTCCCGAGCCGTCACAAATGCCGTAATCTTGCCGCCAGCTGGCCCGGCGAGCTGCACGAGTGCAATGCGGAGAGTGCCTTTCGCGAACGGAAGAGGCACTTCCTGGAGGCTCGTAGTGCTATTCTTCATCGAAGGTGTTGGCTCCTCGCTCCCGAGTATAAGCGGCTTACTGGCGTCGGTCCATTCTTGCGGCGTGAATTTATTTGCAACGCTGAGAACCTGGCGCGACTAAAGTATTGCGAACTGCGAGTTACTTGCCGGAGCCTACGTCCTACTGTCGGTCGACTCGTCAGACGTTTCAAAGCCGGCATTCGAGCTTGCGGATTGGCGACTCGTGACTGTCTTTCTGCACGATCGGGTGCGTTTGTCCATACCGCTTTGCGCCGAGATACGCGTCGCGACTTGGTGCGTGTCGACGCCCGCATCGGTGCCCGCGCCGTCCGAGCCGCTCCTCTTCGTCAGTCTCGTCTTCTGGATCGCTCGGCGGAGTGCTGTTCGTCTCGCTCGTCTCGCTAACCTTCTACCATCGGGGAGGAAGATGATTGGCAGCCGCGTCTCCTGGGCAGGCTGCGGTGTGGTGTTGGAGTCGACGACGAACGGGCAAGCCTTCTCGATGCACTGCTGAACGGCCTTCAGCTTGGCCGAGCCGTTCAGTTTGGCCGTGTTGCCGTAGTAGTCGTAGACCTGACCGCCCTGCAGATCGAAGTGGCCTCGCTCGTCACCGGCGTCGCCGCCGCAGGAATGGAACGCCTTCTCACAGCAGGCCTCCCACGCCTTCTCCTTCGCGGAGACGTCATCGCCGTACGCGGGGCCGGAACACAGCAGGAGACCGATTGCCAGGGCCCAAAAACCACGACCGGCCATCGAGCACCTCTCTCTCCTGGATTCTACCCTTTGCACCCCACCTTCGCGATCTCCACACGGCGGTTCTTCGCGCGGCCTTCGTCGTTGTCGTTTGACGCGACCGGGTGCGTCTTGCCGTAGCCATGCGACGTGATCCGCACGGCGGCGATGCCGTGCGCGGTGAGCCACTCGCGCACCGCGGCGGCGCGCGCTTCGGACAGCTTCTGGTTCGACGCGTCGCCGCCGACAGCGTCCGTGTGTCCCTGCACCTCGACGCTGAGCGACGGATTGTTCTTGAGCAGGTCCGCGATCTGCTGCAGCGCCGGCTCCGAGTCGGGGCGCAGCGTCGCCTTGTTGAAGTCGAAGTGGATGCCGTAGAGCGGGACGTGGCAGGCGCGGTCGAGCTGCTTGGCGAGATCGTTCGCTGAGCCGGCGTCCGAGACCCGCACGCCGATGTCGCCGCCGCCGATGTGGAGGTACGCCCAGACGTCGCGTCCCGACCGGCCGTAGTGCGCCAGCACCGATCCGTCCGAGCCGTCGTGGACGTTCGCGATCGCCCAGCCGGCCGCCACGAGCGCATTGCGATAGACCGTCACGAACTGGTGCGTCGACAGCCCTTCGGGGACGGTGTAGCCCTTGATGATCGAGCCGGTGCCGGCGAGTTGCGGCTCCTTGTCGCTGTCCGTCGTCACGTCCATCGGTCCGTCGTCGTTCTCGCTGCTCTTCAACTGCGAGCCGGGATAGTGGCCAAGGTACGGGAAATCCGACTCCTCCCCGATCGTCTCCGGCTTCGCCGCGGGCGGCGGCAGGTTGAGCACCACCGTCTGCGCCGCGACGTCGATCATGCTGACGCGCACGTCGTCGCTGCCGAAAATGTCGAACTTCATCCACGCGTCGTGGCCGCCGGACTGCAGCCGCAGCACCTTCGTGCCGGAGTCGTTGACGACCTTCCACCCGTGGGCGACGAACCATGGCCGGATCTTCACCCACGTCGCGTTGTCGTCCAGCCCCGGCTCGGACCGCATCCCCGCCGCGTAGTGCTTCCCCTCCACCGTGACCGTCTTGTCCCCCGGCATCGGGAACTCTTCCCGCCCGAACGCCTCGACGACTTCATACCCCTCGTCCGACTTGAACCCCGCCGGAAACGCCGCCCACGGCGGGAGCGAATCGGCGAACGCGAAGAGAGGGATAGCGATGGTGAGGGCAAGGAGGAGTTTCCGCATCTGGTGATTGTACGGGAAGGCGGTTTCGGCCCGGGTGCTATCCTCGACGTCACCTTAGCCATCATGATCGGCCTCGGCATCGGATCGTCGCGGACCGGATTCTGGGACGGCAGGTGATTGATGCGGAAATCGCTGATCAGCACCATCACTGCGTTTGTCGTCATCCTCGCGCTGTTCGGAATCTTTGCCGTGATCGCATGGCGCCTGTATCACAGCGGCCAACCTAGCGAGAAGCTGGTCATCGCAGCGATCACATTCGTCGGCGCGTTCATTACGGCGGTGGGGACGGTGTTCGGCATTGTCCTGAAATACTCGACGGACGTCCGCGCGCAGGCGCTCCAGGAACAGGCGGCCGAGCGGCTCCGGCTCGAGTCGGACCGCAATGACGTCCTGCAGCGTCAAGCCGAGGATCGGCTCAAGCTCGAGGCGGCAATGGAAGCTGTGAAATTGCTCGCCAGGGCCGACGGAGAGCTCGCCCCCGACGTTCAGCGAGCCGGCGCGCTGTTCACTCTCGCGAGCCTCGGCGCGCACCAGCTCACCGTGGAGCTGCTGCGGGAGCTGATGGCCAAAAAGCAGATCGAAACAGCCACTGCGTCGCGCTTGATCAACGTCGTCATCACCAAGGGCGACGAGGAGACCCAACGTGAAGCTGCATGGTTGCTATTCGACAACGCGGAGACCTTCCTCACGCCGGCAGGCTTCGAGTTCCCCGAGTCCTTTCTGAACGGCGACACCCTTCCTACTTACGTCCGGGAATGGACCGCATTGGCCCTGGTGAAAGTGCTGGTCGCCCGGCCACTGACGGAATGGCAAAAGGTCCGGTCGATGGCGAACACGATCATCGCCGCCTTGGTCCTCGCGTGGCTGCAGGAGCAGGACACCCGCCTGCGGCGTGACCTCGGCGCCGCCCTCACGTCGATTCTGGCGGCGTTCGCGGACGTCGAAATCCTCTATCACCCGAAACGGGAGATCAACGTCATCGACGTGAAGGCCCAGCTCACAGGCGAGGCAGCGGTCAGCTCGATGGCCGCGTCACTGTCGGAACAACTCGGCACGTGGAGCGGCGTGGTGCCGGCGGGAGGATGATGATCGTGCGCTGGGCCTGCCTTCTCCTTTTCGCCGCAACGACCTCCCTGCGGCCGGGACCGTTCACGGCAAACTCTCCCGACTACACGGTCACTTCGGGGGGAAGCGTCGTCGAGAACGAGGGAGCGTCGGTGACGCTGTCGGCGCACGAGAAACCGAAGTGGTTCGGCACCGCGGCAGCACACGCCGATGCGACACCGGCACGCATGCAGCGCGTGACGCTTTCGGGTGAGCTTCGCACAACAGCCGTCGTAGGCGGCGCATCGCTCTGGGTACGGGTCGACCGCGACAAGAAAATGCTGCTGCTCGACAACGGAGCAGACAAGACGATCCGAGGGGACGCCGATTGGACGTCGCGCTCGATCACGTTGCCGGTACCGCCGGATGCAACCGAAGTCGTCTTCGGCGTGCTGCTGATGCCGGGCGGCGGCTCGGTCGAGGTGCGTCATCTGCGGCTCACGGTGGCGCCGCTGCCGAGCGTTCCCGCCTCACCAGCCGCGACGAAACTTCTGGACGAGGCAATCTCCGTCGTCCGCAAGAATGCGCTGCATGCGAAGGACGTCGACTGGGCGGCGCGCGAGCCGGAGATCCGCGCCTTCGCGGCGGGCGCGCAAAAGCCGTCGGATGTCTACAACGCGATCGAATACGTCCTGGCGCTTCTGAACGACGGCCATAGTTTCTTCTCGCCGCCGGCACAGACGAAGGCGTACGCCTCGGGCGGCGCCGAAAACCCGGCGGCCGAGGTTCGGGCGGCGAACGGGATCGGCACCATCGTCGTTCCGACCTACGCCGGTTTGGATCCCTCCGCGGCGCGCGCGTACGCGGCTCATATGTTCGACGCCCTCCAGCAAGCGGCGCCTGCGGCGCGCTGCGGCTGGATCGTCGACCTGCGCACGAACGGCGGCGGCAACATGCATCCGATGCTGAACGGTCTCGAACCGCTCCTCGGCAAAGAGACGCTCGGTTCGTTCGTCACCGCATCGGGAAAAAAAGAGGAGTGGGGAGCTATCGGACCTGCGACGCCCCCGCGCGACCTCATGAAGCTCGGATCGGCCTCGGTCGCCGTCATCACCGGACCGCACACCGCGAGCTCCGGCGAGATCGTCGCGATCGCGTTCCGCGGCCGCCCTCACACCCGCTCCTTCGGCCAACCGACCGCCGGCCTCACCACCGCCAACGACATCTTCAAACTGTCGGACGGCTCGAGCCTCGTCCTGACCATCTCGGTCGACGCCGATCGGACGGGGCACGTCTACGGCGGAAAGTTGGACCCGGACGCAGTGGTCGACGATGCG
>JACZCU010011082.1_pt1 | contig 12610 bp, 9 predicted proteins | sample 8641851 | NCBI WGS metagenome assembly JACZCU01 (sample SAMN15324605, study PRJNA640507) | soil metagenome | isolation source: monocropping sugarcane control | place: China: Luxin town, Laibin City, Guangxi Province | collected 2019-07-25 | depth 10cm m | reverse complement strand
GCCAGTCCCATTGAGTACCATACCGGGCTCTTTCCCTCTGAAGGACCATTGGAACGCTTCTCGCGTGATGGCTTGTTGTTGGCCGGTGATGCAGGTGGTCATGGCTCTACCCTGGTGGGTGAGGGTATACGCTTTGCCATATATTCTGGACAGATGGCTGGCAGCGTAGCAGCCGAAGCCGTGAAAGCGGGCAATACCTCCGCGGCTTTCCTGGAGCGCTTTGATAAAAAATGGCGCGCGCGCTTTGGTCGTGATATGGATATCTCCTATATGATTAACAAGCGTATCACTAATTATAATGACGAGCAGTGGGATAATGCCCTTGACCTTATGAAGCGGCTTACACCCTCACAAATGGCCCAGGCACTGCGTGGAGACTTTAGCGCAGGTTTGATCATGGGTATCCTTGCGCGTAATCCAGGACTAATTGCTACAGGCGGTAAAAAATTCCTCGATGTTATCCTTGATCGCGCCAATAAGCCAACTCTGCAAACAGTGGAAGGGAATATTTAGTTCTGGCGCAGTGTTTGAACATATAGAGAAATATGTATATCTTATCCAGTTAATGCAGTACTGGATATCTTCAAGGAGTTATTTGTGCAAGAATCAGCAACTCAATCCAATACCAAGCAGGAAACGATAAAGATGTATGCCACGACATGGTGTGGCGATTGCCGTATGGCCAGGCGGTGGTTTGATGGTCATGGCATCCCCTATGAATATATTAATATCGAGGAGGACGAAGAGGCTGCCGAATATGTTGTGCGTGTGAATAAAGGCAAGCAAAGCGTCCCAACCATCGTCTTCCCAGATGGTTCTATACTTGTTGAGCCAAGTGCTCGCGAACTGGCAGCAAAATTCGTCAAGTAATGGCATAATAGGTAATGCCCTCACTTTTTTTGTGGGGGCATTATCATTTGTTTTTTACAAGGATATTTCTAATGGAAGAAAGCACATCGCTTGACTTAGCTCAGCAACCAGGCGCCATAGGCGATATGGACACTGAGGCATTTCGTCGCTATGGTCATGAAGTGGTAGATTGGATGGCGGATTATCTAGCAGGAGTCGGGAAATATCCTGTGCTGGCGCAGACATCTCCAGGAACGCTGCGTCACTCTTTGCCCACCCATCCCCCTCTGCAACCTGAAGCCATGGAGACCATTCTGGCGGATTTTGATCACCTGGTTATGCCCGGTATTACCCACTGGAACTCGCCTGGCTTTATGGCCTATTTTGGTATTACCGGTTCTGGTCCAGGTATCCTGGGTGAAATGCTTTCTGGTGCGCTGAATGTCAACGCCATGCTATGGCGTACATCGCCCGCCGCTACAGAATTAGAGCAGGTCACGCTCGATTGGCTGCGTCAGATGCTTGGCTTGCCTGAACCGCTTTTTGGTGTCATCAATGATACAGCCTCATCGGGCGTGCTGTATGCCCTGGCGGCGGCACGCGAAGCTATACCCGACCTGCATATTCGCCAGCAGGGCATGCCTGGTCGGCCTGAAGTTCCACGTTTGCGCTATTATGCCTCCCAGGAAGCGCACTCCTCGGTTGAAAAAGCGGGCATTGTGCTAGGCGTTGGACAAGAAGGATTTCGTAAGATTGGCATTGACAGCGCATTTCGCATGGATGTAACGGAACTGGAACATGCTATCCAGGAAGATATTGCCGCTGGCTGGCGACCTTTCGCCGTGGTTGCTACAGTTGGTACAACCTCGACCACAAGTATAGACCCGGTGCCACAGATTGCGGATATCTGCGAACGCTATGGTCTCTGGCTTCACGTCGATGGAGCCTATGGCGGCTCAGCAGCGGTTGATCCCGCTATGCGCTGGGTACTCGCTGGCTGCGAACGTGCCAACAGCCTTATCGTCAATCCACATAAGTGGCTCTTTACCCCTGTCGATTGCAGTGTCTTTTATACACGCCAGCCAGAAGTGGTCAAGGCTGCTTTCAGTCTCATCCCTGAATACCTGCGCAGCGCGGAGAGTATAATAGGTGAAGATGCACCCGTCAACCTGATGGACTACGGCACCTCGCTTGGCCGCCGCTTCCGTTCCCTCAAACTCTGGATGATTATGCGTTACTTTGGTCAGGAGGGCCTTGCCGCGCGCATTAGCGAGCATAACCGCCTGGGGCAGCTCGTTGCTGAGTGGGTCGACGCCTCATCTGACTTTGAGCGTATGGCTCCTACCTCTTTCAGTGTGGTCTGCCTACGGGCTCATCCTCATGGTCTGGACGACGAGGCACAACTGGAAGCCTTGAATGAGCGCATCATGAACCGTGTGAATGCCGCCGGCCACTACTTCCTTTCACATACCAAGCTACATGGTAAATATACCATCCGTATTGCCATTGGTAACCTGCGTACAACGGAGCAGGATGTGCGCAACGTGTGGGAAGAACTCAAATCTGGTCTTGCGGCTGAGTTGGAGGCGCATAGCTGAACTGCATCAACTCGTTGCCGGATGTGCACACGAAGGAATGATTAAATTGCAGGTATATGGGCAGATCGTATGGGGAAAACCCATGTCATTTGCATAAATACCAAAGAGGTGAATATATGAGCACGCATCCAGGTTTGCAAGATGGTCCTATCTACCTCGATTACAACGCGACTACGCCGGTTGATCCCGCTGTCGTTGAGGCCATGTTGCCCTATCTCTCCACGTATTTTGGCAACCCATCAAGTACGCATCGCTATGGGCAGGCTGCTCACCAGGCGCTGGACCTCGCACGCCAGCAGGTAGCGCAGTTATTAGGCTGTGTTCCTGGTGAAGTGATTTTTACTGGCGGCGGCTCTGAAAGCGACAATCTGGCTATTCGTGGTATAGCCCTGGCACGTCGCGCCTCCGGTAACCACATCATTGCCCAGGTTACCGAGCATCCCGCTGTACTCAATATCTGCTGTGCGCTGGAACGCTTACATGACTTTCGCGTGACGTATTTGTCCGTCGATGAATATGGACAGGTACGTCCAGCCGATGTCGCGGCTGCGATTGAGCCGCAGACCATTTTGATAACTATCATGCATGCCAACAATGAAACCGGGACACTCCAGCCTCTCGCCGAAATTGCTGAGATAGCCCATCGTCACGGTGTTCTCCTGCATACCGATGGCGCGCAGTCGGTGGGCAAGATCCCTACGCGTGTGGCAGAGTTAGGTGTAGATCTGCTGACCGTCGCCGGTCATAAATTGTATGCTCCCAAAGGCATTGGAGCCTTATACGTGCGGCAAGGTTTACAACTTGAGCCTGTTATCTACGGTGGTGGGCAGGAGGGCGGCAGGCGTGCAGGGACAGAGAACATTGCGCACATGGTTGCCCTCGGTACGGCTTGTATGTTGGCACAGGAGCAACTCGTGGAGAGTCAGCCGCGCATTCAACGCTTGCGTGATCAACTGCAACAACGCCTCGACACATTCTTGCCCGGCTCTATACATCTCAATGGGCATCCACGTGAACGCCTGCCCAACACTCTCAATGTCAGTGTCGATGGTGTGATGGGTGAGGAAGTGCTCGCTACCACTCCTGAGATTGCCAGCTCCACCGGTTCCGCTTGCCACGAGGGAAGTACGGACCCTTCTGCTGTCTTGACCGCTATGGGTATATCGCGCGAACGTGCTCTCGGCGCTCTGCGTCTTACGCTCGGACGCTGGTCAACCAAGGAAGAGGTGGAAAGAGCGGCTATACTACTGGCTGAAACTGTTAAGGATTTGCGGTCCCCCATCTCAAAGTAACTCATGTTCAACACGAGCATTTGGAGTCCGTAAAATCTTGTCTATATTCCCGAAGAGCAGACCGAAACATGGTTTAAAAAATTGACATTTCTTGTATATCCTGTTATCCTTAATAGTAACAACTGCATATGTAAGAGTCTGACCCGCATTGAGCGAACATAGTATGAAAGCTGGCAGCTGACAGCGATCCGATGCATGGTGAAAGTTCGGAATGGATGTGCCTTCTCAGAACCCCTTCGTGAGCGGCTGACCGAAGAAAGCCCGCAGTGGCAAGTAGGAACAGGTGGGCGGTTCCCGCGCAGCAGTATAACCAGAAAAAGTGGTCACAAACCTTTCGTCACAATGTTGTGAGGAGGACAGGGCTTGTTGCGTTGTAGCATATGTTGACAATCAGGGTGGTACCACGGGAGCAGAAAGAAGTTTGGCTCTCGTCCCTTTAGTAATAGAGAGGGGCGGGAGTTTTTTATTATCCTGTATCCAACTCTCCATCATACTCAGTGTTTTAATTAACGGAAATGGACTTGATGGCAAAATGATAAGCGTTTCAATTGTGAATGTGACAAGCTATACGGGCCTGGAATTGTTGCGTTTGCTGATGCAGCATTCCCATTTTACTGTGCAATCCGTCACTGCGCGCAGTGCGGTTGGGAAGCGGCTAGATGAAGTTTTCCCTCAACTGTACCTGCAACCGGACAGGAGAGAGACGCCACAAGCAGGCGTTAATCCTGAGCTTGTCATTACTCAAGAGCCGGCTCAGACTGATCTCGCCTTTGTCTGTCTGCCACATGCTGCCGCCGCTGAGTCGGTAGTAACCCTGCTGGAGCGTGGTACAAAGGTGGTCGATCTATCCGCCGATTTTCGTTTACACGATGTTGACCAGTATGAAGAGTGGTACAAGCATAAACATCCCGCGCCTGCCTTGCTGGAGACCGCCGTCTACGGATTGTGCGAGCGTTATCGCGAGCGCATCACAGAGGCAGAGTTGGTTGCTAACCCGGGTTGTCATGCTACGACTGCCATTCTTGGCCTTATACCTGCCGTGGCAGAGGGCATCATCTCGCCCTCCGTGATTGTCGATTCTAAGTCAGGTATAAGTGGAGCTGGACGCAGCCTGACCCTGGGTACACATTACGCCGAGGCCAATGAAGATGTGAGTGCCTATAGCCTCAACGGGCACCGTCACCTTCCCGAGATCACCCAGGAACTGGAGGCCGCTGCTGTTGCGGGCGATCACCCTCTCGCTCAGCCGCTGCGTCTCACATTTATACCTCATCTGATACCCATGACGCGTGGTATCCTGGCAACCTGCTATGCCGATCTGAGCCCGGAAGCCCGGGAGCGTATCTCTACAACAGCAGATGTGCGTGCGCTTTATCAAGATTATTATGCCGACGAACCTTTTGTCTATGTGGTCGATCAACCACCGCATACAAAGTGGACCTATGGCAGCAATACCTGTTGTATCTATCCAATGCTGGATACGCGCACCGGGCGTCTCCTGGTCATTTCTTGCCTGGATAACCTCGTCAAAGGTGCCGCAGGTCAGGCGATACAGAATGCAAATCTGCTCTATGGACTGGCTGAAACTGAAGGACTATCTGCTGCCTCGCTCTACCCATAAAGCGGAAGCATTCTTTTTGCTGCAAGCACATAACCGATGAGGAGTATTATAACTATGGCGATAACGTTTTCAATGACCCCAGATGGCGAGGTTATAAACGATCATTACCTGATTGCCCAGGTGCTGCGAGAGGCTCTACCATATATCGACTTTCTCAAGGGTAAGACGCTCGTGATAAAATTAGGTGGCAGTACGCTTGAGCATCAAAAAAGCGTTTTACAGGATATTGTCTGGCTGCGTGCCTTAGGGGCTTACCCGGTACTGGTGCACGGCGGTGGGCCATATATCAATGAATGGCTGGCGAAACTACATATACCTACCCGTTTTGAACAAGGCCTGCGCGTTACCGATGCTATGACCCTGGAGGTTGTGCGCATGGTATTGTTGGGACAGGTGAACCAGGGCCTGGTGGTCATGACGGCGCAGTTGGGCGGGCGAGCTATTGGTCTGAGCGGAACCGATGGCAACATGGTGCGTGCGCACATGATAAATGAGCAGCTTGGTTTTGTTGGAGAGGTTGAAGCGGTTGACCCTACCCTTGTGCAGGAACTGATTAATCAAGGCTACATTCCAATTATTGCACCGCTGGGCCAGGGTCCGGATGGGACGTGCCTGAATATTAACGCAGACCTCGTGGCGTCCCACCTTGCCGGGGCACTCAATGCAGAGAAACTTATCTTTCTGAGCAATGTCGTTGGTATCTGTCGTGTAGATGGCTCATTAATCTCAGAGTTGGATGAAGCCGAAGCTAAGCAGCTTATAGCGGAGGGAGTGATCAGCGGCGGCATGATTCCCAAAGTCTCTGCTTGTCTCGACGCCCTGTGCGCCGTTTCACGTGTGCATATTGTCGATGGACGCGAGCCACATGTATTGTTGCGTGAATTGTTTACCGACCAGGGAGCTGGAACAATGATCAAGCGCAACGCGGTGTAAAAGGTAAGAAAAATGAAAAATCGTGTTGAGCGATTGCGTGGTATGCATGATCTTCTACCCGAGGCATATCAGCGTCAGCACTGGATTACTGATCGCCTGAGGTCATTCCTGGAGCAAGCTGGTTATATGGCAGTCGATACGCCCATTCTCGAGCGCAGCGACCTCTTCCAGGCTAGCTTTGGCCAGGATCTATGGCAGAATCTCTATGCCTTTCGCTTGCATAACCGCGAACTTTGCCTGCGCCCTGAATATACGGCCTCTATCTGTCGACTCTATCTCGACCATTATCAGCAGCAGCCCTTGCCCTTGCGTTTCCAGTACGCTGGGCCAATCTTTCGTTATGAGGCCCCTGGGCGCAATCGCTATCGTCAACATACTCAGCTTGGTATCGAATTATTCGGCGGCCATGCCGCATCTGCCGATGCCGAGATGCTACAACTTGCCTGCAATGTGCTCAATGAGTTACATATCGCGCAATATCGGCTCGAATTGGGACATATCGGTGTCGTCAGTGGTTTCATTAATCGCCTGCATCTTGATGATCACGCTGCCCGTTTGCTGCTTAGTTTGATGGAGCAGATCAGTCGTTCTGCTGAGGGTGAGAACCTGGCTCAAGCGCGCCTGGAGGCATTGTATCCATTGAGATCAACCAGCACCGTAGATGAAGCGAATGTCTCTAGAGGTGTGCTCTCGGATAAAGAGACAACTCAGCATATTACCTCTCTGTTAAACGGTATCAGTATCTCCTTTGGCGATGACGCTTCTCGTCATGAGGTGGTCGAACGCTACCTCTGGAAAATGGGACGCAATGAACAGCGACGGCAAATCTTGTATGCCCTGGAGTTTTTACGATCTTTGCATGCTGTCTCTGGTCCGCCTCCTGGCGTGTTTGGCGAGCTACGCGAGCTACTGGTACGCTATGAACTTGACCCGGCTCCTTTGCTAGAGCTTGAACAACAGGTTGCTTTGCTTGAACAGTGTGGCGTGTCAGACCAGCAGATTATGCTTAACCTTTCCCTTGGACGCGGTGTCAGCTACTATACTGGCCTGGTCTTTGAGATCCATGCGCAAAACGATGAGGGTTTTGCCGCACAATTGTGCGGCGGAGGGCGCTATGATCGCCTTATGCGTGCGGTAGGTAGCGCGCGTGATATCAATGCTTGCGGTTTTGCCTTCGGTGTAGAGCGCCTTCTCTCGCATGTGCCTCAAAGTGATTTACCGCAGGTGGTAAGCTCACAGGCGCTGGTTATTCCTGTCAGCCAGCGCGATGTATCGTACGCTCTGCTGGTTGCCCGCTCCGCTCGTGCGCAGGGCATCCAGACCGAGGTAGATGTGACGGGGCATGGCGTTGGCGCAGGTTTGAAACAAGCCGCGAAAAAACAACTGCGCCTGGCTTTTATTGTCGGTGAAAGTGAGCAGCAAGCAGGTACCGTCACCGTAAGGAACCTGGAGACATGTGAAGAACGCCATACAACCTTGCAAACCCTGGTTGAACAAATACCAGAAATGGAGCAGTGCCTGTGAGTGGAGAAGCTGGAATGCGTCTTGCCCTGCCTGGCAAAGGCGCTTTGGAGTCGGCTACCCTCGCTTTTCTGGCAGAAGCCGGCATGAAGGTCAATCGCAGCAACCCACGCCAGTACCTGGCGCAGATAGGCAGCATGCCCGACCTGGAAGTCGTTTTTCAGCGAGCGGCCGATGTCCCTGCACTGGTGCAGGAGGGTGACGCAACCCTTGGTATAACTGGCTATGATATCCTGGCCGAACATCGTGGTTATGCCGAGGGTGTAGGTGAAGATGAAGAAGACGACTACGATGATGATCTGATCGTCCTGGAGCGCAACCTTGGCTATGGCAGTTGCCGTCTCGTTGTCGCTGTGCCTGAAACCTGGATTGATGTAAGCACTTGTGCTGATCTATGGCACCTGGCCGGATACTATTTTACACACAAGGGGCGTGGCCTGCGCATCGCCACGAAATATCCCGTCTTGACAGGTCAGTTCCTGCGTCGCCACGGCATTGCACACTGTAAGATCGTCTCGCCCCATGGAGCACTCGAGGCGGCACCATTGACCGACACAGCTGATCTGATTGTCGATCTGACTGAGACAGGGACCACGCTGCGCGAGAACCACCTGAAATTGCTGGACGATGGCGTGGTCCTGCGCTCACAGGCCTGTCTGATTGCCAACGTACGTCTCCTCAAGCAGGACAAGCAGGCTTTGCGTATAGCCTCAACCATGCTCGAACTCATCGACGCTCGTGTGCAGGCACACAATCGTTCCATGCTTACTGCCCACCTGCGCGTCGAGGATAGCGAAAAAATCATACCTATCTATGAGCAACTAAAAACGCGCATTGCTGGCGTGCAACTTCGTCCCACGAATGTCGATACCGATGGTAATCATACAGCAGGTGCTCATGAGTACGCCCTTTCGGGGGTAGTCAATGTAGGTAGCTCCAACTCGGAGTTGTTAGAAACGATCGCTGTTTTACGCGGTATGGGCGCTGCGAATATTGATATTACACCACTCACCTACCGCTTTGAAGAAGAATCGCGTAGTGTGCGTAGCCTGCGTGAGCGCCTGAAGAGGTTGTCTTGAGCAATTTAATTATTTTCGATCTTGATGGTGTTATTACCAGCGAGGAGGCATACTGGGACGCGGCTGGCTTAACGCTGCACGAACTATGCTATAGCCCGCGCTACTGGCATATAGATGCTGCGCTGGAACAGTATATCCCTGTAAAGACGGCTGAAGAGAGCCGCCGTGTCAGCTGTGCCATCTTTCCTACATCAGAAATCCTGTCGCTTAAGGCTCGTGCGATCAACTCCAACTGGGATACGTGCTATGTCACAGTCTGCTTGCACTTGATTGATCTGCTAAGCAGGCTCGGAGATGTCTCTCCTTTGCTGCCTTTACGACCCTGGGATGATGCCTGGCTTGCGCTCTTGCGTAAACAGATGTTCTCTCTGCGTCTGCCTTTCCAGGGCGAACCTTTGGTCAATATGAGCCTTTTAGATACTCCTGTCTTCCAGGAAGTGGTTGGGCTTGAACTTATCAACCGCTTCGATGCCTATGCAGCATTGGTTCTTGGTCATGATATACGCAACGTTTTCTCGCGCCATAGTCCTTTCTGGACGTTCTGCCAGGATATTTTTCAGGAGTGGTACCTTGGAGATCAGCTCTATACTGAGAGTTATGATCATGCCCCGACTCAGCCAGGAAAACCTGGCTGTATTTACTTTGAACAACCCCTGCTGCCACTGGAGAAAGTGCGAACAACGTTTGCGGCCCTGCAAGCTCAGGGCTATGTAATGGGTTGTGCCACAGGTCGTACTTATCAAGAAACTGTCTATCCTCTCAAGGCGTATGGCTTATGGGACTATTTTTCTGAAGAGCACATTGCGACGTATGACTATGTTGCACGAGCAGAAGCTACTTTACGCGCTCAGGGAGACCTCACATTGCTGAGTAAACCTCACCCTTTTCAATTTCTAGTAGCAGTAGATCACGCTTACGCGCAAGTACAGGGGCGAGACCACTTCACTCAGGAGCGCGACTTTATCGTTGTTGGAGACTCAACCAGCGACATCCTGGGCGGCCGGGCTGCGGGCGCGTTGACTGTAGCCGTCCTAACAGGTGCGCGCACGCCTGAGGCTCGTCAACTTCTGATCCAGAGTAAGCCCGATTTTATACTTGACGACTTGACCGGTTTACCTGGCTTGCTGGCACATATCGATAGCCTCGCAACTATCCAGCGTCTTCAATTTACCGAGCGAGAAAAAGCAGAGCGGCTTTTGCAGCGTTGGTTTGCTCGCCACATGCACCTGACCGTGGAAAGTGTGACCTTGAAACCAAAGGCCGTGTCGTTGAATTCATTTAATGGCTTTTACCGGCTCAATGGTGAAGAATATTTTTTCAAAACACATGTCGAGGAACAGGGCATAGTTGAAGAATATTATCATGCTGAGCTACTTTACCAGGCGGGCTACAATATTGTCAGACCACTGCAAACACTGCGTGAAGAGGGGCAGCAGATGGTAATCTATCCCGTTGTGCGCTGGCCTGTTATGTTCGATCTCGTGCGTGCCGTTGAGACTGGACAGGCCCGAGACATTGAGCTAGAGACGCTAACTGCTGCTGAGAAGCTTGAATGCGCGCGCTTGCTAGCTATTTATGAAGCAACGCTTGCGACTATCAATGCCGCGGAAAATGCGCGCGCTCCTATCCACCAGCTTTTCTGGCACCGTCTTACCGGTGGACGCTTGCATAGTTTTTATGCGGGGAAAATCGTACCCCTTCCTCGTCGGTCACAAAGCGCAGGTTCAGTGTCTGCTATTCCTTTTGAGGAACTACTAACGTATCATTGGGTTATCGATGGGCCTGATGCTACGCCCAAACAGCGGTTCACCTTAGGCGAGTTGATCGAGCGCGCCAAAGTTGTGCTTAACCCCGAGCGTGAGACAATGAGTGTAATTGGTCATGGTGATGCTCACTATGGGAACGTCTTCCTGGCAGATCAACGCAACTACCTGTATTTTGATCCTGCTTTTGCCGGTCGACATACTCCATTACTTGACATAATTAAACCGTTGTATCATAACGTATTTGCGACCTGGATGTATTTTCCACATGAGGTTGCGCGAGACCTGGAATTAAGCGTAAGTGTGCATGATAAGCAGGTCCACATCGAGCATAATTATGCTCTAACATCTGTGCGCCAGGCTATTGCTAGTATCAAACGAGAGTATTTGCTGCGCCCACTCTTGAGGTTGTTGGAGTCACGTGGAGTATGGCATAGTGAAGATGAGGAGATGCTCAGGCTGGCTTTGATGTGCTGTCCACTGCTCACAATAAACCTGCTTGATGCGCAGCGTATACCGCTTGCTATTACCTGGTTGGGATTGACCCATGCTGTACAGTTGGGACAAGAGCCACTAATGGATAAGCTAGAATACAACTAGGATAGGATAACTTGGAACTATGATTGCCATTATTGATTACGGTGCTGGCAATATTCGTAGTATTGAGAAGGCCTTAGTACATGTTGGTGCGCAGGTCCAGGTCACGAGCGATCCCAGCGTGGTTGCTGAGTCACGTGCTGTTGTGCTGCCTGGTGTCGGTTCAGGTGGTGCCGCTATGACGCGTATGACAGAACGTGGCCTGGCTGACGCTATACGCCAGGCCACCCGGCAGGGCAAGCCTTTTCTAGGTATTTGTCTTGGTATGCAGCTATTGGCCGATCATCACGCTGAGGGCGAGGTCGATGGATTGGCCCTCTTTCGTGGAACGGTGCAGCGTATTCCCCATGGTCCGAAGATCCCCCACATGGGCTGGAACCAGGTCACACGACTGCGCGAGCATCTTGCTATCTTTAATGGCATCCCACAAGAGGCTTATTTTTATTTTGCTCATTCCTATTACGTGGAACCTCAGGATCAGCAGGGGGTAGCGGCGGTCACAGATTATGGTTCACCCTATTGTAGTGTAATCGTGACAGAGCATGTGTGGGGCACACAATTTCATCCGGAGAAGAGTGGTGCGGTAGGGCTGCAATTGCTCAGCAATTTTGTAAAGTGGGTGAAGGCATGATCATTCTCCCAGCAATCGATATTAAAGATGGTCAGTGTGTGCGTCTCTACCAGGGTGACTACGACAGTGTTACAACCTATGCGGCAGATCCTGTGCAGGTAGCTCAACGTTGGCAAGCCGCAGGCGCAAGCTGGTTACATGTTGTTGACCTGGATGGCGCAGCGAGCGGGCAGCCCATCAACCTTGAGCTTATCAAGCATATACGCTCCGCGACTGCGCTGCGTATAGAAGTTGGTGGAGGTATGCGCTCACTTACTCATATCGAGCAAGTCTTACGCCTTGGTGTAGATCGTATCATTCTTGGTACGATTGCCCTGACGGATCGCGCTCTACTTGTAGAAGCCTTGCAGCGCTGGGGTGAGCAAGTTGCCGTTGGTTTAGATGCACGCGATGGTTGGGTTGCTACTGCTGGTTGGCGTGAGACTTCGCGTACCCAGGCCACTACCCTGGCAGCAGAATTACAGGGAGTTGGCGTCCGGCGTTTCATCTATACCGATATTGCCCGCGATGGAGCTTTGAGCGGTCCCAATCTGCACGCTTTACAAGAAATGCAGCGCGCGCTCGCCTTACGTGGAGAAAAGGGTTTTGCAGCGAACCTGCCCTCTGATGACTCTACGGCCTGCACACTGGTTGCCTCCGGTGGAGTCAGTTCGCTTGCTGATCTGCGCTCGCTCGCTGCTCTACATGTTGAGGGAGCTATAGTGGGTAAGGCAATCTATACTGGCG
>JACZCU010162729.1_pt1 | contig 12670 bp, 12 predicted proteins | sample 8641851 | NCBI WGS metagenome assembly JACZCU01 (sample SAMN15324605, study PRJNA640507) | soil metagenome | isolation source: monocropping sugarcane control | place: China: Luxin town, Laibin City, Guangxi Province | collected 2019-07-25 | depth 10cm m | reverse complement strand
AGAGCTCCTTCATCACCATCGAACATGGCTTTCAAAAATTCATTCTGTTTGGTATGCCTATGCACTTCTATGGATGAGGATATTGAGAGGTGCTAGCGAAACTCATGCCAGTTGCATGTCAATAAGTGCCCGGCGAATACCTGTGAGCGCTGTTGAGATGTCATCCGCACTGATCCCATAATGCGTGACCGCCCGGATCGTTCCTTCGCCCATCGTACCCATCAGGACACCATGCTCGCGTGCTTTGTCCAGAAATTGCAGGGTTTCTGCATCTGTCAGGCGCTGGTGCTGGGCATTATGCACGGAAAAGTTTACGATGTTAGTCATCACTCGCTCGACATCAACCTCGATCTGCGGATAATCTGCCAGCCCATGGGCCAGGCGTTTGCAATTCTCATGATCTTCCGCAAGCCGCTCAACCATCTGCTCAAGGGCTACAATACCGGCCGCGGCAATCACACCCGCCTGGCGCATACCGCCTCCAAGCAATTTGCGCATGCGGTGCACCTTAATAATAAAGGCTTTGCTGCCCACAACCATCGATCCTACGGGCGCGCTCAAACCCTTGGAGAGACAAAACATCATAGAATCAACCGTATGAGCCAGCGTGCTCACAGGTGCACCTGAGGCCGTGGCTGCGTTAAAGATACGCGCGCCATCCATGTGCACTTTCACACCATGTTCATGTGCCAGGCTTGTAATCGACTCGATCTGCTCGACGCTCAATACGGCACCGCCGCAACGGTTGTGCGTATTCTCAATGCAGAGGAGTGCTGTTGGCGCGGTATGTTCATCACTGCCATCGGAAATACCGATCTTGATCTGTTCCAGGTCGAGCATGCCGTTGGGACTTGTCGGCACAACATACATTGGTGCGCCTCCCAGCGTCGATGCTCCTCCAACTTCGTAGCGATAGATGTGTGACTGGTCCCCTACCATTACTGCTTCACCACGTCCTGCATGCGCCAGAACCGCCGTCGCATTGCCCATTGTGCCGCTGGGTACAAACAGAGCTGCCTCTTTACCCGTCATCTCTGCCGCGAACTCCTGTAAGCGATTAATCGTCGGATCTTCCCCATAGACGTCATCGCCCACCTCTGCGCGATACATCGCCTCTCTCATTTGGGGTGATGGTAATGTGACTGTATCACTACGTAAATCAATAACCATATTTTTTACCTTTCAGGATAGCCTCAAATAGGTATTTTGCTGTGTTCGTTCCAGTATATCGCATTCAGCAGGGGGGATAGCAAGGTATTGGCGAGGCCCTAAGATATCAAAAAGCCCTTTCCCAGCCTGTCGCGTGGATCAAGCACCCACTCGTTGCGACCGACAATGTATGCTTTGCCACTTACCTCTGGAACCACGGCGGCAAATTCTCCCAACCTGGTATGCTCAACTACGTGCCCCCTGAAGACACTCGCTGCACCAAGGATGCTCTCAATGACAATTTCTTGTCCTAGAGCAAGTTCACCCTTCGCAGCATGTAATGCCAGGCGCGCCGAAACACCCGTACCCGTTGGCGATCGGTCTACCTCAGCATGAGCAAAAACAGTGATATTTCTGCTGTGATGGGCGGCATTTTCAGGTGGGCCTGTCAAAATCGTCCCGTATAGAAAACCTAACTCTGCTGCCTGTGGATGTTGAATAGCTAGGTTGGCGCTGACTGTCGCTTTGATAGCCCTGCCCGCTGCTATCAGTTGTTCGGTCTGTTCCAGCGTGACCTGTAAGCCAACGCGCTCTGCTGGCAGGATAGCATAAAATGCGCCCCCAAAAGCCACATCAACTATCACCCGGCCAAAGGGCGGTAGTTCAATCTCCACATCGCGTGCATATAGAAAAGAAGGGACATTCAAGAAGGACACACGCTCAACATGTCCATGTTCGTCAAGGTGAGCAGTAGCACGCACTAATCCGGCCGGTGTGTCAAGCTTTACAGGTGTTTGCCGACCTTGAATGGGTAGTGCCCCTGTCTCTAACAGGACAGTTACCAGCCCAATGATTCCGTGTCCGCACATCGTACTGAAGCCCTCGTTGTGCATGAAGAGGACTCCCAGGTCAGCTTCCGGCGTAACCGGCTGTGTCACTATACACCCATACATATTGTAATGCCCGCGTGGTTCCCACATTAATGCTCGCCGCAGGTAATCAAAATGTTTACGCACATACTCTCGCCGCTCCAGGATTGTTGCGCCGACCAGTTCAGGCCAGCCACCAGTAACGATACGTAACGGTTCTCCCTCTGTATGTGCATCGATGGTCGTAATAACAATTGCATCCTCAGCATAACGGCGTGCGTTCCAGTTCAGTTGCATGAATTTATCTTTCTGCTGCCAGTAGCCTGGGAACATCTATTAAGTGCCCTCTCGCTATATTGTTTTAGCCTTTCTCTCACATAATTGCAAAGGCGCGCACCGGAAATGATGTGCCTCCTTTGATAGCCGGTGGCACAGCAAAAAAATGGAAGTTGTCTGCGGGTAGATGTTCCAGCGCACAGAGGTGTTCCACAATTGGAATATTGGCCTCGAGCAGAATGGTATGTGCTGGCCGTGTCGGATCATTCATGTCATCTATGTTGGCACAGTCGATTCCTACTAGCGCTGCTCCAGCCTGTGCCAGGAAATTGCATGCAGCGCTGGTTAGGTATGGACCGGAGCGAAAATAATCAAAGTTGCCCCAACGCTTAGACCAGTCGGTGCGCACCAGCACAGCTTTCTCTTGCAGATCAAATCCCTGCAATACCTCTGGCCCGATCGGTCCCTCACGCAGCACTGTCACCTCAATTCCTGGCAGGTTTGCCAGCTTATCAAGCGACAGTTCTGCCAGATCTGCTCCCTGTGGATGGCGATGAAATGGTGCATCGATATAGGTACCAGTATTGCCGCCAATCTCATAGGTCGCGATCTGAAACGTCGTTCCCGGTGCATAGGTCCCTCGACCCATACTTTCTGCGTGAGTAAGCCAGGTACCGAATTGTGGTACGGGCAGACCCGGATATGCGGGCATACCTGGCTCGAGCACATGACTCAAATCAATCAGGATAGTCATCTTTTCCCTCTGCCTTGTTGTGGATATGAAATCGAAATATCTAAGCGGATTATCGCTAACAACAGCTTCTACCCTGCGGGAGAGATCAGCAATTTGAAAGAGATCAAATACTCAATGAAGGAGAAGCCTTTTGTTTTCATACAAAAGGCTTCCATTTGCCATAGCTCCCGCATCTTTAAGTAATATGGGGATTATAACACAACACTCCCACGGCGCGGCTTCTTTTTGATGTGGTGAGAGCATGTGGCCCATTGGCCACATGCTCTCACCACATCTATTCCATCCTATGAGCTGCCATCAGGCAGCGATACGCCGCGAAAGACGAAACGAACAAAGTAGTGTTGACTTGATATATCGTAGCATAATGCTACTGGTGCTGAGCAATATCTTCCTGGGCCTTCCGAAGTTCTGCCAGTGTCGCCTGAAGTTCTGATTGTACTTCTTGGAGTTGCTCCCGGGCTTCCTGAAGCTGAACCTCGCGCTCTCTAGCTGCTTTGAGTTGGTCCGCTTGCTCTTTGGCCGCTTGAAGTTGGGCTTTGGCTTCCTGGAGTTGTTGCTGGGTCGTCTGGATTTGCATCAAGAGATCCTGGAGTTCGGCCTCGTGCCCAGACTGGACGACATTAACCTGGGAACTCTGGACTCCAGTATCATATTCAGTTGGTACAGTATCAGGCTGAGAATACTGGGGTGCAGAATCATATTCAGTTGGTACAGTATCAGGTTGAGTACTCTGGGGCGCAGTATCATATTCTGTTGTATAGGCCTCAGGCTGCGTGTTTTGGGGCGTTGTATCATACTCACTTGGGACGACCTCAGGCTGGCCATTCTGCGGTGCAGTATCATACCCTGTTGTAGTGGCTTCATGCTGCATATTCTGGGCTACAGTATCCGGCTCTGTTGTAGCGACCTCCGGCTGGGTATTCTGCGGTGCAGTATCATATTCCGTTTCCGTTGTAGAGGCCTCAGGCTGCATACTTTGGGGTGCGGTATTGTTATCGTGCTCCATTGTGGCTACACCTGGTTCGTTCTCTGAGAAAGGAGGTTCTTCAGCTATCCCGGCTGTTTCCTGCACCTCCCCAGGTTGTATGTTGTGTTGTTGCGTAAAGGCGTCCTCATTACCGACGGTATTGTCGCCTGACCGTGCATAGTCGGATGGTTGCTGTGTATGGTTGGCTGTCTCAGTGCCACCAGGCATCGTACTGTAGTGGTATGCACCAAATCCTTGCAGGATATTCGCAGCCTCCTGCTCACGGCCGATCGCTTTCACTGCGATGATTGAATTTCCATTATTGTACTCATTAGCATAGTACTGTGCTTCCTCATCTGATAAACCCATATTGGAGAGGTCGTTGACGAGAGCGTTGCCAGGAGTGTTTGGTCCTGTGAATAGGCTTTTGATATCATCAAAGAAACTGCCAATAGTACCAGGGCCTGCGTATCGAATCTGGTCGCGGTCAAATCCTGCATGCTGAAGTGATTCCATCGCCTGTTCGGCTATCGCTCGATCTCTGAAAACTCCCACTATTGTTGAGGTTGATGGCGTCGTCGACATAGGTTCTCTCCTTTGCTAGAAACTTTGCAACGTAGCGTATAGAAAAAAACTCGTTGCGGCTATCTTCTCTGTGGTGGCACTACGAAGTACTGCTATAGGCCGAAGTATTTGCATGTATACTCAAGTATTTCACGTAATTGCTTGTGAAAAAGTTACAGATTCAGATAATATAGCTTAGAGAGGTAACTGTAGGTAAAATGAGACAAAATAGGTATAGCTAGTCTGCTGATTTAGCCCGAAATACTCGTCTCCTGAGTCGGATTGGCAACCACCTGGCCTTAATTTTAAATACCAAAAAGCGGTGAACACGCATCTCTCTTGCATATGGAAGATAGCAACGATAGAATAATTGCATACCATCAACCATTTGATAGGAAAAAGGGAATGCCAACGTCAATTATACCAACGATTCACTTAACGCGGGTTTATGAAAAACTTATTGCTAGTTATGGTGAACCAAAGAACGAGCCTGACAACGATCCTCTCGGAGGGTTAATAGCTACAATCCTCTCACAACATACCTCAGATATTAATTCGGAACGTGCCTACCAGCAGTTGGTTACGGCGTTTCCTACCTGGGAATCTGCGCGGAACGCAGCGACGGATAAAATTGCCCGGGCAATCAAATGTGGCGGATTGGCTAATATTAAATCAGTTCGTATTCAGGATGTCTTATATACGCTCACAGAGCTGCAACAAGAACAGGGAGAAACAAAAACACTCGCAGAGTATCTTTATGATGAACTTGCCAGGCGTACAACTGAGGAAGCCTGGCATTATCTCCGTAAACTTCCAGGAGTCGGGCCTAAGACAGCGGCATGCGTCCTAATGTTTCACCTTGACCGACCTGCATTCCCAATTGATACGCATGTATGGAGAACGGCTCGACGCTTAGGATTAATAGGCCCGAAAGTGAGTGCTGATTTGGCTCATACCCTTTTCGCAAAAGTGACGCCGCCGGAATGGGTCTATCCACTGCATGTCAATCTTATCCGGCATGGACGGCAAATCTGCCATGCCCAACGGCCTGCATGCAAAGCATGTCCTCTTTACAGTGAATGTGCCTATGTGGGAAGTGTTAACGTTCAAGAAACTGCTATCCCAGGTATATAGTGGATTTTATCCTTATCAGCTTGGTCTAAATAGCTATCCGTGATACGATAATTATTGGACATCCTGCTCTTGATCGAGCAATGGAAGCCTCTGAAACGCCGGTATAGATTTTTGAAAAAATAGAGAGGATTATCTCATGGCAGATCTGAATAACCCAAAGGTACAGAAAATACTTCACTCAAAGGAGTTCGCGCATCTCGCGACCATTGGACCCGATGGAGCCCCACAATCCTCTCCCATGTGGTTTTTGTGGGATGGAGAGTATATCAAATTTACGACCACTCCCAACCGAAGGAAGTATCAGAATATTCAGCGGGACCCGCGTGCCGCTGTGTCTATCACCGATGTGGATGATCCCTATACCTACGCCGAGTTTCGCGGTGTTGTGGAGCGGATTGAAGAGGATCCAACAGGTGCCTTCTATGATACCCTTGCGAAACACTATGGTGTGCCTTGGGGCTATCGTGGCGATCAGCGTGTGATCTTATATATGAAGATTCAGCATGTTGCTGGTCAGAACCTCTAGGAATCTCTAAGGGGTCAGGACAACTGCAACCTGGGATACTCTCTGTTGTCGCGCCCATTTTTCTTGGAGCGGATGTGCCTGAGAGCTAGCACAGGGGAGGTGCTATGGGTCCCTGCCCTGCGGAGGCAGGGTTGATTAGAGCTTGTTCCAGTGTCATGATGCGCCCTTCGGCCCACGCTCTGGCAATGGCCTCGTTGCCAACTTGGACGCGGGCTTTCGCCACGGCTCGCTCATAACCGAGCCGGTAGACCGGTGGAATGGGGGTGCCAATGGCTTCACGCAAGGCCTCGGCTGCGCCCCACAGGTGTGCCGCCCATACCAGTTCACTTTGTTCTGCTGCCACGGCAGCCAGCCCTTCCAGGCAAGGAGGAATCAATTCTTTATATTGGATTCTTTGGAGGATCAGAAAGCTCTCCTGGTAGAGGTTACGTGCCGCAGCAAAGTCGCCCTGCATTGTCGCTACGCTTGCTAATCCCAGGAGCGCATCGGCCATGCCTGCATGATCCCCTACGTCTTTGAAAGAGCTTCTGCTCTCCTCGAAGAGGTCACGAGCTTGTGTCTGGTTGTCCTGCTGGAGCGTGAGCTGCCCCAACAGGACGAGCGGGTAGGCTCTTTCCCAGGGATTGTCGATCTCCTGCAAAACCATGAGGCTCTGCTCGGTCAGGTTGTTGGCGGCAGCGATATCGCGCTTAGAGAGAAAGAGCAGACGGGCCAGCAAGTAGAGCACCCAGCCGAGCCGCTCTTTGTCGCCCAGAGAGCGGTAGAGCGCCAGGCTCTGCTCTAGTAGTCCCTGTGCCTGCTCGTACTCGCCTTGCAGCGTGCTGATGCGGGCCAATTGCGTGAGGCAGCGGCCGCGCTTCCATTGCTCCCCCATCTCCTGATAGAGGCTCGCTGCCTCCTCCAACTGAGGTCGGGCGAGCGTATACTGTCCTCCTGCCCAGGCACTCGCTCCCAGTAAAATGAGAGCGTCCGCCATACCAGCTTTGTTTCCTAGTTCGCGGAAGAGGTTCAAGCTCTCGCTGCCCAGTTCCTCTGTTCGCCTCAGGTCGTCTAAGAAAAACGCCAGTTCTGCTGCCGTATAGGAGGTCCTGGCCCTCACGGGTGCTGATACGCTCTCACGAAGCGCCAGGGCCTGCTCCAGGAAATCCTGCCCTTCTCGAATATACCCACGAATAGACCAGAACCAGAACAGTGCAGTGCATAAGCGCAAGGCTTGCTCCGCCTGCTGCTTGCTTTGCTCCCTTCCCATGCGCGCCTGTGCTAACAGCCAGAAGAGGGCCGCCCGCAGGTTCTCATGCTCCTGCTCCAGCCGCGCCATCCATCTCCCCTGCTCGGTTGCTTGTAGAGAAGGTTGTGCTTCCTCTGCCAGCCGCAGGTAATACTCGGCATGGGCCTGGCGCGTGGCCTCCAGTTCTCCGCTTGTGGTCAGTTGCTCCAGCCCGAACTCGCGCAGCGTCTGCAACATCCAGAAGCGTGTCTCCCCTGCGGCTTGCTCCTCTTGTCTCAGCAAGCTCTTATCCACCAGAGAGGCCATCCCTTCCAGCATATCTTCTGCCAGTCCCCCTCGCGCCATGCAGATCGCTTCGGCGGCTTCCAGACTCCAGCCATCCACAAAGACAGCGAGGTGGCGGAAGAGCTTTTGTTCCTTGGGTGAGAGCAGGTCATAGCTCCAGGCAATCGCCCCCCGCAGCGTCTGCTGCCGGGCAGGCAAATCGCGAGCGCCTCCTGAGAGGACGGAGAGACCCTGCTCCAGGCGGGCGAGCAGGGTGTACGGTGAGAAATGCTTGATGCGAGCGGCGGCCAGTTCAATGGCGAGTGGCAGTCCATCCAGGTGGGCACAGATGGCGGCCACGGCAGGCGCATTGGCGTTGGTCACCGAGAAATCCGGCTTCGTGGCCTGCGCTCGCTCAATGAAGAGAGCTACCGCCTCGTAGTGGGAGAGGGTCTTGAGATCAGGCAGTTGTTTCAGGGTGGGTACAGACAGTGGTGGTACAACGAACTCATGCTCGGCTCGCACATGGAGCCCCATGCGGCTGGTCACAGCTATTTTCAGCTGGGAGCAAGCAGCTAGGAGTTCAGCCAGCATCACAGCGGCATCACCAACCTGCTCGAAGTTATCCAACAGTAGGAGCACCTGTTTCTCTTTCAGGAAGTCTTGCAGCAGCATGAACAGGGGGCGATCGCTGGCTTCGCTGATCCCCAGTGTCTGAGCAATGGCCGGTACCACCTGCGCGGGATCGTTCACGGGAGCCAGGGCGACAACGAACACTCCATCCGCGAAGTCATCTGAGAGTTCAGCGGCCACGTGCAGGCCCAATCGCGTTTTACCCACACCGCCCGGTCCGGTAAGCGTCAACAGCCGCACGTCTGATCGCTTGAGCAACCGCGTGACTGCCGCAACTTCCTTCTCGCGTCCGATAAAAGGCGTCGGCTGGATGGGCAGGTTGTTGGGATGAGTATCGAGAGTCTTGAGTGGCGGGAACGCGGCAGGCAGGTCCTCCAAACTCAATTGAAAGAGGTGGCTGGGCCGTTGTAAGTCCTTGAGGCGATGCTCTCCGAGATCCTGTAGGTAGGTGCCAGCAGGCAGATGCTGCTCGACCAGTTGGCGAGTCGTTGGAGAGAGGAGAATCTGCCCGCCATGCCCAGCACTCATGATGCGGGCAGCGTGATGCACATCCATTCCAATATACCCATCAGCAGTCAACTTCGGTTCGCCGGTATGCAGACCAATGCGCACTCGTACAGAGACGCCATCGGGCCACGCATGATCTGCGAGGGCTCGTTGTATGTCTATAGCTGCCGAGATGGCATCGGTGGCACGAGCAAAAGCGACAAAAAATGCGTCTCCCTGGGTATCGACCTCCTGACCATTGTACTGCTGGAACAGGCTGCGCAACAGTTGTCGGCAATCGGCCAGCACTTCGGAATAGTGCTCACCTAGTCGTTGCAAGAGGCGCGTCGAGCCTTCCATATCAGTGAAGAACAAGGTAACAGTTCCCGTGGGTAGATCGGGCATGAATGGGTACGCTCCTTCTTTAGCATCATTCTATGTATTCTGATAAGCGTATTTCTGTTCGGTACTCACGCTCGCGAAGGCAGACTGGCTAATAATGTTTATATGCAGTATTCTACCTTTTTCGTCTCCAATCTTCAATACTGACGGATGATTAAGAGTAAGGCTCATAGAGCCTCCTCGTGTATAGTAGGGGCGACCCTTGCGGTCGCCCTGGCTCATAGAGCCTCTTCATGTATAGTAGGGGCGACCCTTGCGGTCGCCCTTGTTCGCTCACAAAAAAAACAGAAACTGCTGCATCGTGGCACTCAATGCGGCAGTTCTGTAGAGGACTAACCGGTAATCTTCCCTATGAGGTGGTATTTGAAGGAGAGTTGATCACATCCGCATCTCTTTCCCCCATGAGCTTTGCACCTGGCCTGGCCATGCTCTCTCTGACGTTCTCTTTCACTTCTGAGAGAGCCTCGGGTACTGGCTGTTCGCGTGTCGTACTGCTAGGTAGCGTTCCACCTAACTTGTCAAGGCGCTCGCGCATAAGACGGCGCATTTCATCTCCCCGTAAGGGAGCTATGAGCAACCCAATAGCAGCCCCAACGATCACTCCATTAATAAAACGGCCCATCATGCACCTTCCTTTTCTTTCATACACGTATGCCATGCATATGACATATTCTTGCTTTGCTTCAGGCAGAATACCCTGCGATATTTCCTATACTTAATACGTCTTGCTTGCTTGGAAGAGATACAAGCCTCGTCACAAGATCTGCTATTATGATAAACCAACAATACAACTCTAATATGGTATGATACCAACGAGTCCGGAGGCTCATTCTTTACTCATCCATCTGTTAAGGAGTCAAGATTCGTGAGTATGTATCTAGAAAGACCTTTACAAGAGTATCTCGATGAACTGGCTTCAGCGCAGTCAACGCCAGGCGGTGGTTCTGCTGCTGCCCTCAGTGGCGTGATGGGAGCCGCACTCGCTAGCATGGTTGCCCGCCTTACCCTTGGCAAAGCCAATTACGCCGATGTGGAACCGGAGATCGCGGAACTTTTACAACATACAGAAAAACTGCGTGCGCGCTTTCAGCAGCTTATGCAGGAAGATATAGAGGCCTATAGCAAGCTCTCAGCAAGTTTCAAGCTGCCCAGGAACACACCCGAAGAGGTGAAGGCACGCGGTGATGCTATCCAGCAGCAGCTTTTAGAGGCGGCGCTCGTCCCGCTAGAGATGGTCGAAAGCGCTTTTCAACTGGTACAACATTGTCGTAGAATAGCTGAAATTGGCAATGCCAATGTGTTAAGTGACATCGCTACGGGTGCAATACTTGCCTCAAGTGCCGGTGCGGGCGCTGCCTGGCTGGTGCGTGTTAATTTACGCGCCATGAAAGATCTTGAACTCGTAGAAAAACTGAGTGAACGCCTGAATGTCGCTCTGGATGGTATCACAGAGTGTGGCCAGCAGATTACATCTATAGTAGGGAGCAGAGCGTGACGGCACAAATTCTAGATGGACGTGCAATGGGTGCGGAGATCAGGTCCGAGTTGCGTGAGGAGATTCGCCGGTATGTACGAGAGCGGGGTCAGGCTCCTGGACTCGTAATTGTGCTCGTCGGTGGCGACGCCGCCTCTAGCGTGTATAGCAAAGCGATACTGCGTATCGCCGACGATATCGGTGTTCGGGCCAGATTGGAACAGTTACCAACTGTCACTTCTTCCGACGAATTACGCGCTACGTTATTGTATTTGAATGCCGATCCTACCGTCCATGGCATCATCGTGCAGATGCCGCTTCCTGCTCATCTCTCACAGAAAATGGTTGCCGATACTATCGCTGCTAGTAAAGACATTGATGGTATTAGCCCACGTAGCGCAGGCAATTTGTTTTTAGGCTTGCCCAGCTTCCTTCCCTCGACGGCAGCAGCTGTGATGGAGATCCTTGAGCGTACACGTACGCCACTGGCGGGCAAACGTATTGTTATCGTGGGTCGCAGTAATGTGGTTGGTAAACCCCTGGCGATGATGCTCTTACAGAAAAACGCTACTGTGACTGTCTGCCACTCGCGTACCACCAATCTGGCGGATTTTACGCGCCAGGCGGATGTGCTCATAGCGGCGGTAGGCCGTGCTAACATGCTCACTGCCAGCATGATACGTCCTGGTGCAGTTGTGATCGATGTGGGTATTAACGCGTTGCCTGAAGGCGGTATCGTCGGCGATGTCGATTTTGCCTCTGTACGCGAAGTCGCCGGTGCTCTTACCCCCACTCCAGGTGGTGTTGGCCCACTTACCAACGTTATGCTGCTGAAGCAGTGTGTGCAGGCAGCATGGCGAGAGCAGGATTCCGTGCTTACATCGGTAATGTAAATGGTTATTAACTCGGACAACAGGTAGTCCCCATCCATCGAGCGTGCCAGCTACCTGTTAGTGACAGGTATCTATGCTCTTCCCGCGCGTCGACGGCGGGCAGCAGCGGCTTTTTGACGGCGCTCGCGCCTCCGCTGCACATTTGCGGCTTGCTGCTCTGGCGTTAGTTCGCCTGCATCCTCTTCGCTTGAAGTGAGCACAGCGTTGTTGTTACTGGTCGCAGGCGAGGAGCTTTTGCTAAGTTGACGTGCATTAACGACGGCCTGGCGAATTACGAAGCCTGCTACTATCGCCGATACTGCTAGCACCACCAGGTAAAATGGCACAGCCAGCCCCCGCAAGAAACTGGGGAAGGCATTGTTTCTGAGGTTAAGACTGACCCCAAATACCATTGAGAGCAGCAGGTACTCGATACCTGTCAATATATTGATCTGCTGGTACCAGCGAATGCGCTGTCCCCGTAGTTGCGCTTCTCGTTGTTTCCGTAGCCCTGTAAAGATGCTATACACCCCCAGGAGCAGAAAAACGATCAAGATAATTGCAAGAAAACGTGGATCACTCATATAGTAGTGCTCTTCTCTGCCTGCCGTCTGCCTTTTTGACGCAAGAACAAGAGCAGGCCTATTCCTCCACATATCAGTGGACCAAAGATAAGGTTCAACGTGAAAGTGAGCGGATTCAGGATATAAAGCGTGCGTATGGGGACAGCAAGGATTTGATCTTGCAACAGCCCTTGTAAACCTCTGCTAATCAATAGATCAGCGGGTAGCACTAATAAGAGGCCCAGCGTAATTTCAAGCACAAGCAACATTGGCCAGCTCAGCTTTACAGGTGAACCTGAACCATCAGCATCTGTATACCCGCTTGTTAAAAGCAGTAAACCAAGCGCTGCTCCATTAAAAACATAAGGTTCCAGGGCCTGCATATCAAATATTGAGGGATTGCCAAGGAACAGCGGAATGCGCCATAGCTGCCACAACTGGAAGATTAACGCGTTAGGATCATTACCGCTGGGTGTAAATGGCAGGGGAATTTGCCAGGGCAAGAGCGT
>JACZCU010001765.1_pt1 | contig 12675 bp, 10 predicted proteins | sample 8641851 | NCBI WGS metagenome assembly JACZCU01 (sample SAMN15324605, study PRJNA640507) | soil metagenome | isolation source: monocropping sugarcane control | place: China: Luxin town, Laibin City, Guangxi Province | collected 2019-07-25 | depth 10cm m | reverse complement strand
AAGGGCCAGTCCTCAAATCATAGGGATAGAGATGCGTACGGTGATAACGTACTTTGTTGTACATACTCTCCTCCCTCCCTACTTCTATCAAACCCTTACTGCGAGTATAACGTATTTCATGCACATTGGGAAGAGCCCCGACCAACGGGGTTGAACCACAATTTTTCCTTGCTTATTTACCCGCTCTGTGCTATACTTTCGTGTTAGCGGGAGATAGCTCCCGCGTATGTATGATTATGGTAATCATCTATTAAATACACACGCTCTCTGAACAGTGGAAACCCTGGTGCCCCTTCAAAGTTTAGGAGTAGGGTTATGCCTTGGGGAAACCCTTTCACTGCCAGGACGAGAGCGGAGGATCACTAAGGGAGGGTCCGTTTTTGGCAAACATTATCTCCATGAAGCAGCTTCTTGAAGCAGGTGTACACTTCGGTCACCAGACCCGTCGCTGGAACCCCAAGATGCAGCCCTTCATCTTTATGGATCGCAATGGCATCCATATCATCGATTTACAGCAGACGGTGACTCGTCTCAACGAGGCGTATAAGTTTGTAGAGCAACTTGCCGCCAACGGTGAAAACATCCTTTTTGTCGGTACTAAGAAACAGGCCCAGGAAGCTGTAGCCGAAGAAGCCAAGCGCTGCGGTATGTACTATGTAAATCAGCGCTGGCTCGGTGGCATGCTCACTAACTTCCAGACCATTCAATCCCGTATTCGCTATCTGCGTGAGCTGGAAGCCCGCAAAGAGCGGGGTGATTTCGAGCGCCTACCCAAAAAAGAAGTACAGCGCTTGCAAGACGACATGGTACGCCTCGAGCGCATTCTCGGCGGTATCAAAGATATGCGTCGTCTACCCAGCGCCCTCTTTATCGTAGATACGCGCAAAGAACGCACTGCCGTCCTTGAGGCTCGCCGCCTGGAAATCCCCATTATCGCCCTCGCTGACACAAACTGCGATCCCGATGAGATGGATTATCCTATTCCTGCTAACGACGATGCTATTCGCGCAGTGCGCTTGCTCTGCGCAAAAATTGCCGATGCCGCCGTTGAAGGACGCCGTGAGCTAGAGGCACGCCAGAAAGATATTGAAGCGAAAGAGAGCGGCATCGAGGCGATTGAGCTATCAAGTGAAGCCACACCTGAAGTTAGCGAGGCTGAACTTAGTGCGGCTCCTTCAGCCTTACCAGCTGGAGAGGGAGAGCCCGCAGCTCCGGCTGCTCCGGAAACTCCAGTAGAACCCGAACTGGCAGCTAAAGAGATCTAGTAAAAATTGGGCACCCACCCGCAAGGCCGGTTTCTTGGGAGAGACCGTATGGTGCCCCTGCATTGGACCCGGCGGGAGGTAAGAGGTTTGCCTGTTTGAAGCAATGCTTCACAGTGGCCCTCCTGCCTCCCGCTTCTTCCTGCAAAGGGCTATTGTTTCTCCCTTGGAGAATTCGTAGATACCTGTACGTTGAACATATATGCACATTTGTCAAGCACTCGGATGCCAAAAAAATGGACAGAGGCCACTGTACTTCTTGCCAGTATCTGAGTAGAATACAACAGTAATATTGAGGAGAGAACACACATATGAACTACGCTGCGGCAGATGTTAAGAAATTGCGTGAGGAGACCGGCGCAACCTTTAATGATTGTAAGAATGCCCTGGCCGACGCGAGCAGTTGGGATGAGGCCATCAAGATTCTCGATGCCAAGCGCGATAAAAAAGCGGAAAAGATGATCTTCGCCGATCGCGAAACTAAACAGGGCGGCGTCTTTTCCTACGTCCATCACAACCATAATGTAGGCGTGTTGCTCGAACTGAATTGCAGCACAGATTTTGTTGCCCGCAGTGAAAGCTTCCGTAAACTTGCCAGTGAGCTCGCTTTGCAGATTGCAGGCGTTGCTCCCAAATATATCAATTATGAAGATGTACCCGCTGGGGTTGTAGAAGAGGCCCGCGCAAAGATTCTTGAGGAGCCTTCGATGGCACGCGTTCCCGCTGAAAAGCGCGAAGAGGTCATCAGCAACAAGCTTAAGAAGAATCTCGGTGAGCAGGTATTGATGATGCAGCCCTGGATAAAAGACGATTCCGTTGTCGTCGCTGATCTTATTCGTAGGGTGATAGCTGAAACCGGCGAAAATATTGTCTTGCGACGTTTTAGCCGTTTTGAGTTGGGTAAGTAGTGGCGGAGCGATCTGCGCCTGCTAGTAGGCGCAGACAGCAGCATGGGAGTACAAACGACATGTCTCAAAAGGCGTCATCCCTTAAGTATCAGCGTATCCTGCTCAAACTAAGTGGCGAGGCTCTCTGTACGCGTCAAGGTTATGGTATCGATGCTGACACGGTCCGTAACATTGCGACTGAGATCAAGCGCGTACATGATTTAGGTGTGGAAGTAGCTGTTGTAATTGGTGGTGGTAATATCTGGCGTGGCGCGGATGCTGCCGCGACTGGTATTGATCGTGCCACAGCTGACTATATGGGTATGCTGGCAACTGTAATGAATTCGCTGGCAATGCAGGATGCAATGGAAAAGTTGGGTATGGTCACACGAGTGCAGACCGCCATTGAAATGCCGCCTGTAGCCGAGCCTTTTATTCGCCGTCGTGCTGTTCGGCACCTGGAACAGGGCCGAGTGGTCATCCTGGCGGCGGGTAGCGGTAATCCGTTTTTTACAACCGATACTGCTGCGGCTCTACGCGCGGTCGAACTCAATGCCCAGGTGCTGTTCAAAGCAACGAAGGTGGATGGTGTCTATGACGATGATCCCATGCGTAACCCAAAGGCTCGCAAGTTCGAGGAATTGAGCTATATGCGAGCGCTGAATATGGGCCTGAAAGTCATGGATAGTACGGCGTTATCACTATGTAAAGATAATCATATGCCGATTGTGGTATTTGACCTCAATCAATCAGGAGCCCTGGAGGCTCTTATGCATGGTGAAAAACGTGGTACGCTTGTCCATGATATGGAAGAACCCTATTGGGACGTAAGGTAGGGGCGGCCTTGTAGCCGCTCGGAATGTTTAACCGGACATCCGTAAGGTGTGTCCCTACATCGAGGGAGCTTTGCTATGGCAGCAGACATTTTTGAAGATGCAGAACGACGTATGCATAAGGCCGTAGATGCCTTGCGGCAGGACCTGACATCCATACGTACTGGTCGTGCAAGTGCATCTCTGGTGGATCGCATTCAGGTCGATTACTACGGCGCACCGACACCCATTAACCAGGTTTCACAGATTAGCGTTCCTGAAGCAAGAATGATCGTCATTCAGCCTTACGAGCGTAAATTGCTCACGGATATCGAGAAAGCCATTCAGAAATCTGATCTGGGTATCAATCCAAATAATGATGGGCAGGTTATTCGCCTCAATATCCCCCCGCTCAATGAAGAGCGCAGGCGCGAAATGGTGAAAATCCTCCATAAAAAGTTGGATGAACATAAAGTTGCTATTCGTAACATCCGTCGTGACGCGCAGGATAAGTTACAAGATCGTGAAAAAAAGAAGGAAATTTCCGAGGACGAGCTGAAACGTAGCAAAGATCGCTTACAAAAGCTCACTGACCGTTTCATTGACGAAATGGACAAGGTCGGTAAAACCAAGGAACTGGAGATTCTGGAGGTCTAACGTTGACCAAGATATCAAATCTTTTCCCCTCATCTCAGGGGAAAGAGAATGCGCAGCCGCAATCTATCGCTTCTGAGCAAAATGCGCATCCGGTACGCCATCTGGCCATCATTATGGATGGTAATGGGCGCTGGGCGACCAAACGCCACCTGCCACGCCTGGCTGGACATAAGGCGGGTGTGACTGCCCTGAGACGTGTTGTTGAATGTGCCTCTGATGAAAATATTGAGATGCTCAGTGTCTATGCCTTCTCGACTGAGAATTGGGGCCGTCCTCGTTCGGAAGTTGATGGTTTGATGCGCCTCTTCTGGGAGACGATCCGTTCAGACCTCGAGAAGTTGCATCGTGATGGAGTGCGACTGCGCCATCTTGGTCGCTTGCAGGACCTCTCACCCGATATTCAACGCGCCGTGCGGGACTCAGTTGAGCTGACACGTAATAATACCCGCATTGGCCTTAATGTTTGTTTCAATTATGGCGGACGAGCGGAACTGGTTGATGCTATTCGTCAAATCGTCGCTGACGGACGTAACCCCGAAACCATAACAGAAGAACTCATCAGTTCTTACTTGTATACACGCGATTTGCCGGATCCCGATATGGTCATTCGTACAGCTGGAGAAATGCGCGTCAGCAACTTTCTCCTCTGGCAGTCGGCATATAGTGAATATTATGCGACACCGACCCTATGGCCTGATTTTGGACGAGAAGATTTGCGTCAAGCGTTAAATAGTTACTATCAACGACAACGACGTTTTGGTCGCCTCATTGTTCCTCCCGCCGCTGTAGCGCAGGGAGAATAGGTCGCGTGCAACGCGCAACTGGAGAAAATCCACAATCAAATACACCTGCTAAGGCCAACAAGCAACGACAGCCTGTTGGCCAAAGGTGGCTTACTGCCGTTATTGCTATACCCATTGTCCTTGCTTTCGTATGGTTAGGCGGTTGGTGGGCTTTTGTAGCAGTTGCCCTTATCGTGGGTATCGTCACCTATGAACTACACATGATGATGCTCCATGCAGGCTATCACCCTATTATCCTGCTGAGCCTCGCTTTGAGCTTGCTCTTTCTCGTTGCTGCTATGTTTCCCCAGCAGCGCCTGTTAATCCTTGAGTGGGGAGTGAGCGGTGCTCTGCTCATCCCATTTCCCTGGCTCTTCTTCCGTAAAAAGCTTGGTGGGGCGATGGTAGACTGGGCGCTCACCCTGGCTATTGCTATCTACGTGGGCTGGCCGATGAGCTTTTTTCTCCTCTTACGTGGTTCTACGCTGGCCTGGCCGTTTAGCTCGGGCTCCTGGTGGCTGCTGCCCCGTGGTATATGGTGGGTCTTTATTGCTTTGCTAGGCGTATGGGGTTTTGATGCGGCGGCTTTTTTCGCGGGCAGACACTTTGGACGCCACAAACTTGCTCCACGTATTAGCCCCAACAAAACATGGGAGGGCGTCCTTGGTGGTTTCGTACTTTCAATTGTCGCGAGCTTACTTTTTACTGTCAAACCTTTAGGCTTACCCTGGTATCTGGCTGTCCTCCTCGGCCTTATCATTGGTGTTGCCGCGGTGCTGGGTGACCTCGCGGAATCACTTATCAAGCGCCAGACAGACGTCAAGGATAGCGGCCAGTTTATGCCCGGCCATGGCGGTTTGCTTGATCGCGTGGATAGCGTGATGTTTGCTATCGTTGCGGTGTATCTCTTTTCGCAACTTGTTGGCGGATAGGTATATGAATAGTATCATTACAAGGCGTCATTTCTAGTAGTAGAACATGTATGCGAACCTTTACTATATAATATAATTATCCTGCTCCGCCCGTCACGTGGTATAATTTGGTAGAAGTCTTTGAAGGGCGAACAGTATGGTTCGCCCATTGATATTATGAGATAGGCATATAGCATGCCCCGGATAGACGGTTTATGTCCAATTATCCAAAACGTATTGCTTTGCTCGGTAGCACCGGCTCGATTGGTCAGCAGACGCTAGATGTGGTGCGCTGTTTCCCAGAGCATTTTCAAATAGTAGCATTAGCAGCGCGCAGCAACGTTGAACTGTTGGCCCAACAAGCCCACGAGTTCCGGCCCTCATTGCTGGCCTGTTTTGCCGATACTCCTGAAGTGGCGCAGGCAGCGCAGGCGGCCTTCCCACATGTAGTATTTGGTGAACAAGGATTGCTGGATGTGGCAACATATCCTGAGGCTGATATCGTTGTGGCCGCTACCTCTGGCCTGGTTGGACTGCATCCCACGCTCGCTGCTATCGGCGCGCACAAAACTGTTGCCTTGGCGAATAAAGAGACCCTTGTAATGGCAGGTCACCTGGTGATGCAGGCTGCTGCTCATGCTCATGTCTCAATACTACCTGTCGACAGCGAACATAGTGCTATCTGGCAATGCCTACGTGGTGAGCAGCCGTCTGAAGTGCAACGTTTATTGATCACTGCCTCAGGTGGACCATTCCGCCAGACCTCGCTTGAGCAACTTCGTGCTGTGACAGTTGCGCAGGCCCTGGCTCATCCTACCTGGCGTATGGGACCAAAGATCACCATCGACTCAGCAACGTTGATGAACAAAGGCCTGGAGGTGCTAGAGGCCCACTGGCTTTTTGATATTCCTTATGAACGCATTGCTGTGGTTGTTCACCCGGAAAGTATTATCCATTCGATGGTCGAATTTGTTGATGGCTCGTTGAAGATGCAAGCCAGTCTGCCAAGTATGCACTTGCCCATCCTGAATGCTCTGAGCTATCCTGAGCGCTTGCCTACCTCACAGACGAACCTGGTACGCGCATTGCGTTGGTCAGGTGTAGGTCGCCTTAATTTCGAAGAACTTGACATGACGCGCTTCCCTTGCTTCCGCCTGGCTTTAGATGCCGCTAAACGCGGTGGCACGTATCCCAGCGTACTTGTGGGCGCGGATGAGGAAGCTGTCGCTCTCTTCCTGGCTGGTAAAATTGGACTTTTAGGTATTGCAGAACTGATCGAAGCAGTGCTTGAGCGGCATCAATCCGTAGAGCAGCCAGACGTGGCAACCATCCTGGCCGCTTGTGACTGGGCGCGTAGCACTGCTCGTGAACTATATACACAACATTTTGCATAAATTATTAAAGGGAAAGATATAATGGGTAATTGGGCATGGCTAGCCGCCATTCCGATGTTTGGGTTACTGGTGCTGGTGCATGAATTTGGTCATTTTATTACAGCCAAATGGGCTGGTATTCGTGTTGAGGAATTTGCTCTAGGCTTTCCACCACGTATCGTCGGCATACGCAAGCGCGATCAAGGTGGTTGGGAGGTTATCTGGTTTAGTGGAATGCGCAATGAAGAGGATACCTATGGTGCCAACAAACAAACACCTTTTAGCGGCACAAGTGGCGGCGTAAGCACGCCCGGTGCTCCTGTTTCTAATCATACCATCTATTCGATCAACCTCATTCCTATTGGCGGCTTTGTGCGTATGCCTGGCGAAAATGGTGATGTGCATGACGACAATGGCAACTACGATCCTAACAGCTTCGCAGCAAAACCGGCGGCTAAGCGCCTGATTGTGCTTGTTGCTGGTGTCACCATGAATGTTTTGCTGGCTATAGTGCTCTTTACGGTTGCTTTTGGCCTGGGTGAACCCAAGCTCTTGCCGCAAATTGGCAAGGTCGTTCCGAACTCACCGGCCGCGGTAGCTGGTATACGACCGGGTGATACAATCGTTGCTGCGAATAATAAACCTGTCAAGTTCTTCTCTGATCTGGTCAGTATTGTGAATACATCACTCGTTAGTGACCACAACCAGCATGCAACTGTGCCTGTGCAAATCGAGATTCGCCATCCTGGTGTGGCGCAGCCGGTTACAACTACGGTTAACGTGCGTGAGCATCCACCCGCTGGTCAGGGGCCAATGGGTATTGAGGCCAGCGGCAAAGTTGTTTACGACAGTCTGCCGATCTGGCAGGCACCGATCAGAGGTGTGCAATATACATTTGAGACAACCACGGCATTTTTACAGGCTATTGGACAAATGATCACGGGCGCTATACCCGTACAACTGGCCGGACCCGTTGGCATTGTGAATATTACGGGTCAGGTAGCGCAGAGTGTACCCAGCGAGGGGTGGTGGCCGTTATTAAGTTTGACGGCAGTGTTGAGTCTCAACCTGGCGATTATTAACATTTTGCCTTTCCCCGCTTTGGACGGTGGGCGCATCGTATTAGTGTTGGTTGAAGTTTTACGTGGTGGTAAGCGCCTAAAACCGGAAGTCGAAGGTATGATAAATTTAGTTGGTATGGCAATTTTGCTTACCCTGATGGTAGTTATCACGTTTTTTGACGTGAAGGGCATATTGCCTCACTAGGTATATGGGCGCACAAAGTATCCATGTACCTGATTATCACGTTTTTATATGAGGAGTCTTCTATCTAAGGGGAGCTATTCACTGTAGAGGCCGTCCAGGATTGCTGGAAATGCTTGATAAACAGCGCTGGGTATAGAGGAGAGGCCTCTGCGAAATGGAGTAACGAAATCATGCGACGGAAAACCCGCCAGATTCATGTTGGTAATGTAGCTATAGGTGGCGATGCGCCCCTTGCAGTACAATCAATGACTACCACCTATACCCGCGATGTAGAAAGCACTGTTGCGCAAATTCATCGCCTGGAAGATGTCGGCTGTGAAATTGTACGTGTGGCCGTTCCAGAAGAAGAGGATGCTCTGGCTATTGGTGAAATTAAGAAACGCATCCATATTCCGCTTGTTGCCGATATTCACTATAAGCACTCCCTGGCTCTCGAAGCTATTCGCCAGGGCATAGATTGTGTGCGTATCAATCCTGGTAATCTGATCAATGGAAGAAAGTCATTGGAACAGATTGTAGCTGCCTGTAAAGAGCGCGGCATAGCTATGCGCATCGGTGTCAACTCCGGGTCAATCGATGCCCTTGATCAGCGTGGCCAGATGCAGCGTATTCAGGTTCGACTGCGCGATGATGGCACCCTGGAGCGCACCGATCCCGCAGAGGCCCGTCGCAGAGAGCGTGAGCATCTCTCCGAGCGCATGGTTACCAAGGCTCTTGAATATATTAGCTGGTGTGAGGAACTGGATTTCCACGAGATAAAAGTATCATTGAAATCCTCTTCACCCCTGACCGCTGTTGCCGCTTATCGTCGCTTCTCAGAGCGTTCAGACTATCCTTTACACCTGGGTATCACCGAGGCAGGAACGTTGGTGACCGGCGCGGTAAAATCATCCGTTGGCCTGGGCTTATTGTTAGCCGACGGCATTGGCGATACCATACGCGTCAGCTTAAGCGCTGAGCCAGAGGAAGAGATTCCCGTGGCCTACGAGATTTTGCGTTCGCTTGAATTGCGCAGCCGTGGAGTAACTTTCGTGTCCTGCCCTTCCTGTGGACGTGTCGAGATTGATGTGATCGGTGTTGCCAACGAGGTCGAGAAGCGCCTCGCTAAAGTGCAGACCCCCGTTCATGTTGCCGTTATGGGTTGTGTGGTCAATGGCCCTGGCGAATCACGCGATGCAGACGTGGGCCTGGCCGGTGGTAAAGGACGCGGCGTAATCTTCCGTAAAGGTGAGGTCATCAAGACTGTGCCTGAGGATCAGTTCCTTGATGCCGTTCTTAAAGAAGTGGCCAGTCTTTTGCCAGCCCACGAAGCCAAATTGATTTATCCCGAAGGTGGCATCCAGGAAAGCGCCGGTATTCACCGTACGCGTGACGAGGGTATGGGCGCGGCTGTCGCCAAAAAATAGTGGTTGAAGACAAGAAAAAGCGGGCACCTGTTTTGCAGGTGCCCGCTTTTTCTCATCCTGGCTCAGATATTAATAGTGGGCGATACAGAACTCGAATCTGTGACCTCTACGATAGGGTAGGCGGCCAGCGCGTTACCTGTTTCCAGGCACGTTTCCAACCGCCCCCCTCCGAACCGGACGGACACCTTTCAGCGTATCCGGCTCTCCAAAGGTACCGACTCTCGTCCTAGACGGCCCTAAAGACCACAGTTATACAACCTCCTGCGCGGCGCGACGCCGTCGTGGGAAGCGGTAACTGTGTTCCTGCGACCTGAATTCGGGTTGAGCATCGGGCGCTCAGTCAAGGCCCTACTTCGGCTCTCACCCCTACTCATAGGGAGTACTAACAACTCCTTCCGCACGACCGCGCTTTTCCGGTTGGCCCGAGGGTCGGATCAGCCGGTGCGTCGTGTATTCGGTTGTTCAGGTACTCGTTCCCTGGCGCGGCCTGTGGGTGAACCTCGCCAGAGTTCCCAGCCTCTCTGAGGCTAGCTCGGGGCATACGCCAGGTCTGAAAGTCTCAACCCGTCGTATGCCCCACTGTGGATTTTCCGGTGACACTCCCGGCACACAGGAACCTGTTTCCGATTGAGCTTCGCTAGAAGCCTGGTAAAGCCCTTTGCCCGCTGTTCGGTCATTTTCCGAATGTGCCTGACATGGTGCATCTCTACCCCGTTGCTTTCGAGGCAGATGCAGCACGGTCGTCTTAGCTTGGACCTTACTCGCATTCGTTCGTGCATCCGAACTAGGTCAATAGTTGGGCTGTTGGTAAATGCCTTTCTATCGATTGTCCAGTCCGTGTTCCTGTAGAATGTGATGGTCCGTTGTTGCCCTTTGCGCGTAACTTGGACTGTTATGTCCTTGTTCTTGATGATCCCAGTCATCTTGGACCGTTTTTTGGAGGCTAGCGTTTTTGCTAGCGAGAACTTCAAGATGTATTGTATCTTGCTGAGTTCTGCCCAGTTGTCCGTAGGCCGGTAGTAGTTCTGTATGCCCCGATTTACGGAGCTATACAGGCTTACTATCTGGTCTTCGTCCAACAGAGTCCATGGGGCCTTGTGCAGAGGTCTTCCTTTGGCATCACAGAAGCCTTTTTGACAGAGCTTTTTAATGAGCTCGTCTATGGGGGCTTTTAGCACTATCTGCATGCCGGTTGATCTTCGTTTGAAGTTCTTCCCGCTTGCGTTTGTCGATAGTGTTTGTTTCTGCTCCGCCGTTTTAGACCTGCCAAGCCGTATCCTGTATCCCAGGAACTTGGCGTCCGACGTTCGAGCATTCGTAATCACTGTCTTTTCCTCGCTCAGGGTTAGGTCCAGCTTGGCCTTTAAAAAGCGCCTTACTTTCTCCTTGATCTCCTCTGCGAGTCGTTTAGGTCCGGTGACTCCTACCACCCAATCATCAGCATAGCGTACATAGTGTACCCGCACAAAGTTTGGGTCCTTTGGGTCCAATGAGGGAAGTTTCCGCATTTGGACACCTAGCTCCCTGTATTCCTCAGTGTTGATCTTTCCGGTCTTCGCCAAGTAGTGCCGCCGTTTCTGTAACGAGCGGTACTCAGGGTTTGGGCGTCGTAGCTCACCTTTTTCTAGCTCATGCTGCAATTGTTCGACATATTCGTCTAACTCATGCAGGTATACATTTGCTAGTATTGGTGAGACTATACCACCTTGTGGTGTGCCTGCCAGGCTGTCTTTCCTTGACTCGTCTAGGTCTTGGTAGCCAGCATTCAAGAATTTCCAGATGAGGTTTAAAAAACGCTCATCTTTAATCTTCTTTCGCATGATATTAACCAGTATTTCATGGTTGATATCATCGAAGCAGGCTTTTATGTCTCCCTCTAGGAACCACGTGGTCCCACTCCATTTACCCTGGATCTCTTTCAACGCACTGTGGCAACTATGAGAGCTTCGGAAACCATGACTGCCATCCTTAAAGTATGCGCCATAAGGGCTATCGTACACGGCTTCGAGAATGAGTCTCACTACCTCCTGTACGATCTTGTCCCTGGCACTTGGAATACCGAGTTTCCTCATTTTCCCATTACTCTTTGGAATGAGCACCCTTCTGACGGGTTCCGGTTGGTACTGCTCAGTTCTCATCTCTTCGATGAGTTTCCTGATTTCGTCTATTCCGAAGCCGTCAATGGTTTCCTGGTCTGTGCCTGGGGTCATGTTCCCAGGTTTCGACTTGATGCGCTCATAAGCCAGGACATAGAGTTCCGGCTTGAATAGTAGTCTGTAAAGGTCCGAATTGATCCAACCGCTCTTTGCATTGAGCTTGCGGATCACTTCTAATCTTTGCAGACCATCTGAGCAACCCGCGTCACTCATGAGCGGTTCTCCTTATTCGGTTGATGACTACTACCCTACAAAATCCCTGGTACCTCCCTACGGTCGCTAGGGTCGCCTAGCCACCGTCCCATCTTTTCGGCCCGATGCACCATCCGGTACAGCCTACAGATAGGCGATGGAGTACCTTCTACACCCCTTCCCCGTGTCTCGGGCGTTACCCCGAGCGTTTGGGTACTATGGGTGTTCTGTCACCATGAGGCTCTCGCCTTACAGGTGATCCCCTGGTTACGTCCTTTCCCGTGTCTCCACTTAGGTTCCCTCTTGGCCGGTGCCCCTCTCACTGAGGGTCGCTGTGACGGGATACTTTCCGGCGCACTGACATCGTTTACCCCGGACCGTCACACAGGTTCAATAGTACCATGAATACCTGAGTCCCACCCAAGACCGCTCGACTAGGGTTCAGGCAGATCAGCCTTAACCATATGGAGATTAGCTGACAGGCATGGGAGTAGGTACTTATCCCATCCTGCCTTACTTACGGCATGCTACCGTCCCCTGCTGCCTTTCGGCGCAAGGTAAGCCGCTGCTTTACGCTCCCTGTCCTCGTAGTCCTCTTCACGGGTAATGAAAAAGAGACGGCCTCATCGAAGCCGTCTCTTCCCATTAGTGGGCGATACAGGACTTGAACCTGTGACCTTTTGCATGTCAAGCAAACGCTCTAGCCGCCTGAGCTAATCGCCCCCGTAAGAGTTAGTATTTGAATGGTCACATCTTACGGTTTGATAGAGAGTGCTTCCTGGCACTACTAACGAACCGCACTACCAATCCATTCCCCACGAGTGAGTATCAGAGTGACGGGACAACCCCGCTTGGAAAAGGTACGCGTCTTCAGGGCGCACATGTCAACGTAGCGCTCTAACCAACTGAGCTAATCGCCCTTGGACACAAACAATAATAGCATTGCCTCCGCCACTTGTCAAGCATATTTT
>JACZCU010056679.1_pt1 | contig 12701 bp, 6 predicted proteins | sample 8641851 | NCBI WGS metagenome assembly JACZCU01 (sample SAMN15324605, study PRJNA640507) | soil metagenome | isolation source: monocropping sugarcane control | place: China: Luxin town, Laibin City, Guangxi Province | collected 2019-07-25 | depth 10cm m | reverse complement strand
AGCAGAGGCGGCTTTCCAGTCCCGAGGATTCAAGCCAAACAAAGAAAGGTTCTGCATAGTTACTCTTTTCTTCAAGCGAGAGACGATGCGTAACAGACCAACCAGTTCCGACGCCATTACTAACCAATGGGTATTCTCGTTTCCATTCAAGCGTTTTAGAAGCAATGGATCGGTTTGAGGAGTATTTACCTCCTCAGTGGTTGTGAAAGCCCATGTGTATCCTGCTGCCTTGCTAGCACACAGCGCCTGCTCGCCAATATTCTCAGGACTCCCTATCGGATATGCAAAAGTACGCACCGGGCGGTCCAGGCGTCGCTCCAATACCCTACGACATTCCTCTACCTCCCAACGTACCTCCTCTGGATCGGCCAGACACGCCAGAACGGGATGATTCATAGTATGGGCGCCAAACAAGACCAGGCCACTCTCTTCCATCTTCAGCACTTCTCCCCACGTCAAGGGCAGTGCTGCCTCCTCCACAGGAGCATCTCCGGGCACATCTAACAGCTCACGTACCTCTTCAAGAAACGCTTCACGTTGCGCAACCGAACTGGCGTACATTAGACGAGTATCTATTGTTTGCGTCAATGCTGCCCGCTCCTCTGCTCGCTCCAGGGAATAGACGCACCCTTCAAGCGCCACCTCGTTTACCCGCGCGTAATGCACAAGGCGCCTGCTCTCCAACCACCAGAAACACACGCCGCTCTCAATGTAGCCTGGAGCGATAAAAATCGTGATAGGGATCTGCAACTCGCGCGCAAGCGCAAAGGCATAGGTGTAGTTATCGCGATAGCCATCATCAAATGTCAGCGCCAGTGGCAGCCGCCGGTCACGCGCCAGTTTCTCCTCCTGGTGCGGTGAGTAAAGCTCTTCCAACGCGGCTTCTAAATGCATGATGCGATAGTGACGACTCAGGTAGAGCAGTTGACGGCGCAAATCACCTCTTGCCCGGTGGTACTTGAGGACTAGCAGGCACCGTCCCGATCGTCGTCGTATCCACCAATGAGCAAGTTTCACCAACCCACTGTAATAGAAGCAGGCGGCAACAAATATCCGTATCTGTTCGCGCATGAGGACTCCCCTCCCTTTTTTCGTACCTATTCAGGCCCCCTGCCGCTTGACTCCTCAGCGCCTGCGGCGCTTCGCAAATAGGTATGTTGGAGTGCTGCGGGGTGTGCAGCCTGCGGCTGCACACCCCGCAGCACTCCAACCAAAAGTGCCTTTTATGGCTGCACACCTCGCAGCACTCCAACCAAAAGTGCTTTTTGTGGCTGCGATCCTGCAGCCGCAGGCTGCCATGACCGCAGCCACAAAAAAATCTTGCGAACTGCCGTAGGCAGCGAGGATTCAGAAATCATAGCGAGGAATGGTGTACTATTAACGCAGCCATGACATTGGCCATCAGCTTCTGTATGCCAGGAACAACGAGGTTCTGGCTAGAACACGATCCGCTTGCGTGCAGTCGATAATTGTCGAGTGCGAAGGTCCAGTAGATGGAACCTGTAGCGAAGACCATTGCACCTGATGATGCGATATAGTAAGTGGTGTCACTGGTATCAGGGTTTTTATCAATATCTATCGTGTGTGAGGTTCCAATAACCTGTAATCCAACAGGCGAAGAGCCGTTGCTAAAGACATGATCCCATTCATAACCTACGATTTCACACCCATATTGCTGTCCTGGCGAGAGACTGGTTCCAGCTAAAAGCTGCGAATGTGCCTGGGAATTAAGCTGCCAGGGGAAGTATGACGTATGTGAAAGGTTAGAGAACATAACACCAACCAATGCATTCTCTGGACGAGCAATTACAGGATCGCGCCACTTAGTGGTCACACGACTATTGTCAATGCCATACAATGGATCAAGTTCCAGGTCATGTAGCACTGTCTCCACTTTGTAGCAAACAATCGTCCGATAGGGCATGCCCGCACGGTTGGACTCGAAGCGCATCTGCCAATAGGCAGCATTTGCCCCCAGAAAGGCCAGCCCCACGCCCTTATCGCGTGCATGCTCTACCCCGTCGCGCATCTCTTTTGTCCAGTATTCATCATGTCCAAGTGAGAGGTAGGCGCGATGATGCAGTAACTGCACAGGATCTTTGTGCAAATCGACATCACTGATGTAGGAAAGATCATAACCCTGACGTTCCATCCAGTGAATAGCATCGGCATCGAAATCAAGGACCTCACTAGAACCTATTTGGTCTACATATGGCCTGTCGAAAGACACCTTCACTGCTCGCAGAAAACTTGTATTTTCGTTCACATGGACCGGCCTATCGGCATCATAAAGGCTATACCCACCCCACTGGTTGTATGCAGCATTTGTTGTGTCCGGGGTTACAACAACGTAGGTGGAGTTCCCATTGCCCAGTACATCAAATGGTGCATAGGTCTGCATCCCCTGGGCGTCAGCGAATTTAGCCAGGTAGATACCCGTCGTCCAGTCGGACGGCACAGTGACCGAGTAAGAGGGCTGCCAGTTTGCCTCAACGTGGCCTGTTTTTACATCGATTTGGCAGGACTTACAGTTCACGAGTCTATGATGCACGATGTCATAATATCCCTGTGCATGACCAGTTAGCCCTCCTAGCCAGAGCATCAACCGCCCACCCAGACCCTCGTACCAGCCAAGGCGGTAGATAGCAATAGAATAGGAAGTTCCTTCACTCTGCGTACTTACATAAAATGTCAAGCTTTGTCCCGCCGCCACTGAGGTCGCACCAGCATATGCCTGAATCTGCGTGGAAGCATCTTTTCCACCTCGAATTTTCCAACTGCTCGTCCCTGGATACGTGTTCTCACGCATGATGACGTTGCCTGCTGGTACTGCTTTTGCCTGTGAGGACCACAGATTCGGGATACGTGTCTGAGCAAGTAGCGAGTCTGGTCCCGCTAATATAACTACTAGCAACACTCCAATCAGCACGAAGCATGCCGTAACACCCGCAAAAACCCGCAGTCGCATGTGACCACCTCCAAATTACCTCTTGCCAGGCTGCGCCATGGGCATAGACGAACCTTTATATTCTCAAACATAGCGCCCCAATCACATATGCTCAAATACTGTTTCCATGAACACTTGCTGTGAAGCAGGGACACTTTCCATTTCCTGCCTTTAGCGGAATATGCTTCTCAAATAAAAGGTATAAAACAGTCATGATTTGACAGAAAAAGCACTCCAATAAGAAAAGTATCATTCCGGAGTGCTGATGAGATGTTCTCAGCGGTAGAAAACAGGTGAAACATGGTGCAAAAAGATAGAGAATCATATCTGGCTTGAACAGAAGCAAGGGGAGAGATATACACCGTGGGATACCTTTCGCCACGTCATTTCAACGTGGACAAAAACCTGATTCCCAGGTGAGAACAAATATCCTATCAACTGGTTGTTTTACTACATCATTCAAGTAAGGACGGTTCATACATGAAGAATCCATTGAATCGCTATGTCATGTTGGCAAGACGCTGGGCATGGCTGGTAGTCCTCGGAGTAGTTATTTGTGCAGGAGTAACCTATCTTGTCAGTAAACGCATACCACCTGTTTACCAGGCTTCTGTAACCGTTATTATCAACCTCCCGTCAACTTCATCGTTATCCTATGATAATGTCAGCGCCAGCGAACTCGTTGCACCTACGTATGTGCAATTGATCAGCAGCCCCCAGGTGTTGAGACCAGTTTTAACGCAACACCCGACGCTGAGTCTGAGTCAGCTCAGCAGCATGGTCATTGCAAAACCTCAACCAAATACAGCGCTCATTGAAATCGACGTTGATAATGGCAATCCAGATCTGGCAATGCAGCTTGCAAACGAGGTCGGACAGAGCTTTGAGTCCTATGCCAATACGCAACTGCCGGGCGGCGTGCTCACCTTGCCGGCGGATAAACCGCTTAGTCCCATCAAGCCCAGACCATTACAGTATGCAGGCATTGGTGCTCTAGTTGGATTAGGCCTCTCCCTGCTATTGATTATAATTTTTGAATGGATGAACGACCTTTTAACAAGACCAGGAGAAGTTCAAGAGTTGCTGGGAATGGAAACATTGGCTGTTATTCCCCGGCTTCCCCGCAAACTACGTAACAAAAGTGCCCAGGAGACACCTGCTCTGGCCGAAGAGTACCGCACGTTGTGTTGCAACTTGAGCGCAGTACAAGCGCTCAAGCCCTTCAAGTCAGTGATGATCTCAAGCGCACTGCTATGGGAAGGTAAAAGTACTGTCGCTATCAACCTTGCTACTTTTCTAGCAACAACAGGCAAGCGCGTTCTATTAGTGGATGCAGACCTACGTCGTTCAACACTCCATCAATACTTTCACTTCGATAATCTTCAGGGATTGACTGATGTATCTATAGATAAGTGGTCTCGGGTCCAGGTGATTTTAGAGGGTCAAGAGACCAACATCCCTACATTACGCGTACTAACGGCAGGCACTCCTCTCGTTAACCCTGCGACACCGCTGCAATCTCCAATTGTCGAACAGCTCTTCGATTACTTCGAAAAAGCGCCATTTGACTATCTCATTTTCGATACACCTCCACTGCTGGGAGGAGCAGACGCGCAGATTCTCGCTTCACACATCCAGGCAACAATTTTAGTAGTCAATGCTTCTAAGACGCCTCGTAAGGCATTACAGCAGGCCAAACAAGTGTTGAGCAGAACGCGTACGCAAATAGCAGGCGTTGTCATCAACGAGAGCCCATGGTCAGGGCTTGGTGATAAACGCCGTTACCTCAGCAGTAAAAGTCAATTTAAAAAACAGCATAAGGCTACTCCTGCGAGTACACCTATTGTCAACGATCTAACAGATACACCATCTACTCCTGCGAGTACACCCATTGTCAGCGATCTAGCAGCTACACCATCTCCTCCAGCAACACCCCCCACGGAACAGCCCGATATTACAACCAGGGAAGCTCTTTCCGTAGACGAAGCGCTGGACCCCGAACAGCAAGATGCGCCTTCCCCACCTGCAGCAAGCTCACGGTGATCACTCATAAAACTGTTGTCTTCCTGAGCATAAGTTGTGTGGCGGCATGGTATTTAAGGAGATAGACATGGATGGCTCATTGAAAGAGAAGATCGAGACACGATCTCTGCGTGTCGCGGTTAGTTATTTCCTAGAACGGTTATAAATGTGTCTCAATCTTCTCAAGCTCTGGACGCTACCGACGCTACGGCAGTAGGTGAAAAATCAAGCGGAAAATCTATCAATATTCAGATTTTCCGCGCACTGCTTAGCCTGGCCTCGGCAGCTCTACTGATCCGCGTGATGGGCATGCTCTATCAGGTCGTCGTCACCGCTCGCTTTGGTGCGGGAACAACGATGGATGCATACTTTGTTGCCTTTTCGCTGCCCTACCTGCTGGCGCAGCTGATCGTAGGTGCGATCGAATACTCGGTCATGCCAGTGTATGCCCGCATATGTACCCAGCAGGACAAGGAGCTGCGATCGACACTTTTCAGCACGCTTCTGAATCTCTCTCTGATAGTTGGTGCACTACTCACAATCGTGCTATTCATCTTTCGTCGCCAGATGATCTTCCTTTCAGCTCCGACGTTAGACCTTATACGCGCGGGACTGGCTATTGACCTCGCTCCTTTCATTCTCCCAATCCTGTTGTTGTCGATAGTGATCGGCTTCCTGGAAAGTATTCTCAACGCAGAAGGGCAATTTGGCTGGCCTGCCTATGCCGGATTGCTCGTGCCACTTACCACTACCGTGTTTATACTGGCTGCGGGCCAGTCTCATGGCATTGTCATGCTCTGTATAGGCATGGCGACAGGACTCTGCCTGCAGCTTTGCCTGTTTATCATACGTATAAAACGGGCCAGGCTCGTCTATCGATTTACGCTTAATTTGCATATCGTCGAAATCGGTCTGATTGCAGCAGCCGTAGGACCGGCATTTCTTGGAGGACTGGTTACCGAGGTTAGCCCACTAATCGACCAGGCATTCGCCTCTTTCCTCTTACCAGGCAGCATTTCCGCTCTCAACTATGCCCTCAAGTTCATCAGCGTCTTTACGGGGGTACTCTTTGGTTCCGTTGCACGGGCCTTACTGCCTCACCTCTCACGTCAAGCTGCGACAAAGGATTTAGATCGTTTCAAGGAGATATTGCACCTGTATTTGTGGATGCTCGCCATTGGTACAACACTCCTGGCCACCTGCTTGATTGTGCTGGCGCATCCATTGGTGCAAATCCTCTTTCAGCGCGGGGCGTTTACTGCGGCTGATACAAGCCGCACAGCGAGCACCCTGGTGGGTTTCACAGTCGGTCTGACACCCATGGCATTTGGCTTTGTCCTATCGCGGTCACTGAACGCCCTATACAAGAATCACTTACTCTTATATGTAGCCATCTTTAGTATGTTTGCCAATGCTCTCTTCGACTATATTTTCGCCCGACTTTGGCAGGGAGTGGGTATTGCATTGGCTACTTCAGCGGTCTACTTTTGTACAATGTTCATTCTATTGTTCATGTTACGCAGCACTGTTGGTACGCTGCACCTATTCATGCCCCCACGCGAGGTACAGGTGATCACACTAAGAGTAATACGATGGATGCGGCCGGAAGGGCGTCGCATGCTTGATAACTTCTATAACATGCACAGGTACATTATACACACCATCATCATAATCTCGGTCTTTGCCGCCGGAATTGCAGGCGCCATCCAGGATTATCTCTATACCCTGCGTATCGCCCTGGGCTCCGTTGCCATAGTGGCGCTCCTACGATATCGCTACGCATTATTGCTTGCCTGGGCGCTGTACACTGTGGTTGTCCGCTCAAATCCCGTCCTCGCAGGCAACAACGTTCTCACCGGCCTGATTGCACCCACAATGTTATTAATGACCGTGATGCCTCTAAATCAGACGTTTAAACGTCTGCCAGCATTGGTCCCGCTCTCTCTCTACCTCCTGTGGGTGTTCGCCAGCATAGGAATCTCTCCTATGGGCATCAGATCGTTTCTGACTATCTGGACTATCTACCTGGCTTATGCTGCGCTTGGAGTGCTCGTAATCAATGTACTCACAACACAGCGACGCATACTGGCGCTTATCGATATCATGCTGTTATCAACCACAATTATTGCGCTCTATGGCATTTATGGGTACATCACGAAGCAAAATGGCATAGTAGATAATACAGTGGGTTTCCGTATTTTCTCCATCTTTGACTCATCGCCATCACTGGCTTTATTTCTCTCGCTAACCATCCCACTTGCACTCTACCGCGTGCTCACAACACGAGGTTTCAAGTGCGTTGGTTACTCAATACTGCTCCTCATCTTTCTGACAGCACTTGTGTTGACCTTCACGCGTACCACCTTTATCAGCGTACCTGTGAGTATCATCATTGTCATACTCCTGTTGCCCTCACTGAAGATGAAGGTAGGCGTGCTCAGCGCTCTCTTTGGGTTAGCCTCTCTTACAGCACTGGCAACGAAGGTAGGCAATATTCCCTTCCTCGACCGCTTCTATAGTCAGGATATTAGCACCCTCAATGGTCGCACCATCATCTGGCATATATTGCTTGATCGTTTTAACCTAACACACCTGCTGGTGGGCAACGGCCTCCAGGCTTCCGATGCCGTGCTCGCCAGGCTATACGGAGGATATGGTTATAGTTTGCCTGCCACAGCACCACACAGTCTTTTCGTGGGCGCTCTCTATGATCATGGCGTCATTGGAGTGACCCTGCTCGTGCTGGTTTTCAGCGTACAATTTGTCAGTTTAATCAGGGGCATGCGCAGGGTCAGCGGCAACCATCGCTTGCTATTCGCGACGGCAATAGCAGTTCTTGTCGGTGTAGTCTTGCAGTCTCTTGATTCTAGCGATCTCTGGATCGAAGATTTTGCCATCTACTTCTGGATTATCATGGCGCTTCCCTTTGCGCATGGTTGGCCCTTACCCAAACAACCATCTGAAGAAGAGGTTCTTCAAGTCCACTATTGAAACAACCAGAGAAGGAGTAACTTTATGGAAGATCGATTGCGTATCTGTCTTCTTACCTATAAATTTTCGCCCATCGTGGGCGGTGCCGAGATCCAGGCGGAAAAGCAAGCTCACCAGTTGCAAGCGCTTGGACACGCCGTCACTATTGTTACCCTACGCGTCGATAAACGACTGAAGCGCCGTGAAATACTTGACGGCCTGGCGGTTTTGCGTGTAGGAGGCATATATAAAAGCAATGGACAGCTACGCACTGGCAAGTTCGGTCACCTGCCCATCGCAATCGCCATGTTTCTAACGCTCTGGCACTTGCGTCACTCCTACGATGTCATCCACGCCTTCCAATTTTCACCGCTCTCCGCTGTAGCAGCTCTCATCGGTAAGATCATACATAAACCGGTCATCATTAATCTCCAGAGCGCCGGGCCAGGCGAAGTGGAGCATACCAAACCGGGGCAGGAAGTAATGCTTATGGCCGATACCCTGACTGCTACAGACTTCCTGAAAATAGATCCTTCGATGTATTGGGTAGTAGGCGGAAGTGACATTACTCGGCTACCTCAAGTGACGCTGGGTGGTCACGCCATCTTGAACCTCTTGCGGAGATCGAACGCTTTCTATCGAGTTCTCAGCACACGCTGCCTATCCTATCTCATCTTACAAGGATTTCGCGCCGAGCAGATAGTCCGTATTCCTAACGGCGTCGATACAGAGAAGTTTAGACCAAACACAGAACGAGGTCCTGCTTCAGCGAAGCCAGTGCGCAATATCATATGCGTAGCGCGATTGGATTATCCCAAAGGTGTCGATGTGCTGCTACACGCATGGGGACGGATGATGCATGCACCGGATGAATGGCGTGAACAACTGAAACCCAGGCTGAGCCTGGTGGGCGAGGGCATTTTCAGGCCACAGATGGAGCGCATTGTTGCGGAACTGGGCATTCAAGATAGCATAGAGTTTCTAGGACTACGAACAGATATCGTTGATCTCCTACAATCGTCATGGGGTTTTGTACTCCCTTCTCGTTGGGAGGGTATGCCCAACGCCTTATTAGAGGCTATGGCATGTGGCCTGCCTTGTGTGGCAACTCGCGTGAGCGGCAGCGAGGACATCATCTCTGATGGCGTCAACGGCTTACTGGTGGAACCGGAACAACCTGCTGAGATGGCCCGGGCATTGCGCCGCATTATAGAGGATACCAACCTTGCGCAGCGATTAAGCCAGGAGGGACGTATAACGGTCGTCCGCAAGTATCAACTGCATAGTGTTGTTGGACAGTGCCTGGAGTTTTATCGTCACCTCCTCGGAAGCAGCACAAATGGAAGCGATGCAGCAAAACATTTGGGATGGGTGCCCCTACAAGTAAGTACCCATAGAAAGGCCAGGTCGGGTAATGAGTAATCTGCGTATCTATCTAACCATTCCTAACTTCCTTCCACATGTTGGCGGAGCCCAGACGCAAGCCCTCGCACATGGTCGCAGCTTACAAGACAGAGGTTTTGTAACAACCATTATCACATTTCGCCACAATAGGAACTGGTTGTCGCGTGAGGTGATGGAAGGTGTATCTATTATTCGTGTAGCCGGCACATTGCTAGGAAACCGGGAGAAGTTACCACGGCCACTCCAGAGGCTGTTGTATCTAATGGCTCTGCTGGTCCTGGGTTGGACACTCTGGCGACACCGCCAGCGCTATGATGTCTTACACCTCTATCATCTCGGCCTGGAGGCGTTGCCCGTTGCGTTAGTGTGCCGATTAACCGGCAAACCGTTGGTTGTTTCAGTACGATGCGCAGATTCGGGCAAGAGCCCCAAATTACACAGCAAGGCGTCACTGCTTGCTGGGCCGCTTGATCCCAATGCTCCGTGGCTGCAAGTCAATGAGCGAGTCCGGCTTGAAGGTGATCTGGTGGTGTTAGAGAGTCTGGGGCCATCTGTTGTACAATTTACCCGCTCCCTGCTCCAGCGTATCCATGCCTCGATAGTTGTACTTAGTTCGCGCACGAAGGACTATCTTGTTGCACATGACTTCGAACTACCAGATACACTACTCATTCCCAACGGCGTAGATATCACACGCTTTCGCCCTGCCGATGTGAATGCTCCTATTGATGAGCGTATGCAGACCGTCGTCTGCATCGCCAGGTTGTGCTACCAAAAAGGTATCGATGTGCTGCTGCAAGCCTGGCATCTGGTGCATAAACAGGCTCCGCAGGCACGACTGGTCATTGTAGGCGAGGGCTTGCTCCAAATTCAGCTTGAGCGTATGGCAGAGGCGCTTGGGATTGCAGAGAGCGTCGAATTTGCGGGGGTGCACAGTGATATACCGGCACAACTCCACCGGGCTGACCTGGCAGTCCTCCCCTCACGCTGGGAGGGCATGCCAAACGCCCTCCTGGAGGCGATGGCCTGTAGGTTACCCTGTGTGGCGACGCGGGTGAGTGGTAGCGAAGATATTATTCAGCATGGGAGCAATGGTTTACTTGTTGAGCCAGCAGATTATCAGGGTATGGCAGAGGCTCTGCTTCACCTGCTGTGCAATCCAACACTAGCCAGGAAATATGGGCAAGCGGCCCGCGCAACCATTGAAAAACACTATGTACTTGAACGTATCACGGATAGGTATGTAGAGCTTTACCAAAGACTTGCAGGGCGCACAGCGCAGGACTTAGAAGCTACTCGCCCATCTGAAACCTACCTCCCTGTCGTCCCCCATCTACGAAAGGAAGTAGATCAATGTGTGGAATAGCTGGATCTATCGATGCCCGGCTCAGCCATGACAGTGCAGAGCAGCTTATAGACAATATGTGCAAGGTTATTCGACACCGTGGACCTGACGATCAAGGAACCTGGATAGGTCATGGAGTCGCGCTGGGCATGCGCCGTCTCGCCATTATTGACCTGACTGGTGGCCACCAACCTGTTTGCAACGAAGATCAAAGCGTGTTTGTCGTCTTCAACGGGGAAATTTATAACTACCATGAGCTTCAGGAAGAGCTGCGGGGACACGGCCACACCTTTCGCACCAATTGTGACACAGAAGTGATTGTTCATGCCTACGAAGCATATGGGGATGCTTGTGTCGAACATCTGCGGGGCATGTTCACCTTTGCCCTCTGGGACTGCAAGCGCCAACGCCTCCTGGCCGCACGTGACCGCTTTGGGAAGAAGCCACTGCATTACTACTGGGATGGACAGCGCTTGATCTTTGGCTCCGAGATCAAATCCATTCTTGAAGCAGGCATGCCACGTGAAATCAACCCAATCGCTCTCGATGAATACCTGGTGTATGGCTATGTCCCCTCGCCGAATACCATCTTCAAGAACGTCATGAAACTACCAGCCGCCCACATCTTGATCTACGAAGATGGACGGATCAACACGAAACGCTACTGGGAACTGCCCTTCATCCCGGCATGTCAGGACGATGAAGCAACGGCCATTGAGCGTACACGCGCATTGCTCAAAGAGGCGGTGCAGGTCCGTCTCATGAGCGATGTACCTCTGGGCGCATTTCTCAGTGGGGGGATCGACTCAAGCCTGGTAGTCGGTCTGATGAGTTCTATGATGTCGCAACCAGTCAAAACGTTCTCCATTGGCTTCGAGGAGGATGACTATAGTGAACTCCCCTATGCTCGGCAGATCGCGAGGCATTTCGGCACCGAACATCACGAGTTTTTTGTGCGACCAGACCTGGTCTCAGTGCTGCCACAGCTCGTCTGGGCTTATGATGAACCCTTCGCCGATGCGTCCATGTTGCCGACCTATTATGTCTCCAAGTTGGCACGCGAGCATGTCACAGTCGTTCTTACAGGCGACGGGGGGGATGAGATATTTGGAGGCTACCCGCGCTATGGGCATCACTTATCAATCTATCGCATTCCAGCGTTTATGCGTTATTTGCTCGGTCATGGAAGCACGCTTATGCCCGATGGTATGCGCGGGAAGAAACGCCTTCACAATATGTTACAAGATGTTGCCACAAACTACGTACACGCGCAACAACTCTTCTCCGAAGACTCGCGCTCTATGCTGTATCAGCGCGGGTACCTTGCCTACCTGCATGATCACAATCCATACCAACGGCAGATGCGCGAATTTCATATGGCGCCGCGTCTCGACATCATGGCACAGATGCAGTATGTAGATGTACGTGTATATCTGGTTGACGACATTCTCGTCAAGGTTGATAAGGCTAGTATGCTTAACTCGTTAGAGACACGAGCCCCACTGCTCGACCAGCACCTGGTTGAATATGTATCGTCACTGCCTTCAACCCTTCGGACACGTAATAACGTCTTGAAGCACCTGCTGAAGAAGGTCGCGGCAGATCTGTTGCCTGCCGCAATTTTGACGCGCTCCAAGCAAGGCTTCAGCGTACCCATCAAGCACTGGTTCCGTGATGATCTTATCAGCTATGCCTATGACGTGCTCGATTCACCACGGGCACATCAACGCGGCATCTTTAATCCAGACGTCATTCGTCACCTGCTGAAAGCACACGTCAACACAAAATCAGCAGATCATAGTCAGGCCATCTGGGCCCTGCTCTGCCTGGAACTCTGGTTCCAGACCTACATGGACGGATCCTCTTTTCCTGTTGTGCAACGTATGCAAACACAAAGTTTTAAAACCCATATTCGATTGTGATGAAGGCGCTCACAGAGCGCCTTCATCACAATCGAATATGGGTTATCTCGGATTTTTAGAAGAAAGTTCTTTCTGATGGAGCCCGCCATGT
>JACZCU010178798.1_pt1 | contig 12711 bp, 15 predicted proteins | sample 8641851 | NCBI WGS metagenome assembly JACZCU01 (sample SAMN15324605, study PRJNA640507) | soil metagenome | isolation source: monocropping sugarcane control | place: China: Luxin town, Laibin City, Guangxi Province | collected 2019-07-25 | depth 10cm m | reverse complement strand
CATTTATGGCGGGGAGATCTCAGTCTATAGTAGAAGCTTTAGAGGTATGTTAGTGCGTATATTAAATGAAAGATGGTCAATTTGCCCGACATCTGTTCGATATGGGAAAGGATGATATTTTAGGATGCAACTAGATCAGAAAGTCGCCATTGTTACAGGCGCGAGTAGCGGTATTGGTCGCGCTATTGCTATTCAATTTGCTCAAGAAGGCGCAACCGTTGTGATAAATTATGCTCATGCTCAGGATAAAGCTGAAGAGGTGCGCAAGATTATCGAACAAAATAACGGTAAGGCGCTTGTAATCCAGGCGGATGTTGCGCAGTACCAGCAGGCGATGGGGCTAATCCAGCAAACTGTTGAACACTTTAATCAACTAGACATTATGGTCAATAACGCCGGTATGGAGATACATAGCGCCTTTCTTGATGTTACGGAAGAGCAGTGGGATCGTGTGCTGAGCATTGATCTGAAGGGAGCTTTCTTTTGTGCACAGGCTGCTGCTCGTGAGATGGTAAAACGCAAGACTGCCGGGTGCATTATCAATATCTCTTCTGTCCATGAAGACCTGGCTATGCCACAAAATGCTCCTTACTGTTGTGCGAAGGGTGGCATTCGTATGATGACCCGCACTATTTGCCTGGAACTGGCCCCGTACAATATCACAGTTAACAATATTGCTCCCGGGGCGATAGACACGCCCATTGACGCTGATGTGAAGGCTGATCCGGAGAAGCTAGCGGCATTACTCAATGAGATACCAGAGCATCGTATGGGGCGACCAGAGGAGGTTGCGAAACTTGCCCTTTTCCTTGCTTCCGACGCGGCTGCTTATGTTACGGGTTCAACCTATATCATTGATGGTGGCTTATCTGTCAATTCTGGCGCTTTGTGAGGAAGCATAGCCGTTGCATCCCCGCAGCTTTTAGATGTGGGTGTGTCACTATAACACAAAGCGGCAAGAATGCGTTATAATAACAATAGTGAACTGCTGTGGTCTTGACGCAGCGTGTCACGTGGACTTATCGCATTCATCTTAAATCTGTAACTGAGGAGCGCGTTTATGCCTATTGAAGAGATAAAACCGAAAGCCGCATATACTCCGCCAGCCTTTGAGTTGGGCCAGGAAGTCATCGACAAAGATGGTAATAGACTTGGTAAAATACGGGCACGTTTCAGCCGCTATATTCTGGTAGAGCGTGGTGGTTTGTTTGTAAAGGCGTACTATATCCCTCATAGCGCCATCAACAAAAATACCAGGGGCATTTTACACCTGGCATTTAGCGAAGACGAACTGCGTCGTAAGGGTTTTAACAGGGTCCCAGATGACCTGTATATTGAGTCACCCGAACTTGGGGTTCCCGATGTCAGTGGCGTAGCGCAGTTTTCTCGTGGCCCGCTTTCGCCCGCTCAGACCGGCCATTATAACTATGGTCGACATTGGCCTGGTATCAACACCGATGCCAGTGGTTCATATCATCGCGAAGAGGTCTTACCAGTACCTCAGCAGTATGTCGGGGAAAGCACAGAAATCTTTACAACCGACGTACCCATTAAGTCGCGTGATATTAGTCCTGATTGATGTACAAGTGACTTGGGTTATCCCGAATTTTTGAAGCTCATGCTCGATCATGATGAAGGCGCTTTACAAGCGCCTTCATCATGATCGAGCATCTTTTTGTATTGATGGGGGCAACTTCGCCGTTCTCATCTCCTATTGATAATCGTAGAAGCCTTTACCACTCTTTTTACCATACATACCTGAGAGGACCATGCGCCTGAGTAGAGGCGGCGGTGCGTACAGGGGGTCCTTATACTCGTCGTAAATGGCTTCGGCGGCCCAGAGCGTTGTATCCAGGCCGACATAGTCAAGCAGTGTAAAGGGTCCCATGGGATAGCCGCAGCCCAGTTTCATGGCTGTATCAATGTCATCGCGTGTTGCCATACCGTTTTCCAGCATACGGATCGCAGCCAATAAATACGGAATGAGCAGGAAATTGACAATGAACCCCGCAGTGTCCTTAGCCAATACAGGGGTTTTGCCCAGTGAAATAGCGAATTGCTTCACGTTCTCGATAGTTTCTTCTGACGTGGAGATGGTTTTTACAACTTCCACCAGTTTCATGACCGGCGCCGGGTTGAAGAAGTGCAGCCCGCAGACCTTATCCGGCCTTTTGGTGACGGCCCCCATCTGGGTTATGTTCAAAGAGGACGTGTTGCTGAGAATGAGTGCATCTGCTTTGAGCGTGTTATCGAGTGCGGGAAAGAGCCTCAGCTTCTCTTCCATATTTTCGATAACAGCTTCGATGACCAGATCACAGTCGGCAAAATCCGCTATGTCGAGTGTACCATGTAAGCGCGAGCGGTTTTCGTCGGCCTGGCCCTGGGTCAGCTTGCCTTTACTGACCATCGTCTTCCAGGCATCATGAATGCGCGCCATGCCTTTATCGAGCAACTGCTGGTTTACCTCGCGTACAACAGTCTCATAACCGGCTTGCGCGCATGTCTGAGCGATGCCGCCTCCCATAAGGCCGCATCCGACAACTCCTACTTTATGAATAGCCATTGCTTATTACTCCTGATCTAGAAACGATCGTATTGCTTGAACTGGTCCGTCTTCCACGCCGAGCAGGATGGTGTAGTGGTTCAGTGTGGGAAAATTGACAAATTGGCACTGCTTGATCTCGCGTTGGGCCTCAGCCGCGGCTTCCTCAGGTACCAACTGATCGTTGTCAAAAAACAAGCCTTGCCCTGCACGTAATAGCAGCACCGGCACCTGAACTTTGGCCCACTGATCTTGTGGCCTGGCTTCATTGTAGCGCCGTCCCTCTTCCAGGATACCTTCGCGGTAACATTTAGAGGCAACTGCCCCATCACTGCTGCGCTGTACATCGTGCTCAAAGTAGAGTTCGAAATACTCATTCCAGTAAGGGCCGATGAAAGGTGCCATTTTCAGGCGCTGCGTATATTCTTCGAACGAAGGTACAGACGTACCTAAGCGACTGATAGATGCCGTTAGCCATGCCGGCTGCTCTTCTGGAGTATTCCACGGCAGCGGTGTGCCAGCATCTACTAACACGAGTTTACTCAGCTTATCGGGATAGTGTGCCGCGAAATAGAGCGCAATGAGCGCGCCGAGCGAGTGTCCAATCAATATGGGGCGATCTAGTCCTAAGGCATCGATCAGGTGAGCTAAGTCGGCGGCGTGAATAGGCACGCTGTAGCCCTGCTCAGGTTTGTCGCTATCGCCGCGACCGCGTAAGTCATACGCATAGAGCTGGTAATTGGTGGAGAGGCCATCTGCCAGGGTCTGGAAGAAGTAGGCATTGGCTGTGAGCCCATGAATACCAATTATGGGCCTACCTTGCTCTCCCCATTTTACATAATGAAAGGTGAGATCGCCCGTAACGATAGTATCATCGCACACCGGTTTCGTCGGCATAGTCTGCTCCTTTTTGTAGAAAAAGCTGCCATTTTTCGTTTGTAGCCTTAATCAAAGGACCGCCTTCTTCATAGCGCTGTTGCTGTGAGCGCCATGTAGCCTGCTGATTGCGTGCGGAAACTCCAGCCGCTAACACGTTTTTTACTATGTGAATGTAACGTTCCATCTCTGGAGCAAAAAGCAGAGCCCCTGAGGCATCCTCCATATAGAAGTACTGTCCGCGCCTGGTATACCAGGCGCGGATATCGTCCTGTGAATGTACAACGAGATTATGTAATTCCTCGGCGACATTATATTGCGTGCCGCCAAAGGGGAAACAGTGCAGGTGTGCGTGAAAGACGGTCTGACGAAAAATGCCATGCTCCCAAAAGACGGTTGGTGCGTAATATTGGCCAAAAAACTGCTGTACCTGCTGCTTCAACGCGTATAGTTCCGCGTCTAATTCGGCAGGCATAGCTCCATAACAGGCATAGTGCTGCTTAGGGATGATCAGGATGTGCCCTTCGACGAGTGGAGCATGATCGGCAACAATCAAAAATGTAGGCGTCTCTTGAAGAATATTCTCGGTTATACTACTACGCTGACAAAATGCACAGTCGGTTTTATTTGCCTCAGTGTCCAAGGAGTGCTGGCTCCCGTTCTGCATGCTGCTTGCTCCTTCTGTTTGAGAAATATGTCGTAGTTTGAGTATATCGTAGAAGAGAGGGGTCTGACAAGCTAACATGGGGGAAGCCAGCGCTTTGCGAAGGTCGCCTTTTGGCTCACATCAGCTCCACCCCATCCGGGCTCGCTTCTTTGGTAAAAAATTGGTGTGGTTTGTGGGCGCTTCCAGCACCCACAAACCACACCAATTTTTTACAGGTAGGAATAGAGGTTGCGGTTTTACCAGGCGCTTTTGCCGGTTGGAAATATTTTTCCAGGGTTAAGAATGTTGTTGGGATCAAGTGCGAGTTTGATCTTTTTCATAGCGTCGACAGCATCGGGACCAAGGTCTTGCTCCATAAATTCCTTTTGATGGGGCTTTGTGATTGCGCTTAGACACGAGGCGGCGAAACATGGTTGTATTACCTCATTCTATCCGGCATGACGGAAACCAGCTTCAGCCATGGTCAGAGGCTGTCCTTCGCCATGCACGCCGATATCTACAACTTCTGCGACAATCAGGGTTGAGTCACCAGCCTCAGTTGTACGGCGCACTTCACAGGCAACCCATGCCAGGGCGTCATGGAGTATAGGGCACCCATTCGCTCCAAGTTCAAAATCGATACCTGCGAGCTTGTCGGGATGTTGTATGGCCGATTTCCCCAACTTCCCGGCAAGTTCGCGTGCGCCGCTGCGCAGCACGTTGACGGTAAATATTCGGCTGTGGAGAATCATCGGCAAAGATTTCGATGCATTCTCTATTGAGATGGCAAGTAGCGGTGGATCGAAGGATGCCTGTGTTAACCAGTTGGCGGTAAAAATATTGACATCGCCCTCATCCGCGCACGAAACAGCATAGAGTCCATAGGTGAAGGTCCGTAATACCTGTTTTTTTACGTTTAGATCCAATGAACTGCCTCTTTCTCTCTGGATTTTGTGGTTTCTATTTGCGAGTTCCATTGTAACTGTGGAATGACACTCTTTTCTATTGTAACCTCGGAAAAGGTCAGAAGCAACGGGGAACATCGTCCACTGTACCTTCGGAAATTTCCACCGTAACTTCGGAAAAAGTCAGAGAGGCGTGCCAGGTTTTTCCAGGGTAACTGCTGGCTATTACCTGACCATCGTGAAAAAGAATCAGCCGCAGATGTATGAGGACCTGGTCGCTTTCTTTGAAGATCCTGATGCCGAGCAAGAGGAGTGGCAATATAGCAAAAGCGTGCACAAAGGGCATGGTCGTCTCGAACTCCGGGAAATCTGGTCCAGTACCCAGATGAACGACTGGTTTGAGGCCCAGTGGGCCGGGGTCGCACAAGTCTTTCACTTACGCCGCGCTGTCAAAGACGCCGGAAAAGAGCGGGAGGAGATCGTCTATGGCTTCACGAATTTGCCCAGGAAGAAAGCGAAGGCCTCTCGCCAGCTTGCCTTGCAACAAGCCCATTGGCGCATCGAAAATCGGCTGCATCGTCGGCGAGATGTTACCCTCGGAGAAGATGCGTGCCAGGTCCGCAGGACTGGAGCGCCTGAAGCGTTGGCTGCCCTCAATGGAGGAGTGCTCGCTTTGATGGATTGGCTCCGCGTTCCGAACATGGCTTCTCAGATGCGCCATTTTTGCGCCCATCCCACCGAAGCCTTGCAGCTACTCTGTGGCAAGCTTTTGCGGTAGGACGGGTACACCAATGCGCGATGATGCTTCTCCTCAGAGAAGAGGATGAAACATACTGATAGAGCAATAGTCCTTTTAAGGGATATTTTGTTTCGTAGGAAAAGCCCTGGGGAACCTCTGTGATATAATCTCATTAGCTCACTAGCGCTCATGTGATGAGTGAGGATGATACCTTCATCAGCATCATCCTTCGTGGGCAGGAAGGGGGACAAGGAGTGGAGCAGGCTCCTTTGGAAGGCGGCATACAACAAACTGTTTTCGATGTTCCGCCTGAGCATATTATTCAGTCGAGCAGCGGAAGGGGCTGGAATGGGCTTGATGTTGCGGAGGTCATCCACCCGCTCGATGATTTTGCTTTGCCTGCCATTCCTCACCATGTCCTCGTCATCAATCTCGGTTCCCCGTCTCAAATCAAAGAACATCTCGTTGGGCGTCAAGGGCATCTGGGGACTGGCAACCTGGTCATTTTGCCCGCGGGAGCGCCGACAAGCTGGCACCTGGAGCGAGAGGGAGAAGTGCGCCATCTGCATCTTTACCTTTCCCCCATTCTCATTCAGAAGATCGCCGCATCGGCGGATATCAATCCTGATAGCGTGGAGCTCATTGATGCTCTCGGCGTCTCCGATCCACAGGTCGAGACTATCGCGCTCTCGCTGCTCTCGGAGCTTCGCTCCGATGGTCTGGGTGGGAAGCTCTATGTGGAGTCATTAGCCACTATTCTGGGTATCCACCTCCTCAGACATCACTCTTCGGTGAAACAGCCCTCACTCTCAAGGTCCGTTGGCCTGACCAGAACGACGCTCAGACAGGTCATCACGTACATCGAAGAACATCTCGCTGAGGATCTCTCGCTCTCTGATATCGCAGCAGTCGTGCACCTCAGCCCCTACCACTTCGCGCGCCTCTTCAAGGAGTCAGTCGGCTTTCCACCCCACCAGTATGTCATCCAACGTCGAGTTGAGCGAGCAAAGCTGTTGCTTTCCACCACGAACTGGTCCCTCACCGCCATTGCGCACACAGTAGGATTTGCGCATGAAAGCCACCTGGCACTGCACTTCAAGCGTCTCACCGGACTCACTCCCAGCTCCTACCGTTAACAGCGCAAGAATATGCTGCTCTTGCGCAAGAATATGGGCGCATGTGCCGCTGCAGTCGTGCTAGAGTAAGAGGAGAAGCGCTTCTTCAAAACGGAAGAAGGCATCAAGAAGATCAAGAGGTTGCAGGAAAGGAGTGGAGTATGCTTCATACCTATCTAACCACATCCTGGCACTTGCGCTATCCCATTATCGGCGCACCCATGGCAGGGATAGGGCGTGGGCGCCTGGCACGCGCGGTTTCCGAGGCCGGGGGATTAGGAATGATCGGCATTGGAAGTAGGGAGTCGGTCGAACTCATCGCACGGGAGGCGGCCATTGCGCGTGGGACGGACCAGGGGCGTTTTGGCATCGGGTTGATGGCCTGGGCCATTGAAAGCCGCCCCGAATTGCTTGACACGGCGATAGAAGCCTCTCCATTTCTCATCGCCATTTCGTTTGGTTCGCCTGCTCCGTATGTGGAGAGGCTGCGCCAGCACGGCATTTTGCTTGCTACGCAGGTTCACTCACACGCCGAAGCAGTGCGGGTCGCGCAAGCCGGAGTTGATCTCATTGTAACGCAAGGAGCAGAGGCCGGAGGACATCATACCAGGGAAGTGAGTACCCTTCCGCTCCTGCAATCTGTGCTGGACTCGGTCCAGGTACCCGTCCTCGCCGCCGGGGGCATCGCTTCACCGCGAGGGGTGGCTGCGGCCCTGGCAGCAGGCGCGGAAGGCGTCTGGGTAGGAACCTGTTTGCTTGCCTCTCCCGAATGTGAGAACACGGAACGCGCGCGGTCACGTATTGTGCAAGCGCAAGACACAGATACGATTCTTACACGTGCGTTCGATGTGGCCCAGGGACTGGCCTGGCCTCCGCACTATCCCGGGCGAGCGCTGCGTAATCGTTTTACAGACCAATGGGACCATCAGGTGGACGCGCTCGCTCAAGATAGGGACGCACGCCAACAGCTTGCAGAAGCAATTGCGCACGAAAACTACGACCTCGCTCATATCTATGCGGGAGAAGCGGTGGGGATGGTGAGGCAGCAGCGACCAGCCGGAGAAGTTATCCAGCAGCTAGGAGATGGCGCGGAACGCCTGCTGCGCGGTCGTTTCTCCCAACTGCTTGCAGAGCCAGCACAGGAAGCGCAATAAAGTATGCCAGGAGAACGACAGACTACGTCCGTTCTTCCAGAGAAAGGGTCGCTTCATGCCCCTGGGTTGTCGGCCATCTGCTTCGGGTTCTTCATGGTTATTCTTGATACATCCGTCGTCAATGTGGCGCTCCCGGCCATGCAGCACGATCTGCATGGCTCGCTTGAGGGCTTGCAATGGGTGGTCAACAGCTACACCCTGGTCTTTGCTAGCTTGCTTCTCAGCGCTGGTACGCTTGGAGATCGACTCGGGCATAAGCGCGCATTTCTTGCGGGATACGTGCTCTTCGTAGGGGCATCGCTCCTATGTAGCCTGGCCCCCTCCCTCAGTGTTCTGGTAGCGGCGCGGGCGCTGCAAGGAGTGGGGCCAGCCTTCCTGGTTCCGAGCTCTCTCTCTTTGATCTCTCACTCTTTTCATAACCCTGGTAAACGGGCCAGGGCAGTCGGGATCTGGGGGGGGGTGTTCGGGCATTGGGCTGGCTGGCGGTCCTGTCATCGGCGGACTGCTCGTCGAAATGTGGGGTTGGCGCAGCATCTTTCTGCTGAACGTGCCTCTTGGTCTTCTCGCGATCGCTCTCACCATGCGTTTCGTCAACGAGACGCCACGCACAACAGTGCAGAAAAGCGACCTATGGGGACAGGTATGCGTGATCGTCGCCCTTGCTATGCTGACTTACGCACTCATCGAGGGGCGAAGCGCGGGATGGACCTCGCCTCAGATCATCGGCATGTTTCTGCTGTGCATAGGAGCATCAGGAGGCTTTGTGCTCATCGAAGTGAGGCACAGTACACCCATGCTTCCCCTGGGCTTCTTCGCGTCAGCGGCCTTTACTGTGCCAACGCTTGTTGGGAGCGTACTCAACTTCGGCCTGTATGGTATCCTGTTTGCCCTTTCCCTATTCTTTCAGGATATCCATCACTCCTCAGCAGCGCTGACGGGTGTTGCGCTGCTGCCGATGACGGTTGCTACAGGAGGCACTGCTCTGATCTCAGGGAGGATTACTGCACGGTTCGGCACGCGCCGACCAATGATCGGCGGGCTGGGGGCGGGCTGCCTTGGGACAGTCTTGCTCCTGTTGGGCGAAACTGACGGTAACGTTCTCTTACTGACAGCCGGAGAAATCATCACCGGCCTTGGCTGTGGTATGACGGTCCCTGCTATGACTACGGCTATCCTTAATGCTGTTCCCAAGAGCCAGGTAGGCGTTGCTTCAGCGCTGCTAAATACGAGTCGTCAACTGGGAGGTGTGCTTGGTGTTGCGATCTTAGGCTCGATACTCGGTTCTTTGAGTGATCGAGGCATGTTTCTTGCTGGTATGCGTATCGCGCTGCTGCTTGTCGCGCTGCTGTTCCTGCTGGGTAGCGTACTGACCTCAACCTCTTGGTCTACAAAGGAGAACGAGTTGCGCAATGAGATTCTGGCAAGCGAGGTGGGCAATGTGAAGCGGCTTCAGGAGACGCATTGATCGCACTGTTCGCTTGCTGAATATGCAGGAAATGGTCCGCTGCTGTGCGCAACCGATAAAGACACCCAAGAATGGTCCAGAGCCCCGTAGCTTGAACAGTGCAGCTCGTTGCCCAAGCGTAGGTGGAGCGATGCCAACAAAGTAAGCGGGAAGGCTTGTCACACTAACCTTTCTCAGTAGTCTAATAAACAGACGGGCAAAATCCCAGGCGTCGAGCAACACAAGAGGAAGCAGAAGGGATCACGTCATGAATGCTGAACCGGGAATGGAACCAGTAGTAGCGCAGGCTCAGGCAGGTAACAAAGCAGCACTTGAATCCTTGATAAGTCGTGTTCAACCAGGGGTGTATAACCTGGCCTTACGCATGTTATGGCATCCCATCGATGCTGAGGACGCTTCCCAGGAAATTCTGATCAAGGTCATTACCCATTTGAGTCAGTTCAAGGGGGAAAGCTCCTTCACTACCTGGGTTTACCAGATTGCCACTCATCACCTGCTGACTACCCGCAAGCGCAGGGCGGAACTCCAACCTCTTAGTTTTGAACAGTTCGGCGAGAAGTTGGAGCAGCAGATGGATGAAACAGCGGCTCCTTTTGCTTCAAGTCAGCCAGAACAACGCTTGCTGCTGGAAGAAGTCCAGTTTCGCTGTACGCTAGGGATGTTACTTTGTCTCGATCGAGAGCATCGTTTAGCGTACATTCTGGGCGTAATTTTAGAAATGGACGGTAACGAGGGAGCCACTATTACCGAAACGACTCCCGCGAACTTTCGGCAGCGTCTTTCCAGGGCTCGCGCGCGCTTGCGAGGATTTATGGAGAGCAAGTGCGGTCTGGTTGATCCAAAGAATCCCTGCCGCTGTGAAAAGCAACTCGGCTACAAAGTCTTGCATGAAAAGTTAGCACCAAATAGATTACTCTTTGCGGGAAAACCACTCATTCCGGCAGGCGGGGAAGTTGACGTTCGAAAGGGTATGCTTGACCTCCAAGAGATAGACCGGACAGTAGCCCTTTACCGCGATCTTCCAGAATATGCCGTCCCGGAAACGCTCTTAGAGGCTATCAAGCAGCTCCTCAACAGTGGGAAGTTTGAAATTCTCAGGTAAATACAATCTAGGGAAGGGAGATGTACAGGACGAGAGCGTACGCACGTTTTACGCTGGGCTGTACAAGGGGGAAGAACACAGCGGGGAAACAGTTCGCCACCATCGTCCCGAAAGGAAGGGAGACCTATGAGCGAGGAGAACGCCAGGAGGGAGTTGAACGCTCCACCGTCATCAAGCAGCTCATTCCTTTCCATCGAAGCTGTCTCGGTGCGCTTCGCAGGGGTTCAAGCGCTTTCGGATGTCTCGTTCCAGGTGCCGCAGGGAGACGTTCTTGCGGTCATCGGTCCGCGCGGTGCGGGCAAAACCTCGCTCCTTAACGTCATTTCACGCGTCTCCCAACCGGTTGCCGGGAGGGTTACCTTTGCCGGGCGCGATCTGTTGAAGCTGAAAACACACCAGGTGGCACGTGCTGGGATCGCCCGCACCTTTCAGAATCCGGGGCAATTTTCCACGATGACGGTGCTGGAGTACTTGCTGCTCGGTCGCCACACCCGCATGCGCAGTGGTATCTTGCAGGGTGGCCTGTATGTCTTCGGGACGCACGCTGAAGAGAAGCGCAACCGAGCCTTTTGTCTGCACCTGCTTGATGTGGTGGGTCTCAAAGATCTGAGCAGCTCTCGCCTGGGAAGCCTGCCGTACGGCTTGCAGAAGCGCACCGATCTCGCCCGCGCCCTGGCGTTGGAACCGCAGCTGCTGCTGCTCGACGAACCGCTGGAAGGTTTGGGCATGCAGGAGAAGGAAGAGATCGCCACCGTGCTTCTCACGATCAAAGAACAGCTTGGGATGACACAGATTCTGGCCGAGCAGAACATGGCGCTGGTGATGGGTATCGCTGACCACGTGCTGCTCCTTGATGCTGGGCGTGTCATTGCCCAGGGCAGTCCGGCGAAGATGTAGGCGAACACATCTGCCCACCGATGGTTGACCGATCCTGGAAGTGACACTCAGAAAGCGCATCTGAATGGTTCCGGGATGGGCATCCCAATGAGACCGGCGTTCCTTGCGGCTCTTCTCTTCACCTGCTCTATCCGTTCAGCGTGTAATGATCAGTTTGGTATGGTACGTTAAGAAAGCTTCCCCTGCATCCATCCAGGACACAATTTCAGTGGTAACTGTTTCAGGGTGCAATCTTCCTGATCTAATCAGTTCTAAGACTTTAGGAGTGGTAGCCCGTGAATGCACGCGAAAAGTCTTGAATGTTATCCCGGTTGTATACATTTCCAGAAGGGGAAGCGCCACCGGTTCAAAATAAATAGCAGTGCTAGTACATGTCCCACCCGCTTCGGTCGAGCGCAGGACTGCTTCTAGCAGTGGAGGTTCGGCTGCCGCATCTACTGTAATTGGATAGGAGCCGAACCTTTTGGGCACATCATGCTTCAGCTGGAGAGGGTTTGCCCCCAGTTTTTCAGCCTTTTCCAGCCGTGTAAGGTCTTTATCAACATAATCGATCTGTGAAGCCCCTAAAGCTTGCGCTATTGCTACCGCATACAGGCCAATACTTCCCGCCATCGCACCGCCTGCTATTAAGACAGTGGCCCCGGGATTTTTCTCTAAATAAGGTCCCACCGCTCTCCAGGCATCGGATAGATTATCACTGACGCTGGCTATCGCTTGAGGAGAAACTCCAGGAGGAACCGGCAGTAACATTGCCTCTGCAAAGGGCACTCGCACCAGGTCAGAAAGAGCCCCTCCCCAGTCTCCGCGTATTGGGAGGCCGTACATCGACCCGGCCTGAGCCGTTTTACATGAGCCCGTTAATCCGCGAAGACAGTTTGAACATTTTCCACACGAAATTTGGAAAGGCACGACTACGATTTGCCCCGGCTTGAAGTGAATCACCTCACTTCCAACCTCTATCACCTCTGCAATAAATTCATGTCCGAAAGCAAAGGGACCCTGGTACGGAGTGAAGCCATGGACGACTGCATAATCCAGGTCACAGCTTGCTACCGCTACCGGCCGAACCAGAGCTTCATCTGGCCCCTGAAGAGTAGGAGTGGGGACTTCCAACCATTCAAGAGGTTGGCCCGCTCTTAAAAAAGTTAACTGCTGCATGTTGATCTTCTCTTCCCCGACTGTATTACTTGAGAATTTCAAACTTCCCACTGTTGAGGCCCTTTTTCCCCCTCATGTTTTGCTGGACACCTGGTATTTTGCCCATCTGTGT
>JACZCU010156457.1_pt1 | contig 12714 bp, 14 predicted proteins | sample 8641851 | NCBI WGS metagenome assembly JACZCU01 (sample SAMN15324605, study PRJNA640507) | soil metagenome | isolation source: monocropping sugarcane control | place: China: Luxin town, Laibin City, Guangxi Province | collected 2019-07-25 | depth 10cm m | reverse complement strand
CCAAACGAGCTTGCCACTCGGCCAAACGAGCTTGCCACTCGGCCAAACGAGCTAGCCACTCGGCCAAACGAGCTTGCCACTCGGCCAAATGAGCTCGCCACTCGGCCAAACGAGCTGGCCACTCGGCCGAATGAGCTTGCCACTCGGCCAAACGAGCTTGCCAATCGGCCAAATGAGTTTGCCAGCCGGTCGAACGAGTTTGCCACTCGGCCAACGAGTTTGCCAGCCGGTCGAACGAATCTGCCGGGGGGCTGACGGACCTACCAGCGGGTTTGGCGTGCCTGCGGTCGGCTAGGACGAGCTCGCCGTTAGGACGCCATGCACGGAAGACCGGCGATTGTCTCGGGTACTGTCGTCCGCTTTGGCTGAAGCGGCGTTCCTACCGCTTTCTCGTACCACTCCCGATGGAAGGGCGAGCAGACATTGCGCACCTCGCCGGCGAGCACGCAGTTGGGCATCGACGGGTCGTACTCGAGCCGCTCCGCGGCTACGGTCAAATAGCGCTCTGCGGCGGCTCCAGCGAGCGTTCGATGCGCGATGAGTTGATGCGCGAGGCCCACGATGAGAAACCACTGACCCGGCCATGAGATGAAGGTGAATACGCGTTGCCAAAGGTAGGCGCACCATGCGAACTGCACGGAACCGTCGTCCTCGATGGCCGACATCAGCATATGGAGGTTCTCGTGGTCTCTCAGTGATTGCAGGTTGCCTACATCCGGCCGCATCAGGCGCACCGCCACGTCGCCTGCGAGAAGGTACATGGCTAGCCGCTCGACCCAAGCGCGCTTCGTCTCCGTCGGATCCTCGTCGGGGAAGGGGTCGATCCGCCGCGGTTTGGCATAGCCGGCCGCGTCGCCGCGTCCATCGATGCTCACTTCCGCGATGCCGAATCCAAAGCGCCACATCGCAACCGCATGCGCCGCTTCGTGATGAGCGCGCGCCTCGTTGTCGAGGGCTCGACACCACGCGCCCGTCATCGTTCTCCCGGCCACATGGCCGCGCGCTCAGCAGTGGGACACTCCTCCTCGATGACGTCCCAATCCTCCACGCACGAGACGACGTAGTGGAAAATTGCCTCTTCCACGGCATCGCTCACGCCGTATTCCGCGTCCATGCCGCCGGCCCGCCGCAGTTCCGCGTTGTGCGCGAGAACGGCCCACTGATACGCGGGGAGAGCGATCACACGGCGCTTCGTCGCGAGACCCTGCGGGAGCACCCCGGGCGGCGCCACGCGTGCCGCCATGCGAATCGTCCAACGGTGCGACAGCCCGAGGGCCGTCACGTCCTTCCATGAGAGCGCGCGTCGCACACTCTGCCCGGTGCTCTCGGCGACGAGCGCCTCGGAGAGCCGGAGCATGAGCGCGACCTCATCGACGGAGAGCACGCGCGCCCGCTGTCGCAGGACCCTTTCGAGAACCTCTTCGTAACGTGGACTGTTCGGCGCAGACACGCATGCCACCTATTGGAGTCGCGTTGTACGCGGACGCCGCGCGTCGTTCCATGAATATTTCGTAACCTGGACTCGCAGGGAGGTAGGGAACGTCGGCGTTCCGTCACTCCGATGGTGGAAGGCCAACGCCACGTGGATCTCGTCGAGCGACCACCGGAGTCGCAGTCCATCGCCAGCGCATTCGGAAACGTCGCGCCGCAGGGTGAGGTGTGTTTCGACACCGTCTACGCCACCTACGCGCCGCTCCTGCGGAAGATCGCGATGCGCAAGTTCCACGTCCCGCGCGCCGACGTCGACACCATCGTCCACGACGTCTTCGCGACGTACCTGGCACACCAGGAACGGGTGCGCGAGCTCCATCCGTACCTGATCGGTGGCATCTGCAATGCCGCGCGTGAGTACTGGCGAAAGCTCGACCGGGAACGCGCGGTCTTCTGTCCTGGCGACGTCTGCGCGGCGATGACGGATGACCATCTGCTCGAGTCGCTGACGCAGAACCTCCTCGCGCAGTCCGCGTTGCGTAGGCTCGGGCCGAGCTGCCGCGAGGCGCTTCGCCTCTTCTATGTAGACGGCGAGAGCGCGGCGTCCATTGCAGCGCTGCGCGATACGACCTCGAACGCCATCTTTCGCTTGCTGCACTACTGCCGCGCACGGGCGCGTGACGCGTACCGCGCACTCACCGAGGACAAGGAGGCGCGTGGATCATCCGAGTGACGATCTGCTGACTTCCTACGTGCTCGATCCGCTGCTCGTGCCGGACCGCGCGGCGCTGGAAGCGCACCTCGACGGCTGCGCGGATTGCCGCGCGCGGCTCGCGGAAGCGCGCGCGTTCGAGTCGCTCCTGCAGGACGAGGCTTCGTGGCCGGACGACGAGGCGACGCCGATCGGGATGGAGCTCCGTGCCTCCGCTGCGGCGCGTGCCGAGGAAGACGAGGAGGCGGCGGCCCTGCTCGACCGCGTGCTCGACGGGCCACCCGCGTCGTTCGTCTGGGAGAACCTGCAGGAGAAGCCGAAGTACCACACGGCGGGAGTCGTGCGAAGGCTCATCGCTGCGGCGGCAGAGGTGCGGTACCGGGCGCCGCTGCACGCGCTGAATCTGGCGGAGACCGCGATTGCAATCACCGGAATGCTTCCGGCCGGACGCTACAGCGACATCGAACTCGCTTCCCTGCGCGGGACGGCCTGGAAATGGCGAGCGAATGCGCTGCGGCTGCTCGGCCGGTATCCTCTTGCACTCGAAGCACTGGATCGCGCTGAACGCATTTACGCGACGCTCCCTAGGCCCGAACTGGATCTTTCATCCGTGCGCTTTATTCGGGCCACCGTGTTCTATGAACAGGAGTCTTACGAGCACGCCGCGATACTCGCTGCACAGGCGAGCGACGAGTTCTCGCACCTCGGTCAAACCGAGATGTATTTCAGCGCGCGTCTCCTCGAAGGCAATATCTCCTTCGAGCAGGGCGAGTTGGCGAGGGCCGAAACGATCTACCGCCAGATCCGGGCACACGGCGAATCATCGGGTTCCGAGCAATGGCTCGCGCGCGCAGGGCGGCTGCTCGGCGCCTGCCTCATCGAACGAGGAGAGCTGACCGAAGCGACGCAGATGCTTTCGGCCGCGCAGATGCGCTTCCGCGATCTACATCTCGTCATCGAAGAGATTCGCTGCCGCTGGAGTCTGGCGCGCATCGCCCGGAAGAGCGGCCAGTACCACTCGGCCGTACAACGCTTCCGCGCCGTCCGTGACGAGCTCACGCAGATCGGCGCGATCACTGACGCCGCGCTCGTGACCCTCGATCTCATGGAGACCTACCTGTTGCTCCGTAAGCCGGCGGACGTCCGCAGGGCCGCCGGGAACGTCGTCGCCCTCTTCAGCGAGGCCGGCATGCTGACCGGAGCCGTCGTTGCGGCGAACTGGTTGAAGCAGGCGGCCGCGGCGAAACGGGTCACCCCGTCGGTCCTCGACGCCGTTCGCCGGTACCTGCGCCGCGTCGGCGTTCAACCAGATTTCGCCTTCGTCCCGCCCGCACTGTAAGGTGCTGCCCTCATAACCACCCCTGGACAGTGAGGGCGCCCTCCTAACGCTCGTCCGGCCTCTGCGGCCGGCGGAAGGAGGGTTCATGCGACGGTTTACTTCGCGCCTGCTCCTGGTGTCTCTGCTCGTCGGCGTTCTGGCCACACCCGCCGCGATTGCTGCCGATACGAACGGCACCTCGGATTCGACCTGGGATCAGTACTTTTCGTGGATCGCGTCGTCCGGTGACACGGGACTCAGTTTCGCCGACTGGGTGACTCTGATGGATTACCTCGGCGTCCCGACCGGGTAGCGCCTGCAGAGGGGAGCGAACGTCTCGTCCGCTCATGCTCGGCGAAGCCGAGCATCAGACCTCGACCGGGACGGGCTAAAGCCCGGCCGACGTTGGCCGCGCTGTCGCGCGGCTGAGCGGACGAAACGTCCGCTCCCCATGGGTCACGCGGGGACCCACGCGCCGCGCGTTCGTATTTTTTTTGCGCTGGAACGGGTAGGTATTTCCATCCTTCATCGTACCCCTCTAGATGGATGGGTACGACGCGCCGGCACTCGCGGCATGGATTGAGACAGCGCCTGGAGCGTGCGGCCGAGTTGTATCTCATGAGTTGCTACGAGCGGCGTACGGCCGCCCGAGCCGATGAATTCGCCGAACACCTACGTCGCTCGCGGCCGTATCTGAGCCGGATCGTTCCCGAGGTTCTCGGCGTCTCGCTCCGCGTCTTCCTCCGCGAACGGCAGCTCACCTACGCGCGGCATCTTCTCGAAACGACGAATCGCTCTACGGTTCTCATCGGTCATGCCGCGGGCTTCGGGACGCACCCAACCTTCTACCGCTGCTTCAAGAAAGCCTTCGGCATGACGCCGGGGGAGTACAGAAAACGGGTTACCAAATGAACATGCTTTCGGACTGCCAGACACCGCGCGAACGCCTGCTCGACATTCTGCTCGCTGCTTCCTGCGCACTCGAAGAGGCGACGGCGGTCTCCGGGCCTCACGCCACCGGCATCCAGCACCTGGAGCCGCACGTCCGCGCACTCCGCGTGTCAGCGGATACGCTCATCCAGCGGCTCGCGGACTGAACGCCATGACGCCCGCATCGGTCGCTTCAGTCTTCGATGATCTCTCGAAGGAACTTTTGCGAGACGCCCGCGCGGATTACCGCATGTGCGTCCGCGCCGGCCTGATCGACTCCTCGCCCTCGAACTGGGAGACCTTCGTCGAGGGCTACGCGGATCAGGCAGCCTTTTACGTCGGGATCAAGGCCTCTCCGCAACGCCACGTTGCTTCGACGTAACCAACGGGGATGATTCAATATGGAGCAGGCGTCTACAAGCGGTTAGGAGAGGTGCTTTCGACTTGCGTCGTTACATCCTAGTCGTCGTTCTTGTGGTGGGGCCGTTCTTGTTTGCACAACACGACGCGGCTCCGTATCGGCGCGAGGTGCGGCAGCACTTTACCGTCACCAGCCCGAGCGGTATCGACGACTTCCTACTGACGCGCGTTCAGAGTCTCTCCGAAGCGGATGACAAGACGGTGGTGTTGATCCGTACGGCGTCCGGCGCCCACTTCATCGCGACCCATGAATGGAACTACGAAACGCAGCTTTCCTACTCCGAGATTCGCGACGAGAGAAGCGGCGATTTCCTGCGTCTCTCGGTCAAGTACCCCTACGCGACACGCACCCGGTCGGCGACGCTCGACCTCGCAAAGAAGAATCCGAAGCTCGTCTCGTCGGACATCCCATTCGAGATCAGCGCGCCGGGGAACGCCCGGCTGAGCGGGATCGAATCGCATTGGCGCGACCCGGCGACCGCGCGCGAGTGGCGAACTAGGGTCCGGCAGATGCTGTCGCCGGCGTTCCTCGAAGATCTCGAGATCCTCGATTCCTCCGGCTTGTTCAGCGACCCGATGCTGTCGTCGCTGCACCAGTTTCTCCTTCAGTTCGCGCTCTACCGCACTTCGTGCGATGCCGCCTCCGCTCTGACCGTCGCTCCGGCGACACCCGATTGCTCCTTCGACAAGGAGTTCGGCTACGGTTGTTCCGAGGAACAACTCGACCGCGCGAAGACGGCGGGGGAGAAGAAGACGCCGGTTCGGTACTGAACCGGCGGTGCTCTGACGTCGGGATCGGCTTGGGGCTTGACATGCGCATCCGGTATGGTAGGATATGCGCAGAGCTTCCCTGATCATGACGTCGTGATCATCGAAACTCTGCGGCCACGGATTCGGTCGAAGGCGCTGAACAGCGAAAGTGCACCGGGTCTTTGCGGGAATTGAGCCGTGCTCTTCCCGCCGCGAGACGCCCGAGGTGTACACCTCGGGAAAGCCGGTGGCCGCCTCGCACTCGCGCGCAGAGTCCTGACGTTCCTCCGGCCTGACCAATTCTCATTTTGGAAAAGGAAAGGAAGGAACACCATGCAATTCAATAATCTCACTCCCCCGACGACCGCCGCCGCGGATACGCCGCAGCCGCAGCCGTCAACGCAACTGACACCGGAAGCGGTGGTCGAGCAGCTTCGCGCGATTCGATCGCAGGTCGCGCAGGTCACTCCGATCACGCCGGCGCAGCGTCGCTCGCTTCGGTACCTCGTTTCCACGCCGCCGGACGTCGTCGAGTCGACCATCAACATGATGGACTTCTCGGCGCCGGTGCAGCAGGCGCTCGGAAAACCGTCGGCCGATGTCCGCGATCTGCAGCAGGCGACGTCTCGTTGGAGCGCCGTGGAGGACGAGCTCAACTCGCTCTACGAGGCGATCTCCGGCGCGAATGTCGTCCGCCGGCACCAGCTCGCGCTGATCTCGGCCCAGGCGTACTCGATAGGGACGCAGCTCGTCCGCGATCCGGCAAACGCCGGGTTGCTGCCGCACGTGCGGGAGATCAAGCGCCTGCGGGCAATCGCGCGCCGCGCCAAACCGGCGCCTCAGCAGCCGGCGCCCGAGCCGTCGCCGTCTCCTGCGCCGCAACAGGGTTCGGCGCAACCGATGTCGTGATGTGAAGGGTGTGGACCGGGCGCGCCGCCGTATGGCGCGCCCGGTCATTTCACCTGAGGAGGGTGCAAGATGCAGAAAACGATGGGTGTGACGCAGGAGCAGGCGGTCGCGATCGCGGAGCTGATCAAGGAGCAGCGCGACGCCGCGTATGCCGAGCTGGTCGAAATGCCGAAGCCCGACCCGGAAGTCCTCGCAGAGTTTCGCACGGCTTCGTACGCTCGCCGTACGGCGAGACGTCTCCGATTGGGCGAGTTTCAGCCGAAGTCGTTGACCGGTACACCCGAGGAGCTTGCGCAGAGGTACGACTACGCGGCCGAATATGCCGACAGGGTCCGCGACGTCCGCCGGCTGGCCAAGACTTACAGGAAGGCGCAGACGCACATCACGAACGAGACGTTCGCCGAAGTGCGTGAGGTTTTCCATCGAATGAAGGAGTGGCTGCGCGACCCGAATCTCGATGAAGTGACGGCCGAGAACATCCTCGCGCTCCACCGCGAACGCCGCCGCGACCTCGGGCGCCCCAAGAAGAAAGGTCCGAAGATCGGCGAAGGAGGAGTTCTAGTGGCCAACGGCGCCCCTGCACGGCATCGCGGCTAGGGCGGCTACCTCGACTTCCCGACGACGATGCCCACGAGCTTGAAACGCTCGCTCTCCTCATCGACCAGCATCGGCGGGTGGCCGGGGTGGGCGCTCTCCAGCACGAGCTTGCGGCCGCGGGTGCGGAGTTGCTTGAGGAGCGGTGTCCCGTCGACCATGCAGACGACGACTTTTCCGACGGCGGTCTGGGGTTCGCGATTCGGACGGACGTAGACCAGATCGCCGTCCTCGTAACCAGCGCCGGTCATCGACTCGCCGACGACGCGGAACACCCGCGTCGCACGCGCATTCTTCATCTTCGGCGGAATCCGCTTGCTCGGAATCTCGAAGGCGGCCGGCTCCAGACCGGAGCGCGGTGTAGCGGCGACGGGCGTCACCTTGGCCGGCGAGTTTCCGGGCTTTCGCCGCGCTGGTATCGCAAGAGGTGTGACGGCTTGCCGGCCCTTCAGCTTCTCGACGATCCAGCCGCCCTGTTCCGCGAGCTGGTCGAGGTCGTCCTGCGTCCAGATGAAAGGAGAATCGCCGACGATCGCGCTGAGCGGCTCTTTGATGACCACCGCGATGCCGTAAATGATGAAGAAGCTCGGATCTTGCGTCGTGCCGTCGAGGATGTGGCTGAGCGTCTGCGGCGTTATCCCGACTTCTTCGGCCACCCAGCGATGCGCCAGATTCTTCTGGTCGATCAGGGTGCGAAGCCGCTCGCCAAGATGCATCGTCACGAACGTACCCGGATCGTGGCGACGTGGCGGAGGAGGTCATGTGCTCCGCGATAACGAGATTGCGATCGGTTGTCGGTAGCTAGAATGACTCTTATAGGTTACTACTACGGGTGGTGGTCGAGTTGTCGCTCACGACAACCCGACCCAGAGGGGTCGTTACCCGATCGCCTGCCGCACGAGCGCGTGTTGCTGCTCTTCGTGGCGGTGGTGCGAGCCGGTGGCGGGCGAGGCGGCGGTGGGGCGGCCGGCGTACCGGAGCGTCTGGGATGGGCCGAGGAGTGCGGCGAGGCGGTCCTGGAGGAACGGCCATGCGCCCATGTTCCGCGGCTCGTCCTGCACCCAGACGATCTCTTTCGCGTTCGGGTAGCCCTTCAGCGCGTCGACGATCATCGGACGGGGGAACGGGTAGAGCTGCTCGAGCCGCAGGATCGCCACTTTCGCGTTCGCCTTGTCGCGCGCGGTGCGGAGGTCGTAGTAGACCTTCCCGCAGGTGAGGATCACGCGCTCGACCTCGTCGCTCGTCGCGACGTCGTGCAGCACCGGTTCGAAGCGGCCGTTCGTCAGCTCGTCGAGCGTCGAGACGGCCATCGGATGGCGCAGCAGCGACTTCGGCGTCATCACGATCAGCGGTTTGCGCGGGTCGTTCTTCGTCTGCCGCCGCAACGCGTGGAAGTACTGCGCCGGCGTCGTCGGGTAGATCACCTGCATGTTCCCCTCGGCGCACATCTGGAGGAACCGCTCGATGCGGGCCGACGAATGCTCCGGCCCCTGCCCTTCGTAGCCGTGCGGCAGCAGCATCACGAGACCGCTGTGCTGACCCCACTTCTCCTCGGCCGACGAGATGAACTGGTCGATGACGATCTGCGCGCCGTTCATGAAATCGCCGAACTGCGCTTCCCACAGCACCACCGCGCCGGGATCGGCAACGGAGTAGCCGTACTCGAAGCCGACGACGCCGTACTCCGAGAGCAGTGAGTCGTAGACCGCGAAGTCGACTTCCGCCTTTTCCTCCGTGGCGGGTTGCGCCAGGGAGTTCAACGGCACGTAGCCGTTGCCGCTGACGTAGTCGAAGAGGATGGCGTGGCGATGCGAGAACGTGCCGCGGCCGGAGTCCTGACCCGACAGACGGACGCGGAAGCCGTCGAGGAGGAGCGAGCCGAAAGCGAGCTGCTCGGCGAAGCCCCAGTCCATCGGCTCCTTCCCTTCCGCCATCGCGCGGCGCTTGGTGAGGATCGGCTTGAGCTTCGGATGCGGCGTGAAGTCCTGCGGCGTCGTCGTCAGCGCCTGTCCCACGGCCTCGAGTTGTTCGCGCGAGACGGAGGTGTCCGGCGACGGCTGCATCTGGAACCCGGTGATCTCTTCGTCGGTGTAGAGCGGGTCGCGGCCGGCATGCGGCGCTTCCTGCGTCTTCGTCCGGTCGAACGCCTCCTGCAGCTTCGCCTGGAACTGGTCGAGCCACTCTTCCGCTTCCTTCGGGTCGATGTCGCCCTTGCGCAGAAGCGTCTCGGTGTAGATCTTCCGGACGGAGCGGTGCTCCTTGATGGCCTTGTACATCCGCGGCTGCGTGAGCGACGGCTCGTCGCCTTCGTTGTGGCCGTGGCGGCGGTAGCAGATCATGTCGATGACGACGTCTTTGTGAAACTGCTGCCGGAACTCGTACGCGAGTTTCATGGCGCGGATGCACGCCTCGGGGTCGTCGCCGTTGACGTGGAAGATCGGCGCCTGCACCGCCTTCGCGACGTCGGTCGCGTACATCGTCGAGCGAGCCGACTCCGGCCCCGTCGTGAAGCCGATCTGGTTGTTGATGACGAGGTGGATCGTGCCGCCGGTCCGGTAGCCGTGGAGCTGCGACATGTTGAGCGTCTCGGCGACGACGCCCTGTCCCGCGAACGCGGCATCGCCGTGAATGAGCACCGGGAGGACGACGGCGCGGTGCGCGTCGCCTACGAGCTTCTGCTTCGCGCGCGCCATCCCTTCCACGATCGGGTCGACCGCCTCGAGGTGCGACGGGTTCGACGCGAGCGTCAGCTTCATGTACGACTCGCCGGGCGCCTGGTGCACGCCGTCCGCGCCGAGGTGGTACTTCACGTCGCCGGAGCCCTGGGTGGTGTTCGGGTCGATGTCGCCTTCGAATTCGTTGAAGATCTTCTCGTACGACTTGCCGAGCGTGTTCGCGAGCACGTTGAGGCGCCCGCGGTGCGCCATGCCGATCACCGCCTCCTCGACGCCGTCGGCGGTGGCTTCATTAAAGAGATAGTCGAGCATCGGGATGACGCTCTCCGCCCCTTCGAGGGAAAAGCGTTTGTGGCCGACGTACTTGGTGTGGAGGAACTTCTCGAACGCCTCGGCGTCGTTGAGCTTCATCAGAATGCGCCGCTTGATGGCGAGGTCGAGCGGCTGCTGGTTGCGCGTCGGCTCCATGCGGTCCTGCAGCCACCGCTTCTGCACGGTCTCCTGGATGTGCATGTACTCGGGGCCGATCTTTCCGCAGTAGGTGTCGCGGAGGGTGTCGAGGATGTCGCGGAGCTTCGCGGTGATCTTTCCGCAGAGGCCGCCGCAGACGAAGTCGCGGTCGAAGTCCCACAACGTGAGGCCGTAGAACGCCGGGTCGAGCTCCGGATGACGCTTCACCTCGTACTCGAGCGGGTCGAGGTCGGCGAGGAGGTGCCCGCGGACGCGGTAGGCGTTGATCATCTGGAGCACGCGCGCCTGGCGCGCGACCGACTCTTCGCTGTCGGCGCGGAAGTGCGCGCGGTCCTTCGACCAGCGCACCGGTTCGTAGGGGATGCGGAGGTCGCGGTAGATGTGGTCGTAGAAGTCGTCGGCGCCGAGGAGCAACTCGTGGACGCGGGCGAGGAAAGCGCCCGACTCCGCCCCCTGGATGATGCGATGGTCGTACGTCGACGTCATCGTCATCACCTTCGAGACGCCGAGGTCCGCGAGGACGGACGAGTCGGCGGCGGAGTACTCGGCCGGGTAGTCGATCTGGCCGGTGGCGATGATCGTTCCCTGCGTCGGCATCAGGCGTGGCACGGAGGCGACGGTGCCGATGGTGCCGGGGTTGGTGAGCGAGATGGTCGTTCCCTCGAAGTCGGCGATCTCGAGGGTGTTGTTGCGCGCCTTGCGGACGATCGCGTTGTAGGCGTTGAGGAACTGCGCGAAGTCCATCGACTGGGAGCGCTTGATGTTCGGGACGAGGAGCGAGCGCGAGCCGTCCTTGCGCTCGATGTCGATCGCGATGCCGAGGTTCACGTCTTCGCGGTCGATGCGCGAGGGCGTGCCGTCGTTCATCGCGAACGCGGCGTTCATGCGCTGGTGATCGGAGATCGACTTCACGATCGCCCACGCGATGATGTGCGTGAACGACGCTTTTGCCTGGCCGCTCAGCGTCAGGTGGTTGTTGATGATCCGGCGGTTCTCTTCGAGCACCTTGACCGGGATGTTGCGGACGGACGTCGCGGTCGGGACGGCGAGCGACGCCTCCATGTTCTGGACGATCTTCGAGGCGGCGCCGCGCAGCGCCGTGGCATTGCCTTCGGGAGCGGGGACGGCGGTGGGGCGGGGAGGTGCAGGTTGTGGCTGAGGAGGTGGGGCAGGAGCAACTGAACCTCCAACTGCAACTGGCTCTTCCTCTTCCTGGAACTCAGATCCCTGAAAAAACTCGCGCCAGCGGGCGTCTACGGCATCGGGGTTGGCGCGATACTTTTCGTAAAGTTCTTCGATGAAGGCGATATTGGCGCCGAAATTCGGGACGGATGACATATCGGTAATCCTAACCAGTGACGCGGGCTTTGCGTTCCGCCGTGCTGTGGGTGAGTGATGTGAGGCCGAGCCAGCCGAAACCGGCCGCGAAGCCGCCGAGGACGTCGGACGGGAAGTGGACGCCGAAGTAGACGCGCGAGAAGCCGACGCTGACGATCGTCAGCCCCGCCAACGTATGGACCAGCGCCTGCGTCGGGAGGGAGGCGTGCTGGACCAGGTGATGCGCCACGATCGGGTACGTCGCCGCCGAGAGGAGCGAGTGCCCGCTCGGGAAGCTGTGCGAGTTCGGCAGCGTGATCCGGCGCGCCATCTCGATCGGACGCTGCCGTTGGAAGACGTTCTTGAGGATGGTGTTGATCGCCATCGCGCCGCCGGTTGAGATCACCACCGTCCAGGCGTCCTGCTTGCGCCCCTTGCGCAGCATCGCGATCGCGGTGAGCCCTGCAGCGGTGCCGATCGCCGCATGGGTGCCGAGCTGGGTGATGGCCTCCATCACGTTGTGCATCGGCGTGTTGTCGATGGTGTGGACCGCCTGCATGACGACGTCGTCGTACTGGTCGGCGCGGCCGGTGACGACGTGGTCCGCCTGTTTCTTGAAGAACCAGAACGCAACGGCGGCCAGGACGACGCCGCCGCTGCGCCCGATGGCGTGAGGGAGAAAGCGTTGGCGGCGTTTCTTTTTCTGCGGTGTTTTCACCGCGCGGGAGTTTACTGCACCCCGCTTCTCAGCTCCGTAATGTGCACCGCCTTGATCGGTGTGGAGTTCACGGTAATGGTCGAGTCGGTGTAGCTGAGCGCGCTGAGTCCGAGGGTCGAGCGCGCGGCGTCGAGCGCCGTCCGGAGGTCGGTGATGTGGACCTTCTTGATCGGCGTCGTGCCGGCGGTGAGCGTCGAGTCGGTGTAGCTGTACGGATTCGCGACGCCGCCATTCGCGAGCTTGCGGACCGCGTCGACCGCCGTGCGCAGCTCCGTGATGTGCGTCGTCTTGACGGCGCTGGAGTTCGGGGTGAGCGTGGCGTCGGTGAAGATGACGTTGGTGGCGAGGTCGTTGGCGCTCGTCGCCGATCCGGCTGAATTGCTCGCGACGACGCGGTAGAGGTAGGCGACGGCCGTCGACGACCCGAGCGTGTCCGTGGCATTCGTGCCGCTGGTGGGGGGGCCGAGGT
>JACZCU010027731.1_pt1 | contig 12850 bp, 6 predicted proteins | sample 8641851 | NCBI WGS metagenome assembly JACZCU01 (sample SAMN15324605, study PRJNA640507) | soil metagenome | isolation source: monocropping sugarcane control | place: China: Luxin town, Laibin City, Guangxi Province | collected 2019-07-25 | depth 10cm m | reverse complement strand
GTTCTGATACGCGTTGAGCGAGTTCTGACATGAATTGGGCGAAACCAGACATCCATTGACCAAATCCTGATACGGATTGATCGAGTGCCTGATATGAATCGGACGAACGCTGGTGCCCGTGACATCCGCGGATGGGACGAATTGGCCAAGTTGCGGTGCGAATTGAGCGGGCGCTGATACGAACGGAGGGGAGCTCGACTCCGACGCAGCGAGCCGTTCCTCCGGCTGCCCGTCGATGACCGCCGGATGACAAGCTCACCGAAGCGAACAGTCGAGAACTGCGACGCGGATATCGAAGCCTTCAGCCTGAAGAGCGATCGCCTCGTTCTTCAGGGTGGCGGCGAGCGTTTCCGGATCGTCGTTGCACGCCGTTCGCCGCGTATCCGACGAATCCCAATGCTTTGCTCGAAACCAACCAACCAGGTAGATGCCGGTCCGGGTCGCGTTATCTCGAAGGTACCGCCGCGCCAACTGATCCTTCATGGCTTGCCGAATCTTCGAATTCCAGCAGCCTTTCGCTTCAACGATGACGCGGAATGGTCTTGCGCGGCCTTGCTCAAGGGGCATATCCACGTGGATGTCAGTACGCTCGCCGCCACCCGGTGAGGTCGAACGCCGGATTTCGACCTCACGTCCGATAACGACGCCTTTCAGATCATCACGCAGGAATCTCGCAACGTAATCCGAAAGCTCATTCTCGCTCCTGGGCTTGTAAACCGGATCGGTGTTCCAAAGATCGACCGCTGCAGGCGTTTCGTCCTGTAGCCGGGCGCCGAGACGCCGCAGGGACTCCACGATGACGTCAGCAAGCTCTGAATCGCTTCGCACCTGGCGACGTGAAGAGTCTTCGAGTAGCTGCCGGAGCACGGAGATGGCCGTAGGTTGCCAGGTCTTCATACGCCTCGCCGCCTCTGCCTCGAGCAGGATCCCCGGAAGGTATGTCTGGTTGGGCAGCTCTCCGATGATCCGCCGTAGCGCATCGCATGCGGCCGATGTACCGCGACCGCTCAGTGCGTTGAGAGAGTAGGAGCGCCACGTCGAAATTCTGTCGCGGGTGTCTGGCGTGTAAGGACCCTCACGCTCAGCGTTTGGTTCTGGCGGGTACTCGCGAGTGAGCCAAAGGTAGAGATCCGCGACGCGCTCCTCTTCCAGCACCCACGCGGGGCAAGCGTCGTGGTAATCATTCTCCACCGCCTTCTCGAGCATCGTCCGGCCGAAGGCAGCGTTCCGACTGACAAGCGGCCACACAGCCGGCCACGACTCGTTCGGTGTGCACACCAGTACCAGGGCTGCTACATGCGCCGCGCGGTCCAGCAGTCCTTCGTCATAGCGTGAGAGGACCCACTCCTCAGCGAACGCTCTCGCCTCTCGAAAGTCGAGCAGCGGTTTGAGAAGGCTGATCAGAGTCTCATCCTTGAAGTCGTGAGCTCGGGCAACGGCGATGAGCTCGCGCACAATCGTCTCGTCGAGCACGCCGGTCAGCCTATGCACCGCGTAGGTGTCCTCCGCGCGTACGAGCTGCTGTAAACGCGAAATGACTTCTTCCGGTGCATTTCGATACGCATCTCCAAGCAGCGGAACGGTCGGGTCATTGTTGGGAATCCCGAGCAACGCCGGGATCCATTTCCGCCACAGAGCGGCATCGAGAGATTCATAGATGCGAGGTGCGTCTGCCTTTAGAAGTAGCAGGGCACGAACCCCGCCCATAGCCGCCAGCGCGAACTCTTTCGTCCCGAACCACGAATCCGCGTACGGGTCGCACTCCCTCACGAACCGTTCGGCCATCGCGACCGCGCGTTCCCTCTCGAAGGTATCGAGCTGCTCCCATCCTGGAAAGGTGTGAACATCGAGCGCCATCGAATCGACGTAGTCAGTGTCTGGTTTCCTCGTCATCTCCTCGAGAAACTGCCAAAAGGTGCAGGGTTGCTCGCGGACCCGAGCCAGCCACTCCGTTTTCCGAGACACGAATGACCTAGCGTGTCGCCGGCGGCGACGTCGAGGCCGGGTTCGTTCGGCTTCCTCTTCCTGTATCTCCTTGTAGATGCCCCTTTGCTTGTTTGCTTCATTTGAATCGAGAGCAACGGCCGCACAAGCCTGCGAGAGCCACTCCGATAGCTTGGGATTGTGAGCGCCCGCCTTCCAAAGCGTCTCGAACGCCTGCGCGTCGTTGAAATCGGTGAGGAACAACAAGATCTTGAAGTCGAGCTGCCACTCCTCGTCAGTGTGAGCCACTTCTGCCTGCCGGCGGGCGAGCCATTCGAGGTCTTCAGGTACAAGGTACTGCGTTTTTTGAAATATCAGCCAGGCCGGTACCTCCTTCTTTCTCGCAAGCGCCGGTAAGAGCGACGACGCGAAGTGCCGCCGGCGTGCGGCGTCGCTCAGATCACCGTCATCCGACGATTCGTCTTCCGGATCGCCCTTGGGAACCAACGGCTCCCATCGGAGGACCTTCTCCGCGGCAACTTCGGCCAAAACAGTCGTCACAGCTTGATCGTCCGACCGCCATGCGAGCCTGACGATCTGCTCTTCGAGGTCTTCCAGCGCACCGCGCAAGCGGATGGTCGAGCCTTCAGGGAACCGGCGGACTCGGCGCAAAACCCATTTCACCGCCGGTAGCAGATGCTCTGCTCGCAACGTGGCCTTGAGACGGTCGATGAGCGCATAGTCGTCAGCCACATATCCGAGGCGTCGCCTCTTCGGATCGAGGTGCGCAAAGAGCTCGTCGGCTGATAAGGCGTGCGGCCACGTCGCGCTCAATCCCAGCCGGACCAGCCAGCGTTCCTCTCGCGTACGAACCGGACCTTCCAACAGTGGCTTCAGTTCCGCGCACTGCTGTTCGTCTCCCAACCGCGCGGCTGCAGATGCCGCGTCCACACGAACACCGATAGGCGCTGCCGTGTCAAGGGCGGTACGAATCAGGTCGGGTACGAGTGGATAGCAGTCCGTATGTTTCGCAATGTCCGCAACGAGCTCGCGAAGGTGCCCCGGCTCGGTCGCCGACGTGAGCACGGGTCGCAGCTGGTCGGCGATATCCGGATGAGAAAGCTTACGAAGCTTGAATTTAGCCAATGGATCAATCCTGGGGAGGGTGCCTTTCCGCTCCTGACGAATGATCTCGCGCACGAGGAGCGCACGGTCTTCCGCGCGTTCCATCACCGCGTCGCTAAAAAGCATCAACTCGGGCTCGTGCTCGGCTACGTATCGAAAGATCGCCGGATTCAGAGCTGCGAGCCATGCGGCGACACCGTGTAATTGGGGAGTCAGTTTCCGAGCCGGATCGTCGGGATGAAGGATCAAGGCCAAAATCTGCTCTGTCGCCAGGTCGCTCTCGATCAGAAACTTCGCCGCGAGATACTCTTGGTAGGTGTGATGAGCCCAACCGAGCGTCTTTGCTTGGCGTGACGTGAAAAGACCCGTGTCCAGGGTGTCTCGGAGCGAGCGCTCGGTTACGTCGACGGTCGTGCCGCCCGTCTTTTCCTGCCCTCCTGCAAGCTCGTTGAGACGGATTGCGTCTGCCGGAATATCCAGATCGTCGTGCCCGAACAGGATGGCTGACCGGCGGCTGAAGGTGGTGTAGGCCGCGATCCGCTTTGCGACGGCTAACCTTTCGGCCTCGGCCAACTGACGAGAAAGACCCGTTTCGACGCGATGTTCGGTCTCTTGACAAAGGGTGAGGCATCCACGTTCGTACAGGTCTGCCTGTGTGGCGGGCAATTCGCCACGGACAAAGCAGCGAATCAGGAAGTCCAGCGGGATGGGACGGCTCGCCAATGAAGCGGAGCCCGTCTGCTCTACGTAACGGAAGAAGTCCGGGACGTCTATCTTGTTGGCTCGGACCGCGGTCGCTACATCATCCTTCGTGAGCGGTAACAGCTCGAAGGCCGCCACCTCACTACTGCCGAGAATCCCCTTCAGCTCCGTTTCGAGCTCATTGCTCCACTCCGCGGTGCGGCACGTCAGCCGTAGCCACAGCTTGTCCGTACGTCCGCCTTTGATCGCGTTTGTCAGGAGGCGTCCTAAGATCGGCACGCGCAACATGCATTCATCGAGCGCATCCATGTAGAGGTGCAGCGGAGACGTATCTTGGAACCACGCTTGGAAGGCCGCGGTGTCGGTAACGAGTCGGCGGAAATCGTCGGCGTCCGCGATCACCTGAAGGTCGGGCCAGAGGATGTTCTCTTTCCGAGCAGTGACGTCCGCCCAGATCATGTCGCGTTCACGGTTCATCGCGAACGTCTTTCCGATACCTGGCTCGCCTAAGAGGATTAGTGTTCTTGTCGCGCTGATCTCGCCGAATGGCTTGACGGAGGGGCCGTACTTAACGTCGAGAAAGCCCTCGTAAGTAAAACGGTATTCCCCTTCTCGCGAACACCAGTATCGCTTCCAGTCATAGGTCGGCATTTGTTTGCCTGGACGCCGGATCAGCCGCTCGGCCTCACCTCGTTACTGAGCGTCTGCATCTGCGGAGTCGTGATTCTCCCACTACTTCCGAAGCACGCGTGCGACAGCGCGGCTGGCGCCGTGTTTGAGCGGACGAGATGTCCGCTCCGCTCGCATCTTACGCGCAGGGGCTCGCCGCGAGCCGCTCGTGGATGCCGCGCACGTTACAGAAGTGCCGGGTATTCCTGCAGGCCGGAAGTCGAATGACCTCGATCGCAGCTCGTCACTTCGGCGGCGGCACCGGTGCCGGAGCGGGCACCGGCGCGGGCTGAGTGGTGGTCGTAGACGTCGTCGTCGTGACCGTCGTCGACGTGACGGCGGGCGTCTTCACCGTGAACGAATTGAACATCTGCCCCACCGCGGGAGCGTCGCGTTCGGCCTGTGAGCGGCCGACGTAAAGCATCTGGTAGAGATCGTCGCCGCTGACGACGAGGCGCGAGCGGAGGAAGGCGGTGCCGCTCTTGAAGAGGAGGTCGCGGGTGGGGAGCGGGCCGGCGACGGTCTGCTCGCTGTCGAGCGTACCCTTCACGCTCTTGAGGAGCGAGTCGCGGGTGCTGTCCATCGTCTTCGCCGGGTCTTCGATCTTCCCGGGCATAGTGCTGACGGAGATCACGACCGCCTCTCCCGTCGCCGGCACCTTCGCGATCCAGGTGCTGGTCTTGATGCCGTTCTGCGTCGCCGTGCTCATCACGGGCGCGGTGTAGGCGTCAGGAAGCGTCACTGAGAAAAGGTCGGTGCTTACCGGGCCGGCGTAGGCGACCGCCGAAAGCAAAAAGATGACAGCTCCGATGAAAACGCGGGGCACTCGTGTCACGTGGATCTCCTCCCGGCGGCGGACTCTAACAAAAACCGCGCCGCCTTTGACCGGGGGCCGGTGAACGCGGGTAGGACTGTCTGTAAACGTTGACAGCCAGCCGCTACCGCACCGCACGGCCGCGGGGCGCCTGAACGCTCACCTTCTGCGCCACGAGTGACGAGCCGCGATGATAGAGGAGCACGAAGGCGTTCGACCCCGCCGGAACGATCTTCGGCACGCCGCCGTCGTCGGACAGCCTGAACGCATCGCCACCGAGAAACACCGCGCGCAAGCCGGAGGAGTCGCGCCACACCGCCAGCACGTCGGCGCCATTGCCGGCGACCGCGAGCAGGTTCCGCGCGACGGTCCATGCCGGTCCGCCCTCCCGCACCACGCAGACGCTCGATCCGGCGGAGGTCACCACCGCGCCGACGAAGCCGTCGCCGTTTGGGCCAAGGAACGTTGGACCGAGCTGCGGGTCGCTCCCGACGCTGCTGACCAGGGTCTGTTGCGTCCCCATCGTCACGGTACTCCACTGATAGCTGAACCCCGACCGTCCCGCAGGGGCGATGAACGTGACCGCCTCGTCGAACGAGCATCGCGTGGTGATCATGGCGGGATTGAGTCCGCCACTCGAAGAACAGGAGGAGCTTTTCGTCGTCTTCGCCGTCCCGACCTCGCCGGCCGCGGACAACGCCGCGACGGCGCCCGCCGGCAGGATCTCGACCGACTCAGTGCCGAGCGAAGCGTCGAGCGTCCACACCTGGCCGGCGACCACGACGCGGTAGCTGCCGTTCTTCACGGCGGCGGCCGCAGGCTGTGTCGACATCTGCAGGAACAGCGGCCCGGCGAGAATCGACTTCGCGCGCAGGTCGAGAATCGCGGCGTACTGCGCTTCGGCATTCGGAGCACGGACTTCGTGCCACGTGAGAAGAACGCTCGTCCCGTTGCTCGCAGCCGCAAGCGACGTCACCGACGACGGCACGACGAGCGGGAAGCTGAACGGCGCGCCCGCCGGCTGCAGGTTCGCGTCGAGCGGCTCGGTGTAGATCCAAGGTCCGTCGGACCACGCCATCAAGAAACCGTCGCGGACCGGCACGAGCGCAAAGTCGCCGAGGTCCTGGACGGGGATCGAAAGTTGGGGGGCGGCGACGGTGAGGAGCAGCGCGAAAAACAATGAATTCACGCCCCTGATACGCGGCCCGAATCCGCAGCATCCATCCTGTAACATGCCCGCAATGTCGGTGCGCAACGGAAAATGGCTCGGCGGGCTGCTGCTCCTCACGCTCCTCGCCTACGCCGACATCCTCCTCGGCATCCGCGGGTTATTCCTCGAGGACCTCATCGGCTACCACTTCCCGATGAAGCACATCGTGCGGGAGGCGGTGAGCAGCGGCGAGTTCCCGTACTGGAACCCGCTCTACTCCGCCGGCCAGCCGCTCGCGGCGAACCCGGCGTACGAGCTCTTCTACCCGCCGCAGTGGCTCGTCTACGTCCTCCCCTACGCCTACGCGTTCCAGCTCCACATCCTCCTGCACTTCCTGATCGCGGCGATCGGCGCGTTCTTTCTCATCCGCAGCTTCCGCGTGAAGGCGCTGCCGTCGGCGATCGGCGCCGCCGCATTCGTCTTCAGCGGGCCATATCTCTCGCTCTCGGCGAAGCTTCCGATCCTGTTTGCCGTCTCGTGGATGCCGCTGGTGCTGCTGCTCGTGAAGCGGCTGATCGAGTCGTTCTCAGTGCGCCGCCTGTTCGCCGCAGCGGCCGTCGCAGGCGTGCAGTTGATCATCGGCGAGCCGACGATGGTGATGCTGACGTGGGCGCTGATCGGTGCGTATGCGCTGATCCGGATCATCAAGACGCGTGGCTGGCGCTCGATCGTCCTGCCGGTGATCGCGTGCGGGGTGCTCGCTGCGCTCATCGCCGCGATCCAGATCGTCCCGGCCATCGACTTCGCGCGCGACACGGTCCGCTCCCGCGGCCTGCCGTTCCGCTTCACGTCGAACTGGAGCTTCCCGTTCGAGCGGCTCGAGGAGCTGCCGATGCCGCAGCTCTTCTGGCACGTGAACGGGAGCGACGGCCAGCCGGCGATGCGCACGATGTACCGCGACCGCATCGTGCCGTTCCTCAGCAACGTCTACTGCGGCACGTTCTTCGTCGTCCTCGCCATCGCGGGGATCTTCGCGGCGATCCGAGGGCGGTGGTGGTTCCTTGCGGCCTTCCTCGCGTCGTTGATCGTCGCGATGGGCGATCACACGCCTCTCTTACAGCTCCTCTATGACGCGGGTCTCGTGAACGCGATCCGTTATCCGGAGAAGTTCCTCCTCGGCGGGACGCTCGCGCTCGCGATCTGGTCGGCGATCGTGGTCGAGAAGCTGATCGACGGCGATCCGTCGACGACACGCAGCGCCTGGATCGTCGGTGCGCTCTGGACCGCGATCACCATCGTCGCTGCACTCACCGCGAACGACAAGTCGTACTTCTGGGCGAACGTCGCACGCGCCGCGGCGGTGCTCATCGCACTGCTTGTCGTGCGCGCGCGGCCCGCCACCTGGAGCGTCGCCCTCGTCGTCGCCGTCGCGCTCGGCGAGCTGTGGCTCGGGACGCGCGCCGCGACGCCGCGGATGCCGCGCGCGTTCTTCGATCCGCCGGCGCTCGAGGCCGATCTGAAACCATACGGCGGCGCGCGCATCTTCCACGATGCGCAGTGGTGGTCGTGGATGGGGAGCGAGTTGTCGAACGAGTACTTCGTCAAGGTTGAGAGCGAGCGCTTCTGGTGGGTCGATCGCAACGGCGAGTTCCTGAACATGCCGGCGGCGTGGGGCGATCACCCGGTGGTGCTGGAACAGGACGTCGACTACACGTCGCTCGAGAACACGGACGACTTCCGGCAGGCGTTCAACACGGCGCACGGGAAGCGAATCGCGAGCGCCAGCGCTCCTTACCTGCGCATGGCAAACGCCGGCGTGGAGCTTTCGTTTCGCACGCTCGACGAGCAGACGAGCCGCGCGTTGAACACCGATCCGGCGCACGTGACACCGGTCATTCCGACTGCGATCGAGACGAATCCGCGCTACGCGTTCGCGTCACGGATGGAGCGGATCGACTCGAACGACGAGCTCGGGGCGGCAATCGAGAGCCGCCCGCCAGAGGGAGTCGTCGCATACGTCAACGGCGAGGTGTTCCAGCCGGCGGCCGGCGAGGTGCTGCACGCGAGCGAAACGCGGAACACGGTCACGCTCGACGTCCGCGCGGCGGGCCGCGCGTTCCTCGTCCTGAGCGTCACCGGCCACAAATACTGGAGCGCGACGATTGACTCGCAGAAGGTGCCGATCGTGCCGGCGAACGTCGCGTTCCAGGGGGTCGTCGTTCCAGCCGGAACGCACAAAGTGGAGCTGCGCTACCGGAATCCGCTCATCGGCATCAGCGGCGCGGTGACGCTCCTGACGCTCCTCGGCCTCACGACCGCGAGTCTTTTCAAGAGAACGTAATGTCGTCGCGTTTCGCATACGTCACCGCCTTCGTTTGTCTCGCCGGATTCCTCGCCCTCGCCCTCGGCGATCTGCTCACGACGTCGCCGACGTCGGACGAGACGGTGCACCTCGCTGCCGGCTGGTCGGTTCTCGCGACGCACGACTTCCGGATCAACCCGGAACATCCGCCACTGCTGAAGGTGATAGCGGCGGCGCCGCTACTTTCGATGCGCATCTCGCGCGACGCGCTCGGCAGCAACACGTGGCGGGATGCGATCGACCACCTCAACAGCGAGTGGGCGTTCGCGCATCAGTTCCTCTACGGCCAGAAAAACGGCGTCTTCGTCAACGACTCAGCGACGATGTTCCGCCGCGCCCGGATGGTGCTCCTCCTCTTCTGCGGCATCGGAACGGCGCTCATCATCTTCTTCTGGGCGCTGGAGCTTTTCGGCCCCTGGGGGGGAGCGCTGGCGCTGGCGCTCTACTGCTTCGACCCGAATTTCATCGCGCACGCCGGGTTGGTGACGACAGACGTCGGCGTCTGTTTCCTGATGACCGCGGCGGTCTATTTCTTCTGGCGCTGGTGTTGCCGGACGCCGTCGATTCTGAACGCCTCCCTTTTCGTGGTGGCGTTCGCGGTCGCGCAGATCACGAAGTTCTCGGCGTTGTTCCTCTTCCTTCTCATCCCGATCGTGGCGATTTTCGCGTGGCGGAAGCGGGGTGTGCGCGCGTTCGCGCTGTACGCGATTGCGCTCGCCGCCGCGTGGGTGGTGATCTGGGGCGCATACGGCTTCCGCTTCGCCGCGTCCGAGTCGCCGCTCCCGATGAAGGAGGCGGTCGACGAGTGGTACGCGAAGCTGCATTTCATCGGCAGCGGCGAGACGCTGACGGACGAGAGCCTTCGAAAGGCGATGGTGACGACGCCTACCGGATGGTTCGGACGCGTGCTCGAGATCGAGTACGACCACCACCTCCTCCCCGAGGCGTACGTCTACGGCATCGCGCAGATGCAGTCGTACGGGGCGCTGCGGCAGTCGTACTTACGCGGTGAGCAGTCGCTCACCGGCTTCCGGAGCTACTTCCTCCAGGCGTTCTTGTTCAAGACGCCCATCCCGACGATCGTCGCGATCGTCGGTGCGCTCTTCGTCGCGTTTCGCACGCGACGGCGCGAGCCGTTCCTGCTGGTTCCCGCGGCGCTCTATTTCGTCTTCGCCCTCTCGTCGCACGTCGGCCTCGGGATCCGGCACCTGTTGCCGGTCTATCCATTCCTCTACGTCCTCTGCGGCATCCTCGCGGGGCGTTTCTTCATCGCCGCCGCGGCCGCCGCGCTCTCCTGCATCGTCGTCTTCGCGCCGTTCGATCCGATGTGGGGACGGCATCTGTCGTACTTCAACGAGCTCGCCGGCGGTCCGACCCGCGGCTGGAAGATCCTCTCGGATTCGAACATCGACTGGGGGCAGGACCTCCCCCGCCTCCGCGACTGGCTCGCCGCTCATGGCGGCACCGATCAGAAGATCAACCTCGCCTACTTCGGCACCGCCGACCCTCACTATTACGGCATCCACTACGCCGACCTGCTGCAGAACGACCCGCTCGTCCGCCCCGGCTATCTCGCCATCAGCGTCACCCGCTACAGCGGCGCCGCCTCGGACTTCTTCAAGGCACACGAGTGGCAGGATTTCGTCGCGAGCCACGACGCGAAGCTGGTGGGGCGGGCGGGATACTCGATCATGATTTTCGAGCTGCCGTGACCTCTCCGAGAGCGGCGAAGGCACCGAGTGTTCACCGATCGCACTTCCGTCGCGCTCGGCGGACTTAAATCAGAACTATGTTCATCTCGCTGCTGCTGTCCGCGCTCGCTACATCGACAACCGCCGACGCATCGCTCGTGTCCGCCGGCCGGGTTCGAGTACGCCGGCTACGCGAACGATCAAGTTGCGACAACTCTCGCCGCCGAGATCGAGCATCAGCTTGGCGGCAACCACGTACTTGTTAATACGATGTACGCGCAGGATGCGCCGCGATGTGGCCGATGAACCCCGTTCTACCTTTCAAGTGCCATGACCGCCCGATGCGAGACGAACTGGCGCCATCCATCGTTGGACCGAGCAAAAGGCGAGGTGCTCAGCGCGAACGAGATAGGATTCGATTTGAGCTGCGCGATGTCAATCTATTTGCGAAGGCCGCAGCTAGCCCGGTATTCCCTTTCGATCCTTCTTAAGCAACCACGATCGAATCGCTGTGAGAAACGACCAGACGTCGTTTTCGGAAGGCCGTACATATTCTGAGTCCGCTTCATCCTCACCCATTCTCTGGAACATATCGACAAGCCACTTGGGGCCATGACCGGCTATACCAAGCGTACCCAGCCAGGACTCAAGTTCACCGGAGGGAACTACAAATATGCCGTACTCGGCAAGTTTTTGAATGAGATTTATCGCAGCCTCAGCATCGGCTCCGTTCAATAAGCTGACGCCTCCGTCGCGCTTCATATCTTTCCCCGACATTTCGAACGCCTTGTTGACAGAGGAACGAATTTGACCCAGTGGAGCATGTTCGATATTCGGTATCGATGCTGACGACAGCAAGCTAGTCCAGACGGACCCGCCCTCCTTTAAAACATCAAGATCGAGAATAGCGGCCGTAGGTATACCGAGGTGTCTGAGCGGCCTGAGAATTGCCTGAACCGTCTGTTTCTCGCGAGCATTGAGGAAGAGGCAGTTCGGAATTCCGCGCTTAGAATTTTCGCGCAGCAATCGCTCATTGATCTCTTGATAAAATGCGCGATCACTGTCCGACTCCACGATAACCACATTCTCATACGAGAGTGCCGCAAGAACACCGGTTGAACGTAGCAAAGGGTTGCGCATCAACTTGATGATTTCGTTGTTTTCAAGGACGCGAGCCGTTGCAACGTTCTCCTGGTAGGTGAGACGGACAATAGTGACGGGAGCGCCACTCTGAATACATCCCATGACAAACTCTGGGCTATGCGTCGCGACATACACGTGCTTCTTCTCGTCGCGTGCAGCTCGTGCAACCTCCTGCGCAAGCCTGAACGACAGGGAGGGATGCAAGAACGCCTCAGGCTCGTCGATGATCAACACCCGAGGATCATCAGCAATCATCTGCAAAATGATTCCTGTGAAGGCCTTCACACCGTCGCTCGCGTATTCGATCGCCGATGCTTGTGCATGAAATTGTATCGAGGTCTCGTCGAGTCCACGCTCCACTTGAGCCGATGGTGGCGCGACTCGAGACAGACGTAAGCGCAGTTGACCCACTGGCTGTGTGGGATCGATGACCAAGTAAGTCCCGAACGCTTCCCTAACGATAGAGCGCACTCTAGCGCGGCGCGCATCGTCCCTGAAAAGTACCTGTAAGCTGGACTCCGGCGGTCGCTGAAAGTCGCCGGCAGATTGCGGGTTGACCATATGGATACGACTCGCGCCATCGAGCATTGCGGTATGGCTCGACAAGAAGCAGTCGATGAAGAATGGCGGGTTCCAACTTGGCTCCTTTAACACGTGCAAGAGATCACCTTCACTGACGGAGCGGACATTGCCTCCCTTGCCGACGAGAAGTTCGCCTCGAGAAGTGCGTTCGATCGTTATATGTTCGATGAGACGCTTGGCGTCCGTTTCAATCGCAGAATCGAACTCCATCGAATCGAGAATGTCTGGAGGCTCATTGACGATGCGCGTGCAAGCCGCGCGAATCTCGCGGAGCACCTTGCTCTTGCCAGAGTTGTTCGGCCCGACGAAGACGACGATCGGAGTGCCTGCCACTGATTCGGAAGATGCTCCCGAACTGCGGCCGAACTTGAGGTGAGTCGCTTTGATCATTCGGCACCGATCGATTTCTGGCCTCGCGGCGATAGTTCTGAACACAAAAGACGACGGGCCGGTTTTCACCGGCCCGCCTCGAAATCTGAACTCGACGACTGTTACTTGTTCATGACGAGGTACGCGATGATGAGCGCGTAGATGACGAGCGACTCGATGAGGGCAAGACCGATGACCATGGCGAGTCGGATCGCGGCGGCCGCGGACGGGTTGCGGGCGATGCCTTCGCACGCTGCCGCAAGGCCTTTGCCCTGACCGATGGCGCCTGCCGCAGCGGCGATGGCGAGCAGGAACGCCGC
>JACZCU010039862.1_pt1 | contig 12851 bp, 12 predicted proteins | sample 8641851 | NCBI WGS metagenome assembly JACZCU01 (sample SAMN15324605, study PRJNA640507) | soil metagenome | isolation source: monocropping sugarcane control | place: China: Luxin town, Laibin City, Guangxi Province | collected 2019-07-25 | depth 10cm m | reverse complement strand
GGGGGGGCGGGCCCCCCCACCGGCGGGCGGTGGCGGGGGCGGGGCCCCGCCGGGGGCTCTCCCGCGGGGGGGCGGGGTGGGACCTGGGTGGCCGGGTGGCTCCATCCGTGTGCCCCACGCCCGCCCAGGTCCCTCGCTCACGCCCGGGATGACACATCAGGCTGCCCCGCCGTCAATCCGCGTCCCCCCACGGCGTCGCGCGGAGCTCCTGGACGCGGCCGTCGACGAAGATGATGGTCGTGTCGAGCTTGCGGGCGTAGTCGGTGACGTAGCTCCACATCTCGACCGTCTTGCCGTCGAATCGGGCGCGCGCTTCGCGGCGCTCCGGGTCTTTGCCCATGATGGCGCGGACTTCCTGGAGCGTCTGGCCAACCTGGATATGGTTGATGTGGTGCTCGTTCTCCTCGGCGCGGCGCCACATCACGCGCGGGACGTAGACGCAGGCCGCCAGGAGGGTCAGAACCAGGAGATGGGTCAGCTTTCGCGCAAAACGGGGGTCAACTCTTGTCAAGTGCTCGCTCTCTCACCCAGTCGCTCATGACGCTCTCTTTCGCCTAACACCAATTTCATCAACGCTTAACGTCCGATGCACGACGGTGGCAGCCCCCTTGCCTTAGTCTACCGACCGTAGAGAAGCCCACGCTCTACTTCCCGATCTGAATCGACAGTCTGGAGGACGAGGTCATGCGTCTATCTCCCCGCTGGTCGTTTGCGGTTGTCTGTTTCCTCTCTCTGTTCGCCGCCCAATCGATTTTCGCACAGTGCGGAGTGGAGCGCTGGTCGGTCAAGACCGGCACCGACGCCGACGTCGGGCTCGTGAACCTCTCGACGTCGACGCCGACGACGATCACGTACCTGCGCAGCCTCACGGCGCCGGCAACGCTGCCGGCGAACAATCGCATCCAGCCGACGGAGACGACCGTCTTCACGCTGAACGCGACGCTGACGCAGTACAAGCTCGAGACCGACTCCGACTATCACCTCGTGCTGAGCGATTCCTCCGGCAACACGATGATCGCCGAGATCCCATCACCCAACTGCGTCGGCGCCGGCAGCCCGTTCGGCCCCGGCATCCAGAACGCGCGCTCCGAGTTCGACGCGAAGTACACCGCCACGTCGTCGTTCCAGACGGCGAACGTACCGGTCGCGATCAAGGGGGTCGGATTCTTCGACTTCCTCCACGGCCAGACCGGCGTCGCGCCGAACGGCATCGAGCTCCACGCCGTCCTCGACATCGTCTTCAACCCATCCTCATCGGCCGATTTCACGATCGGCGACTCGCCGACGTCGCTCTCGCTGACGCAGGGGACGTCGGGGAACAGCACCATCACCACGACGGTGTCGGGCGGCTTCAACTCCGCGGTCTCGCTCAGCGCCACCGGCCTGCCGACCGGCGCGAGCGCGACGTTCTCACCGTCGTCGATCGCCGCGCCGGGATCCGGCTCGTCGACGATGACGATCAGCACTGCCTCGACGACGCCCACCGGGACGTACACCGTCACGATCACCGGATCGGGTGGCAGCAAGACGCACACGACGACGCTCTCGCTCACCGTGAATCCGACCGGCGGGGGCGGGAGCGGGGTGACGAATGGTGGCTTCGAGACCGGCAGCCTTTCCGGCTGGACCGCTGCCGGCGTGACCGCGGTCAACACCGCCGCGAAGCACTCCGGCACGTACGGCGCGCAGCTCGGCAGCACCGCGGCGTCGACCGACAGCTCGATCGTCCAGACGTTCACGTTGCCGAGCAACGCGAGCCAGGTGTCGTTCTGGTACGCGAATACCTGCCCCGACACCGTTACCTATGACTGGGCGACGGCGACGGTCAAGGACAACGTCACCGGCACCACGACGACGGTTCTTGCGAAGACCTGCACCACGACGGCCGTCTGGACGCAGGTGAACTGGAACGCCGCGGCGTCGGCCGGCCACAGCGTCACGCTGACGCTGGCGAACCATGACGACAACTACGCCGGCGATGCGACGTACACGTACTACGACGACGTCACCGTGACGACCAGCGGCGGCGGTGACACGACGCCACCAACGACTTCCATCACGGCACCCACAAACGGCGCGACCGTCAGCGGCACGACGAGCGTCACTGCGAGCGCCTCCGACAACGTCGGCGTGACGAAGGTGGAGTTCTACCTCGACGGCGCTCTCCAGACGACCGACACGGCGACGCCATACTCCTGGAGCTGGAACACGACCACCGCCGCGAACGGCTCGCACACGCTGCAGTCGAAGGCGTACGACGCCGCCGGCAATGTCGGCTCGTCTTCGACGGTCACGGTCACCGTTTCGAACAGTACCGGCACGCAGCAGCTCCTCGGCAACCCCGGGTTCGAGAACGGCTCGTCGAACACCGCGCCGTGGACGACCTCCTCCGGCGTCGTGAACAACTCCACGTCGGAACCGCCGCACAGCGGAACGTGGGACGCGTGGATGGACGGCTACGGCACGACCCACACCGACTCGATCCTGCAGACCGTGACGATCCCGTCGACCGCTACCAGCGCGACGCTCTCGTTCTATCTGCACGTCGACACCGCCGAGACGACGACCACCACTGCATACGACACGCTGCAGGTGCAGATCCGCAACTCGTCCGGGACCGTCCTCGCGACGCTCGCGACGTATTCGAACCTCGACCACAACACCGGCTACGCCCAGAAGTCGTTCAGCGTCCTCTCGTACAAGGGCCAGACGATCCAGGTCTACCTCGTCGGCGCCGAAGACTCGACGCAGCAGACGTCGTTCGTCGTCGACGACTTCGCGCTCAACGTGCAATAGGGAGAGCAGACATGAAAACGATGATGACCTTCACCATCGCCACTCTGATGATCGCCGCCGTCGCAACGGCGGCGGATGAGCCCCGCGCGCCGCGGATCCTGGTCGAGAAGCCGGGCCTCGTCACGACGCTCGACAACGACGGCGGCCGCGTCGAGCTCTACGCGAGCAGCCACGCCGCGCGCACCGTCGAGTACCACGGCGGCGCCGTCGTCAGCGAGCCGCTCGTCGAAGTGCTGTTCGTCGGCACGTGGGACAAGTCGCAGACCGACGCCCTCCGCAAGTCGGTCGACGCCATCAGCACCACCGACGCATTCCAGTCGACCCACGAGCGCGGCGTGAAAGCGACCGCGCTCGCGGTCACCACGCGCGCCCTCGCCGGCCGCGAGAAGATGAACGACCTCGACGTGCAGTCGATGATCGACCGCGCCATCGAGAACGGATCGCTTCCCTCCCGCAGCGAGAACACGGTCTACGTTCTCTTCCTCTCTCCCGCCATCTCCTCGACCCTCGGCGAGAAGAGCGCCGGCACCGACTACGCGTCGTATCACTCGCACTTCCACTCGCACGACGTGAACGTCCGCTACGTCGTCGTCCCGTTCCACCAGGACGTGAACGTCATGAACCAGGCCGCCGCGACGAGCCTGGTTCGAGCGATCATCAACCCGGACGGGGATGGGTGGTATTGAGGCCGCTCATGACGTGAAAGTGCAGTTCATGACACCGGCGTGCCGTTGGGGTTTTTTACGAAAGAACGCTTGCCGCTGCATTGTCTATCTGTGCGTAACACAAGGAGAAAACAATGAAGACGACAGCGACGAAGTGGGCAGCAAAAGCAGCAGGAGCGGGCGCAATGGCCCTTCTTCTGGCGGCGCCGGCATTCGCGCAGTCGCGCGGTGACTGGAACCGAAACGACTCCAATCGCGGCGCGCAGGCGACCCAGACGCGCGCCGACAGCCGGTTCAACAATAACAACAACAGCTACCGCAACAACAGCTACCACCGTGAGGATCAGCACGTCACGGCCTCCCGCGAGCGCGACAGTTACCGAGGCGGGTTCGACCGCGACCGGTCGTATCGCGAACGGGACTCGCGCGATCATGTCCGCTTCGGCATCTCGATCAATCTCGGCGGTGGGTATCCGTATGACAACGGCTACGTCCGCGGGGTGATCGACAGCGTCAACTACCGCACCGGCACGGTCTGGCTTCGCGACGACGCCGGCCGCGAGATCCGCGCCGCCGTCGGCGGCTACGCCCTCGGCGACCTGCACCGCGGCGAGCTCGTCACGCTCACCGGCCAGTGGATTGGCAACGGAGTCTTCGACGTGGCACGCATCGCCGACATCCGCTACTAAACCGAAAAGAGCCCGAGGCCTCGCGCCTCGGGCTCCGTCGTTTCATGCGTTAATACGCTGATCATGCCCGATCAGCTCATTCGCAACATCTCCGACACCGCGTTGTGGGTCGCCGTCTATCGCGCGATGGAGACCGACCGCGCTGACGCGGTGTTCCGCGATCCATTTGCCCGCCGGCTCGCCGGCGAACGCGGCGAGGAGATCATGCGGTCGATCAAACCGTCGCAGCGCTACGCCTGGTCGTACACCGCGCGAACGCACCTGATCGACACCTTCGTACAGCAGGAAGTCGAGCGCGGCGCGGACATGGTCATCGACCTCGCCGCAGGCCTCGACGCACGGCCGTACCGGATGCAGCTTCCGCCATCGCTGCGCTGGGTGGAGATCGACCTGCCCGACATCCTCGATTACAAAGCGGACATCCTGAAGAACGAGAAGCCGGTCTGTCGCCTGGAGAGCATTCGCCTCGACCTCGCGAATGCCGCCGCGCGGCGCGACGCGTTCGCGGAGCTCGGCCGCACGGCGAAACGCGCGCTCATCATCAGCGAAGGACTCCTCGTCTATCTCACGGCGGATGAGGTGTGCGCGCTCGCGACCGACCTCGCAGCCCAGCCGCCGTTCCAACGCTGGGCGACCGACCTGACCAATCCGGCGCTCCTGAAGATGCTTCAGAAGCAGATCGGTTCGCGCCTCGGCGAGGCTGGCGCGCCGCTGAAGTTCGGTCCCGCCGAGGGGCCGCGCTTCTTCGAGAAATGCGGCTGGAAACCGCTCGACGCCCGAGGAATGCTGCACGACGCCGCGAAGCTGCACCGCCTGTCGCTCCTCTTCCGCCTCTTCGCGATGTTCCCCGACACGAAGGGCGAGAAGCCGAAGGCGATCTGGGGCGGCGTGGTGTTGCTGGAAAGGATGTGAAAGGCGTCGTCTGCACGCGCTACGGGCCGCCGGACGTGCTCCGGCTGGCCGAGGTCGAGCGGCCGGTTCCGGGACGAAACGAGGTGCGCATTCGGATCCTCGCAGCGTGTGTGACGGTGAGCGACTGCGTGATCCGCGGCTTCAGGGTGCCTTCGCGATACCGCCTCCTCTTCCGGCTGATGATCGGCTGGAACGCGCCGCGTCACATTCTCGGCATGGCGCTCGCCGGGAAGGTGGATGCGGTGGGACGGAACGTCTCCTCACTCAAAGAAGGCGACGAAGTCTTTGGAATGAACCGGCGGGCGATGGGCGCCTACGCGGAGGAGGTCTGCTGGCCGGCCGGCGCACTCATGGCGCGGCGCCCGGCGAACCTCACGTTTGAAGAAGCGGCGGCGATCCCGTACGGCGGCTTGCTGGCGATGCATTGCCTCCGCAAGGCGAAGATACGCTCGGGCCAGCGGGTGCTCGTCTACGGCGCCTCAGGCGCGATCGGCACCGCGGCCGTGCAGCTCGCGAAGCACTTTGGCGCGCACGTGACCGGCGTCTGCAGCACCGCGAATCTGGAACTGGTCAAATCGCTCGGCGCCGCCGCGGTGCTCGACTACACGCGGGAAGACTTCACCGATCGCGCGGAGCGCTATGACGTCGTCTTCGACGCCGCCGGCAAGCGCAAGAGCGCCGCGGCGATGCGCCATGCGGCGCGTGCTCTGACGCCGGGTGGAGTCGCGATCTCGATCGACGACGATTTGCCAAAGCCGCGGCTCGACGACCTCGAACTCCTGAAGTGTCTCGCCGAATCGGGTGCGCTGAAGCCCGTGATCGATCGCTGCTACCGTCTCGACGAGATCGCCGCCGCGCACGCGTACGTGGAGCAGGGACACAAGAGGGGCAACGTCATTGTGAGTGCATGACGATCGACGATCCTCACATCCGCTACGCCTGGCGTTGGAACTGCGAGCGGTTGCGGAGGATCTCTGCGAGGACCGTCGGCGGATCGGCGCCGAGGGCAAAGCAGATGGCAATGAAGCTCCGGAGGTTGGGAGAATTGCCGCCGCGCTCGATCACGCCGATGTGGACCCGACTCATGCCGGTGGCCTGCGCGAGTTGCTGCACTTGCCACCCGCGTTGGATGCGCAGCCGCTTGACGATGAGGCCGAAGCAGATGGAGTCGAGCTCCCGCGACGCACCTTTCTGCTCCGTCATCGTGATCGATGGTAGCTCAGACAACTTTGGGTGTCATGGTTGCTGGTGCTTCCAGCGGCGCGACATCTTGGGGTGTCGCGTCATCGCTCGATCACGGTACCGTGAACTCCGCAGATGTCACGCGCGTGAGTCGATTCGCTCCTCAGCTGCGTTGACTTGCTCGCGTGACACCTTCGGATGTCGCATGACCGAGTGAGTTCACTCGTCTGACACCCACGGATGTCGCGCGACCCAGTGAACTCACCCGGCCGACCTCCACGGGTGTCACGCGACGAAGTGAACTCACGTGGCTGACACCCTCGGATGTCACGCGACCGAGTTGACTGACTCGGCCGACACACCGGGATGTCACGTTACCGAGATTTCGACCGCGTCGACCACCTCCCGAACCACGAGCGGCATCATCGCGAACGTCGCTCCTGCAGCGAGCAGGCACCAGAAGCAGAACGCGTGGTGGCGCTTCCACTGATCGACCGAGAGCTTCGCGGCGTTGGCGACGTCGAACCCGACTTTTGCCGCGAGGGCGAGGGGGATCAGCGGCATCTCCCGCGCGCGATCTCTGCCGCCCATCGCCGCAAGCCCCATCGTTGCCGCATAGCTCCCGAGTCCGAGGATCGCGTCGGGGACGGAGAACCTTTCGTACGCTTCGGCCGAGGCGTCGATCTTGTCCGCGTTGAACATCGGCAACGGCGGCTCCGGGAGATGGCGGATCAGTCCCGTCTGATACGCCGCGATGACGGCCATCGACCCGGACGCGAGGAGCGACAGCGCGACGACGCCACGCCGGCGGCGAAGCGAAGGTGTTTTCGCCGTCCGCAGTTCGCGGCTGAGCTGTAACGATCTCTCTTCGCTCATGAAGGTACTGATCTGCACGATCGGGGCACGGTGTCGGGTTGACGGAGTTGGCACTCGTTTCCCTTAACCCGCCGTCCCACCCTCGAAAAAGGTGACGCTAAAGGTGCAAGATAGTGTGACGAACCGTTTTTACGCACTTGACCTCGAAATCACGCAACGTCCGAGTTTCCACTGTCGAGCGTTGTCGTATTGCGGTCTCAAGTATCCGCGCCAGATCTGCTGCGAATCCTTCCATGATCTGGCGCTTTACGCTTTCCAGCTCGGGTGCCGAGAGTCTTGGCGCGGTTGCGTCAAGCCCAACGAGAGCGAGACGACGCCCTCTGATCATCGTCAAATCGCGATATGCGTCACCTTCGGTTGTCGCGTACTCCCACACTTTGCTGAGCTTGAGAACGTCAGCGTACATTCGCTCGGCAGCACGATTCGTCGTGGCAAAAGTGTAGTAGTTCGAATCTAAACACGTGGCGACTATTCGTTCGCCTATGTCGAGCAGCGGCTCGGTCCCAACTCTGGCGGTGCGACCGTGGGCAACTCCGATGCGATGGAACGCGTACGTGATCGCGTGGAACCAACGAGCGGTCACAGCCGCTTCGAGCGCGATTGCGTTCTCCTCCGAGATCGTGCGCATCGCCACGGCCTCCTCGGTAAGATCATGATGGACCAGCTTCACGACAGGTAGGGCGACCAATCCGGAATAGATGAGCGTCGCTGCATGGGTGCCGCGGGAGGCCAAATCGTGGAACGAGTCCTCGTGTATATACAGCCGGCGTCCATCGTTCACCCCCTTGGGAACAAACTGCTCCGGGGACGGCTCGTCAGTCGGCTCTATACATTGGCCGTACCGATCGGAACTGCAATCCGGCATGTTGTTCATGAGTGTTTAGTGGCGCTTTGCCAAAGACTTAGGAGTAGCTGTTCGTTTGCACGGATCTCCTTCGGATCGATGCTGAATACGTTGCGAAGTGGTCTCTTCCCGTGTGCCAGCTCGACGCGGTATGTCAACCACCCGTGGGCAGTGGCCCCATTGCTTCGGATGACGCATTGAGACGCCAACTCCGGCATGGTCTCGGGTAGGTTGTCGCTGGCGATGAACTTGACCTTGACGCCCAGCCTTACGTGACGATCCATCTCCTTAATTCTACGCGCTCTCTCGGCATCGGTTTCAAAGGCGGAGTGAACGAAAATTCGTCGAACGCTGGCTTTGTGGTTGATCGCCTTCGCGTTCGCGTCCAAGAATCTGGATGCTTCATCTTCCTGCCACCAGGGCGCGTCTGTTGCCCAGTCGGTTAGTCCGAGCAGTTCCTCCCCTTCGGAGAGCTTTTCAACGCATGCCGTTAGGAGCTTCACCTCATCGTAGTCTGTTCGAATTTCGCCGACGCGCAGCTTCTCAAACTCCGACCTAAAGTTTTCAGCTAACGAAATCGCGTGGTCCCACATCAACTCTCGTAGCCGTTCGTTCTCGTTGAAGCGATTCATCGCCTCGGACAGATGTTCGGCGGCATTCTCTAGGTAAGGCTGCAATCGGTCAGGAAACTGCGTAGGGGGGTCGGTAGGCCTCCCGTCAAGCTGGTAACGGGCACGCGTTTTCTGAATCCTGGGTGAGCCGATCGGCCTAAAGTCTACGGTCAGCTTTAGGACGTTGTCTTCAGGAACGTCACGATGAGAAGCGCACGGCCCGCGGACCACCACCCAGTGAGGCCACGCGTCCACCGTCGCTTTCACGCACGCAATTCCGGGATGCTGGTACTCGACAGGAGCGTCTGAGTCTGACACGCATTGCATCGCATCAGGCAGAGTTTTCGCCACAGCCGTCTTGAAGGGCGACTCTTTTTGCAACTTCCCAACGCGCTTGGCAGCCTCCTCTCGCGTCAAGGCGGCCCCCGATGAGTCTCCCTTGTTGATGCCGCTTCGGAGATCCTTGAAAAGCTCCTCCAGCAAACGTCGTGGAGTCCGGCCCACGTTGAGCGATCCCAGAACACGTTGCTCAACGTCTTTGACTGCCGCTAACTTGTCGTCGGTGCCGGGCATCTCTTGCTGAGTGGCGGAAGTATCGCCCAAGAGCCGAGCCAATAGCTAGAGCGTCCGTTGCGGCGTGGAACCACGAGGAGGTGCTTCGGTAAGTGCCGACGTATCGCACGTTCGGAGGCGAGCCTACGAGGAGAACGCCTCATGTCCGCCCCCGCACCGTCGAAAGATCCGGCAACACTGGTCGCTGGCTATCTGGCGGTCGCATGCGAATTGGTGGGTGGAAGTCCCTCGGCGAATACCCAAATAATTGAGCCGGAATCGGACTATCAGCCCGCAACCTGCCAAATTAGACCGGAAGCAGCCCGGTTTAGGGCTCGGATTCGCGGAGTCCCTGATCCATCTTGTAACTGTAAGTGAGGAAGCGCACACACTAAGGGGACCTGAACGAAGGCAAGGCATCGACGCACCAATGATGAAGAGTTCTAGGGCGACGCGGCGTTTCTTTACAGCGATGATCATCGCTGCACTGCTCCTGTCGCTGCTTGGTTTAGGGGCTGCGCCGGTTGAAACGTTCCGGGTGGTCCGCATACGCGGTCAACGTGTGCACATGCGTCAGAACGTACCGCCTCAGCTTACGCACGACCACATAGTGCGGCACCTGGGGCCCGGTCACCTTCTGTACGCCGATCGCGAGGCGTACGGCATCTCCTATGACGGCAAGGGGACGGGTGTCTGGCTGCACGTCGTCGATCCGAACAACGGCGAATGCGGGTGGGTAAATGCGCGCTACGTGGAGGACGTCAATCGCGAACCTGTCGAGCCCGTTCGAGGGATCGCAGCGCCACCGCCCGCGGAGCCGAAAGCGCCGCCTGCGGCCGGTCGCGATCACGACGCGCCCCCGCCCGACGCGCTCGCTGAAGATCCGACGGTTCTCACTGAGTTCCGAAAGCGGTACGGCGCCGACGTGCAGTTCGCGGCCAATCTCGCGACTCTGTTGATGCTGGGGATGATGTTGCTGAGCAGCCTGACCGCCTTTCAAGGAGCGCGGCCCGCGGCTCTGGTGACTGCCGGATTCACCCCGGAGGTGGATCACCTCTCCAGCTCGGCGGATGTTGGTGATTCGCCCCACTTCATCTACGGCGTCTCAAACGGCATCGCATATCGGATTCCTGTGAACAGGAAGCGAGGGTAATCACAATGAAGAAATTCCTAAGACTCGTCACTCTCAAGCCATATGGCAAGAACCTGACGGATGGCGTCGTTGATATCTGGCTGCTATTCGCGATGCTGAACATCAGTGCCGTGGCTTTCTGCGATGCAATCGCGTGGGCTTACCTTGGGTATACCGCCGCGAGCGGTTGGCAATCGTACGCAACGGCCGCGATTGCAGGCTCGATCGCACTCACGATCGTCGGTAGTCTGGACGCCACCTTTGTCATGCATGACACATCCCACGCGTTTTTGGCCGATCCCTCGTTCCAGCGGCGAGGCTTGGTCGCGTGGTGGCGTGCAAACGTGCAGCGCGGCCAACTCGCTGTCGCTGTTCGGATCGCGCTGGCATTACTGTCGTTCACCGTGACGGCCCCGTTTCTCACGCAGCTGTTTTTCAACCGTGACATCTCCGCAGCCATCGACCGTGAGAATGAACAGGCGATCGCCCTGAAGCGGACCGAACTTGCCGCGAAGTATGACAAACATTTGACGGAGGCCAGTACCCGTCTTGCGGGGCGACAGAAGGATCTCGAGAGGGAGGTCGCGGGGGCGGGACAGAGCGGCCGTTACGGCAATGGTCCAACGGCGAGGGCGATTCGTTCAGACGTCGAGTCGTTGCAAACGGAGATCGGCAGTCTCGAAGCCGCGAGGGTGGCGGAGCTTCATCTGTTCGATACGGCGACCCCCGACGTGCGCGCGAAGCGCTACGGCGTGGATCTTCAACGAGAGGGGCCGGATACGCGTGCACACGTGGTATCGGAGATGGAGAAGTCGTCCGCGTTCCGCACAACAAGGTGGACGATCAAGGCGTTTCTCGCGTTTCTATTCCTTGGCTTGATCGCGTTGAAGCTTTTTCAGCCGCCTTCCGTGAAGGTCTACTTTAACGGCGACCTTCAGGCGGCATACATGCGGTTGAAGGCAGGCGTTTTTGATGCTCAGCTGGATCCGCGCGAGCAAGGCGGGGCGAACATGGCGCCTCTCCACTTTGCTCGCTGGTACGAGCAGCACCAGCGGCTTCGGGAGGTGACGGACGCACTTCGTGACCGAGCGGCGGAGGTAACGGAGCGGCTAAGACTTCGAGAAGAGGCCTATACCGCGGTGCAGAAGAGCCTGACCGGCGACATTACGAAGATGAACGAGGACCTCTCCGTTGCACGGAACGCGGGCTTCGATTTGGAGCAGCGGCTAACCTCCGCGCGTGCGGAGCTGACGGCTCTAGAGCGGACGGTAGTGGATCAGGAGCAAGAGCTTCGCGACTTTGCACAGCTTCGCGATGATCTACCGTTACGCGAACGGCAGTTCCTCGTCGACGGCCGTGTAAAGGCAACCCAGGCACTGGCGTCAAACCGTCTACGTTCGAACGAGTTGAGTGCCACGATCGCGCGGCTTGCTGGTCAGGTCGAGAATAACCGTACTTACTGTCGGACCATCGCGCTATCTATCGATCAAGCAGGCCATGATCTGATGGACGTCAACAAGCTCATCGCGGATGCCAGAAAGCAGAGCGTCGACAATCTGACATAGCAAGGTTGTCTCGAACATCGCGTTGCGGATTTGTCATCTAGGGCGTCGTCAAGAGGACGATGGCGTCTATCGCGAGCAGTCGGAGTGTCCTCTGTTCACTCATGTAGTGCCTCACTGCTTCTTCGCCAGCTGGCTCGTGCGCGCGGGGCGTTTCTGTCCTGTCGCGATCGCCCATGCTGCGTTGATCAAGCCGATGTGGCTGAACGCCTGCGGGAAGTTGCCGAGAAGCTCGCCCTTCTCCGCGTCGACCTCCTCTGAGAGAAGGCCGATGTCGTTCACGAACGCGATTGCCGCTTCGAAGGTTTTCTTCGCGGCGGCGAACTCGCCGATGATCGCCTGCGCGTGCGCGAGCCAGAAGGTGCAGAGGAGGAATGTCCCTTCCTCGCCGCGTTGACCGTCGCGGCTGCGGTAGCGGTACACCAGGCCGCGTGAGTCGGTGAGGTGCTTCGCGGTCGCGTGGACCGTCGCGCGCAGGCGGTGGTCGTCGGGTGGAAGGAAGTTGACGATCGCCATCATGAGATTCGACGCGTCCAGCGCATCCGAGCCGAATGCCTGCGTGAACGACTGCGCGCTCTCGCTCCAGCCGCGTTGCAGGATCGTGCGGTGGATCTCGTCGCGCGCATCCTCCCATTGGGACACGCGATCCTTCGCGCGCAGGTGATCCGCGAGCGCGATCGCGCGGTCGAGCGCTACCCAGCACATCAGCTTCGAGTAGAGGTAGTCGTGCTGCGCGCCACGAATCTCCCAGATCCCGTTGTCCTGCTGTTGCCACCGTTTTGCCGCCGTGTCGGCGAGGTCCGCCAGGAATTCGCGCGTGATGGCGTCGAGCCGGTGCTCCGTCTCACCGTCGCCGAGTCGATGAACGGCGTCGAGCAGCTCGCCATAGACGTCGAGCTGCCGCTGGTCCCACGCGCCGTTGCCGATGCGGACCGGCGCGCTCGCGCGCCAGCCACAGAGATGCGGCAGCTCGCGTGCGGTGAGGTCGTGCTCGCCGCCGATGCCGAACATGACCTGGAGATCGGAGCCG
>JACZCU010080489.1_pt1 | contig 12888 bp, 11 predicted proteins | sample 8641851 | NCBI WGS metagenome assembly JACZCU01 (sample SAMN15324605, study PRJNA640507) | soil metagenome | isolation source: monocropping sugarcane control | place: China: Luxin town, Laibin City, Guangxi Province | collected 2019-07-25 | depth 10cm m | reverse complement strand
GGCCGCTCAACCAACCAGCACATAACAAATGATGCGAAGCGCCGCAGGCGCTGAGGAGTCACACCAGCAGGGGACCTGAAGAGTCACTTCACTTTTATGCTTTGTGCAACATAACGTTGCCAGTGCTGACATTCAGGCTTAAGACTGCTGAAGTGGTGCCTGCGGTCGCGCCAGGGTTAAGGGATCCATAAAAAGCAGCTGAGCCGCCGGACGATTGAACGTTGATAGGGAAATCACTGGTAATCGTACCGGCATTGGTATTGGCATCAAGCGTAAGATTTGTGTCGGCGGGAAGCGTGGCATCTACGTTGCCTGTTTCGCTCTGTAACTTATACCTGGCCATTGTGCTGTTTACGCCAGGCGTTGTGTCTATACTGCCGTTAAAAGTGACGTTGCCGGTGCCTGTCTGCAAATGTGTACCATCAGAAAGTGTGCCCTGGCGTACTGTGATATTCCCAATATCATCTTTGACCTGCAAGCTGCCGCTAAGTCCATCAGTGGTAATGTTGCCAATGGACATGTCCACTGTGAGCGTCAGAGGTGGTGTCGACACAGCCGTGCTCGTCGCAGTCGTCGAAACTGGTGTGGTGGACCCGCCTGCAGAACTGGTCCTTTGCGCGGGCACGGTGATGTTCAGATCGACCGAGGCGTTATGGTTTCCCAGCAGGCTGCCGCTGTCGGGTACGCTTGTGCTGACCGATAGAGTATTGGCTGGCGTACCGGTTGGCTGCACCTGTACAGCGATGTTGTTAAACTGATTGTTTGCATCATCGTTATTGGCTGCTCGCACTTTTTTCGTGTAAGCAACCGTGGGAGCCGTGGCGTTGGCATCTACGGAAATAGTGACATCGCCAACCGGATTGTGGACACGAATAGCTGTGAGTTGGGATATCCCTACTGACTGAGCAGGACTTTGCCTCGTATAAGTGCCGGGATTACCTATTACCGGCAGGATACTGCTGCCGCCCGTTGCACTGTGTATCGTCACGAAAACAACAATTGCTGCCGCGAGCACAAGGATACCAATGCCCCCGGCGCACCCGAGCAGCAGCCATGGCCAGACACTGCGACGTCTGGGTGGGTGATGTTGGGGGGGAGACGAACGCCGGGGACGCGTTGTGACATCGTCGTATCGTCGGCGTCGCCGCTGGTCATCCCAGTCGTCGCGCAATCTTGCCTTGTCTCTACTCATGAGTGCTCCTGGTCTCGCTTTCCAATCTGTGTCGCATGTTCTAAAAAAGGATGGCTACTTCCTAATGTTCATTATTATTTACGAACGAATGAACAGGTGAGTTTTCTTTCCTGGATATGCCGTGCTCAAGATGGTGCCTACGGACTTTCCGTTGCTTGCTCCATGGGTTCGACCCATGCCTCTTTCTGAGGAGGAAAGAAGGGTGAGGGCCTTTTGCCCTCCATAAAGAGAGCGGGTATGATGGCCAGCAGGCAGAGCACTCCTGCCGCCAGGAAGACGGCCGTATACACTTCATGCGCCGAAGCGACAAGATATTGTCCATAGACCGTGTTATAGGCCGGGCTAAAGGGCCTGACGTTGGCGGGTGCCCTGAAGGCCGCGGCCAGGATACGAAAGCGGCCCAAACCCCACGAGGTCAGGACGGCCAGACCAAGAATCATACCAACCATACGCAGCACAGTCACAACTGATGAAGCCATACCGATCTGGCGGTGGTTGACGGCGTTGATGGCCGTCGTGCCGATGGGGGCGATCACCAGTCCAAAGCCGAGGCCGCCAATCAGTGCGCTCACGGTAATCTGGGTCCAGTTGACATCGAGAGGCCAGAGGTGCATAAGCCAGAAGCCGCTGGCGGTTGGAATGAGGCCGAGCACGGCTGTCAAACGGCAGGTAATGCGCGCGCAGAGCCAGCCGCCCAGTAAGGCGCCCACGGGGATCATCGCCGTCAGACGCAGTAGGGCCAGCCCGCTGTCGAGTGCCGGTCGCCCCAGTACAGTGGCGATAAAAATAGGAATGTCGGCCATGGCGATGATCAGCGCGGCTCCTACCAGCAGGCTCACGAGTGAGGTGGCGGCGAAGGCCGTGCGTTTAAAGATGGAAAGCTCGACAATCGGCCAGTTCTGACGGCGCTCGCGCACAGTCTCCAGGACGATAAAGGCTGCTAGCAAGACGATAGCGGCGGCGATAAGCCAGGGGTTATTCCGAATGGGAGTTCCGCCGTGAGCGGTTGTCGCCGGGCTGAGTTGCCCAGCCTCCTGCGAGAGTCCCAGGCTCAGGCAGACCAATGACACGCCCAGCAAAAGGGCCCCAGGCAGGTCGATGCGCTCTTTTAAGTGAGCGCTGGCCGGTATGAGCCGCCAGATAAAGTAGAGCAGGACCGCGACGAGGGGCAGGTTGAGGTAGAAGATAGCCTGCCAGCCCCAGGTCTGGACGATCACTGAACCATAGAGCGGCCCAAGTACGCCGCCCGCCTCGGTGACCATGCCGATTAAGCCCAGGGCCAGAGCGCGTCGCTCTTCACCGTAGAAGTCGCCTGCCACAGCCATGGCTACAGGTACAACAGCTCCACCGCCAGCCGCCTGGACAAAACGGGCTGCAATCAGCCAGATCAAGCCTGGAGAGTCGACATTAAGGCCGATATTTTGTAAGAAGGAGATGTCTATTGCGTTGCCCAGGATGGGAGCAAGGCCGCAGAAGAGCGAACCTAACGCAAAGATGCTCAGGCAGATGAGGAAAACGCGCCTCCGCCCATACATGTCGGAGACACGACCCATCAGGGGCATGGCGATTACATAACCCAGCAGGTAGCCGCTGACTATCCAGGCAGCCCGATCCAATTGGACAACTGGAATTTGTAAGTCGGTGATGATCTGCGGCAGGGCCGTAACGACCACTGTCTGATCGAGTGCCGTGAGAAAGACGGCTGCGCATGCCGCAATGAGCGCCAGCAGCGCCGTTTTTCGTCCCCGTTTAAGGTTTTCCTCATCTGTTGACATAACATATTTCCCGCTTTGTATTATCGAATAGGCGCTGTGATAGTCACGTTCTCATTAAATTTTGACAATTTAAAGGTACGTACGGTTTGCTTGGTATCGCCTTTGGCGGCTATGCCTGAGATTTTAATCAGGTAAGGGAGGTTGTCGGATTTGCCGATGCAGATGTTAGCGGAGTCCATTGTGCCGTCCGGTGCACCACCTCCGGTAATTCCGGCCAGGTATTTAGCGTCGATGGTTCCATCAATGCTCCAACATGGCGTACCATCTACATTAGCATCGGTTGGTGTTGAGGGGTTCTGGATATGACCCAGCGTGGAGACTACGCCTGTGTTGGAGTTTGACAGCGTGCGGGCATCCAGCAGCCCTGAGGTGTGCATCCACTGGTTGGTAATCGGATCTGTGATGTACTGGCTGCTGCCTATAGTGACGATCTGTTCCTGCACAACGTTGCCAAGGATCAACACATTGGCTTTGGCCTGCAATTTGTCGGGGACAAGAATATCTCCATCAGCGGTCTTGATAACAAGGGTGCTTCCCGTACCTGGATTATCGACAACGAGATTAAAATGATATGAGGTGACTTTCTGAATAGCTGCCTGCGCCTGCTTGATAAGTTGCTTAGCATCAGGTGTGCTACTGCTGCTGCCTCCGCAGGCAGCCAGCAGAAACAGCAGAGCCAGCGATCCGAGCAGATAGAGAGTAAAGCGAGGATGTCGAGCCGCGTGTTGTTGTCCAGGCATAAAAGCCTCCTTATATACCTTAATAATAGCAGCGGTAGCTTTAGGGTGGATAGCAAGAGTGACTCATCGTGAATTTGCTTTCCCATTTTATCATACTCGTGTTTAATACGTGAGGGAGCAAGTAATGCTGTCTGTCCTTTTGTACAGCCCCCGAACTGTCCTCTTGCGCAATGTCAATCCCTGCCTTGTGCGGTACAGTTACGGTAGAATATGATGGGTATGGTTCATATTTTTTGCGCTTGGGGAGGTAATGGAATCCTCGGCGCCTGCGGCGCCTCGCAAGAATTTGTATGGCTGCGGCCTGTGCAGCCATACAAAAAATAGACGAGCCACCGGAGGTGGCAAGTCGCCAGGCACTTGAATAGTTACAGCATACGAGGGAGTAATATATTATGACTAACAGTAATACATCTCAAACGGCTCTGATTACGGGCGCTTCGCGTGGCCTTGGCCTTGCTCTAGCACGCCAACTGGCTCAACGAGGCTGGAATTTAATTATCGATGCGCGTGGCGCGGCAGCGCTTGAGGCGGTACGTGATGAATTGGCAGGGTTGACACGGGTTGTTGCTATCCCTGGCGATGTGACTGCTGCGGCACACCGCCAGGAGCTGGCGCAGGCGGCCCAAGAGTTAGGCGGCGTGGATGCGCTGGTTAATAATGCCAGCATCCTTGGTCCCAGTCCACAGCCAAACTTGCTAGAATATCCCCTGGATGTCCTGGAGCGCGTCTATCGCACCAATGTCGTCGCGCCCCTGGCACTTATCCAGGCTTTGCAGCATGAATTGAAGCCAGGAGCGTGTGTAATTAATATTACCAGTGATGCAGGCGTCGAAGCCTATGAAGGTTGGGGCGGCTATGGATCAAGTAAGGCGGCACTTGAGCAGTTGTCACACATCCTGGCGGCCGAAAATACCAGCTGGCGCGTGTATTGGGTTGACCCCGGCGATATGCGCACTCAGATGCATCAGGAAGCCTTCCCCGGCGAAGATATCAGCGACCGCCCCTTGCCCGAGGTGAGTGTACCAGGCCTGCTAGAACTGATTACAGGCAAGCATCCCAGCGGCCGCTACGCGGCTCGCGGCCTGGCATAAAAATGTCAATTTATTGTGATGGTGTGGGCTATGCAGCCCACACCATCACAATAAATTGACATGCTTGAGCGATGTTCCAGGGGGCTTGCCCCCTGGAACATCGCTCACCATTCCTTACGTCCGCGCCTATTTAGGAATCCTCATCAGGGCAGAATCAGATGTAAATCCCCGAACTCATGCCAGAGGTAACCTTCTCGTAAAGCTTCGGCATAGGTCACGCGCAAGTGTTCGAGCCCGGCCAGGGCTTCTAGCATAGACAGGTGCGACGCCCGTGGCTCATGCAGACCTGTCAGCATGGCATTCACTGCTCGCATCCCTCTTTGAGGCGTTATTACCAGGCGCGTCCAGCCTTCACCAGGGTGTGTTATGCCCTCGACATCCGTCACTGTCTCAAGTGCGCGCACAACTGTTGTCCCAACTGCTACTACGCGTTTACCTGCTTTGCGTGTCGCATTCACTAAACGCGCCGTCTCAAGCGGAACGCGATAAAACTCCTCGTACGGTGGTTCGTGGCTTTCTATACTCGCCACCCCGGTGTGCAATAGCAGGGGCGCGACATGGATACCGCGTGCAACCAGCTTTGTAATCAGCTCGTGGGTAAAGGCACGACCAGCTGACGGCATTTCGGCGCTGCCCTTCTCCGTGGCATATACCGTCTGGTAGTAGCTCGATGGCCATCCTTCCTTGACATAACTATAGCGGATAGGAAACCCATAGTACTCGAGATACTCCTCAAGCGCAGATGGTAGGTCCAGAGTGGCGATCCATAAGCGATGAGGACCATTATTGCCACGACCATGCAGATAGGGCACATGCAGCGTCACTGCTCCTCCGCCCGGCAATTGCAGGCTCTCACCAGCTTTAATGCCGAAGAAGGGCTGCGTGCTCTTGCCATTGAGAGCACGTACCTCGACAATCCACAGATCTGCCGGAAGATGTGTGGAAAGGTGCAACTCCAGCGCAGTTCCATCATTACGCGTGGCATGTATAGCTGCATTAAGGGTGCCACTGGTGTTAATGATCAAGGCATCACCAGGTGTCAGGAAGTCTACAATATTCCGAAATTGTGTATGCACCACGCGGTTATCTGAGCGATATGAAACCATCAAGCGTACCTGGTCGCGCGCCAGCCCATGTGCCTCTGGTGGGGCGCTGGCCTCAAGCTCTTCAGGTAGTTCAAAATTGAGTGTCATAGCATTACTAGGCATTGCTGAGCTTAGCAAACGAAACGGCAAAGATTCTAGAGTAGTCATAGCCACTGTTCCTTTATTTTTTACTATGTTAACTATACTCTATAGGTGAGCCTGGTATACTGCGCAAGTGGACAGAATGTGAACTGTACAAAGGGACAGCGTTGCTGCTCTTGCTATATCCCCCAGCTGTATACTTTTCTTTCTTTCGGCTGCAAGATATAATAGGTGCAACCACAAATTGCAATTTGGGAGCGGCAGGAGCTATTTACATGGCCGATACAGAGTGTTTTCTAGTTCGTTTTTGGGGAGTGCGCGGCAGTTATCCCACTCCCGGGTCAGATACGGTGCGCCATGGAGGAAATACGTCCTGTATTGAGGTGCAGGCAGGCAGGCATACACTGATCCTCGATGCCGGGACGGGTATCATTCGCCTGGGGGAAGCGCTCGTACAACGTACAAGGGGCAATCCTCTGCACGTCTCACTGTTGATTACCCATGCGCATGGTGATCACCTCATCGGCTTTCCTTTCTTTGCCCCCTTGTTCGAGAGTAATAGTGATATTGATTGCTTTGGCCCTGCGCTCGAGGGACGCAATATTGAGCAGATTGTAACCCCGCTGATGTCTCCTCCGTATTTCCCTGTAGATATACACAAATTGCCATCTCAACGTGCGTTTCATACGGTGACGAGTGAGCAATGTATTATCTGGGAGCATAGCAACGGCGTTAAACCGAGGATTGCCACCGATGCAGAGCAGATCAAAGAGGCCGAGCTACGTGTTTTTGTCAAGTTTACGCAAAGCCATCCTCTCAACGGGTCGATTCTTTATCGCATTGAGTATGCCGGTCGGCGCGTTGTCTATGCTACGGATGTTGAGTGGAGCGGGCCATATGATCCTGGTTTCCTGGCCTTCGTGCAGGGTGCTGACTTGCTGATTCACGACGCACAATATACAAGCGAGGATTATAAACAGGATAAGCATGGCTTTGGGCATAGCACTGTGGATATGGCCACCGGAGTAGCCTGCACAGCAGAAGTGCATACGCTAGTATTGTTTCATCATAATCCGCTTTATGACGATGCGAAATTGGATGCAATGGAAGCGCTGGCGCAAGGCCAGTTTGCTCGCACGTATTCAGCAAGTGAAGGTATGGAGATTGATTTGCTGGCACCGAGAACTGAAAGAGGACAGTAATGTATATAAATGTTCTACTGGCATTGATGATTATCGTCTCATTTCTGATAGCGATACCCCTGCATGAGTTTAGCCATGCGCTCATGGCCTCCTGGTTGGGCGACAAAACGCCGCGCGCCGAAGGGCGGCAGAGTTTGAGTCTGCGTACTCACATTGATCCGCTAGGGACACTCATGTGTGTGATCCTGGCCTTTCAACCTATGCTCGGCGTAGGTTTTGGCTGGGGTAAGCCCGTCAAGCCGGACCCCTGGAAGATGCGTGTGGGTCCGAATGCTGGCGTATTGCTCGTGGCGGCGGCCGGTCTTATATTTAGCTTATTGATCGGTATCGCGGTGGCGAGCATCGTCCGTTTCTTACCAGCATCAATATTCTTAACGCCAACCATTGCCGTACGCCTGCCGCAGTTCCTGTTTGTCTTTGCCAGTGTGAACATCTGCCTGGCCATTTTCAATCTTATTCCGCTCTATCCGCTCGATGGCTATACCATTCTCTATACGCTGCTGCCCAGCCGCCAGGCGGTGCAGTTCGCGAAGTCCGCGACCTATGGGCCGCTTATTATCCTGGCAATCTTTTTCCTGCTGCCTTTCCTGGGCCAGATCGCGAATATGCAAGGCTTCTTTCTCTTTCAGTTACCGTATTACTTCTGGTTAGGGTCCACGCAGCTTATTGCCCTGGTGACCGGCTTGCTGCCTGAATTAGTACAAGCCATTTACCGCTTTTAGTTCAGCCTTATGCAGAAGTGGTTACGTACAGCGCGCTATCGTTTAGGACAGGTACGCCAACAATTGGGTTTTGTGCAACCTCTGACCACAGAGGAATATGTCGAGGTAGCTTGTTGGCTGCCGGAAGAGGCCCTGTCACTTTTTAAGACTATGTCCGCCGCTGATCAACGCCATTCGTTACGGGTATGTCGGGGCCTGCAAGAACGTGGTTGTGTGGAGGAGGATATGCTTGCAGCAGCACTGTTACATGATGTTGGTAAGGCTGGGGGACGCGTACCATTCTGGACGCGCCCGGCAATCGTGCTGGGTAAGAGCCTGACTCCAGGGCTGTTGAGGCGCCTGGTTGTGTATCCGGCTACTGTTGTGCATCCCGCAGGGACGCAATTCAATATGCTCAGAACCGGCGAAGCAGACGCAAAGCATAACGTTCCACCAGGCTGGCGGCGTGCGCTGAGCAATGCCTGGTATCATGCAGAGGTGGGCGCGGCACTGGCCGCGGCCGCTGGCCTGACGGAGCGAGCTGCCCTCTATATTCGTACTCATCACCAGCCCTTCGGCCCGGCCGCACAGTTACATGAAGTTGACGAGGTATCGTAGATTATGCCAGAACAGCTAATGACCGGTGTTGCAAGTGTGGACGCACAAACAGACGCTCTACAAGAAGTACTCCCAGAGCAAATTTCCTATATTGTTCATTTGCCCATTTTTGAAGGTCCGCTTGATTTGCTGCTGCACCTGATCGAAAAACGGCAGATGGAGATTACAACTATCTCACTGGTTATGGTAACCGACCAGTATATGGCGTACCTGCGCCAATGGGAAACTGAACAACTACCCCTAGCAAATATGGCAGCTTTTGTCTCTATTGCTGCCCGGCTGCTTTTCATTAAATCGCAGAGCCTTTTACCGCATAGCACCAAAGAGGAAGGACATGAGGGGATGGAGAGCGCGGCGGTCATGGCAGAGGAACTTCAGCGTCACCTGCTGGAGTATAAAATGGCTAAGGAAGTTGCCAATCACCTGCGCCTGCGCGAAGAGTCTGGGCTCCAGACATATAGCCGTTCCGGTCTGCTCGCAGGTATCGAGGCCCAATTAGCATGGACACCTCCGACGCTGGTAGGATTGGAGGTCCAGACTCTCGCCCTGGCGTTTCAGCGTATTCTCGATCTGCGGGCCAAGGACGAGGCCAATAGTGCGGACCTCTTACCTCTGGCGCGTGTGCGTGTTAGCGAAAGAATTGCTGAGATTGTGCATTTGTTGGGGACACGCCCGAGCATCTTCCTAACCGAAGTGGTTGAAAACGAACATTCTCGCTTCGTGATCATCGTAACGTTTCTGGCAGTGTTGGAACTATGGAAGCACGAAAAGATCACCGTCAAGCAGGAGACGCTGCTAGGCCCCATTCTGCTGACTCGAGGAACACGTTGGGACGAAGCCATCAAAGAAGAAGACATCGAAGATATATAGGGACCCGATGTAGCTCTGGAAGACGATCGGTCATGTGGGGTGCTTGCTCACTATCTCCCTTTCGCCACATCCTGCACAATCTCCCCAGCCGCCCGCGCGCCCTCTCTGGCTGCGCCTTCCATAAAGCCCTGGAACTCGACCGAGCAATGTTCACCCGCAAAGTGAACGGATCCCTGGCGCACGCCCTCGTAGCCGCCGAAGTGGGTGTATTGCCCCACGCGCCAGCATGCGTAGCTGCCGAGAAGATAAGGGTCGCCCGTGGGGTAGCTCAAGGCAGCTCTGCCGGTATATTGAGCGCTGATGCCTGGAAAGACACGCTCCAATTGCTGGAGGCAGTTCTGGGCATACTGCTGGAGGTTTTGGAAGTCATCAGTCGTGGAATAGGCCGTCGGTGGCGCATATGCGGCTCCTCGGTGTCCGCTCGTATAATCGACGAGCAGCCCGCTTGAGCCGGTTTGACCAATGGAAGTGTCCCAGAGCGTCTGAATATCCAGATCAGTGATGATGAACCCGTTGTTGTTCCGCGGCCAGGGGCCATCCCCATACCAGTAGGGCGTATCGAACTGCAAAAAGAGCTTGGATATAGTGCCATATCCAAGCTGCGTGATGGCAGTTTGCTTTAAGGCGTCGAATCCGGCCTGCTGGTAATCGACGCGCCGCAAGGTACTGAACGGCAGGGCAAGGATCGCGTGTTCGCATCTTACCTCCGAGAAGCCATTGGCGGTCGCGAAGGACAATGTCGGTGAATCGTCGCTGTTCCTTTTGATCGCCACCAGTTGATGGTTCAAATGAATACTCTCTTGCGGCAGGCTGCGTGCAATAGCCTGCGGGAGTTGCTCGTTCCCGCCCACGATTTTGCAGCTTCCCTGCATCGATCCCGAGCCGCCCGAATCTTCATCTTCCTCCTCGGCCCACGAGCCAAACACGTAGACCAGGTTGAGCGAACTCTGCACGGGTGTATCCAGCCCGAAGAAACCTGTGCAGGCGTTATCCAACATATGGCCCAGAGGCACATTGTGACCGCCTTCCACGTACTGCTCGATCCAATCATAAACGCTCAGGTGGTCGAGCCGGTAGCCGGTCTCGGTAAAGTGCGTATGGGTTGTGGGAAAACCGGCCGCCCGCACCTGCGGCTGTACGACGGAAGCGAGCGCCTCGAAGTCCCTGGCCATCTCTTCAGCCCCGTAGTAGCGGTTGAAGAGATACATGACACTTTGCGTGCGATCTTTTCTTCTCTGCCCCAGGTCGATAGTTTCCAGCCCGAAGCGCCGTATGAGCTGCTGAATCGTCTTGTGATCGCTGTCGATGAATTCACCGCACCATTCGCTGACCATCCCATCAGCCCAGGTGGTCGTATCGGAGTGCATACGACCGCCGATGCGATTGGACGCTTCGTAGATGGTACACGAGAGACCGGCGTCCTGCAAGGTGAGAGCTGCGTTGATTCCCGCAATTCCCGCTCCGACAACAGCGATTTGGGTCATGTTTCTTCTCCTCTGGAGGCTCACAAGAGCTGGATGCACATCAGACACGAAGACGCTCTCACAGAGATGCGGCAAGGAAGCCCCGTCGCTTTAGCGTGGGGAGGAATTGCCGCTCGCTTCTTTCTGGTAACTATAGCCATCGCATCGAGACAAGGGAGTACAATACCGATGGCTAATCCCTTGTACTCGCCCGTGTGCGGTTTGGATATCAAATGAGCCCGTCGCACGAACCAGCACCCGCCCGATATGCACTCCGGCTTTCTTGCCTGTGGCAACAACCGCACGTACCATATCGCCTGTCTGAAAACCGTAAGAGCGTTTCTGACGGTGGCGGTGTTGTGTGGGAAATCCGTACTTATTCGTCCCACACATTTGTCGGCAACCATACCCCTTTGCCGTGATGAGCAGTGGCACAATCCCCTGGATGCGGAGATGCTCGGGCGTACTTGCTCCAACACAGACGGCATCGAGCCAATGGGACTTGGCCAGGTCTCGGGTCACACGGGTGTATTTCGTTCTCCCACCTGTGCCACACTCCACTGGCAAGCCCAACGCCAGCAATCTGCGGTAGAGGTGCCACCGCGTGGTATTGACGGCGGCTGCATCTTTCAAGGGGGCTTGAGCCTGGGCAAGGATTCGCTTGAGGACTTCTGGTTTGCTCGCCAGAAACACGGCAATATCCTGCGTGCCTTTGGCGATGTTGCACGGCTCACAAGCCAGGCAGAGATTACTGACCCGGTTGCTTCCTCCAGTGGCTCGTGGATGGATATGCTCAATCTGGAGAGGAACATTCTGCTTCCCGCAATAGGCGCAGGTCCGTTTCCACTTCTCTAACAGATATTCTCGTACTTCGTATCCTGCCAGGGTACCTTGCTGATACTCTTTGCCTGTTATCTCTGGATTGCTCATCAGTTGCATATCAAAGCGAACCAGTTCCTGACTGATCGCGGCAATGGGGGATAAGCGCACAAGGCGTTTGACCCATGTGAGGACGTTCCCAATTCGACTTTCTAGTGAAGGTGGCAGCCACCCTTCTCGACGCCTGCGATTAGCACAGCGGGCTTGGCGATAGCGAGTATGACGGTTCCTCCTTGATCTTCTCCTGGCTCGGCGATCATCTAAAGATGCCTTGATGGCCTGTCCACGATGATGTATCTCTGCGGCAAAGACAACTTCACCGCCAGCATCGTCCACGATAGCCATCCCTGTCGTTTTACTCCCAGGATCGATCTTGATCCTGAGCGGCTTGGTCTGTGGGGACTCTCCTGCCACCTTCAGAATGATCGTGAAGGGATAGCGCTTGTAGACGGCGGCTTGCCCTGCCGAGAGTAACATGCGTGCTCTGCCAGGATGCACGGGATTGAGTGGTTGTTTCTTGGTATCGAGTACAAAGACGTTGCTCATACGAGCCTCCTGTTTCCAGGGTAATGGTGGCCTCGATAAGGTTATAGAGCGGTTTGACGTGGACAACACTGGCTTAACCCTTACACCTGTTTAATCATCCACCGTAGAGCTCTGGGCTGGCCTCGCACCCAGAGGTACCTATTTCGCTCCTAACGGAGCCCCGTCAGTCTTTCGACTGGTGGCTGAATCTGGTCATGTGTGGCTTGCAAGCGTGGAGACGCTTGCAAGCCCCCACTTTTAAGCGGGTGGTTCATGACTGGTCCTGACGCTTGTTCTCCGGCTGGGAGAGTTCGGTGACAACATAGGTCACGTTATCCCAGGCGTTGTGGATGCCGATGAACAGGAGCAGCACCGTTGCCGCGGCGATGACGAACAGCGCCGGTGCCCACTGGCCTGGCAGCAGAAGCGCTGCGACGACGAGGGCGGTGTAGGAGACCAGCGGAAAGACGATATGCCACAGCCAGTCTTCCAGCACTGGTTCATAATCCGTCTGACGGCGTGTCCGCCGGAGCACGATGAGAACATAGGTCGCCCCCCCAAGACCCGCAAGGCCCAGCAGCAGGCCAGCATACCAGAGCGCCTGCCACGGCGCACTGAGAATCGCGGCGACCAGCAGCGCGGCGC
>JACZCU010206375.1_pt1 | contig 12900 bp, 36 predicted proteins | sample 8641851 | NCBI WGS metagenome assembly JACZCU01 (sample SAMN15324605, study PRJNA640507) | soil metagenome | isolation source: monocropping sugarcane control | place: China: Luxin town, Laibin City, Guangxi Province | collected 2019-07-25 | depth 10cm m | reverse complement strand
TCGACTGGCTCAGTGGCGCCACAGAACGGGCAGGGGAGCAACTCATCCATTGTGACCGCCCGTCAGTGCTTCGGTGGCCACGCGCTTGGCGTGAGTGTCCTTGCAATATCGACAACCCTGAATCTCCTTCAGGGTCGTCTGCAGCTTTTCCAAGTACCTCCGGGGCACTAGGATAAACTCCTCAGTATCCTTCTCCTGCACGACCGACGCGGTTGTTGTCTGTGGTTTGCGTTTAGCCACGTGGCTTCTCCTGAGATACCGTGGATGTATGACTACTGCGCATCTTCTGCTCGTACACCTTGTAGGCAGCGTCCGCGTCCAGTTGCTTGAGCTGTAGTTCGTGGGCATGCGCGCAACACATGGACAGCACGAATGCAGCGTTGACCCGGCAGCCGCACGGCAGTTCGATGGATACACTCATTTGTCCGCCTTTACCGTCTTGCCCTGTGCAAACGCGCCGAGCGCTTCCTGAACGGCAGCAATGACGCGATGAATATAAGCCTGCGACTGTTTGGTGCGCTTGTGTTGCGAGCCCATCATCTTCCCGGCGATGTAGTCGGTGCTGCACTGGAGCAGGAAGTCCTGCAGGTTCCGCTCGCCCATTGCGCCCCAGTAGCCTGACCAGGCATCGCCGTAGCACTCCACGACCAGGCGACCAACGCCGGTACCCAGGTCCTGCATGACGACGAAGATCGGATCGAGCCTCGGCGCGTCGTAAAGCCGGAAGACGGTGACTGTCTGAGGTTCGATTCTCACGGCTTTAGTTCCTCGCTCTGTCCTGACGCTGGTGGCACGTTCCACACTCGCCCCTGTGACTGCTGCGACCATGGCTTGCTCAGGTCGTAAACCTCCATGATGCGAGTCATCTGCTGCGCTTTCACGGCGTTGTACTTGATCCAAAATTGCTCAGCCGCATTCGTGTACACCGGGTAGTCGTCGTAATCGAATGTGTCACACACGATGATCATGTAGGCAGCCTTCGTGTCCAAGCCATCCTGAAACCACCCGGCAATATCTTTGAGTGTTGCTGCCACCTTAAGGTCTCCCATCTGCCGATTGGCAGGGACAACTTTTGTCACAACGGCAACCATCGGGGCGCTCACATCCACCCGAGTAGCAACCGCAACGGCACTGAGGCGGAGACCCGTTCTGAGCGCACACGGCATTGCCTTTACACTGCGGACATTCGTCGGGCTCGCCCGCCATGTTCAACGCCAAACCACTTCCGTCGCAGCGAGAGCACTTTTGCAGCGCCGTCTCGTTTTCGGCTGAGGGTGGGCACCACAAACAGCCCTTGACCCCATGCAGGGCGCACTTTGCTGACGCTTTCTGAGCGCCCACCTCGTAGGTGGCATGCGTATGGACGCACTGAGGCGATCCCTTGTCATTCCAGCCGCCACAAACAGAACATAACCAGCCAATCACGTCGTACCGGATATGATGAGGCGCTGGCGTCTCGTGACCTTTCCTTCCGAGCGCGTTAGTTGCCAGCTTCCAGATTTCAATCTCGTCAGAGAGCGGTCTGAACTGGCCGGGATTGTAGGCGGCGATTTTCTGCAATGCCTCCTGCAGCCGGTCATATTCAGATGCGAGCACAAACACAGTCCAGCCGCGCGACGGTGGCTCATGACGATCATTGATTTCGTGCTGACAACCCTCTCGGATGTACCAGTACGTCAGCCCTTTTGAGGTGACCTCAGTCATGCGGGTTCTCCTGCTTTCGCCGCCGCGGTCATCAAACGATCAGCGGCATAGTCGTAGCCCTGCTTGGCCTTGCGCAGTGCGAACTCCGCATTCTTGAACGCCTTACGAGCGTTGCGCAGTTCTGTTTTCGCCTTCCGGCGCTGCATTCGGTAATCCGGGGAATCGTTAGCCATGCGACGGCACTCCACAGCGAGGACAGTCCATGCGGGTGGTCATTGGGGCGCAGATGCATTGCGGAGGCTTCGGGCATCGCGGGTCGCGCAGGAGCCGGTATCGTCCGAGCCATCCGCACAACAACTGTTTCGATGAAACTGCGTCAGTCACTTCCATCCTCCAGGGGGCGATAGGATTCGCCGCGAGTCCATTACGTAGTCGGTGTCTGCGAGGTAGCGCTTGGGGAAGAGGCCGTGCCATTTGCCATCGGCACACTCACTGCAGAGCACCGGAATGGGTTCGTCGCGACATATGTGGGACCAGTACCCAGTCGTGCAGGCTGTGTTCTCCACAGCGTCGCACTTGGAGCAAGCGAAAAGGCTCACTTGGTATCCCTCACAATCATCTCGCCACAATAGGGGCAGGCCGAGCCTTCGCGCGGCATAACTGGTTCCATGAACTCGACCATGGAGCAAGTTGACTTGAAGACGCCTCGCGCCAGCGTTGGAGTCCAAACGCATACGCCCGAGTCGATCTCCTGCGTACAGTCCTCTGCGGTGTCCTGACTCACTTGGCCAACTCCTTCAGCAGCGCGTCGGCATAAGCAACCGCATCGCGTGCTGTTTCCTCGGGCCTGTGGTGACTGCCGGGAATGCCATCACCGCAGATACCCTGCATCGCCATCGCGGCGAGCAGCTCGCGCTTGGTGAATCCGCAGTCCTGTCCGAGCGGATAGGCGCAGCTTCCACCGTTAATGCGGGCGGCTCGCGTCAACTCATCTTCAGACGGCGTACTCATGCGGCCACCTTCATTCGTTTTGCCATCCGGTCGTAAAGGACCACGTTGACGGTTGCGGCGAGATTCATGCAGTGGGTCGTTGGGATGTACACGACATCTCGGCACCAGCCAGTGATCGCCTTGCCCAACGTCCCGTCCTCGGGGCCGAACACGTAGAACGCGCGCTCCGGGTGGTTGTACTTTTGGAGCGGAATGGCTCCTTCGATCAGATCGACAGCCACAGGAACGCAATCGAACGGCACCACCCCGTGCAGATCGTCTGTCTGGATCAGCGGCATATGACGATAGGACGCCTGTGTGTCGGTCCCGGCTCGCTTGTAGCGGTGGCCTGAGACGGCAACGAGCGCGGCGCCATAGCAGCCTGCGGCCCGCAGGACACTGCCCACGTTGGCCGGCGTCTTGGGCATATGCAGGCCAACCGCTGCATAGCCACGCTGAGTAGAACTGACTGCCTCAGTCATTGGCTAACTCCTCGGCATACAAACGCAGCGCCTGAGCACAGATGTCTGGTTTGTGGCGCCAATCACCGGTACGGACCAATGTATCGAGCTTGCCGTAGAAATCGCTGTCACTTCCGAACTCAGCAGACAGGTAACTTGCCTCTATCAGCTCTTCGCCTATGGAGGACGGTTTACCTTTTATGCCGCTGAAATGATGGACCCAACCAAGGGCGCATCCCGGCGTGCCGCAGGTATGCGGAACCTCAACGGTGCCGAAATCGAACTGCTTGGGATTGTGCTCGATGAAGTCTGCTGCCTTCTGCAGCCCATCGCGCAGCCTTTCAAGATCAGTAGTAATCGCCTCAGACATTGACCGGCTCCTGCAGGGGCGCAGAGGCGAGGGCGTTCCAGTCTGGAGTTGCTACGGGCGCGTGATACTTCGCGGCGTAGAGGCGTAGACCCCTGGCGCATATTTCTGCATCGTAGATCCAGCGGTATCCGGCGAGGTCATCCATCAGGCCATAGAAAACATGACCGTCATCCTTGCCGACCAGCAATTTGATCGTCTTTCTGAAGCCACGATCAGTCTGCTCGCCGCCTACAAAGAGCGTGATCCATCCGATCGCGCATCCCGGCGTCCCGCATCCTGTGGAGCTCGGTACTCGGCATGAGTTGAAATTGAATTCATGCGGAAAGTGTTCGATGTGGTCCGCTGCCTTCATGATCGCGTCGTAAAGATTCACTTTTGTCTCCCAACTAGTTGATAACTCGAGAGTTCGGCCATGACTATCTCAGTCCGTCCCCGCAAACAGACCTTTCAACACCCACGTCACTAAGGCGATGTACGCCAGAAGCCACATCCACCAACTCATGACTGGCTCCCATCTGCACAGGCCGGACGTGCTCGGCGCCGCGGCGGTACACACGAAGAGTCATGGCCATCGTGGTATGACCCAACAGCCGCATGGCTTCCTCGGGTGTCTTGCAACTCGTGGCAGCCATGGCCCTGAGGTCGTGGAACGTGAAGCGCTCGTTGCCCAGCCGGCAGTAGCGAGCCATCTTGCGCTGCCATTCGGCTCGGAAGCCGGCGCCCGTGTACCTGCCGCCCATGGAGCGGCTGATCACATACTCGCCGCGGCCTGGCAGTTGCCAGCAGCGATCCAGTACGGCTTCCAACTCGGGCGATATCTCCAGAACGATCCGCTTCCCTGTCTTCGACTGCTGGAAGTGGATCGACATGTCCTTGATCTGCGACCACTTGAGGTCGAGTAGATCGCCCTGGCGCTGACCGGTGCGCACCGCGAGATCCATCATCAACTGCACGAACGGTCGATTCATGAACCGGAAGGTTTCGAACTCCTTCCGAGTCACCAGCCGATCGCGCGGCGGATTCTTGGGCCGCTGCACGTCTCGCAGAACGTTGGCATCGAGGATGTACCACCGCGATACCGCGCAGGTGAAGGCCGCAGACAGAACGGCCAACATTCGACACCGTTGCACGCGACCTTTGCGAACCTCGTAGATCCAAGGGCCGAAGTCCTTCGGCTTCAGATCGGATGCAACACGGTGCCCCCATATCACTCGGAGCTTCGGAATGATTCGCCGATAGCCTGCCTGAGTGCTCGGTGACAGCGTGAAGGGAACGACCTCGGATTCGTACTTGTCCAGGATTTGATTGACGGTAATAGCCTGTACCGTCGAAGGCGTAGAGTTGTCCATTCCAACATGTTAGATGTTGGGTTATACAGTGTCGATACTGTATAAGAATTTCAGGACTACTGTATGCAATCACCATTTGACGATTCCTTCACTGATCAGGATCGACATGGTTCGCACCACTCCCTGCAGATGCATGAGCTGCACGAAGTCGCGATCGAGTTCCATGTGAGAGCGGCGGTCTACTGCGTCATGACAGGCGCTGCAGGCAAAGGCGCCGCACAGATCTGGCGACTTCATGCCGATCCCTGACACGCCGATCAGCCGGTAGTGGGCTAGCACGGTAGTGGCAGAATCGCCGTTGCAAATGTCGTTCAGGCGAATCTGACAGTTGCGCCCGCGCGCTAGATCGCGAATGTTCCTCACGCGGCCAACTCCCGGATGTATTCGTCACCGAAATGCTCACGGATGGCCAGCTCAAGCGATTTCCACAGCTCTGACCACTCATCAGCAGACAGCTTGTGGAAGGCGATGCGCTTCGGGAACTTGCATTCGTGGCCGTCGATCATGAGCACATCGAAGTGGCCTGCCCGGATGCGAAGCTCGGCATCGATGCTGTCTTCCGAGCGCTGGGGATCTTGGTTCTGGCCGATCTCTCGACAGATGCCGAAGTACATTCGGTTCCACTGCACGCTGCGCGGTCGGACGACCTCGCACTGCACGCATTCGTCTTCGCCAATCCTGCCCAGGACGGCGCGGGAGATATCGTCGGTCGGTATCAACCCGACTTTGTCACCGCGGCGGACTTTTGCGAGCCAGAGTTTCATATCAACCTACGTCGTGCTCGCGAGTGCCCTGCAGGATCAACGACAGGACCTTACGCATATTGGATTTGCTGATGATCTTGTCGGACGCTAGTTTGTCGTTAACGGCGATCCACATCTCTGCGTTCGGCTGCAGATGCTCGGCTACGTAAGGAGCGAGATTCTGTTTCAAGAGCACATCATCGCTGCCATATTCGCTGATCAGATCCGCAATGGCTGATACGTGTTGATCGCGGACCTTGATGTCAACATTCGACATGTCGCCGCGCGGGTCAACCCGTTTAGCCTTGCGTTCCAGCATGTCCATGATCACTGGGAAGTTGAACACGGGCATCGTATCCAACGACTTGATGTGCCAGTACTCGCAGAACTGGGCTTCGTTCGTTCCCACTTCCTTGAGGCGCTTACGGATTTCCTCGAGCTGGCCGGGGCCGAGAGTGGGGCCATTGCCATCGTTGTCCTCACCGCCTACAACGATGTTGAACACCAGCTTCGTCATATAGCGCTGGCCATAGCTCATCGTTGAGCCGAAGCCTTGAATTCCGGTCTTGTTCTGGTTGCCCTTGATTCCTGTCATGTCAATCGGCAAGTCAGCTTGATATAGCCGGGAGTGCCCGGCGCGATGCGTTACCAAGCAGGTTTGCCGAAAGAAATTTGGAAGAGGGCAGTCTATGGTGCCAAAGGAGAGACCGAAGCCGTGCCGCGTGTACACTGGCCGAGCGCCCCGATCAATCGCCTCCAGGGCTGCGTAAAGTGAGTTTGTCTGGTCATTCTGGCTTTGCGGTGCAATCTGCGGCATTTCAGCTTGGCAGAGTGCCATGGCATCGTTGAAGGCCGTCTCCGCCTGCTTGGCGAAGATCTTTTCCTGCATCGCCAACAGACGCTCCATCTTATCGATGTCGATCGATGGATCGCGTGCTGCGCGCTCGATCACGGCAATCAGCGCTGTCGGCTGCGCCTCGTTTGAGACTGCAATCTCACGCCGGTCGCTCACAGCGCTCAAATCGATCACGGAATTCATACTTGATCCCCTTTCGAGCCGTAGCAACGGCGTAGTTCTTCGACGTGATCCAATTCGCGCTCGTGCTGAATGCGGCTGAACTGAAAGAAATCGTCATCTCCAAGCGGTCCGAGACCATCTGGTGTGACCAGCTCGTTCCAGTAGTCAACCAGCGCCAGCAGATTCATCGCATACCACTGCGCGAAGTCAGCAATGTGAGTGTTGCGAAAGATCGGCCGGGTAACAGGCTTGACGGTGATCGGCTTCAGAGCCTCGATCCGGCGCTGCTCGATGGCTTCGCCACGCTCTTTGAGTTCGGCGGTTCGCCGGTCAACGTAACCAACGATGTTGAAACTGACGCTCATCGCAACTCCTGCTCGAAGTAGGCGACCTGACGGTCGAAGAATTCCGGGGTGCGCCGGGTCACCAACCCCATGCGCGCCAGGCGAGCCTGGTTGCGGTAGTGGGCGATCTGTTCGCGCGCGCTCTGGCGGCGATCGGAGAGCTGCTTCACTTGAATCTCCGGCTGAACTCAGTGACCGCCGCATCGGCGTATTCGGCGGCCAGGTGGGCAACTCCGGTCCCTGGGGAACGCTTCGGGCTGAGCTTCAGGAGGACGGGCAACTGGGCGGCCAGAAAAGCCTGCTTCCAGAAGTCCCTGTTAATCTTGTTCAGCTTCGAGGCCATCTCGGTTCAGCTCCATATCGTGATGCGATATGCGTAACTATGCGCGAGATGCGTAACTTACGCAAGAAAAAGATGCGTCAGATTCGTGATGGGCGTCACGTGGGAGCGGTGAGATAACTCGATTAGAGTTAAATCGAGACCTGAGTCTCAGTTTCGGGTCGCCAAACGGCTACGTTCAAACGACAGGCGAAAGCCAGTGGAAATGGATGCGGAGGGGGCTCTTGAAATCTGAACGGAAGAGGGCGCTAGACGACACGAGCGCCAGCGGGATGCTGCCGAAGCTTATTTGGGGGTGTTCTGTTCTTGTGCCCGAGCGGCTGCGAGCTTTTCTAGTTTCTCGAGGCGCTCGACGAGCTCGTTGTAAGTCGGTTTCGATTTCGAAGGAGTGCGAGCAGTTTGCCTTCCTGGAAGGGATGGCACGTGCTTTACGAGCGAATCGACGCTATCGGCGGGGTGCTCATGGTCCATCCAATCAAGAGTAAGACCGAAGACGCGTTCGATCTTCGCCTTGAGGTCGGGCCCAATGCCACGCGTGCCCTTAAGCATCGCGGAAATGTGCGGGGCATTGCTCCGGATTGCTTCCGCCAAATAGACCTGACCGCCACGTCGTCCGAGCTTCTTTTCGCAAGCTAGGACCAGCAGCTTTAGGTTCTGACGATTGACCCTGGCGAGAAGCCGTTCTTGTTCTGCCATGGACAAAATAATGTCACATCGATTCGCAAGTTGCATCATGGGATTATAGTACCTTCGCTGCTTGCATAAGTTGTCGCACGTCGCGTAATATTACGCACGTGAACTTACGCAGCTTCTTTCTTTCTCTGCCCAGCGCGTCTGCTCGAGACGAGTTCGCAAAGCGCGCGGGAACCAAAAAACTCTACGTCCACCAGCTGATCTGCCGCAGCGAGAAATCGCGACGCAAGCCCAGCCCTGACCTTGCTCGCCGGATCTCGGCTGCGAGTGATGGCGCAGTTGGACTGCATGAGATCCGTCCGGACATCTGGACGGCTCCATGAGCCTTGAGCGCAAAGATATATGCGGCAAGGTAGATGCGGATGTGCATCGGGCCCTCAAGCGCATATGTGATGTTAGAGGCATCACTATCGGTGAATTCGTTGAGGGTTTGGTTGTTCCTGAAGTCACGCGAATTGTTCATGAGGCAAGGTTAATTGCCGAGGATTCCCCCGACCTGAGAAAAACCGGGAATAGCCGCGAATGACCGAGAATCACAGCCAACTTGTTGATTCTGCGAAGCCAAAAATTCGTTGGCACTGGGGCGCGTCGCAATGGTGGTGGACTGGCTTTCCAGGCGCGACGGGTTCCATTCGGGTCTATCGACTCAGAATCTGCGCTGACTGCGGGAAGCAGTACCCGATAGCGTCATCGGGGAGGCGGTGTCAGCCGTGCAGAAGGACGCGGATGAAGAAGCTTCAGTCCATATCCGCCAACGCGCATAGACGAGTTGCGGATGCGAAGAGGCGCGGACTGTTGGCCAATATGTCTAAAACATTTGTCAAGTGTACTGACTGCGACAATCGGGCCGAGCAATACGACCACCGTTCATACGCTAAGCCGCTCGAGGTCGAGCCGGTTTGCAATGGATGCAACAAGAAGCGTGGGCCGGCAATCGAGATCCGCGCATTGGGGACAAACCATGTTCGATGAAGAGCCCTCTCACTTCAACGCGCTGATGTCCGGCGTCGCGATTGGCGCGATCGGCGTACTGCTCTGGGCCTTCCTGATTTGGGTGGCTCGTTCATGAATCCCCCAGGCACGCATTGCCTCTCCCCCGAGGAGCGTGCCTTTGACCGGCTGGCCGCTTTGGCTGGCCGGTCCTTTCTCTTCGATGCCCCGTCCACATACGCCCGTAATGGGCTGCGTATCGCGTTCAGCAGAGCTGCTCGCGCGGGGCGCCCTTCATGACGCAGATAGATCTGATCCAAGAGTGCCTGCGTCGCGCTCAATTTGACGGAATCACGTACGACCCGAAGCTGGACTACCAGCGCCTGAGCGGTCAGCTCAAGCGGGTATTCGGAGTGATGGTCAAAGGCGGATGGCACACGCTTGCGGAGATCGCCCAACAGACGGGCGATCAATCGGAAGCGGCCATCAGCGCTCGGCTGCGCGACCTTCGGAAATCCAAGTTTGGAGGTTTCGAGGTAGAGCGCCGCAGGCGAGGCGCGGCCAAAAAGGGTTTGTGGGAGTACCACCTGAAGTAGGTGGCTTCCCGCGCCCTCGTCACGGCGCGATATCAAATCTGACGGAGTTTGGGCCGGTGCAATCCCGGATAGGTCCTCGCGAACTCTGACAGTGGCGAGGCGGCAAAAGGCTCCATACGGGCATGGGGCTCTCAGCTCCACGGCGCAATGCTGTGGGGTTTAGGGGGCTCTTTCACCACCGAACATGGGATCGGAACAGAGAAGAGTTAGGACTGATGAGTAAGACGATCATCTCTGCTGAGTTTGGAATCTCAGAAGCTATGCGCTCATGGGCTGAAAAAACGGTGCCGCAGGTCAACATCGACAAGGAGCATGAAAGCTTTGTCGATTACTGGCTCGCCCACGGAACAAAGATGGCGGACTGGCCGGCGACCTGGCGAAACTGGATGCGACGGGCTCCGAAGATGGGCGGCTCAGTGTATAGCCCTCAAGAGATGGAGTTGCGCTCCCTGATGCGCGAGTACACGGCTGAAGGATTCCGGCGCCCGTTCGTGAACGAGAGCGCATTTATGTATCGACAGGCCTTCCAGGCCATGAAAGTACGTGACTTGCCTAAGCGCGACATGTCCAAGGTATTGGAGTTGGTCGGCGCGAAAAGGATGAAGCCGTGAAATGGCGAACCATCAACGAGAACGTCATCGAGTCCGACGCTGGCTATCGGGTCCTGCAGTGCACGGCCAATGATGTTCCGACTGGCCGCTATCTCGCATTCGCCGGCCGTTTCAATGTGGTCGGCGGATACGATTCTTCCGCAGAGGCCCGCAACGCATGCGAAGCGCATCTTTACCAAACAAAACAGGAGCTTCTGACAGCATGAAGAAATTGATACAGACCACCAACCGAAATCGCTGGGTGCGCTGGAGTGTTGGGATTACGGCCTACTGCGCGTGGGCAATTGCGAACTCACAGACTGTTGTCACAATCCCGAGTCAGACCGTCACGGTGACCATCCCGGCGCAGACGATCACCGTCCCTGCGAGCACATCTGTCAGCACTACGACGCCTCCGCCGGTATCGGCCAGCGGAACGGCTTGGGGGTATCACTCAGGCATTTTTTCCTGGGCCGGCGACTATTCGTATGCCGCGACCATCAACTACAAGGATTTCGCGGGAGGATCTCTCTCGGGTGCAGCAGACATCGCGATCAAAACGACGCCATACGGCGCGTGGCAGCCTTACATGTCCGCGAACTGGAGTTATCCCACTGCCGGGTACACGAAGCTCACCTTTTCGCTCAAGCCGACTGTGGCGAATCAGACGTGGCAGGTGAGATTCATCGGCGTTGGAGATGTTCCGTTGGCCGCCACCTGCAATCTCAACGTACTCAGTTATGGTCCCGCGCCCGTCGCCGGCAAGTGGGCGACCTACACGATCCCGCTATCCGATCTGTGCGTGCTCGGCAAGAACGTCTACAAGTTTGCCATCCAAGATCAGACCGGCCTTGCCTCCAACACCTGGTATGTCGATGACGCGGGGTTTGTGCCGTGATCAGCCCCTCGACGTGTGCGCATTGGCATCCGAACGAGCCCACGGTGCTGAAGACACATAAGCGGCGCCTGGACAACGGCAGTGTCGTAGACCACACGGTCTGTGCGACCTGCAACCGCGTCCGCCAGAGAATCAAGTATCACAACAAGGATGCACCGAATGCACCTGTTGTTAGACGTCAGCCGAAAGTTGAACCTATCATCGTGCATGACGTATTGCCGCGTCTCAACTGGATTCCTCCAGAATTTTTACTCAAGGGTTTCACTCATGCAGTCACCCACTCAGCCCCCTCCGGGGTAAGCAACCATGAGAGTCCGTGGCGCCATGAAGCAGGACCCGATTGCAGGGTTAACGATGCTGCTGCTTGTCGTGATGAGCGAGCTGTCTCACCCACGGCCTACGCAAGCCGGCGGCTCAGTAATCAGGCAGTCGGCTGAGACCTCCTGCGAGACACACATGGCGCGCGACGGACAACAACTATAACAATGGGATGGAAAAGACATCGTGGACACAGAAGTGACGAAAACTCTCCCGCAGTGGTCGATCAGCTACGTGCTGTTGGGGCTTTGGTTTGGCCTATTGGTCGGCCTTGTGACCTGCTTGTGCTGTTTCGTGATCGGTACTATCTACTGGACGTCGATGGCATTACTCGCAATCGCCAGCGCGATCCGAAGCAGTTGGAAACGTTTCGACAATTTCGGGTACGGGTGGTCAAAACGCCAGAAGACGCCCTTGCCGCGATCGGCGTGGATGGGGGTGAAGAATGCGTAGCTCCTCCCACGCTCTGAGCTTCGGCGCCAACATGGGATTCGCGCACATGCACTGCGCGAAGTGCGGCGAGGAGCGGCTGCACAAACACTGCCGGTGCGTGTCGTGCCACACGCTCCATGCAACATCGGGGTACAAGCCCCTGGAGTGGGTTCCCCGCAACCCTGGTGAGCTCAACATCCGCCAACGAAAGGCGAACGCCGCAAAGAGGAAAGATCATGCCTGACATCAAAGATTCCGAGAAGAAGGCCCTGGATGAGCTGAACCGGGAAGAGGGATGGATTGAGCGCAACCCAGGAAAGGTAGTTGCGATCATATTTGGACTGTTAGCGACGCTCATCGTCATGTTGGTCAAGAGTTGCTCATGAGCGAAGATGTTCCACGTGGAACACAGTTGGGTCGCAAGCGCGGGTATGGCCAGCTCAGCGAGTCCGCTCAGATCGATGTATTACGGTCCGTAAAGATCCGCGATGGACTGACAAACAAGGCACTCGCTGCCAAACACAACGTGTCTGAAGGAGTCATAAAGGGAGTTCTGCAACGCTACCGAGAGCGTGTAGAATCAACACCTCCCGCGAGTGAGCCAACATGCCAGAGCGAAAAGCAGGCGAGCCCCTCAGTACCTTCATCGGACGCTTTGTGAAGTCGAAGCGCGAGAAGAAGCAGTTTCCCGACAAGAAGCAGCGCCTTGCGGTCGGTTACGCCGAAGCGCGCAAAGAAGCGAGGTCCCATGACTGACAAGAAATCAGGCAATCAGAAGCTCCCGGACAACTGGACTCCCGATGGCGTATCCAAGGGCAAGTCCACTGGCCCGGTCCGTCCGACACCGGACGCCTACAACAAGAAGAAAGGCTGATGCTCGAGGCGAAACCCTACCAACGGGGCGTCGAGCTCAGCTACAAGACCGCGACGGGCATTCCTGCCGACATGCAGATCCGCCCTCTGCGGGATGTCCTGATCGTCGAGCCGATCGACGGTCTGATATCCGCGGTCATCAAGTTGGTCGAGGAGCGCAAGCCCATGCAGGGCATCGTGCGCGCTGCCGGACCCGGGTGTTACCCAAAGGTCTATAACGGACCGAAGGGGCGCCGCACGAAGATGTGGGACAGCAAATCCTTTCGTCCGTGTGATGCGAAGGTCGGCGACACCGTGGAATTCGAGCAGCG
>JACZCU010026494.1_pt1 | contig 12902 bp, 11 predicted proteins | sample 8641851 | NCBI WGS metagenome assembly JACZCU01 (sample SAMN15324605, study PRJNA640507) | soil metagenome | isolation source: monocropping sugarcane control | place: China: Luxin town, Laibin City, Guangxi Province | collected 2019-07-25 | depth 10cm m | reverse complement strand
TGCAATTTGTCTGGACCGAGCGCAATCCTCAAGGCACAATCCACCTTGCGATCGACAGGGGTCAGCAAGAGGTGGAAGTGAAAACGTGGATCGGCATCATTTCAGTCTGTCTGCTCATCACCTTAGCGCTGTCGGAGACCATACGGGCCGATGAGCAGAAAACCTACTTGAGTGATGCGATCACGCAACTGGGCGACCCAAGCCCGGCGGTGCGCGAGCGGGCGACACATAAGCTTTGGCTGGCGGGCGCGAAGGCCGAGGCGCTGCTCGATGGCGCGGCAAAATCAAACGATCCTGAAGTCAGCAGCCGGGCGCGGCTCATTTTGCGAGACATTCGATCCGGCATCCTTCCGGATACCTCGCCGGAAATCGTCGATCTGGCGAATCTCTATCGCACCGGCAATTTCAACCAGAAGGAAGGTGCTGCCAATCGCCTGGCGCGTTGCGGCCCGGCTGGATTGCATGTGCTGCTGGCGCTGCTCAAGCGGGAAAAAGACCACTTGCTTCGGCAACTGCTTTTGGAAGCCATGGCGCCCCGCGCGCGGGAGGCGGCTGCGCCGCTGATCGCAAGTGGTGACTTGGATGGAGCTGATACGCTCCTGCGCGATGCCGCTCCCATTGGACAGTCGGCTGCGCGGGACAATGCCGCCTTCGCCCTGCTTCGCGGAACCGCCGCCAAGCAGGAGGAGACGCTCAAAGCGCAGCTTCAAAATCCCAACCCGCAGTGGGCCCTGGCGAGGCCGCTGATCTATCTTGCTCGCGCGAATGGTGATTTGATTACCGCGCATTGGGCCGCGGCCTCGACTGCTGAGCCAGGGCTGCTCGATTCGGTCCTCATCGAACAGGGAAGCTGGAAGGAGTTGGCCGCCCGTTTTCGGTCGCGGCCGGGCGATACCAATTCGTTCGATACGTTGACCTTTTGTGCCGCTTTTTCGCGGCTTGCGGGTGACAAGGCTGGTTTGGATAACGCCCTCACCGCGATTGAAACTTACGGCGCCAATCACGACGAAGACCTGCTCAAATGCGCCGATGCCTTGTTTATCAACGATGCTCCGGATCGCGGCATCAAGCTGCTGATTGACCATCGCAAATATGCCCGCGCGGTGGAATTTCTGATGCCGCGCATGGAATACCAGGAGGTGGTGAACCTGGCGGCCAAGGCGCGGGCCGAGCATCATCCCGATCGATGGGAGCTTCGACTTCGCGAAGCGGTAGCCCTGCGCTATATGGGGCAGCGCGACGCAGCCAAGGCAATCATCGCTGAGGTGACGGCCGATCCTCGCGCGCTGCTGGCCGAGCAGTGGGCGATGGTGGTCGAAGCCGATCGGCAGATCGGTGAATTGGCCCAGGCTGAACGTCACCGACTCATCGGCTTATCCATCGTTCCACCCGATTCGGCTGAAACGCTACTAGAAAGCCCCGATATTCCCCTGGATTTCCCGTCGCTGAACTGGTGGCTGTTTCTGCGCAAGCATTACGCGAGCGAATCGGTTGATCAGGCGTGGAAGACGCTCCAGGGTTTGGCTGAAGGAAAGTTGCCGCTGGAGAAGCTCACCGGCATCGCGGATACAGCGGTGGAAGATCTGAAATCGCTGCGCGAGCACCATATGCCGGGCGATGAGAATATCAGCACGGCTGCCGAGGCGCTTTATTCGGCGCATCATTTCCCTGAAGCGCTGCATTACTTTCTAAAGCTATATGAGCTCGATCCGTCGGCGCGCGTGCTGCGGCGCATTGGAGATTGCCAGGCGGCGGCGGGCGATTGGAACTCGGCCATCGATACCTACCGCCAGCTTTGGGAGCACGATCAGACGCAAGCCGTTCCGCTGGCGCTGCTGGCTTGGGCATTGGAACACGTGGGTAAGCATGCTGATTCGGCTAAGCTCGTGGCGACCGCTCACCTTCTGCCTTTGGCGGACGACACGATGCGCATTGAGCTGGTCGATACGTTCGAAAAGCATGAAATGCATGCGGATGCCCAGCACGAGATGGATCTGGTGGTGAAAACCGCGCCGTTTCTGTCGCGCAGTATTGGCAAGGTGGACGCTCTTCAGGCTGACGAAGCGGCTAGCCGGAAGGATTATCTGAAGATGGCCGATTTGCTCGATCGGGCATTTCTCGGGAATTTTCAGTCCAATTTGAGCTTCAGCCGCCCCTGGGCCAATCTCGCGATCCCTGGCTTGATTCATCGCAGCCGAGCGATGGGATTTGCGACGAACGGACATCCGGATGAAGCCCTGCAACAGGCGAAAATCTGCCTATCGGAGACGCCCAACGATGCCGATGGATTGATCGATGTCGTGAACGCGCTCAGCGAGCATGGAGCGAAGGCGCAATCTCAAGCTCTGTTTGACTCCGCATTGGCGGTCTATCAGAAATCGGTCAACGATTTCTCGCAGAGCGGCCCGGCTCACAATCTGCTGGCGTGGTTCGAAGTTCGATGCAATCGCAATCTCGATGATGCGCTTCGAAATGCACAGCGCGCGGTGGAGCTTGAGCCGAGCAATACTGCAAGTCTCGATACTCTGGCGGAGGTTCGCTTCGCCCGCGGCGACGTGGATGGCGCGATAAAGTCGATGCAGCGCTGCATCGACCTTGAGCCGGATTCGGAGCACAATCAGCAGCAGATAAAACGATTCACCGCGGCAAAGAACAAGGCCCCCGCTTCCCACTGATCTTTTGACTGTACATCGCCTTCGCCGGCCCTATGATTTGCGGCGTAAATATTGTTCGCGCTGGAAAGGCAAAGAAATTATGCAATCCGTCATCGTTGGCAAAGCCTACGTATTGGGCGACAATATCGATACCGACCAGATCATCCCCGCGAAGTATCTTTCGCTGAATCCATCCATTCCTGATGAGCGCAAATTCTTTGGCATGTACGCGATGAGCAGCGTTCCCGAAGGACAGCGCGGGCTGCCCGCGGGAAACATTCCGTTCGTCCGCGAGAACGAATTCAAAAGCGATTATTCGATCGTCATTGGCGGGAAGAATTTTGGCTCAGGATCGAGCCGTGAGCATGCGCCGCTGGCGATGGCCGAGGCGGGCGTGCAATGCGTCATTGCCGAGTTTTATGCACGAATTTTCTTCCGCAACAGCGTCAACGGCGGCTACCTCGTTCCCCTGGAATCGACGCAGCGCCTGGTCGAGAAGATCCGCACCGGCGACGAGCTGGAAGTTCATCTGCTCGATGGGTACCTGATCAACAAGACCCGCAACGAGCGACATGATCTACGTCCGCTGGGCGACGTGCTACCGATTATCGAAGCCGGCGGCGTGTTCAATTACGCCAAAGAAGCGGGGATGCTCAAATAAACGGCTATGGCTTCCAACGTCATCCTCATCGACCATCCGGTCATTCAGACGAAGCTGACCGAGCTGCGCGATTTCAGTGCCGATCATCGCAAGTTTCGGGCGCTGCTGGATGAAATCGCTTCGTTGATGGTCTATGAAGTGACGCGCAATTGGCCGGCGCGACCGCGACCCGTGCAGACGCCGCTGGAACGCACGATGGGTTTTGAATTGGCCCGGCAGGTGACGCTGGTGCCGATCCTTCGTGCGGGCCTGGGGATGGCTGAAGGCGTGCTGCGATTGCTGCCCAACGCGCGGATGGGACATTTAGGCGTCTATCGCGACGAGCGGACGCTCGAGCCGATTTCTTATTACCAGAAGCTCCCGCCTGATATTGCCGACACCGAAGTGCTGCTGATCGACCCGATGCTCGCCACTGGTGGTAGTGGCAGCGCCGCGATTTCATTCTTGAAAAAAGCAGGCGTGACTTCCATGCGATTCGTCTGTCTGGTCGCAGCGCCCGAAGGCATCGAAGCGGTCCATCGCCAGCATCCGGAAGTGCCGATCTACTGCGCCGCGATCGACCGGCAGCTCAATGAGAAGGGGTATATCCTGCCAGGATTAGGCGATGCGGGTGATCGCATTTTTGGAACGTAGCGATGCACATCCGTAGTACAGGATTCCAGCCTGTGATTTTAAATTCACAGCCTGGAAGGCTGTGCTACGAATCACTCCTCCCCCGTCACATCATTGAATGCCTCATCCACTTCCTTCTCATCCAGCACGCCCAATTCTTCCAGCGCCAATAAAGCAGCCTTCTGCTCCGCCATCTTTTTATTGGGTCCCCATGCACTAGTGAACCGCCGGCCATCGACCATCACGGACACTTCAAAACACTTGCTGTGATCCGGCCCCTTTTCATCCAGCAGCTCATAAATGGGCGTCGCGCCCAGCTCCTTCTGCGCATGCTGCTGAAGCAGCGCCTTGAAATTCTGCTGATGCGCATTGGCGGCAATCGCGTCGGCTTTGGCGGTCATCGTCCTTAGGACAAATTCCTTGACCGTTTCGAATCCGCCATCCAGATAAATCGCCGCGACAATTGATTCATACACCGCGGCCGCCAGGGAGCTGGGCATGTTGTTGCGCGAGCTGATGCCTTTGCCGATTACGAGCAGTTCCGTCAGGCCAAATTCGTCGGACACCTCCGCACAGGTGCGGCGCGATACGACGGCCGATTTGACCTTGGTCAGATCGCCTTCCTGATACTCCGGGAACTTCGCATACAGGTATTCGCAGATGATCAAATCGAGCACCGCATCGCCGAGAAATTCCATCCGCTCGTTGCTGTTGAGCCGATTGTCGGCAATGGAGGCGTGCGTCAGCGCTTCCTTCAGCAGGTCGGGGTTTTTGAATTGGTAGCCGAGCGCTTGCTCGGCCCGCTCACGGGCTTCCTGATTCACGCGGTGGTTCTCTCAAAATCGAGTTACGTCGATTCAATTCAGGCTGGGCGCGGAATACTGCGCATTCAAAGTGATGGGTGGGTCTCAAAAGATTCAGGAATGCGGGTTTTTATGATCCGGACTCTCGACCGCTCCGCCGGGCGGGAATGCCAATCAGAAAAACGGGAACTCCCAAACGCTCATCGCCAGGCCCATCGAAAAGCCTGAAACATGCCTAGAAATCTATAGATCGGCCCCAAAAGTGTCAACTGTAAAGCGGTTGTTCACCCCGCTCAAATACACCGCAAATATCATTTGGCAAAAAGCAGACATTCCCATTGGCACGGCTTTTTCATAGCCTGCAGCAGACCGAACCGCCAAGCGAATGGAAGTTCAATGACCGTCAGTACAGCCGGCGACGAAAGCGAAGAATGGGCCAATGCCCTCACCCACGCCATCGGCTTCATCGGCGCGATGGCCGGCGCGGCAATGGTCATCGATGCGGCAGCGCAGCATGGCGGACCCTGGCAAATTCGCGGATGTGCGATCTACGGCGCCACGCTGATCGCGGTTTATGCCTTTTCCACGCTCTCCCATATCGTGACCGGCGCCAAAGCGCGCTACACGCTGCGCATGCTCGATCAGGCGATGATTTTTCTGTTCATCGCTGGCAGCTATACGCCCATCGCGCTGGCCTGGCTTCGCACGCCCGACTGGTGGATCTTTCATTCGGTGCTTTGGACAGTCGCGGTGATGGGATTCCTATCCAAAGTTGGTTTGGGTCATCGCGTGGAAATGGGGAGCGTTTCCACGACGCTTTACATCAGCGTCGGCTGGATGCCGATGCTGGCCTTCTGGCCGATGCTCAATGCCATTCCCGGCGCCCTGATGTTCTGGATCGTCATGGGTGGCGTGTGCTATTCGATCGGCCTGGTTTTCTTCTGCTACGACTGCCGAATCCGATACTTCCATGCCGCCTGGCATACTCTGGTGATGGCCGGCACGCTTTGCCACTTCATCGGCATCTTCCATTATTGCACGGCAGCGCATGCGTGAATGATTACATATCCTCTCCCCCACCGCCCGCCATGACTTGGGCATGATTCAAAACCGCGACGAGCGTGACGCCGCCGATGATATTGCCAAGCAAAGCTGGCAGCAGGAAACCGACGAGCCAGATCGCAAACGATTTCTCTCCGGTCATGACGATGTAAAGCGTCTCTACCGCGCCGGCAATCACGTGGCTGAAATCTCCCAGCCCCACGAGGTAAGTCAGCAGGATAATGACCAGCACGCGGAAGCTTTCGGCAAACGGAAGCAGCCAGACCATCAGCGCGATCAGCCAGCCACCAAAGATGCCCCGGAGCAGCACGGTGCCAAAGCCATACAGCATCGCATGATGCCCTAAAGCGGCAAAGGCTGCGCGCGATTCTGCGTCAAACGTACTGGAATGACTGACGACAGCTGCGAAGGCGCCCGCACCAATGATGTTGGCGATGAAGACGACGATCCACAGACGAGTGATATTCCAGAATTTGTCCCACGATCGATCAGTGAGCCAAGGCAGGATGACCGTCAGCGTGTTTTCGGTAAAAAGCTGCTGACGACCCAGAACGACGATCAAAAACCCCATGCTGTAGCCCAGCTTTGAAATCAGCGTCGCCCAAGTTGCCTCGGGCAAATGCGCCTTGAGCAGCCCTTCAGCTACGAGCGAAAAGCCCATCGACAGCCCCGCCGCCACACCCGACCACCAGAGGGCCGAACTCGGGCGCTTCAGCTCATCGAGGCCTTCCTTGCAGATCGCTTTGTAGACAATCGAGCCGCTGGGCGAGCGGCGATTCTCGACTTCTTCATCATGGTTGGATTGCTTCGATTCTTCGTCCTGCTGACCGTCGGCAGATCCATCGCTCGGCCGTTCGCGCTGCTGTTCCGTCTTTTCAGGTCGATCCATGACATCGCCAGCCTTCCTCGTCTGGCGATATCACCATAGCGTTTGTCAAGAATTGTCGGGAATTGCCGAAATGCGAATGTGTGCCTGAGCCTGATGCTTGCGAACGACTCAGGGTTTCCCTGATCCGTCGCCCCGGCCCTTCTCGCAGCGAGCGACGATCCATTGAAGAATATCGCGAAACACCATTTCCCTTTGTGCCTCGCGCAGCAGTTCATGTCGCATCGCCGGATAGAGTTCGAATTGTTTGTCTGCCGAGCCAGCACACTCAAAGAACTTCTTCGCGCCTTCCACATCGGCAATCTGGTCTTGCCCGCCGGCGAGGACAAGCAGTGGCAACAGGATCCGGTCCGCTTCGCTCATCACGCGTTGCTGGGCTTTCAGCATGCCTAGGTACCAGCGCGGCGTCGCCACCCGTCCTCGATACTGATCCGTGCGACTTTCCTGAATCATCGCCGGATCCGATGACATCAATTCTTCTTCCAGGCCCGTGCCGAACTGCATCCAGGGAATGATGGGATTGGCGACCCGTGCCACCCCCTGTTTCCATCGCGGCACCGACAATCGGCTGCGAATAAAGGGCGAAGTCAAAATGCAGCCGCGCACGTTGATCAGATATCGCTCGGCCTCAAGCCCCGCCGCCGCGACAATCAACCCGCCATGGCTGTGACCCAGCACGAAGGTTGGCTGTGCGCCGGTTGCTTCGGCAGCAACGCGATTCAAAAGGGTTTTCAGATCCTCAAAATAGTCCGACCATTTTCGGACAAATCCACGGCGCCCCTTTGCGCGCCCCTGCCCGCGAAGGTCAATGGCATGGCAGGCGATGCCGCGCTGAGCCATCCATTGCATGAAGTGAACGTATCGGCCGCCGTGGTCTCCGTAACCGTGAACGATCGCAAGCTGGGCAAGTGTCTCGCTCGATCCGACAGGCTTTATCGAGCGACAGTAGAGAATGACACCATTTCCCGCGCAAGGCTGTTCGCTGCTGATTGTCTCACACAAGCGCTGTGGGCTGGCCTTGCTTTCGTCCATGTCTTGATTTGGAAAGGGAAAACGTGTGCGTAAACAGCGGACGATGTCTGATTCCCGCCCGCGGAATTCCGGGGGAGGGTTAGGGAGGGGGTTCCGCCAGTTCTAGACCAATCACCCAAAACCCCCCCCCAGCCCTCCCCCGGAGTACCGGGGGCGGGAGACAGAGGAGACAAACATGCAACAACCACGATTCTTATATGTCACGCCGTTACGAAAAACACCCCCGGCGCGCAGCCGAGGGTGTTGTCGTATCGGAATGAAAACTCGTCGCGAAAAGTTTACTTCGCAAAATCCTTCAGCGCCTTGAGCGCGCGAACCTTGACGACGCGACGCGCCGGCTTGGCCTTGAAAACCGTTTCCATCTTGGTGAACGGGTTGATGCCCTTGCGAGCCTTGGTGGCCGGCTTGTTGATCACCATGATCTTCATGAGGCCCGGAACGGCGAACACGCCCGGCCCCTTCTTGCCTACGGCCGACTTGATCTGATCGGACAGCGCTTCAAAAACCGACTTCACCTGCTTGCGCGAAAGCTGAGTGCTCGTGGCGATTCCCTCAATGATTTCGCTCTTGCTGGCGGGTTTAGTGGCCATCGTGCTGTTCTCCTTCTCTAAAAAAGTGGTTGGGTCTCGATTCCCCGGTGTTTTTAGCGGAAAAAAAAAGAAATCTCAAGTTCTCCCGAGAAATTGACAGCTTTTTTCACGTGGACAACCTGTGGAAAACCTCGGCAATTTCGATCAATTCTGATCGGCCCAGCAGATGAGCGTTTCATGGCCGTGCATGGAGCCGGCCCGCAAATATGCATTTTGATCGATGAATCATGCTTTGCCGCCGAATCACAAAAACAGCGGAAATTTCGGCCTTTTTTAAGCATTTGACGTCGCTGCTCATTTCCCAAGCTTGACAATTTCAGGCCGTGAACGAAGCTACCGGGCATACATCTTTGGGCCCTGGAGCACGGAGTTTTATCCAATAGCGTTAGAGGAGCTTTTCATGCCAGTGAAATACGGCGTCATCGGTTGCGGTGCGATTGCTCAGCGTCGGCATATTCCCGAATGTGTGGCCAATGAGAAGTCGAAGCTCGCAGCCCTGGCCGACCCGGCGGCGGATCGTGTCGCCGAGCTGGCCAAGCGCTATGGCGCGACTGCTTACACCGATTACAAGGAAATGCTCGCCAAGGCCGACATCGATGCGGTCGTCGTGGCCGGGCCCAATGCGCTGCATGCTCAGCAGACGATCGATTCGCTCAATGCCGGCAAGCATGTGCTCTGCGAAAAGCCGATGGCAACGACGCGCGAAGATGCCCGCGCGATGATTCAGGCGTCAGAGAAGAATCGAAAATATCTCATGATCGGCCTGAATCAGCGGCTCATGCCGCCACACGTGAAGGCCAAGGAAATTCTCGATAGCGGGCGCCTGGGAAAAGTTCTTTCCTTCCGCACCGCATTCAAACATCCCGGCCCCGAGGGCTGGTCGGTCGATGCCGGGCGAAGCTGGTTCTTCAAAAAGGGACAGGCCTATATGGGCGTCACCGGTGACCTGGGCGTCCATAAGGCCGACCTAATGCGATGGCTCCTCGGCCAGGAATTCACCGAAGTCGGCGGATTCATATCGACCCTCGACAAGCGCGATGCAGAAGGGAATCTTCTCGACTTGGATGACAACGCCTACCTCACCCTCAAAACCTCCGGCGGCATCATCGGAAGCATGATCCTGAGCTGGACCAACTACGGCGCGGAAGAAAACTACACCGTCATTTACTGCCAGAAAGGCGTGCTGGGGCTGGGCGTCGATCCCGTCTACGGCGTCATTGCCAGCTATGCCAATGGAGACCGCGAGCTGCACAAAGTCGGCGAGATGTCTACTAACGTGAAACAGGTCGCTAGTGGCATCATCGATTCATTCACCGCATCGATCGAGAACAATAGCCCGCCGGAAATCGACGGGATGGAAGGCTATCGCTCGTTGGATGTGATCCTGACTGCGATGGAAGCCGGACATCAGGGGCGGATTCTTAAGATCGGAAGTGCCAGCGAGGGACGCTAGTGCGGGCATAGAATCGATGGAGATTCCATATGCCTGATAATGCCCCCGCCACGTCGCAAACAACTTTGAAAGGCCGCGAGATTATTGTCGCGGTTTGCGGAGGCATTGCCGCGTACAAAGTCGCGGATGTGGTCAGCAAGCTTGTGCAGCTTGGGGCCGGCGTGACCGTCGCCATGACCGATGAGGCGCAAAAGTTCATCACTCCTTTGACCTTCGAAGCTCTCTCTGGCCGGCGCGTTCATACCTGTACCTTCGCGATGGTTGAGACCTCCGATCCACAGCACATCGCGCTGACCGAGCGGGCCGATCTGATGCTGGTCGCGCCGGCTACCAATAACATCATCGCCAAAGTCTCGCACGGTTTATGTGACGATCTCGTGAGCCTGATGGTCTGCGCGGCCGCCTGTCCGGTGGTCTTCGCCCCCGCCATGAACAATCGCATGTGGGCCCACCCCATCGCGCAGGAAAACGTCGAGCGACTGCAGAAGATCGGTTACAGCTTCATCGGTCCCGATGCCGGTTGGTTAGCGTGTCGAAATCTGGGACCGGGACGACTTACCGAACCGACAGCGATCGTCGAGCGAGTCGTGCAGATGCTCACGCAGGAAGGCGCGATGCCCAAACCAATTGGGGGCGCTTCAACTCCCATCGTTTAAGCAACAGCGATTGAGAAGTTCTCAGAAGCTCAGGACGCGCCTTCGCTTCAACAATAGTAATCCTACGACTGCAGTAGCAATGATGCCCGCGCTGGCGGGTTCGGGCTGCGCGACAATCGAGAACCCATTGCCTGGCGAGATTGCCAATTCCCAGCCGCTGTAGATGTCCGCAGGAAACTGGTTCTGGGGCTTAACGATATCGTATTGAACTTCGATCCTGCGAATGCCGCCGATAGAGGAATGGTGGCCTGGTTTTGAGCGACTAAGTCCGAGCCGAGAAAGACCGTCTGCACGCCGTCCACAAAGACATACGAGTCTTGCACGCCCGCATCGATGAAGGTGAAGGAGTTGGCGGTCGGGACGTTGATATATCCGACTGTATCGGCAGCAAAGGCGATCAACCCCTGCGGGTACCACATAAAGTTGCCCGCCGCCGTACCAAACTGCTGGAAATCGGGCGTGGAAATGTTGGAGGTCGGCGTGCCGCTGAATTGCACGCCTGTAGGAAAGTTGTCCGAGTAGCTCGTGTAAATCGAAGTATTGACCAGATCCGCCCGCGCAGTGCCCGGCACAAACGCCGCTGCACCCACGATCAGAGCGACTATCCAAGCCAGACGCCGGCTCACCACGCAATTAAGACGCAATATTCCCATACCCTCTCCGTGCAATATCCATTGTAACGAAATGAAAGAGCAAGATTATGGCAATGAATACAGGCCGATGAAATGAAAAATACTTTGCCTAAGGGAAAGGATGATGGGATTACTTCACCGTAATCTCCTGCATTCGCCAAGTTAACATGCGAGGTATTTATTGCGATAAATGGCTATGCATTTAGCGATCAAACGAAATTACATCGTCAGGTGCGTCCCACCCGCGATTCGCGAGTTTCCCCTGTAAATCGCGGCGAGCGCAACCCACCCGGCGGCTTCCGGCATCGGGATCGCTGGCGCATCCCAGATGTCGATGCGCACTCGATCGACGAGTGGCGCCAGCAGGAAACGTCGGATGCGCGAGAGCAGCTCGTTGCTGAATGGCAGCGCCTCGGTGACGCTCCCGGTGAGAAGTACCCGATTGGGGCGGATGAAATTGATGGCGTTGCCGATGCCCATGGCGAGGTGGCCGGCGATTTCTTCGACGATTTTGTCGCCGGGATAGAAGCGCGAAAGCCGTTCGTAGAGATTTGCGTTGGCACTGCCCGATAAGCGCGCCAGAAAATTGCTGCTGCAGATGCGCTCGAGGCAACCGATCTGTCCGCAGTAGCACATTTCAGTTTCCACAGGCAGCCGCGTGTGGCCCAGCTCATTACCGGCGATGATGCAGCCGCGATTGGGATGGCCGTCGATCAGGAGTGCGGCTCCCACTGCCCCATCGCGCAGCTCGATCAGCAAGACATCTTCGGCGGAATTCTGGTTCTGGCTCAGCAGCCAGTGAAAGGCCCGGGCGTGCATGTCATTTTCCAGCAGCACCGGACATTTTCCCGCGGCGGCATAAATCGGATCGAGCGGCGTGGGAGAATGACGCATCGTCGCGGAGCTGGTGAGAATTGATCGGGAATCGGGATCGATAAAACCGGTGGCGGCGACGCCAATGGCCAGCGTCTGCCGATCGCAGGCATCGGCGACAAGCTTCGCTCCGATCTCAATCATTTGCGCGCCCTGGCGCACCTGCCGCTCGACGATCGCCCCTTCGCGCCGGCCATGAAGATTGAGCCGACATAGACTCACCTTGCCCGGCTCGAAAGAGAGCCCAACGACGCGCCGTCGGCTTGCATCAATCTCCAGCGGTTGCCTCGGACGGCCGCGCCCGTCGCTCTGCGGCTGACCTTCACGCAGCAGCCCTTCATCCAGCATGACGCCGGTGATTTGCCCGATTGTGTTCGGGCGCAGGCGCGTGCGATCATGCAGCTCGCGACGGCTCAACGGGCCGTTGCGACGGATCAATGTAAGCACCTGCGATTGACGGGCCGGGATCAGCAAATTAATACTCGATGTGATAATTAATTAGACACCGATCTATCTGCGAAGGAAATATAGCAGAAATTCTTCGGAAAATCTACTTGATATTTAATAACGGCATCGTTATTTATTATCTGAAATCAACCAACGAAGGCCAAAAACCATGAACATGATCAATTCGGCGAAGGAACGTGTGGCGGAATTCGAAAAGATCCCAGTTCGGATCTTCGATAGCTCCACCGCAGCCAGCGCGGCAGTCGCCGCGGAAATCGCGGCACTCATCCGCCTGCGTAACAACCAGGGCCGCCCGTGTGTGTTGGGGCTCGCCACCGGCTCAACACCAACTGGCGTCTATCGCGAGCTGATCCGCCTGCATCGCGAGCAGGGTCTTTCCTTCAAGAACGTGATCACCTTCAACCTCGATGAATACTGGCCGATGCCGGCCGACGGGTTGCAGAGTTACGTGCGGTTCATGCGCGAGCATCTGTTCGACCACATTGATATCGGTCCGCAGAACGTACACATTCCCGATGGC
>JACZCU010083431.1_pt1 | contig 12911 bp, 10 predicted proteins | sample 8641851 | NCBI WGS metagenome assembly JACZCU01 (sample SAMN15324605, study PRJNA640507) | soil metagenome | isolation source: monocropping sugarcane control | place: China: Luxin town, Laibin City, Guangxi Province | collected 2019-07-25 | depth 10cm m | reverse complement strand
GCCCTGTTTCCTCTCCAAGCGAGGAAATCCCCTTATCAACAAACTACCGTTACTACTTTGTTCATTTGGACGAGCCGCTGCCTGCGGTGTGGCTTCTATTTTTACGTGGTGTGGGAGAATGTGGTTGGACGAGCCACTGCCTGCGGCACGGCTTCTATTTTTATGTAGGATGTAGTGTGGGAGAATGTAGTTGGACGAGCCACTGCCTGCAGCGCGGCTTCTATTTTTCGGACGAGCCGCTGGCAGCGATATACTGAGAAAGACGAAACGAACGGAGTAGTATTGTACGCAGGTGCAGATTTCACTACACATGAGGACGTGCGAAAAGCCGGGCTGTCTTTTAGACTATTTGTGGTCACCTCGATAGCTCAAGATATTCAATGAGTGAGGGAAAAATAATGATGCCGAGACAATTGAAAGTTCATGCTTTTATGACCTTCGTGTTAGCAGTACTGTTTTACCTTTTTTTCCAGATCAGTAAACATCATCCGACTTTATCGCAGGTAAATGCTTTTGCTGAAGACCCATACGACGCAGTCGGATCATATGGCGTTCTGCTTGCCGTGTTTACCGCATTGCTCTCATTGGTACGTGCTTTTCGCCCCTATCAATCGAAGCAGGCATTAGACGGTCAGAAAATGCTCCTCTTGCGAGGAGCATATATATCATGCTTATCTGTAGCTGTGACATTGGTTGCAGACATTGTTGCCATGCTACGTTATCCTTCTCTGTGGATTGGATTACCCGCAGGGCAAATACTTGCTGCGTTGATTGGGGGAATGGCTCTTCTCACTGTGCTTGTGGGTTGGCTTATTTACCACTCAACTCGCAATATCATTGTGCCATACGCGCGCGATGGATGGACAAGAGCAATTGTTATTTCCATTGTGGGCATTCTCATCCTTGCACTTTATCCAGAAAATTGGCGCCAAAGTGTTCCGGGAGCACTCTTCACGGTTTTCATTGGCGCTGCGTTCCTGTTTGTACCGGTCTGGGCAATAGGCATGGCCATCTCCCCCTCTCCAGGAACGTTTTTCGAGGATTTCATAGACGATCTTGCATCAATGTATCGTTGGCTCAAAGCACATATCGGCCCTTTCGTGATCTTCTGTAACCTCTTTGAAGAGATACTCGGTTGGCCCTTTGTGCGTCCAGTGTTGCACTGGTTGAACCCGCGTAAACATACCTGGAACCTCCCTATCCTGGTGGGAATTGTCTTGGGAATGGTATTGCTGCTAGGAGAAATGCTCGGACAGGGAGAAGGTCCATATCAGGTCGGACAACTTGCCAAAGTAGCAGCCATTTTTCTAAGTTTAGCAAGTTTAGGTGTATTGCTGGGCTATTCACTCCTTGCGAAGCCTTTGGGGCTGTTTCGACACGATTCCGATGACAAGATGAGTCGGAGTTCAAACGCTTCACTCATATCGTAGGGCTGATGGCCGGTATTTTTCTACTGGGCAGTTGTCTCATGTGCATGCGCCGAGACTTGTGGTGGTGGCGGCGGCACAAAGCGGGTCATGTAGAAAAAATCCTGCTCGGTTCCATAGAGGTACTCAGTACCAACACCATACATGGTCGGGTTCAATTTAATGATGTTCAGGTTTCCGTGAGTGTCGCGGTTATACAGAAAAGCCCGTACCCAGAAAGGATGATATCCGTCTGCATCGCCATCACCGCTCCAGCAGCATACTTTCATGCCCTCGTTCAAATCTATCATGTTTGCGCACTTTGGGAAGCTTAGTACATTGAGGCACACTCCCACCACTCCCCCCATTAAACTCTCCCATTAACACACTCCCATCATCCCTGCCAATTGTAACAAGTCTTTTTTTATTGTAACATCTCTTTCTACGTACTCAACGAATGATATCAGGCTGAGTAATCTGCCTATATCTGGCAAAGTGAGATATCGTATCTCATAGTCCTAGATATTGAAGAAAATAATAGTCAGGTACGTACATTTTGTAGGACGTGATGTTATAATACGAATGAGCATTTAAAGAGACAGCTTTCGCTTCTCTTATTAGATAATGCAATGCTTTTGAGATGAGGGGATTGCAAGGTACCATGGCAAAAAAAATTCTAATCATGGATGACGATCCAACCATTGCCGACCTGCTGGCTGAGGCCCTGGCTTATGAAGGTTATGAAACCTTTATGACAACACAAAGCCTGCGCTTCTACGATGCTGTTCGCGAACACCAACCGGATCTCATCTTGCTCGATCTGATGATGCCTTACCTGGATGGACGGGATGAGCTCAAGCTGATGTCGATGGGTGTAGAGCACCAGATTCCCGTTATCGTTGTAACTGCCTTTTTAGAGGCTGGCAATGAGGAAGCAGAATTTCGTCAGTCGGGCGTTGTGCATATCGTGTACAAACCTTTTGATCTGGAGAAGCTGGTGGAACTGGTGAAATCTACTATAGGCGAGCCAGAGGAGAAAGATTTATGAGCCCAGCCATTCGTGTCGCCCTCGATGCTATGGGGGGCGACCATGCGCCTGGCGAGATTGTTCTGGGCGCCATCCAGGCCGCTCGTGAATATGGCTTTGGCATCTACCTGGTAGGGCCTGAGCAGCTTATTCAGGCGGAATTAGCCAAACATAACATCCAGGGACTGGATTTGCCTATCGTCCATACCGATGAGTTTATACCTATGGATGAGCACAATCCCGCCAAAGCTGTACGCAATAAAAATACTTCAATGGTGCGCGCTTTGCAGTTGGTCAAAGATGGTGAGGCACTGGGAGCTGTCTCCGCCGGCAATAGCGGCGCTATGATGGCCGCTGCCTCCCTCGTAACCCTCAAACGTTTGAAAGGTGTAGAGCGTGCTGCTCTTGGAGGCGTTCTACCCACCAGAGATGGTGTGTGTATGGTCATCGATTTGGGTGCGAATACCGATTGCAAGCCTGAGTACCTGCAACAGTTTGCCTTGATGGGTTCTATATACATGGAGCGTATTATGCACCAGCAATCTCCTCGTGTTGGCCTGCTTGCCAATGGTGAAGAGGAAGGTAAGGGCAACCAGCAGGTGCAAGAAACCTACCAGCTTCTTAAAGCTAACGCCTCTACGCTCGGAATTAATTTTATCGGCAATGTCGAGGGCCGCGATATTTTTGCAGGCACGGTTGACGTGGTGGTATGTGATGGCTTTGTGGGCAATGTCGTACTAAAGGTCAGCGAAGGCCTCTCCGAAGTACTACTGGGATTGATACGTGCTGAGATGACAAAATCACTGCCCAACAAGCTTGCCGCTGCCGTTCTGCGTTCAGATCTGCGCAACATGGGTAAGCGCCTGGACTATGCTGAATATGGCGGCTTACCCCTGCTGGGTATCAACGGCGTGGCTATTATCTCCCATGGTCGTTCTAACGCTAAGGCCATTAAAAATGCGCTGCGTGTAGCGCGTCAAACAGCCGAGACCGGTGTGGCGCAGGCCATTGCCGAGGGTCTGGCGAAGCTAAGCGCAGGGGAAGAAACAGCCGCCTCTATGTAAATATGAAATAGTTGTTGGGGCCGCACCCTCTCCCCCGGAGAGGGAATAACCGCGCCCAGCGCCGATAATGGAATTTAACGAATTAATCTGGTCATGGGCACGCGAGGCCGATCTATCGGCGCTTGGCGCGGTAAACCGGCCCCTACTGGCCCTTTGGCTACGACCGTAGGCCCCGCACCCTCTCCGGGGGAGAGGTAATAATCGTGGGCAGCGCCGATTGATCGGCCCCCGGCAAACCACTACATACCCTGATTCATTTGTTAAAACTCATTATCAGCCCTCATCGTCTCCATCCTTACCTTGATGCTTATGGGGCGCGTCTTGCGCCTGCCCACGTTGTTATGTTAAGCCCTCTAGACAAGAGCAGCGGTGAGCAGGTATAATAGCCACACAACGAAAAAGTGGGAAATTTTCTGAGAGGCAATCACATGTCGATAGGCATACAGCACAACTAAGCGGAGCCCATTCTGGGTTTACAGCTTGAGTACGTTATGCTCCACGGCTTATACGTGGACATGCGTGTGCCCCTTGCTCACTTTCCTTTCAAGATTGGGTTCCGCAACAGGTCGCATCAGCTTTATTGCTGTGCGACTTTTTTGTGCCCTTTGCGACGCCTCTTCTCTTGAAAGGAGCATGTTATGTCCGCTGTTCAGCGACGCAGTATTCTGTATGCGCAAAACTTTCTCAAAAGCCGATACTTGGTGGATCAACTCCTCGACAAGTGTGACATTGGCCTCAATGACATCATCTACGAGATAGGACCAGGTAAGGGCATCATTACCGAACGCCTTGTACAGCGATGCTGCCAGGTGATAGCGGTTGAAAAGGACCCTCTGCTTGTAGATGCCTTACGCCGTAAATTTACCGGGATGGCCAGTATCAGACTTCATAAAGGCGACTTTCTTGAGTATCGCCTGCCCAGAGGTCATTACAAGGTGTTTGCCAACATTCCTTTCAATATCACGAGCGCGGTCGTGACCCGGTTAACAACGGCACCCGTTCCACCGGATGACACTTATCTGATTATGCAGAAGGAGGCAGCGGAAAAATTCCTTGGAGTACCGCAGGAGTCACTGTATGGGATTCTCTTAAAGCCGTGCTTTGAACTGGAGCTTCTCCACCGTTTCAGACGGAGCGATTTCATGCCGGCCCCACGCGTCGATGTGGTGATGCTGCGCCTGCGCAAGCGGGGCCCTCCACTGCTATCGCGCAACGAGATGTCTTTGTTTCGTGACTTTGTGGTATATAGTTTTACGACTCCGCAACCATCTTTGAGGAGCACCTTCAAAGGCATCTTTACGTCCCGCCAGTTCAAACTGCTCAGCAACACCCTGGACCTGGATTTCGATGTGACACTTTCCTCCCTCTGCTTTGAGCAATGGCTATATTTGTTTGATGGGTTTAAACGTGTTGCCAATACACAGGCACTACACACAATACTAGGCAGCGAAATACGCTTGCGGCAACAACAGTCCAGACTAGAGAAGATCCACCGAACACGTGTTTCAAGAGAAGGAAGACGATGATAAAAACTCTAACATTTGTCATCTGGACAAACCCCTGTCCCAAAAGTTATACTAAAGTTATACTTAAGATGCCTGGATGTTTCAATGCGTTACTAAGGAGTATAGCTCTGCATGGGTGAATCACCATTTCTCCCCAAATTTCCTCGCTTACTCACTCCCGTGCCTGTACCAGGCGATGACCAGTACAGGCGAAAACCACCTGTGCCTCGGCCCTCGTGGTGGGCGCTTTGCAGCGGGTGGTTTCGCTATCATAGCATTCAGCTCCGCTGGGATATTGAACGCTGGCTGGCGCGTATCCTGCATCGGCGTTGGGGAGCATAGCACCCTCTTAATGCTTTCCGTTCTTGGGTGGCGGCGGCGTGGGAGTTGTAACCGGCACGGTCTTGAAGTGGACCGTAATGTGTTGTGCTATGAACGGCATCCAGTGAATATCGGGGCTTACAGTGATTTGCGTACGCACAACATTTGGTGTGCCATTCTTCCCGTTCAAAACATTCTGGGCATAATCGACAGACTTGCCGGCCATTAAATTGCGTACTGTATCTTCCGTAATCTGTGGCGCGACCTGTCCCACTGCTGTGAAACTGAGCACAAGCGAGTTGCCGTCCTTGGCAGGAGTGTTCTTTATTTGCTTCAGCTCCAACGTTTGCTGCGGCACAAGTGCTAAACCAGAACTTCGCTTGCTGAGAATATCTTTCATTTGAGCCACTGCCGCGGCTTGTAAGTCGGCGGCGCGTACCACCAGCACCGTCATATGTACCTTCAGTGTTTCCATAAATGTGCCGTTCGATGCCACACTCCCCACAGTAGGATTTACTATAGGTGTCTCCAGGCGCACAACACTGCCCTGCTCATCACCGTTATGCACATTCTTTTGGAGGTAGCTCTTGATCAGTGCATCAACCTGGACATCTAGTGTATTTTTTACGCTGTTCACATCCCCATTGGTCACAGTGGATGCCTTGCCTGCGCCGCCATGAGCGGTAGAATCTGTATTATTGACAGACAGGTTGATCGTAACCCCCGGATTCGCTTGCTGGATCTCACTTATACCCTGCGTTGGAATAACCGTGATAGTACCTGGCGGGACATTGCCGCTCGTGCCAGGGCTCTGGGCCAGGATAGTTGTGGGCAGCGTCTGATGCGGTTGCACCAGCACATCGGCCTGCGTGGTGAACAGGATATTATTTTTCGTCGCAATCGTGGTTCCCGTTGGAATATCGATCTGACCTTTGCTATTGTTATTAGTGAAATACACGGTACCATCCGCCGGTACAGTTCCTACCGTTGCTACTCCGCTAGTCTTGCCTGTACCCGAGACGCTCGTATCATACATCAGTGTCTGGGCAGGTAATGTCTGCAGGGTGGTATCCTGACGACTGACGGTTGTGGCCGTTAGTTTCATCGGCAAAGTATAGCTTTGCGATGGTAAGGTTATGGTGACATCAGCCGTAGGCACCAGGAAGAGAAATGCCACAATGATCAGTAAGGCGAGCACGGCCAGCGCCGGTATCACAAAGCGACTAATGCCGCCGCTCCTCTGGCGGGGACTTTTAGCCGTTGCTGACGGCTTGCTCACAGCTCTGGTGGAACGTGAACGGCTGGACGCAGGGCGTCTCTTTAAGGGCGCCTTCACCTGTGAACGCGGTAACTTCAGTTCTACCGGTCCTGATGCACGGTCCCCTGCGCCTGCAGCTGTGGATGCTGCCCCTTGCCTCCCTGTTTGATGCGCAGCTGGTGATGTGAACGTCGTATCTGGCTGCTGCTCACGCGCCGGGGGTAGTTCCACCATGTCATCCTCGCTATCAGGCGGAGTTGGAGGAGGTGATGGCGGCACAATTCTACCACCACGATTTGTGCGTGAGCGCGCACCATGCACGCGCGGTGGACCGGGTATATCCTGCTCCTCGTTGGCAGCTGGTATGGCTCTTGTAGGTGGCGGCGAACCTGCAGAGCGATCAACAATATCCCCCATATCTCCCTGGTCATCGATTTGTAAGACATCAGTTGGATAAGAGGCAATATCAGGAACTTTGTCATCCAGGTCATCCATGAATGCAGAGCCATGTTGTTCAGGCAATTGTACGGCCTGGTCATCATCCAGGTAGATAAACGGATCTCCCGTATCCTGCTGTCCCGGCGGCAAATCATGAATAGGTGGCCTGGTATTGGTATCCGCCAGTTGCTCAAGAGGCGAGGTTTTTGTATCGATGTCCCTCTGCTGCGCCGCCTGGCGTATGCTCTGTGATTGCCGGAAATCCTCATACTCGTGATCCGGTTCGTCATCCTCATCTACCTGGCTTAGGGGACGTAGCGCGCCAGGTGATGGCCCAACTCGATAGTCAAAGTCCCGGCCAAATTGCCTTTTATCGGTTATGTCGGTGGCATCGGTTTCAAAGGTAGCTGAAGGCGAAGTCGGCTTTTGCGTTACAGTCTCATCACCTCTTTGAGAGATCTTGTCATCCTCTTCTGGCTCTAATGGAGGAGCAATGGGTGGTTGCGCACGCTGTTCCCCGGCTTGTCGCTCAGGGCCGACTTTACCGGTTGGCGTACGCAGGCGCGGTGAAGTTTTGCCTCCCAGGCTGGGACGGCCTGGACGGCTTGTAGGGCGCGGCTTGCTCGTAGGCGTTGACTCCAGCGAGTCCGCAACTTTAAAGCCTGCTGCCTTGACCACCGAGCGAATCTGGCGATCAGCACTGATAATGAGCACATCCTTGTTTAATTCACGCGCTCGCACATGAAGTAAGCGCCAGCTAACATGACTCCGTAACTGCGTTTGCGCTGGAACGACAAGAATAATACGTCGTGACGGTATACGTTCTAAACGTTCTCGTACGTTAGTTAGCTCTTCTTCTGGGCCGAGATAGATAACCTGCTCATCGGTCATATGCCCATTCACCCCCTAATTGCGCGTGTACTTTCTGTGCATCCTGCCATATTCGCGCTGCATGTCTATCTAATACTTCTCAGATGTGCATATTGTGAATTACCCGGTAGAGCGCCCTCTCCAGAACATTATTATCGTTCTGCAGCTCGATAGCCTGGTATGCCAGCGCCATCGGCGTAATATCTTGCGCATTTTTTAACATATCACCGGGATCGGTAATGCTCGCCACCATGTCTGGTTGTACTGTTTGTATAATTGGTCGGCGCGCAAATGGGAGCCGCTCCGTCCAGGGGAACGTTTCGAGCTTCTGGCGTAGATCTGGCAGAGCTGAACCCCCCCCTACCAGGTAGATTGCCGGCGGCAAAAGCTCCCCCTTTGCTAGCTCTTCCACCAGTAATTCCACGGTATCCATCCAGGTCTGACATTCAGGTGCAAGTATGGCCCCAAGTTCATCGCGGTCATTGCCTTTGACGCTGCCGCTGCTGTATGTTAACTTGAGCTTCTCAGCCTCTTTAATGGAAATCCCTTTACTGGTCGCGATACGGCGTGTAAAGGTGCGTCCGCCAAGGGCAAACATGCGCGTTTCTTCGATGCCTCCTTGCCTCACCAGCGCAATATCAGTTGTTCCACCGCCAATATCTATGAATATGGCACCACTATCATTGCCAGCGTTCGTGCTCAGGCAGCGTGCCAGGGCATACGGCTCGGCGACAATCGTCACCAGTGTCAGGTCCAATCCCTGTGCCACGGTCTCCAATGCGCCCAACTGCATAAGCGGCGCGAAGGCGCTAAAGAGGGTTAACGTAAAGTGTCGCCCGCGAAAGCCTATGGGATTGGCTATAGATTGTCCATCGATGCGCACAGTGATGACTGCAGCATTTGTCAAACGTACTTCAATATTCTGATAACCCGTTTCGGCAGCGATGCGGTCCCTGGCACTCTTCAATAATTTCTGCTGAGCCCCTGTAATAAGATTTTCTAGTTCCTCAGGTGTAATAGGCTGGGTAGGGTGCTGCCGCTGTTTATTGATGGTAATCGAACTGCCTTTGACCAGTTCACCGGCAATGCCTATCACAGCGGAAGGGGCAACCACTCCTCCCGCTGATTTTTCCGCTTTGATCAGAGCTTCATTACAATTGGCTATCACTCCAGAAATGTCGGTGACAATGCCATCCGACATATGAGCATAACTTTGCTGGTGGCGTCCCACACCCAGTACAACCCCTTGCTCGTCTTGCACTTCGATAATGATAGCCTTGGCGTAGGCTGTGCCAATATCCAGCGCAGTGAAAAGTTGGCGTGAATCACCACTGCCACCAGGAGGCGTCTGGTCATCATGCGCTCCCTCGTAATAGTACCCGTTCTCTTCTGATCTTCTCGTAAAGAAGTTGCGTAGACTTTGTAAGAGTCCCATGCGTCATAATCCCAACTATAATGATTAAGTACCATACTATTTAAAGAACAGGTGGCACTGTAAAAACTTCCATTCCTCAACTCATCGTCACTTCGTAATTTGTGCATGACATATCTTTTATAGCACAAAAAACACCATTTCTGCAAAAAATTACTTGAGCCCATCCTGTACAATGCCTGCCACGAGATCAAGCGCTGCACCCAGCTCAGCCTTGTTTTTACCGCCGCCCTGTGCAGACTCAGGTCTGCCTCCGCCTTTACCACCTAAACGCTCGCCCACTTTGCCCGCGATTTTGCCCGCGTGCAGTCCTCGTTTAGTCAGGGCTGGATCAACATTAACCTGCAATCCGATGCGCTCGCCAAAATTACTTGCCAGGACTACGACACCCTTGGGGCTGAGTTTAGCCCGCACCATATCGCCCATCTCGCGCAGTACCTTGTCGTCTGGTACATCCACGACCTTGGCAACGACTTGCGCTCCTGCTATCTGCTGTGCGTGCTGTGCCAGTACATCGGCCTGCTGCTTGGCATTGTCTCGCTGGTATTGCGCGATCAATCGCCGACTCGCTGCCAGGTCTTGTGTCAACTGTTCCACGCGCACTTCAAGTGTATCAGGCTGCGTCTGCAACCGGGCCGCCAGAGCATCCACCATGGCACTGCGGCGTCGCAGATATGCCTCAGCGGCACGCCCTGTTAAGGCCTCAATACGTCGGATACCGGCAGCAATACTCGTTTCCTGGATGGTGATATATATACCAATTTGGCCTGTGGCCGCGCAATGGGTCCCTCCACACAATTCTGTACTGCTGCCCATAGAAACGACGCGCACTACCTCATCGTATTTCTCACCGAAGAGCGCCATCGCCCCCGTTGCCAATGCCTCCTGTAAAGGCTTGATACTGGTACGAACGGGTAAATCAGCCCGAATCCAACGATTTATCTGCTCATCAACCTGGGCTAACTCTGAAGTTGTCAGCGGGCGCGGACTGGTAAAGTCGAAGCGCAGCCGTTCCGGTTCAACTAGCGAACCGCGCTGTTCTACTTGCGGCCCTAACAGGTCGCGTAAGGCTTTGTGCAGCAGGTGGGTAGCGCTGTGGTTACGCATCGTGTCTTCCCGCCGCTGTTCAATCACGCTTGCCTGGACGGTATCACCAACGCTCAGATAGCCTTCGCTCATTTGCCCATAATGGACAATCAGACCTTTGAGAGGACGCTGCGTGTCCTGCACGTGAAACGCGCCTACCGGGCCGGTAATATCGCCTTGATCACCAATCTGTCCGCCACTCTCAGCGTAGAAGGGCGTTATATCGAGTACTAGCAATGCCCGCTGAGGTGTGCTGATGCTCTCAACTTCAACACCGTCGACAATCAGGCCTACAACTTTACTGCTGTCGCTGATGCCCTGGTAGCCGGTGAACTCACTGGGTCCCACGCATTTAAGCAGCTCCGCCAGGGCCTGATCATCCTGACCCTGCACAAAGACATTCGTTGAACGGCTGCGTTCCTGTTGGCGCTGCATCGACTCTTCAAACCCAGACACATCCACGCTCAAGCCGTGTTCTGCTGCCACTTCTTGCGTCAATTCCAGGGGAAAGCCATGCGTGTCATACAGCTTAAAGGCATCCTCACCCGGAATAGCATGATGGCCCTGCCGCTTCACTTCTTCAATCAAGTTATTCAGTAAGTTCAGACCCGCGTTTAGTGTCTGGTTGAACTTTTTCTCTTCCAGGCTCAAGATTTCTATGATGCGGTCGCGCTGTTGGCCCAGCTCGACGTAGTGATCCTTCATCAGGTTGATGACTGTATCCGCCGCCTCGGCTAGGAAGGGCTTATCCAGTCCAAGCAGCTTGCCGTGGCGTACGGCGCGTCGCAGCAAGCGGCGGAAGATATAGCCACGTCCCTCGTTGCTGGGCAGAACGCCGTCAGCAGCCAGGAAGACCAGGGCGCGCCCGTGGTCAGCGATGACTCGTAGCGATATGTCATGCTGCGTGTTTTTCCCATAACTTGTATGTGCCAACGCGGCAAAGCGGTCAATAATGCCGCGGAATATATCCGTATCAAAGACAGATTCCTTACCCTGCAAGACCATCGTCAGGCGCTCAAGGCCCATACCTGTATCTATATTCTTTTTAGCCAGCGGCGTCCGGTTACCATCGAGATCCTGGTAGAACTGCATAAAAACCAGGTTCCATATCTCCAGGTAACGTTCGCACTCACAACCTGGCTTACAATCGGCTCTACCACAGCCATGCTCTTCGCCGCGATCATAGTAGATTTCAGAGTCAGGGCCGCAGGGACCTGACGCTCCCGGAGGTCCCCACCAGTTATCCTCCAGGCGCACAATCGTCTCGTCAGGGAAGCCTGCTATTTCGCTCCAATATTGCGGAGCTTCGTCGTCCTCTGGATGCACCGTCGGATACAAACGATCCGCGGGCAGCTTGACGACCCTGGTTAAAAATTCCCAGGCATAGGCAATCGCTTCGCGCTTAAAATACTGGCCCACAGAGAAATTGCCTAGCATTTCAAAGAAGGTCAGGGTGCGCTCATTACCTACTTTATCAATATCAGTGGTGCGAAAACACTTCTGTGCAGAGGTGAGTAAGGGAGCAGGAGGAACTTCACGCCCCAGGAAGTAGGGGATCATTTGCTGCATGCCTGCCGTAGTCAATAATACCGTCGGATCGTTGCGTGGTATCAGCGACGAACTGGGCACTATAAGATGGCCTTTACTGGCAAAATAATCCAGGAAAAGCGCACGAATTTCAGTACTGGTTAGTTTTAGTTCAACAGACACGTTGTTCCCCTCATTCTCTATGATCTATATTACGCAGGGGCAGTCTTGCGGTTGCCCCGGTTCCTCACATCCTCCAAAGAATATTGTAAGATACACGTGAACACAATATAAAGCGCATCCTTACGCGACGCGTGATATACGTATGCACGCGCATTATACCAGAGGAGAGAAAGCATCGCAATGGAGAGACCCCTCCTGATTACCGTGCCACGCAGGACCCTCCTGGTGCTCTGTGGGCCTGCCGCTTCCGGTAAAAGTACCTTTGCCGCTCAGCACTTTGCCGCGAGCATGATCGTATCCTCCGATCACTGTCGCGAACTTATCTGTGATGATAGTAATAACCAGCACGTCAACCGTGATGCGTTTGATCTCTTCTATTACATCATCAACAAGCGCATGTACCAGTCCCGTTTCACCATCGCCGATAGCACCGCTTTACAGGCCGATGCTCGCCGCCGCCTGCTGGACCTGGCCCGCAGGCATGGCTATCTGGCCTGCCTCCTCATCTTTAATACTTCTTTAGAGGTTTGCCTGGAACGCAATCGCCAGCGCGGTCGCCTTGTTGAAGAACAGGTGATTGCCTATCATTTCGGCCTTCTCCAACAGGTCATACAGGATGCCCCCAACGAAGGCTGGCAGCAAATACATATCCTTGATGAGAGAAATAGCGATGCCAAAGTCGAAGTTATTACATGATGATTTTTGACCCGTTATAGGCACGGCCTGGGCGGCTCGTTCGTCGTATAGTAGGGGCGCTCGGTCTGCGGGGGAGACGACATGACGACATCCCTTGC
>JACZCU010114566.1_pt1 | contig 12917 bp, 9 predicted proteins | sample 8641851 | NCBI WGS metagenome assembly JACZCU01 (sample SAMN15324605, study PRJNA640507) | soil metagenome | isolation source: monocropping sugarcane control | place: China: Luxin town, Laibin City, Guangxi Province | collected 2019-07-25 | depth 10cm m | reverse complement strand
TGTCGCGCTCGGGAAAGAGCTGGATGCCCAGTGGTATCAAGAACTGGCTGACCCGCTGAAAGATCCGGTGCCAGGGGTAGTCAAGAACATCATGGATGAAAACAGTTTTAACGAAATTTTCAGGAGGATATCGGGTTTTGTAACGATGGTGAAGGGGATGTTGCTCCCGCTGATTGAGCCGATTCAACAGCAACAGCAGCAGCAGCTTGATCAAACGAAAGCGATCTACGTGCTCAATCGCGTGTTGAAGCACTTGGCGTGCAATCAGAACTATTATATTCAGCAATATTTGCGCTATATAGCTGAAAAAACAAATAATCAGGCAATCGTTGATTTTGTTGTGCAGATTATAGCTGACCAGAGAATACAAAAGCAGCTAGCTACCGTCCTTGATGATTTTCCCCTTGATGTCGACCGGGCCTACATTGACAGGCGCGAGATCATTGTGCCCAGCTTCGCGACGCTGGACTCCAGTCAGCTTGGAGCACTGGGGAAAACCCTCTTTGGGACGGATGGCTCGCCGGTGGCGAATCCACAGCCCAGTGTGCTAGAAGACGTGGCGGTACCTTGTGATGGCATTCACCTTGAGGCAGCTGAAGGTGCATGTGTGCTGAAGAATCTTCCACCAGACGAAGATGAGTTTGAGATCAGCATTCATGATGCCAGCCTGAAAGTCAATACGGCTGATACGGCCCCTGCTCCTGGTTCATAAAGAGAGCATTGACAATGGATATCGATCTCTTGATTATCGGTTCGGGGTTTCGTTACAAAAGCGAAGCGGAAGAGATCCGGGCCCTGCGACATGGGAAACATACAACAACCACAGCCGATATGCGGGCAGTCAAAACACGCGCCAATGTCACGCGAGGCGTTGCATCGGTCAAAGACTTTATAGCGACGTTACTTGAATTCTATCAAGCGCCTAAGAATAACTTGAGGAGCCTCAGTATCATGGGGCATAGCGATAATGTGGCTATTGATTTTGAGGGAGAACTCGATCCCGATTTGCAAGGAGCCGCTTCTACTGGAGAAGGACTGGATGCAGTCATCCTACGCAGGCTGATACAACCGCGCCTCGAACGCCTCAAAAGCGAAACGGGAAGAGATCTTTTTTTGCCTCAGGCTACGATTACTCTGTATGGTTGTCATACAGGGCAATCAAGAACCAGGAGCCAACAGCTCTATGCGCCAGGCGACCTCCTGCTGCAAGCTACTGCAGACACCTTTGGGAGAAGAGTTTTCGGTTTTAGCAAACCTCTGAGAGATTGCGTCGTACTCTCCTTTCCGAAAAGAGATAAGATTCTCGCGCGTGGCTTTTTTCGCATAGCTGGGCCAGCAACAAAACAGGTAGTAAAAGGTCAGCAGTTAAGCTGTCCTGGCTTTACCGATCAGCTTGAGAATTTGATCCCCGATGTTGCCCGCGACCCATCCTGATAGAGGACTAGGTATTGGAGACCATTCCATGACTGGGTAATCTCAATTGCTAAGAAGCACAGCCGTTAGCCCCCATTCTGGAATGGTCTCCTTCCTTGTCTTGAGGCGAATAGCACTTAGAGCATATGAATCGTCTTCGTCTATCGAATACAGGCCCAGTTCTGACTTGATCTGACTCATTCCTTCCTCGTACTTGTCATTCGGTACTCGGACAAACACGGTGGCGGTGTAGAGTCAAGGCGTTGCCGGAGTGCTGTGCTCACGATTGTCGGAGTGGCGATCGAGGCCGGGTTCCTTCTCTCTCGACAGCACCTAGGAATCGCTACTGACCGAGCCTGTAGAGTCTGTAGCCTACGAACAAGAGCCAGACGGTGGCGAAAATGGCATTCATGATGATGGTGACATTCCAGCCTGCTATCGAAACGATTCCCAGAACGCCCGTGACCAGTCCCACAGAAGCCGTAATCTTATTGAAGATCCCTTTGAGCATGACCAGACCGATCAGGAGAATCCCAAAGGAGAGGACGACGATAGCGTAGACAGCTTCCAGGCGGGATGCCAGCACTGCAGACGCATAATTTGCGGCCGCGACGTAGGCCACCTGCTGGGCGTCGTTCGCGGCTGCGGCGTAGTTGCCGCTCAGCGTGAGTAACGAGGCGTAATTTGTCCAGGTCACTGCCAGGTCTAAGACAATGAACAACCCCACGAATGCGGTTGCCAGCAGCATCGCGTTTCTGTTGACCCCTTTCAAGGCGAGGTAGAGTGCTAACGCGACAGGGACGTAGAGCAAGTCCGTGAAGACGGAGAGACCAAGGATCACCCACCACTCCGTCGTCTTCCCCGCGAGGTACTTGAGCCATGCCTCCCCACCACTGGGTGGAGCTCCCACGTGAGCATACAACGGAATGGTAATGATATACGCTATCCCTAGGACGAGGGCGGAGATCCCGCCCACTCGATACAACCATTTCCCATCTGGGTCAACTGCATGAACCATCATCTTTTGCGCGCTCATTGACTCTTCTCCTTCAGATGGCATTACCTCGCTGCGCGAGCACCAACATGTCGTTGTGGAGGTCTCGTCCACGACTTGCTCAACCTGATATGAGCAATGGTTCGGGCCTCATACGGTGATCACGATCTTTCCTTTCGCGTGTCTTTCTCCCAGGTAGCGGAGAGCCTCGGGGACCTCGCTCAGCTCGTACCGCCTGTCTATGACCGGAGTCACTCTTCCGGCCCCGAGTAGGTCTTGCAGGACTACCAGATCCGCTTTGTTCATCTTTGCAAGAAACAGAACCACTTTCCGGCTCCCACCCACTGAAGCCAAACGTACGGTGACCAGATGACTCACAGTCCGCGCTCCGACCGCGACACAGGTGGCCTTGGGGTTGAGGACGCGCCTGCACGCTGACCACGCTCGGTTCCCGGCTATGTCGAGCATCAGGTCATAACGCTGTTCACTGCGGGTGAAATCCTCTTGGGTGTAGTCAATGACCCTGTCTGCGCCAATCGACCGGACTATGTCCACATTCCTTGTGCTGCAGACGCCGGTCACTTCCGCTGCGAACGACTTGGCAAGCTGCACGGCAAACGTCCCCACGCCCCCCGATGCGCCGTTGATCAAGACCTTTTGCCCTGGCTGAATCTGCCCGTGGTTGCGAAGGGCTTGTAGCGCGGTGATCGCGGCCACAGGTACGGCTGCGGCCTGCTCAAACGTTACGTTGGCGGGTTTCCGCACCATTGCTCCATCCTCAGGAACACACACGTACTCGGCGAAGGCCCCACATCGGAGTCTTCCACCGAATACCTCATCGCCCGGTTGAAACTGCGTGACGCTTTTGCCGGCCGATTCAACAGTTCCCGCGAAGTCGGTGCCCAGTACTTCGCGTTTTGGTCTGAGCAGCCCGGTTAGCATGCGCGAGATGTAGGCCGTGCGCGTCAGGGAGAATAAGTCCACTATATTTACCGATGCCGCCTGAATCTTTATCAATAGTTCACCGTCTTTGGGAACAGGTTTCTCCACCTCTTTGAGCTGAAGCACATCCGGTGATCCGTATTGTGTGAGTATGATTGCTTTCATGTGTTTCCTCCACGTTGCTTTGATTCGGTCAATGCGATTTACTTGACATCTGACGCCTCTGCCTCGTCGGGTTTCACGCGATTGACCGAGAGCAATGGTATTCCTACATCGCGCACTTTTCTGAGCACGCCATGCAACGCGGCCTGATCGACCACCGGGCCGGTTAACAGCGTCTCGCCGTTGTCGAGAGTCGTGATGGTCAGGCCCCCAAACCAGCCTGTCCACTCGCGACCCAGGTGGCCCTCGATCCTGATCTGATAGACCAGTGGTTGAGCCTTTTCACTTTCCGAGTTGATCTCATTTGACATGACCCTGTCCCTCTTGTGGCCGGTCAGATCCGTCTGTGCCACTTGCTCGATCTACCAGTAGCATAGCTCTATGACGGTATGCACGTCTAGACACGAAAGTGTTGTTTGGGGTGTTGTTTTGTGAGAGGAGTGAGTGAGGAGCAGTGCTCACGCGTTGGCTCGATGGATCGCTCGCGGGCAGTTCTTGAGAGCAAGCGTACGGGTAACCTGCTGTTGAGGCTACAACAGACCCAACTCGCGGGCACGTGCGACCGCTTCGGTGCGCCTTTGAACCTGGAGTTTGCCAAAGATTTTCCGATTGTGTCCTTTCACCGTGTCCAGGGCGAGGAACAGCCGCTCGCTCATCTCCTGATTCGAGAGTCCGGCAGCCATGAGGTGGAGGACTTCTAACTCGCGGTGGCTCAATGGCTCGAGAAGGGGCCGGGCAGGGGGCCGAGACGATGTGTCTTCGCGCTTCTGCGCCTCCGCTTTAAATACCGCCAGCAACTTCCCAATATAGTCCGGCATACTTCCAAGAGCCGCTGCTTCGGACAAGAGGTGTGCCATCGGGAGACCTTCGTCGACAAAGAGACGGATGAAGTTGCCCGGCTCGGCCAGCGCCAGCGCGTCACAGAGCAGTTGCACAGCCTTGCCCTGTTCGCCATGTGCCTGGCGAGCGACCGCCTGAAGAACCATCACCTTGAGCCGTTCATCCTCCCAACCCTTTGCCTCCATCTGACCGCGCCATGATTCCAGCACCGCCAGTGCTGCGGATGGGTCTCCCTGAGCCAGGTGGACTCGGGCCTGGCTGATGGGGAGCTCGTGCGCCTGAGCCAGATGAGCGGCTGCCGAAAGACTCCCCTGGTGAAGCAACGTCAGCACTTGTGCTGCAGCAATCTCAGGCATGCGATACACGAAGTTCTGCTGGCGCGCGGACTGACTGGCCTGAGCGAGCAGAGCGGCCGCGCCGGCCGCATCTCCCTGGGCCAGTTTCAGGCGGGCAAGCAACACCTCACAGAGCACGAATCTGTCAATACCTCTCTCATACTGCCGCGCCAGGTGGAGGCTCTCCCGCCCATGCTGCGAAGCTTCATCCAGGTCGTTCCATTCGTAGAGGACACGGGCCAGGCCCAGATGCGCTTCGTAGATAATCTGAAGCGGCTGATCACCTGCCAATTGGAGGACGCGCTGATAGGTCTCGGCCGCCAGAAAGAGCTGGTTGTCTGCTTCCTGGATGTTGCCTAGCCCGATGGTCGCCAAGATGGTGGTGAAGATATCCCCGGCTGCCTGGCTCAGAGAGATGGCTGAAGTCAAGGCCTGGCGGGCTGCGGCACGGTCTCCCTGGAGGAGGTAGGCAACCCCCAGCGTCCAGTGAGCGGTCGTGCGGGAAGCCAGGTTGTTGGGGTGCAGATACTCTAGAGCGCGGCGCGACTGGGCAAGCATGGGTTCTCCCTGGTACTGGGTGAGAGCCAATGTCGCGCGGGCCTCGGCAATTCGTCCGACCAGGTCTCGGGTCTTGTCGTCTGGCTCGGTGCCTTGCAGGGCGGCTTCAGCCGCTTGGAGTTTCTCTTCCACACCGGTCGTTTGGCCATTCACCAGCAACAACGAGGCATACCTGGCCCACAACGAAGGCCTGGCATTCAGCACCGTCTTTGGCAGCGACTCCAGCCAGTCCAGTATAGCGGTTACCGCGCCACGAAAATGCCGGGGAATCCCCTTTCCTTCAATCAGTCGCTCGGCCCGCTCAACGTTATGGGCGGCAGCCGCATGGTGAAACGCTTCAATATCGAGATCATGGTCTTCATACCACTGGCTGGCACGGAGGTGTAATTCGTTCACCAGGCTTTGGGCATCTCCTGGCGCTGCGGCGATGCTCTGAGGGAGCCGCTGCCGCAGCAAATCAGCGAAGAGATGGTGATAGCGGTACCAGTGCCGCTCGTTGTCCAGGGGGATGATGAACAGGTTGGCCTGTTCGAGATATTCCAGGGTGGCTTGCCCAGACGCAGAAGGGTCGCGCAGGACGGCATCACACAGCGGCCCGCACAGGCGCTCGAGGATCGATGTGCGCAGCAAAAACGTCTGAACGCGTTCGGGCTGCTTTTGCAGAACTTCTTCGCCCAGGTAGTCCATCACGAAATGGTGGCTGCCGGTGAACGATCTGATGAAGCCGGAGGCGTCTTCATGCCCCTGCATGGAAAGCGCGGCCAGTTGCAGGCCGGCAATCCAGCCTTCGGTGTGCCTTTCCAGGGCGGCAATATCTTGCGCTGGGAGGTTGAGGCCCATCACCTGGTTGAGAAAAGCGGCGGCTTCGTGTGGAGTAAAACGCAAATCGGCGGCGCGTAGTTCGGTCAATTGTCCTCGGGCGCGTAACCGGGCCAGTGGCAGCGCTGGATCCTCACGGGTGGCGATGACCAGGTGCATCTGTGGCGGCAGATGTTCGAGCAGAAAGGTGAGGGCCTGGTCAATCGCTCTGGCGTCGATCATGTGGTAGTCGTCAAGCATGAGGACGAACTGGTCGGGAACCGCAGTAATGTCATTGAGCAGGGCCGTCAGAATCGCTTCGGGTGGCGGCGGCTGAGGGATTTGGAGCGCGCTCAATACCCCCTCTCCAATCGTCGTCGCAATGGTCTGCAAAGCAGCCACGAGGTACGTTAGAAAGCGAGTGGGGTCGTTATCCCCTTCATCCAGGGACAGCCAGGCGACCGGCCGATCGATCCCCTCGATCCACTCACTGACAAGCGTGGTTTTCCCGAAGCCGGCAGGGGCCGAGATGAGGGTCAGTTTGCAGCGCAGCCCCTCGTTGAGCCGCTCGATCAGGCGGGGGCGGTTGACCACGTTCGGTCGAAGCGGGGGGAGATACAGTTTCGTGGCTAAAATGGGCGTCACTTGCTCCCTCCTCCAACGACTTCCCAGATAGTTTTTTCCCTGGCCCATCGTTGCTCGGTATTAGGGGTATGCCTTTTGCGTTTGTCATGAGATGGAAACCGGAGGACTCCATTATGTGGGGAAAGCGAGCGCATCCTTGCACAATCGGGGCACTCCACCAGTGAGATGCCGCTGTCCAGAAATTGCTTGAGTTCGATCGAGAGTACCCCTGAAAACGAGCATTTGAGGGCATTCACGACCTGGTCTCCTACGGGATCGCGGAAGGCCTCACGCTCAATTCTGGATCTCGTGCGTGTATGACTGGCCACCTCAGGGGTTGCACCCACCGAGGCTCCATTACCGAAAGCCGCTGTGCCTTGGCTGATCGGAAGCGTCGTCGGATTGGCAAGCAGGAGCTTTAGGTCTTGCTCGCTCTGCGCTTTGGCCCGCTCCACTTTGTACTCCCCGGTGCGAGCCTCCATTTCCATACGTAATCGTTGGTCAGGCTGCAAGGCATGTTTGGTGAGGGCCTCAATGGTTAAGGTCATGGCTCCCTCTTTGCACAGCGTATCCACCGTTTCCACCAGCCAGTCCGAAAGCACCCCGATGCATCCCAGGCTCCACTCGCCAAACCAGCGCCAGTGGGAGAGCAGGCCCGGCACATCGACCGCGAGCGGCACCCGTTCCAGCAGCGCGCGCAGGGCTCCCACAAATTCCTCGCACTCGCTTTGGTTGTCCAAATGATAGCGAGCAAAAGGCAGATCGCGCATGCGCCGTGCGGCTTGTGCATTGAGGTGGCAAAAGTCGTACAAGTCAAAATTGCCGACCAGCACGTGCAGAATATTGGTGCGGTTAGTGAGGGCCTTTAACCAATCCAGTTGTGCCATTGGCTTGTGGGGCGTATCGACATACATGAGATGATGGGCCTCATCCACAAACACCACTTTCACGCGCAGCAGCTCCAAGGCGTACACCACTGCTTCCCGCATATCGAGCCATTCCGCCGGATCATGGCTCTTTTTCTCCGGTCGGGTAAAGAGTGGCAGATTCTTCAATCGATCTTTCACCGCCACATGCCATTGCAGTTGTGAGAGAATCTGGCGGTAGTAATCCAGCCGCGCAGACGTGCTGATATCTTCCGGGGAGGCTTGTACGACGACCGCTGGCACGACCGCCGGATTGGGCTCTTCTTCTCGGCACCGTTCTGCCACCCGCTTCATGACCGTCGATTTCCCGACCCCACTGGCTCCATAGACGGCCAGCAGCGTGTAGCTCTGGTGCCCAGAAATGGCCCGCATCAAGTCACGATCCATCTCTTCCAGGCGCGGATGCTTCACGCGGAACGCTTTGAAGGCTTCCAGCCGTGCGTACAATGAAGCTTCGAGTGGAGGCATTAGCGGTACTCCTCATACTGTGGGATGCGGGTCAGATCCAGTTCGACGGGCGGGAGCGGCTCCCGCGGTTTGTGGTCCAGAGGTGTTCTGGACAGGAGGACCTCTCGTTGTGCTTGTTCTTCGAGATTGCGCTGACGCTGAAGCAACAGCGCCTCATCGCTTTCTAGTTGCTGCAAGAATTGCGCCAACAGGGGCCCGTTGAGCGTGATTCGCTTCTGGCTATGCTGACGTTGCTGTTCTCGCCACTCCTCCAGAACGAGATCCCACTCCCGCTCTGAGCGTCCATGCACCGAAGCATAGGCATCGGCAATACATTCGAGCCATTGGCCGCCGATGTAGGCATAGGCCACGCCCATATCGTAGGGTTCATAGCGCAGGGGCACCGTTTGTCCCGCGACCTGGCTGGCTCGCATGCAGTCATGCCAGTAGCGTAAGCCATTGACGGTAATCCCCCGCGCCGGATGAATCTTGACGGTTCCTGTGCGGGTCGTGGGCCGGGTCAGCATCACAAAGTCCTCTGAGTAGGCAATCAAGGCATGGGCACGGCTCCCGGCGAGCGCCATGCCTTGCTCAAACGCTTCCCGCGGGCTTTGACCCAGGGCCGGGTGGTCCATCTGGTCATAGACCTCGTGGACATACTCCGAGAGGCGACTGGCAAAGCGTTCCAGAGTCCAGACCGCAAGCCGCTTTGGGTCAACCTCGCGGGTGAGCAGCCGGGGCGTTTTGCTGGCCTGGGTGTTGCCGCGCAGTTGGTTGAGCAGTTCTGTCGTTGTCGTGCCAAAAAGACGCTCGATCACAGACCCGAAATGGGGCTGTTGTGGCGGGCGATCCAGTTTTGTCACCAAGCAGCGGGTCAACAACGACTCAAAGTACACACTGCCAAATTCGGGACCGCGGTCCACGAACAGTTCCTGGGGGAGTCGCCCGTAACGCCGGACGCACAGCCGAAAGGCCATCATGGCCGATTGGTAGGAGGGCGGATCAAAGGTCACAGAGCAGGCCACCACCCGCCGGCTGTAGGCATCGGTCATGAACGTCGCCCATGGCTTGGCGAGGGGCTTTCCCGTGACCGAGGAGACCAGCACTAGATCCAATTCCGTGTGGTCCAGATGCGCCCGCGCAAAGGGGTAGCCGCCGTGCCGCGGTGTGGTCTGATCTAAATAGGGGAAAGCAGGCTGTGATGCATAGGCAGCCCGTTTGCCTCGGCGCAGCGTCGTCACTTCCTGGGTCGTGAAGCGTGCCCGTTCGCGGTAAAAGGTACGCTCGCCAACGGGAGGAATCCCCTGCTGCCCGCACGCCTCTCGGTAGAGGCGATAGACGGCCGCCGCACGTTTGGCCACAGGTTGAGCGTAATGAGTAGTCAGATACTCCTCAAGCAACTGCTTGGAGGCATCCGGGACGCGCGTGGTGCGGTTGCCACGTCGGGCCACCTGATCCAGGAGCCCAAGATAGCCGCATCCATACTCAGCCTCGGCACGGCGAAAGGCGGCCATCCAGTTCTGGATACTGCGTGCCGTCACTGTAATCGCTTCTCCACGCCTGTAGGCCAGGATCTCGCGCCAGCGGCGATTGGCCGCTTCCAGTGCTTTTGGACCGGCATGAGACAACAGCTCCCGCGCCGATTCTTGTAGTGGTGAGGGGGTCGCAAGTCCCCCTTCCTTGATCTCTCCCAACTCCACCAGGCGCTGGAACTGTTCGCTGGTGAGGGTGAACACCGCGCCAACTTCTGGCCGGAGCACCACCGTGGTACCTTGGGCCTCTGCCTCCCACAGTCGTCCATCCCACAGCAGGCGCGAGGCGAGCGGGGTCGCTTGGGGAACCTGCTTTGACCGTGATGCCGCTTCCACCTCGGCACCACTTTGATACAAAAAGACCTGATCCCAGTTCATGAGATCGGCGGCGGAGAGGTTGGTAAAAAGACGTTGCGAAGTTAACATGGCCCACACCACATCGACAGAGAGATGAGGGTGAGCGTCAAGCAAGGCAGCCACACTTACGCCTGGATAGGCAGAGAGCGCCTCGAGAACCTGTGCCTCCTGCTCTGCCTCAACATGGAAGGGGTGGGTCCAAAAAACCTGGAGAAACTTCAGATTCTGGATGTAGAGCGGATGATACTCGGCAGAGGTCCGCACACGGTAGGAGAGGCCAAGCGACTGTGCGGTCGCTTCCCCAGGAGGCGACTTCCACCCGCCAGATGCCGCGCGCTGATACCGCTCGGGCATACGAACCACCAGCTTGTCAAGCGCGTCTGCTGGTTTCCACTCATCAAAGGCGGCTCCGTCTCGGCGGATCACCAAGAAATCCGGGGTATGCCACGGCGAGGTCTTGCGCCCGGAGCGCGCGTGATAGTGGAGCTGGATGCGGGTGGGCTGATCGTAATATTCCAGCACGTCGTCGTCGCGCTCCATGGTGTAAATGCCCCACAGTTCGACGTGCTGGCTCTCAAACTGAATGGAACAGCCCATTTTCACGCTGAGGTACCGTCCGCTGACGTTGGAGGCCCCACTTCGCACCTTCCGCACCGCCTGGGAGGAGCGAATGCGTTGAATGTAGACTTCTGTCGCAGGCGAAATCTGATTGCGTTGGCACCAGGCGCGAAATGCTTCATCCGTGAGCCGAGCCATCGAGTCTTTTTTCCTCTCCTTGTCTGCGTTGCGGCGAGTGGGGATATTGCGCACGCTTGCCACAGTGTTAGCTAAAGACAAGTATACCAGAGCTTGATGAAAGAGGCAAGTTTCCGCCTCATATCTTTTCGTTTTTGACAAATATCACTTCGCCATCATGCAAAAGCACATGAAAGCAGCAGCATGATGGTTCGTCAACGGTCAGAAGGGATGCGAAGAAAAGATATGCGTCAGAGCCTGCCCGTTTTCTCTGTTCAACTGCTCCAATGCCGGTGAAATGTTATGGGTCAAACGAGAAAAGTTATTCGACGATTAACAGCTCTGCTGCTGCTCATCGATGGTGGTAGCGTGCTGGCAACAGGCAGTGAGCTTGTTGCCTTTGATGCTGTCCGTCACAGTTTCGCTATCGGCTTTATCGCACTTCTGATCTGCGGCATTACTCCGCGCTTGCTGCCAAGCTTCTCTGGTGGCAAGATCGTCTCTCCGAAGCTGGTGAGCGCGACGCTCTGGCTGGGCAATGCCGCCGCGGGACTGCGCGTTGGTGCTATCCTCTTCGCCCCGCTGTTTGCCAGCACACAGGGATTTGCCATTGATACATTCCTCTTTAGCCTTTCCGGCCCATGCGGTTTAGCCCTGGCTATCTGCCTGGCGATCAATCTCTGGCCGATGTTACGTTCCTCCCCTCGACACGTTGCGTGAAGCAGTGCGAGAGGATTGGCAATGGCATGGCTACTTCCACATCCACTGACATCCCTTCATCGCGCAAACCGTGTCTGGAATGCAACAGAAGCAAATCCGGCTCGGAACTCTGCACGCCCTCCTGGCGTAAAGGGGTAATGCATAACTAGCCATCTTGGATCGCTGGCTTCACCGGTTGATCCACGTCTGGCAACTGTTGCTCAGCCAGTGTTATGGCCCAGGCCGCATTCACAAGGCCGATGTGACTGAACGCTTGCGGGAAGTTGCCCAGCAATTCACCGGTCGCCGGGTCTACTTCTTCGGCGAGCAGCCCAACATCATTTGCGTAGGCAATTGCCCGTTCGAAGGTCTGCCTGGCCCGTTCGACCTCTCCGGCCAGCGCTTGCGCGTGGGCCAACCAGAACGTGCAGAGCAGGAAAGTGCCTTCCTCGCCAGCGAGTCCATCTGCAGCACGATAGCGGTATACCAGGCCATGCGCATCGCTGAGCCGGTCGGCGATTGCATCAATGGTCGCCCGCATGCGTGGGTCGGTGGCGGGCAGAAACTCGACAATCGGCATCATGAGCGTGGAGGCGTCCAGTTCATCTGAGCCAAATGCCTGTGTGAACGCCCCTGCCTTCTCGCTCCAACCGCGCTCGAGGATGGCGTTGCGGATCTGCTCTCGCGTCGTCGTCCATGCATCTATGTGGTCACGCGCATCCAACATAGCGGCGAGCCTGATGGCGCGATCGAGTGCCACCCAGCACATGAGCTTTGAGTAGAGGAAATCCCTCGGGCCTCCGCGTACCTCCCAGATGCCCTGGTCAGGCTGCTGCCAGCGTGCTGCAGCAGCATCAGCCACCTCAACCAGGAAGTTGCGCGTGACCTCGTCAAGCTCACCGAGCTGGTCGCGCAGGCGGTAAGCCGCACTGAGCAGCTCACCGTAGACGTCGAGCTGGCGCTGCTCCCAGGCACCGTTGCCAACGCGCACGGGTCGGCTGGCACGCCATCCCACCAGGTGACTGAGTGTGCGCTCGCTGAGGTCGTGCTCGCCGCCAACTCCGAACATGATCTGTAAATCAACACCACGCCGGATCTGCGTAGCTACCGCACCCGTCATCCAGGCAAAGAACATGTACGCTTCATCGGGGCAAGCGGCAACCCAGAGCGCCTCCATGGTCAGGCAGGCGTCACGGATCCAGGTGAAACGGTAGTCCCAATTGCGCTCATCCCCGATTGACTCGGGCAGCGATGTGGTTGGCGCAGCAACGATGGCACCGGTGGGACGGAACGTCAGTGCCTGCAGCACCCGGCCACTCTGATGGACCAGCTCTCGCCACGGACCTTCATACCTCTGGTGCAAGCTCGACCACGTGCGCCATCCCTCCTGTGTGTCATGCAGGTAGTCGCTGATCGCAGCCGGTGTACACACTGGTGGAGCTTCTTCCCAGCTCGCCCGGTGCTGAAGAGAGAAGCTCGCCTGCTCACCGGCCTGGAGGGAAAAACGAGCGCGTGCAAGTGAGCCTTCTATGTGTAATGCTACCTGTGAGGACAG
>JACZCU010034275.1_pt1 | contig 12970 bp, 12 predicted proteins | sample 8641851 | NCBI WGS metagenome assembly JACZCU01 (sample SAMN15324605, study PRJNA640507) | soil metagenome | isolation source: monocropping sugarcane control | place: China: Luxin town, Laibin City, Guangxi Province | collected 2019-07-25 | depth 10cm m | reverse complement strand
GGAGGGGAGGAGGCGCCCTGGGCGGGGCGTGGCCCGCCCGCCGTGCCACCCGCCCCCCCGGGTCCCTCGCTACGCTCGGGATGACCCTCAGTGAATTCCGCGCTTGGTCGTCAGGTACACCGCGAAGCTGCCGAGCCAGTGGCCGCCTTCGTAGTGCTCGCCGGTGACGTGGGCGAGCCCGGCTTCGCGGTGCGCGTTCGCCATCGCGGTGAGGGCCGGAATGCGCGGATCGCCCTTCGGCAGCCCTGACACGATGCCTTCGAGCATCCAGGCGCGCGAGAGGTTCAGGCCGTCGAGGTGCGCGAGCTTCGGATCGCTCGGATCCGTCACCACCTCCGGCTTCAGGTCGATCTTCGGCAGAAACGCGGTCAGCCACGCCGCGAACTCTTTCTTCGGCAACACGCGCCGCATCAGGTCCGCCTCGGCGATGCAGGGCGAGAGGAAGTCTTCGCCGGACGGCTCGTAGCCGATCGGGCAGTTCCGGTCGTGCAGGAAGAATGCGCGGCTGCGGTCGATGACGAGCTGCCGGAGCTGCGGGTCGTCGGTCGAGTCGATGATCAGGCCGAACGAGAACGCCGACTGATTGTGCTCGCCGATCCGGATCGGGTGCGACAGCTTCGGAAGCCACGTCTTCAGCCGGTCGCTCGCCGCGGCCTCCAGCGGTGCGAGCGTGCCCGCGAGCGGATCGTGCATCTCGCGCAGCTCCGCGCCGAGCTGCAGCAGCCACGCGAGCCCGTATGGCCGTTCGAAGCTCGCGCGTCCGTCTTCCCGAAGGTACGCCACCTCCTGCGCGATGTGCTCCGGCGTGATGCTCTGCTGCAGCGCCTCGTGCGCCGCCTTCGCGAACGGCGCGTTCGGGAACGTGCGCGAGAGGCGCGCGAGCAGCCAGTGCCCGTGAACGGACGAGTGCCAGTCGTAGCAGCCGTAGAACGCCGGCGTCAGTTGCCGCGGCGGCGCGACGTCCTTGTCGCTGTTCATGCTGTGCGCGATCTTGTTCGGATACTCCTTGTGCACGCACGCAAGCGCGAGATTCGCGACCCGCTCGGCCGCCTTCTCGTTGAATTCGGCGGCGAAGAGCGGGACAGCGGCGAAGATGACGAGGAGCAGCGCGGCACGGCGGATCATGCCGCGACTTTAGCCGATATGAGCCGCCGCGAGGTCAGCGTGAAGATCGGGAGCGCTAGACAGCTCGACGCCGCGGCAACGAGAAACGCAGTGCCGAGGCCGAAGCGTTGGCCGATCGAGCCGACGAGGAGGGAGCCGACGGCGATGCCGGTGTCGAACGCCCAGACGATGCTGCCGAACGAACGGGCGCGGCGGGTGGGGTCGGTGTTCTCCATGACGAATGCCGCGAAGGCCGGATAAGCGCTTCCCCATGCCGCGCCGAAGATCGCGGCCGAGGTGATGAAGCCGGCGCGCGTCTGCGCGAATGCGAGGATCACGAACGCCACCGGCACCAGAAGCAGCGACGGGTAGAGGACCGCCTTCACGCCGAAGCGGTCGCCGAGATGCGAGGTGAAGAGGCGGATGACGATCACCGCGACCGCCATCGTCGTCAGGTAGATGGCCGACGGCGTCACGTGCCGCTGGTCGGCGAGGATCGCCGCGTAGCTGGTGATTCCGCCGTAGCCGATCGATGACGTGGCGAGCGTCAGCGCCGTCAGCGTCACCTTCCAGTCCCACACTTCGGCGAGCACGATCTGCCGGTCGTGCGCTTCGTCGCGCATCCCGAGCGTCAGCGCGACGATGGTCATCAACACCGACAACGTTGCCATCTCGGCGCAGAGGACGAACCAGCCGAAGTGAAAGACGCCGAGGCCAATGGCGGGGGCGGCGGCGATCGCGAACTGGCTCGCGAGGCCGGCGATGGCGAGGCCCTGCGTGCGGCGGCTCTCCGGGATGAAGTCATGAACGAAGATCGCGGAGCTCGACGCCAGGATTGACGACCAGATCGAGCCGTGAATGACGCCGACGACGAGCAGCAGCGGCAGGTTCGTGATCACGCCGTAGAGGATCGAAAAAACGATGAACAGCAACGACGCCGTGATCAGCGTGCGCCGCCGCCCGAAGTGATCGCCGAGCGAGCCCATCACCGGCGCCGAGAAGGCGCTCGCGAACGTGTACGCGGAGAGAAACCATCCCGCCTGCGCCGTCGTCCCACCGAGGTTGAGAATGTGGAACGGGATGACCGGCAGCAGTTGGAACGCAGAAAAAAATGTGACGAACGAGAATGCCCACATCCCCCAGAATCGGGCTGTGAATAGCGGCTCGCGTTCAGGCATGGGCGGGGGATTTTAGAGCGTTGGGGAGACGTTGATCGACACGATGAGAGTAAAACGGGCCGAAAAGTACGGATTCTGCTCCGGCGTTCGCATCGCCGACCTGAAGGTGAAGCGCTTCGCCTCCGGCGGAGGCCGTGGCGCGATCCTCGGCCAGGTGGTGCACAACGAGCGCGTGGTGGAGGAGCTCGAGAACCTGGGTGTCCGCACGGTCGACGAGATCGCGGCGGTCGACGAGCCGACCATCGTCTTCTCCGCGCACGGCGTGCCGCCGTCGTTTCACGAAGCCGCGAAGTCGCGTGGGCTGAACGTGCTCGATACGACCTGCAAGTTCGTCTACGACATCCACCGCGAGTCGAAACAGGCACTTGCGGCCGGCTTCCACCTCATCTTCATCGGCGACCCGAAGCACCGCGAGGTCGTCGGCTACACGAACGACCTCGATCCGACCACGTACCACATCGTCCTGACGACCGCCGACGTCGACGCGATCGACTGGGCGCAGTACGACCAGGTCAAAGTCTTCTACCAGACGACGCTGAACTCCGAGGACTTCGAGCACGTCGTCCAGCGGATCGAAGCACGTGCGAAACACGTCGAGCGCGCCGACACGATCTGCTACGCCACGAAACAGAACCAGGACGCGGCGCGGGTGCTCGCGGATGACCCGGAGATCGACGTCATCCTCGTCATCGGCGGCAAGAAGAGCGCGAACACGAAGCACCTGTGGGAGATCTGCCGCGAGTCGAAGCCTTCGTACCTCGTGCAGGGGGCGGACGACGTCGATCCGGAGTGGTTCGCGGAGGCTGAGGTCGTCGGAGTGACCGCCGGAGCCTCGACGCCAGACTACGTGATCGAGGAAGTCGAACGCCGGATCGCTCTGTTATGACCGGAGCACGATGAAGGTCATTCGGAATGTGCTTCTTGCGGTCGCGCTCGCTCTTCCGGTGGTCGCTTCCGCGGCCGAGCTGAACTGCAGCGGGCCATCGAACGTCGAGGAGTTCCACTACGTTTGGCACCTCCGCGGCGGCCTCGGCTGGGTCGCCGGCTTCATCTTTCCCCGCTCCGGTTCCGGCTTCTTGAAGACGACCTACCCGAACGCCGACAAGTCCACGATTTCGAGCGAGCTGATGGTCACCGGGAACAACGGCACCAACGGCTTCTATAACTATCAGTCGGAGATGGACGAGAGCGGCAAGACGCTCTCGACGTATCACGGCTACGCGTGGGGGAAGAAGTCGCGCAAAGAGCGGACGATCTTCGACTACGTGAAGCGCCTCGCGCGCTTCCACAAAGAGACGCCCACCGCCACGGAAGACACCGTACGGCTGCTGCCGAAGGACGAGACGGAGTTCCGCGACATCCTCACGGCGATTCACTACCTGCGCACGAATGCCGACACGATCACAGGGCCGGTGCGGACGGTGATCTATTCGGACGGCAAGGAGTACCCGGTGATCTTCAAGCCGGCCGGACATCAAGTGTTCACGATCCACGACCAGCGCGTGAACGCGATCGGATTCGACATCGTCGACGCGCCGGGCGGGAAGAAGTGGCCCGGCGGTGTTCAGGTGTGGGTCTCGGACGACGCGCGCCGCATCCCGTTCCGCATCACGATCTCCGAGAGCCTCGCGTCGATGCAGCTCGATCTCGACACCATCAGCGCGTGCGGCTTCTTGAATGCGCGCAAGTAGCGCTTAGGTCGAGTGCACTTCGGCGGGAACGCCCAACCCGCAGAACAGACCCACCAGGTCGAGCAGCTCCGCGACGTGGAACGGCTTCTCGAGCACGACGGACGGCTTGAACTCCTCTTCGACTTCGAGCTTGTAGCCGGTGATGACGATGACCGGCTTCTCCTGCCGTTTGCCGCGGAACCAGCGCAGCCACTTGCGGCCGTCCATCTTCGGCATGGCGATGTCGAGGATGACGAGGAGGATGTCGGGGTTCTGCTCGACGATCGGAATGGCGTCTTCGCCGTCGTTCGCCGTCAGCACCTGAAAGCCATACGGCGAGAGGAGGGCGCTATACGAGGCCAGCAACTGCGTGTCGTCGTCGATGACGAGCAGTTTGCGGAGCTTATGCGGTGGTCTTCGGGCTCGAATGGTCAAGACGCTTCACTCCCGCCGGACAGCCTGCCAATGGCCCTTCACGCTGCAAGTCGCGTGCTCAGCCTGCAATGAGTGTGACCTCGTCGGGGTCGAAGCGCAAGGCGAGCACCCGCCCCTTGTGCACCTTCTCGCTCCTCGGCAGGGCGACTTTTAGAGAGAGAGCCCCGGTGAGGAAGCCGCGCGCGATCCAGGCGCCGTTCTCGAACGTCGCCTCCTCGATTCCGAAGATGAGATCGGACTCTTCGCCCGGCTTCGCGATGTGGAACGCGTCCGGGCGGATCAGCGCCTTTCCTTCGCCCTGGAACGGCGCATCCGCCTCCCATTCGCCGATCGGGGAGGAGATGCTGCGGCCCTTCACGATGACCGGAACGGCGTTGACCGCTCCCGTCGCAATTGCCGCCGCCTCGCTCATCGGCTCACTGAACACCTGCGCGGCAGTGCCTTCCTGAACGACCTTTCCGCGATCGAGAATGACGACGCGATCAGTGAGCCCGAGCTCCGCGGGCGACGACGGCGCGCTGATGACGGTGGTGCCGAGGACGCGCAGGGTGCGGAAGAACTCGTCGGCGAGGTGCGGCGCGTCGCGGAGCAGCTTGTCGGCGACGACGATCGCCGGCTTCCGCAGCTCGATCCGCGCGAGGTGGACTCGCGTTCGCTCGCTGTCCGACAGCGTGCCAAGACGGCGATTCACGTCGAGCTGCCACTTCTCCGCCGCGAGCTGCAGCTCCGTGTGCCGGTCTTCGCGGTCGAGCGTCCGTCCGCGCACCGCGTTCACGAGCGCGTGCTCCACCGACCAGCGCATCGGGACGTCGATCTCACTCGTGACGTAAAGCAATGGACGTCGATCGGTCGGGAGCTTGGTCACGTCGCGAGTCCCGATCTGCACCGTGCCTCGTCGCTCTTCACCCGCAATGACGCGCAGCAGAGTCGACGAGCCGCAGCCGGGCGGGCCGGTGATCGCGGTATGCGTCGAGCGGGGAAACGTCAGCTCGACGCCGTCGAGCCGGACCGATACATCAAGCACCCTGCGGTTTTATCTCTGCCGCATCTTCCGCTGCAACTGCTGCTGTCTCGGTGCCGCCTGCTCTTTGAGCTGGTCGATCTCGACACGCATGCGGTTCCACTGCTGGTCCGACAGGACGCTGCGCATGTCGACGAGCATGGCGAGCTCGCGCTGGAAGAGGTGGCCGCGCGCTTCGTTGAGACGCGCCGCAATCTGCTGGATCTTCGCGCGATTGAGCTGCGGCTGATCGAGCTCGCCGCGCAGCGCGATGTTCTCCTTCTCGACCGCGCCGCGAAGGTCGATCAGGTCAGGGGCCGAAGCGCGGAAGATCCCGTCGAGCCGTTCCTGCTGGTCCGCCGTGAGCTCCAGGTTGGCGACGATCTCCGGTTTCCGCCACCACTTTCCCGGCGGGAGTTGCGCGAACGCGCTGGCGGCAAACGCCGCGATGACGATCGCGATGAGGAGCGTCTTCTTCAAGACTGTCCCCCATCCTTCGTGTCGACCCACGACTCCCACTGCACGACCGAGTGGAAGTCCTTCAGCTCATCCGACTGCCATGCATCGTGGAGGAGCAGTTCGTCATTCCGCTTCAACTCGTGACCGGTTACTGGTGACTGGTAACTGGCGACTGGAGCCGGCGCCTTAGGCGCCTGAATCTCCGGCTCCACGCTCTTGTACACGACGGCGCCGCCGAGGAAAAAGGCGAGCGTCAGCGCCGCGGCGATGCGCAGCGTCCGCGCGATCGACATCCTCTGCGCGCGTTCGCCGGCGATGCGGCGCTGGATCGACATCCGCTGCCGCGACCAGAACGTGTCCGGCTTTTCGAGGTGGCAGGCCGCCGCCTCGCGCATCTTGCGGTCGAGGCGCTCGTAGCGCTCGGCGCACTCGCTGCACTTCGCGAGATGCATCATCACCGGCATCGACTCACCCGGACGGGTGTAGTACGTCTCGAGCAGATCGGCTTCACTAAAGTGCGGTTTCATCGTCTGTCCCCTGGCTTGGAACGCGCCACCCGGCGAGCTCTTTGCGGATCTTGTGGATCGCGCGGAAGAGGTGCGCCCGGACCGTTCCGGCGCGCAGACCGAGGTGGTCTGCGATGTCTTCGAGTGAGAGGTTTTCGTAGTGGCGCAGCCGGAAGATCAACTTCTGCTGCGCCGAGAGCTTCGATTCCGCGCGGTAGATGGCGGCGCGGATCTGGGTCGCGGCGAGCTGCCGCTCCTGATCCGGCCGTTCGTCGACCGGCTCGAACACCAGCTCGCCGCTCTCGTCCTCGGCGTCGTGGGACGTGAAGAGACTGACGAAGCGGCGCCGGCGGAGGACGTCGCGCGCGCGGTTGATCGCGATGCGGGTGAGCCACGTCTCGAACTCGGCGCGCGCTTCGAAACGCGCGAGCGACGTGTACGCCTGGACGAACGTGTCCTGCGTGACGGCGTCGGCTTCCATCTCGTCGCGCACGATCGCGAAGGCGACCCGGAAGATCTTCCGCTGGAACCGCTCGACCAGGATGCCGTAAGCCGTCCCGTCGCCCCCGAGCGTCCGGGCGATCAGCTCGCGGTCCGGCGTCGTATCGACACTATCGCTCAATCGAAATGCTGCGACGTTACCCACGATTGATGGACGCTCCACGTCCGTTTCCGTTTACAACCTAATACAACAAATACTTCATCCGCCGTTCCCGGAACGCCTCCTCGTCCGCCCGGTAGAGAGCGACGATGTCACCGATCGGTTTCGCTTCCCGGACGGCGTCCAGGACCCTCGGGCTCAGCAGCAGGTGGGCCATCTTGCCGACGGCGAACTGGTCGCCGTAGAGGCGGCGGAGGGTGGTGGCGATTGCCAGACCGGCATCGACGGCCCGGAAGGTCTTGCGGTCGGTGATCGTGAGCCGGACACCTCCGCACGGCTGGTTCGCGAAAACGCTGGTCGTCGGAGTGAAGTGGATCGGCTGGACTGTCGCTCCAGGCAGGTGCAGCTCGCGGGCGAGCGCCTCGCCGTCGATGTACGGCGCGCCGGCGATCTCGAACGGCGTGTCCGTGCCGCGGCCGGTGCTGATCGCCGCCTCCAGCAGGCCGAGGCCGGGATAGACGCCGGCGGCCATGAGGCTGCGCATGTTCGGCGAGGTGTTGATCCACGGCAGGCCGGCGTCGTCCTGCCACATCCAGCGCTTCCAGCCGTGCAGCGGGACGACCTCGAGATCGACGCCGAGCTTCTTTTCGTCGGTGTACATCTTCGCGAACTCGCCGACCGTGAGGCCGTGGCGGATCACGATGTCGTGCCACGCGACGAACGACTGCTCGCCTTCGCGCTTCGGGCCTTCAACGGCGTCGCCTCCGATTGGATCGACGCGATCGAGCACGATCACTTTCTTGTGCGCTTCGGACGCCTCTTCGAGGACGTTCGCGAGCGTCGAGATGTAGGTGTAGAAGCGGACGCCAACGTCCTGGATGTCGAAGACGAGGGCGTCGATGTTCGCGAGCTGCTCCGGTTGCGGCTTTCGATGCACTCCATAGAGGCTGTAGACCGGGAGGCCGCTGACTGGGTCTTTCGTGTCGGCGACGTTCTCGTCGAACGTGCCGCGGATGCCGTGCTCCGGCGAAAAGAGCGAGACCAGCGTGACGCCGGGAGCGCTGCGGAGGAGGTCGATCGTCGGGTTGCCGGCGCGGTCGATGCCGGTGTAGTTCGTGACGAGACCGACGCGCAGTCCCTGCAGCGCGCGGTAGCCGCTGTTGTGCAGCACGTCGATGCCGTTCTGCACGTCCGCGCCGCCGAGGACCCAGCCGACCTCGCCGCCGGCGCGCTCGGGAAGGCCTTCGCGCTTCTTCACGCCGGCAGCCTCCGCGACGAGCGTGCCGAGCTCGCGCTGCAGGGCGATGACGCTTCCTTTTCCGTTCGGGTGCACCCGGTTGGAGAGGAAGACGTAGAAGGTCTTCGAGTACGGATCGATCCAGTACATCCCGCCGGTGAAGCCGGTGTGTCCGTACGAGCCGATGGGGAAAATGTCCCCGCGGGGGCGGCTGAAGCTCGAGTCGATGTCGAAACCGCCGGCGCGGCGCACCACCACGTTCGGCGGCGTCTGGACGCTCGTCATCGCCTTCACGGTTTCCGGCTTGAAGATCGGCGAGCCGCCGCGGAGGAGCATTCGCGCGTACTTCGCGAGATCGCTCGCGGTCGTGAAGAGCCCCGCGTGCCCCGCGACGCCGCCCATGCGCCGCGCCGTCGGGTCGTGCACGACGCCGCGCAACATCACGCCGTCTGTCATCTCGGTCGGCGCGACGCGCGCCAGGTTGTGCGGATGGAACGTCGTGTCCTTCATCCGAAGCTTCTTGAAGATCTCGCGTTCGGCGAAGACGTCCAGCGGGACGCCGCTGACGCGGTGCACGATCTCGCCGAGGAGCTCGAAATTGATGTCGGAGTAGCGGAAGACGTAGCCGGGGCGGTTGAGCGGGATTTCGGCGAACGCCAGCTTCATCGCCGTGTCGTAGCCGCTCCACGGCTCGCGCAGGTCGAGGTCGGGGCGGAGGCCGGAGGTGTGCGTCAGCAGGTGGCGGATCGTGACCTCGTCGCGCCAACCGCCGTGAAACTCCGGAAGGTACTTCGACACGGGATCGTCGAGACCGATCTTGCCGCGCTCGATGAGCAGCCAGATCGACGGCGTCGTCGCGGTCACCTTCGTCAGCGACGCTGCATCGAACATCGTGTCCTCGGTCATCGGCTCTTCGCGCGGCACGAGCGCGCGATGGCCGTAGGCGTGGTGATAGACGTTCGTCCCGCGCTCGACCCAGACGACACCACCCGGGATCTTGTGCTCGGCGATCGCGTGGTTGATCGCCGCGTCGATGTGCGCCGCGAGGATGGCCGCCAGAATCATCAGCGCGTCATCCCGTGCCCACGGTCGTAGAAGCCGGGGATCGTCACCGGCAGCTTGCCGGTCATCTTCGTCTCGCCGAACAGCGCGCGGGCCGCGGCGATCTGCAGGACCGGCTGCGGGCCGTACGCGCAGATGTAGGTGGGGACGGACGGGATTTCGCGGAGCAGGTACGGCGTGCCGAACGAGATCGCGATCTGCTTCGCCGGAAGCGACGCGAGTTGTTCGATCGCGCGCTGCGCGATGGCAGGCACGGCGATCTGGCCCGCGCCGCTGCGCGCGCGGATGGCGAGCGCGAGGAGGATCACATCGGAATTCTTTGCCGCGTCGACGATCGGCGTGACGTCGGCGTCGCTGCTGCGCGGATCGAGCGTGTACGCGCGCGGAGGTGTCTTCAGGCGCTGCCGCAGCTCCCGATCGAGCTCGGCGACCGGGTTGGTCGTCTCCGGAAAGTCGGAGACGCCGACGACGAGGACGCGCGCATCCTTCGCGAGCGGCAGCGCGCCGTTCTCTTCGCGCACGAGCGTCATCGCCTTCGTCGCGATTTCGGTCGCGATCTTCCGGCTCTCCTCGGAATCGACGGTGTCGAAGATGACGTCGGGATCGGCGACGGTGAACGGTACGCGCGTTTTGGCGTCGAGGATCCGTTGCACCGAGGCGTCGATATGCGCCATCGGGATGCGGCCGCTGGCGACCGCCTTCTTCACGCCGTCCATGGCGACGTCTGCGTTCGCCGGCATCATGATCATGTCTTCGCCCGCTTCGATCGCGCGCACCGCTGCCTCGCCGGCGTCGAAGTGCTCGGTGAGGCCGCCCATGTCGAAGGCGTCCGTGACGACGAGGCCGCGGAAGTGGAGCTCGTTGCGGAGGACGTCGATGATCGGCTTCGAGATCGTGGCCGGCAAGGTCGCGTTCTTCGGCGCCTCGTTCACTCCGGCCGCGTAGCGGTTGTCGCGCTGGTCGGTGGCGACGAACGGCGCGGGTGTCGAGTCGAGCGCCGGGACGGCGAGGTGGCCGACCATCACGGAGTCGACGTTCGCGTCGACCGCGGCATGGAACGGGACGAGCTCGACGCGCTCGAGCCGTTCGCGCGTGACGTCGAGGACCGGAAGGGAGCGATGCGAGTCGGTCTTCGTGTCGCCGTGGCCGGGGAAGTGCTTCGCCGTCGCGAGCAGCCCTTCGCTGTGGACGCCGCGGATGAACGCCTGAACGTAGCGGGAGACGTCGTTCGGGTCTTCACCGAAGCTGCGCGTGTTGATGACCGGGTTGTCCGGCGCGACGTTGACGTCGGCGACCGGCGCGAGGATCCAGTTGATGCCGACGCTCTTCGCCTCGATCGCGACCTGCTTCCCCTCGCGCTCGGCGAGCGACGGATCGCCGGTGGCCGCGATCGCCATCGCCGGCGGCCAGTACCAGGTGTCGGCGAAGCGCATCCCCATCCCGGCCTCGAGATCGGAAGCGATGAGGAGCGGCACGCGCGAGATCGCCTGGAGGCGGTTCGTCAGCAGCGCCTCCTCGTAGACGTTCGGCGAGAACCAGACGAAGCCGCCGACGTGGCGCTCCTTCACGAAGCGTTCGAGGCGCTTGTACGCGTACGACGAGGAGCTCATGTAGACGCCGTACGCGTCGGGGACGAAGAGCTGTCCGATCTTCTCGTCGGTCGACAAATCGTTGAGCTGGAGCGGATGCGTCGTCGCGCAGGACATCGCGAGCGAGGCTAACACGGCGAGGAGGACCGATCGGGCGCGGAGCACGCGGCGCGGATTGTACAATCGCGCTCCATGTACGACGTCCGCCGCATTTTCCGTGAGCTCGCCGATGACGAGCGGCGCCGCCGCATCACGACCTCGTTCTGGCGCCACGCCGACAACCAGTCGAAGGCGCTCGCGACCGCGCGGCTCGCCCACGCGCTGCACTTCCGCGACGAGTCGCTGCGCAAGCTCCCGCTCGAGAAGCGGGCGGACCTGCTCGCGTCGCGCGCAGGCGCGCACGAGTTCGACCAGATCCTCGAAGTGGCGCTCATGCAGTACCACACGCAGGAGCACAACGAGATGCTCTCGGCGTTCCTCGACCTCTGGAACATCCCGCACGTGAGCGGGTCGATCGAGGTCGACGAGTACAAGGTGCCCGCCGCGGGGCAGGTGCGCGACGCCGTGCACCAGCTCGAGTCGCGTTACGACAAGCGCGACATCGCGATCTATCTCGCGACCGCGGGACTGCTGATGGGCGACGAATGGCGCGACGCGACGTGGCCGGTCGTCGACGAGATGCTGGCCACCGCGTGAGACCTACCGAGCGCGCCGCGATGTGCGGCGTCGTCCTCGTCTACATCGCGCTTCGCGCTCCGCTCCTCTTCCCGCAAACGCTGCCCCTCGGCTGGAACAGCGACGCCGCCATCTTCGGCCTGATGGCGAAGTCGATCTTCGCCGGACGCGGCTTCCCGATCTTTTTCTGGGGCCAGAGCTACATGGGGCCGCTGACGTCGTGGGTGACGGTGCTCGTGGCACTCGTCACGCGCGCCGTGAATCCCTTCGCGTTGCGCGTGGCGGCGATGCTCGAAGGGATCGGCGCGATCGTCTTCTTCTGGCTCGGTCTGCGCCGGACGTTCGACGCGCGCAGCGTCGCCGTCGCGATGCTCTGGGTGGCGATCGGGCCGGCATTTCTGCTGTCGTTCGTCGTGGCGCCGATCGGCGCGGAGCAGATGTTCTTCCTCTCCGCGGTCCTCTTCTGGTTCGGATCGCGGAACTGGTTCTGGTTCGGCGTGCTGTCGGGGTTCGGCTGGTGGATCAATCAGGGGGTGGCGTTCGTCGTCGTCGCGGTGATCCTCACGGAGGTGTGGCGGAGCGAGTGGTGGGGAAAATGTAGGGCGGGCTTCAGCCCGCCTGGACGGGCTAAAGCCCGTCCTACGTTTGAGTACGTTGCCTACCTGCTCCTCTTCGATGCGTTCCTCGGAGCTTTGTACGAGCTCGGGGTGCACGTCCCTTCGCTGTTCCTTTATCACCCGGTGCTCGATCCGTTCGCGCTGGCGGTGGTCCTCTACATCCTCGGCAAGCTCCCTTTGCCGTTTCCACCGCTGCGCACGGCTGCGATGTTCGCGGCCGGATTTGTCATCGCGTATTCGCCGGTGATCGTCGACAGGCTCCTGCATCAGGCGACCTACACCAGCGGAATTACCGGGATCGCATTCGGCGATCTTCCGGGCCACATCGCCGCCGTTGCGCCGGACCTCCTCCCGTTTGCGATCGGCTTGATCGGCGTGCGCAAGCTTCGCACGCGCCCGGTCGAGCTGGCGATCGTGGTTCTCGCCCTGATCTTCTATCTCGGCTCCGCGCGCGTGCATCCGGGGCAGACGCGGTACCTCGTCGCGGCGCTGCCGATCGTCTATGCCTTCGCGGCGGAGGAGCTGATGCGGTGGCGCGGCATCGGCTGGGTGGCGGCGGCTGTGGTGGCAGTGGCCCTGGCGATTCCGCGAATGCAGGAGCTGCATCAAATCGAAGCGGCAAAAATGGAGTGGTACGGGAACTTCCTCCCGAACCGCGATCCGCGGCCGATCGTCGCGAAAATCGAGCGCGCCGGCTTCCGCACCTGCTACGCCGACTACTGGCTCGCGTACAAGCTCGAATGGGTCAGCGACGGAAAGGTGCGATTCATCCCGTTTCACAGCTACGACCGGACGCCGGCCGAGTCGCGGCGCCGCATCGCGGCGCCCGAGCCGAAG
>JACZCU010167697.1_pt1 | contig 12983 bp, 8 predicted proteins | sample 8641851 | NCBI WGS metagenome assembly JACZCU01 (sample SAMN15324605, study PRJNA640507) | soil metagenome | isolation source: monocropping sugarcane control | place: China: Luxin town, Laibin City, Guangxi Province | collected 2019-07-25 | depth 10cm m | reverse complement strand
GATCCGCGGGGAGGATTTGCCTTGATGCGTTTTCTCTATGCACGCATCTGGGTGGGAAATGAGCGCCCTAGCGTACTCTTCGATCTGGCGACGGCCTGGTTACTCGACAGGAAAGTCCTGTTGCCCGGCGTGACCACTCTGACTCGCCTGATCTCCGCCGTGCGCGAGCGGGTGGCCGAGCGCCTCTGGCAACGATTAAGCAGCGTGGTCACACCGGAACACCGCACGGATCTGGAGGGACTCCTGGCCCGTGCCGGTACCTCCCGCATCACCAATCTCGAACGCCTGCGCCGCGCTCCGTCACGTGCGAGTGCGCCTGTCCTGGTTCAGGCCCTTGCTCGCCTCGCGGAAATACGCGGACTCGACGTTGGCCCACAGGCATTGGGAAATGTGCCAGCAGCTCGGATCAAGGCTTTGGCGCAGTATGCCGTGACCACCAAAGCTCAAAACACCGCCAATTTAACCGGACAACACCGCACGGCCACGCTCGTCTCGTTCTCCCGCCAGCTGGCGGTGACTGCCCAGGACGACGCGCTCGATGTCCTGGATATGCTCATTCGCGATCTGCTGGCCCGTTCAGTGACCTCAGGCAAGAAAATGCGCTTGCGCACGCTGCGTGACCTGGATGCGGCGGCCCTCTCGCTGGCGGAGATGAGCGAGCAACTGCTTACCCCGGAGTGGACCGACGAGCAGGTCCGCACCTTTCTCACCGAAAAACAGGCCAGGATAACTGAGGCCGTGACCACGATTTACGAGCTGGCACGGCCAGCCGATGACAACTATTACCAGGAAATTGTGGCCCGCTATCCTGCAGTTCGCCGATTTTTTCCGGCGCTGCTGCGTACGATTGAGTTTAAAGTCAACGAGGCCGGCAAACCCCTACTCAAAGCTCTCACCTTTCTACGTGAGCAGGATGCGCACAAACGCCCTGACTTTTCGGAGGCCCCGATGGAGGTGGTGCCCGCCGGCTGGAAACGCCTGGTCGCACCCAAAGATCAACCAATTGATCGCCGCTACTACACCTTATGTGTGCTGGAACGCCTCCATGAGGCGCTGCGTCGCCATGATGTCTTTGTGGAGGAGAGTACGCGCTGGGGCGATCCACGGGCGAAGTTACTCTCCGGGGAGCACTGGCAGCGAGTGCGACCCGCGATCTGTCAGTCGCTCGGAAGAAAGGTTGAGCCAAAGATGGAATTTGATGACCTGGCCCGCTGCCTCGATGAGGCCTATCGCACCACTGCCGCCAGGTTTCCCCAGCCAGGGGTGCGACTTGAGAAGGTCAAAAACAAAGCAGGGCAGGAACTGGAGAGTCTCGTCCTCACCTCCCTGGACAAGGTCGAGGAACCGGAGAGCCTGCGGCTGCTCCGCCACCGTGTGGCTCGACGCCAACCACTGGTCGATTTGCCGGAACTGCTGCTGGAAATTCAGGCGCGCACGGGCTTTGCTTCCGAGTTTTCGCATATCAGTGAAGCGCGCTCGCGCCTGGATGACCTGCCACCTCCATGTGTGCCGTGCTGCTGGCCGAAGCCTGCAATGTGGGGCTCACGCCCATGGTGCGCAAAGGAATCCCGGCCCTGGAGCGTGATCGGCTGCTCTATGTGCAGCAGAATTATCTCCGGCCCGACACCATTTCCCGCGCCAATGCGCGGCTGGTGGACTATCAAGCCACCATCCCCCTGGCACAAGCCTGGGGCGGTGGGGAGGTGGCCAGCGCCGATGGACTGCGCTTTGTGGTTCCCCTGCGAACCCTGAATGCCGGCCCCAATCCCAAATACTTCGGCACCGGGCGGGGCATATATGTTACTTGGAATTGGGGGCTATGGTATCATTGGAATATCAAACGGACGTGGAGGGGACATGCCGACATTCACCGATCCCGAATCCATCGAGTGGTACCGCTACCCTGTGCTTGCTGAGAATCCTCATGGCAAGCAATGGATCAAAAGTGAAGCCCTCTTAGGGTTGGCACCTAACACCATCGATGCCTACGCACGTGGCGTCAACGATTTTCTGGAATTTTGTCAGCGTGCCGATGTGAATCTGCTCACCGCATCAAAAGGAGACCTTGCCCGATATGTTGGCGACTTGCGCCAGCGACCGGGTCCGCAGAAAACACAACAGGATCTTCTTGGCGAGAGCTCTCACTTCTCGAATGCGACCTTGCAACAGCGTATCACTGCCGTCCGCATGTTCTTTGACTTTCTTGTCGAAGAACATGTGCGTGAGGAGAATCCTGTTGGTCGTGGTCGCTACACCCCCGGCAAAGCTTTTGGCTCACGCCAAGAACGAGCCTTGATTCCCAAATGGCAGACGCTCCCCTGGATTCCCTCAGATCCCCAATGGCAGGCCTTCCTCGTGGCTGCACAGTCAGAGTCGATCCGCACCCGCTGTATGGTTGCACTGGCGTATGATGCCGCCCTTCGACGAGAGGAACTGTGTTCACTCCAAAGTGACGATGTTGACCCTGCTCATCGTATGCTGCGGCTTCGTGCTGAAACCACAAAGGGGCATCGACAGCGCACTGTACCTTACTCCACCACTTCGGGCGAACTCTTGCGAGCCTATCTCGCGCATCGGCGAACCATTGCCCAAACGCGAGGCCCGTTGTTTCTCTCCGAATCGCCAAGGAATTTTGCGAGCCCGTTAACGCTATGGACCTGGTCAAAAGTGGTACGACAGATTGCTGACCGGGCCGACCTTCCTCACTTCTCAACACATACGTTCCGGCATCTCTGTTTAACGGACCTGGCCCGAGCCGGGTGGGATTTGCATGAGATTGCTCTCTTTGCGGGGCATCGCAACCCTCAAACAACCTTACTCTACATTCATTTGTCTGGCCACGATTTGGCGGACCGGTTAGCTCAAGGGATGGAGCAGATCCACGCCTGGCGAGTGCAAACACTGGCTCACACATTCTCCGAGAAGGAAGGTGAACGATGAGTCCAGCAATGGATGCGGTTGCTCCTCCTACGAAGACGTGGGTCTGGCCTCTGGATGTCACACAGTACAACCGGGAGCCACTGTTCTCGATGACGGAGCAGCGAGATCTGCTCTCCTTTTTGGACCTGAAGCACTTTACGCAGGAAGCCATGCTCAAAACGTTCACGCAAATGGAGCATCTGGAGCGTCTCGTCCGACCACTGCGCGATGTCTTCGCCGTCATCGAGGGAGGGCAAGCAAACAAAGACCGTGCGATGGGGTTACTGTTGCGCACCTGTGCGCGTGAAGAGCGCATATTTTGGGAGTGGGATCATGCCACGTGGCTGCGTGTGCTGGGGCCAACGCAAGTGGCCTTTTTTCAAGAGCATGCTCTGCCCAACATCACGGATATTCGTCAACAGGTGATGGCGGCCGCCTATCTGTTGCAGTGTTTCCAGGATGTTCAGGTCTTAGGTGGGTATGATCGACGATCCTTAGCCAACAAAGTGTTTGGGAGTGAGCACGTCACAGCCACGCTCAGAGTCGTCGAAGAGACGGTTCTGGGATGGGGATACAGCGTTCACTACCAGAATGCTTTTCGAGGCGTCATCTCAGAAGTGCTGCTCGTGCATGGCCATCCTGAGCTGGAGGGTGTGACACTCGACCTCTTAGAACACTTACGTTCGGCTCCAGAGATTGCTCATGGTCGCCGCACCATGTTGTTTCGGTTAAGCCGGGTGCTGACTCATCTTGGCATTGTTGGCGCACCTTTACCGAAAAACAGCGGGACGCCTGTAGAAGTGTTTCGGACGCAGTGTGAAATGGGGATTGCTCCCGACTGGGTCGCATGGGCCGAACGATGGTACCAGACCTCTGTGCTTGCCCCCCAAACCCGCAAGGCCATGCGCAATTCCCTGCTCAAAGCCGGTCGATGGTTAGCGCTTCACCATCCAGAGGTCACCCGGCCAGAGCAATGGACACGTGAGTTAGCAGCCGATTACGTGGCAGCAGTGGTCAGGATGCATATTGGTGAGTACGTCGGATACACCAAGCCTGTACATGCCAGGCAAGGAGACCCGATCTCGCCGCGTCGCAAAGCGCATCTGCTCTGTACCATGCGCCAGTGTTTTCACGATACCCAAGAATGGGGCTGGATTCCACGCCACTTCAATCCTGGAAGGGTATTCGCAACACCACGGAGTCTCAAAGCGCTCATTGGGCCATCTCCTCGGGCCATTGCTGACGATATCTGGGCCAAGCTGCTGTGGGCAGGACTCAACCTGGAAGAGAAGGATTTCCCCATTCATGGCCCAACCATGAAGTTCAGAGAGGGAAGCCAGACAAATCCAGCAGGCACGGCCTTCTATCCCATGGCGATGTTGCGTGCCCTCACGCTCCTCTGGCTCTTTGGAGGACTACGTAGTAATGAAATTGTCCGACTGCGTACGGGGTGTGTTCGTATGCAAACGATCATTCCAGAAAGGAAAACACAAGCGGATGCAAAAACCGTGTGCCTGCTCGATATTCCAGTTCACAAAACAGGACATGCCTTTACCAAGCCGGTTGATGCACTCGTTGGCGAGGCCATCCTGGCTTGGGAGAAGATCCGCCCAGAACAACCACAGATGATCGATGGAAAGACGGGAGAAGCTACACATTTCTTGTTCTGCTACCGGGCACATCGACTGCGCAAGGAATATTTGAATTTGTGTTTAATTCCCACCCTCTGCCAAAAGGCAGGGGTGCCTCGCACAGATGCATGTGGGTCCATCAGCAGCCATCGAGCACGTTCAACGATCGCCAGCCAGCTCTTCAACGCACGTGAACCCATGACGTTATTTGAATTGCAAGCCTGGCTCGGCCATCAATCTCCTGCCACGACGCAGCATTATGTGTCTACCAGCCCGACAAAACTGACCCAGGCGTACAAGGATGCGGGCTATTTCTCTCGCAATGTTCGCGCCATCGAGGTACTCATTGACCGGGATGCCATCACCAGCGGAGCAGCAGCGAATGGCTCTCCCTGGCGCTACTATGACCTGGGGCATGGTTGGTGCAGCTATGAATTTTTCGATCAGTGTCCTCACCGCATGGCATGTGCTCGCTGTGATTTCTATGTTCCCAAGACTTCAGACCATGGGCGATGGCTTCAAACACGAGACAGTCTGCTCAAAATGTTGCAGGAGATTCCTCTGAGTGATGAAGAGCGTGCTGCCGTTGATGGAGATATCGAAGCCTTGAATCGTTTGTTAGAGCGCCTGAAAGAGGTACCGCCGCCAAGCAAAACGCAGCAGAACACCTCGTCGCAATCGCTCATCGCCGTAGAGCAGGTGCGTCGCTTCGAGGGTCATCGAGGTGAGAAGGAGAGGGTGAGGTGAGTCAATCCCCCAACCAATCTCCTCCAAATACCCGTCAGATTGAGACAGTAGTCCGCCGCATCTTCCCTTCGACTTCTCTGGTAGTAGAGCGGGTTGTGGAAGGTGTTTCGACTTTTGTATATCGCATGACCTCTAGAGACGAGACATTTTACTTGCGGGTCTTGCCGGAAGAAGGTGCAAGCTTTGCTCCTGAAGTGGCTGCACACACACTCCTTCGACACAGACAGGTCAACGTTCCAGAGGTCATCTACTTTGAGCAGTGCAACGATCTTTTGCAGCGGTCCATCATGGTGACGAGTGCCATCAAAGGACAGCCCTTGAATCAATCTCCTGCCTTGTCAGAAGGGGTGCGAGAAGCGATTGTGGCGGTGGCAGGACGAGAGCTGGCATGTATCAACAGCGTGCCTGTCGAAGGCTTTGGGTGGGTCCAACGAGTTTCGCCTGAGACGCATTGCCTACGAGGGGAATGGTCGACGTACCGTGCATTTGCCCTTGAATGGTGGCAGGTGGATCTCGCGTATTTGGCCAAGAGTACCTTATCCATCGCAGAGGTGGCCATGCTTGAGCGTCTGATCTCCCAGTATGATTCTTATCTCAACAGTGAAGGTGGGTATTTGGCACATGGGGATTTCGACTCCACCCACATTTATCAGGAAGGAGGACACTACACTGGCATCATTGACCTTGGCGAGATTCGAGGGACTGATCGTTGGTATGATCTGGGACACTTCCACCTACGCGACGGGGAACTGCTTCCCTTTCGGCTCGAAGCCGCCCTTGTGCGCAGCTATGGAGAAATCATGCCACTTCCGTCGGATTATGAGCAGCGCATTCGCTTTACGAGCCTGTTGATCAATGTGCGAGCGCTGGCACGTAGCCTTCAAAAGCGGCCACCCGATCGGTACACACAGCACCAGTTGGAAGTGCTGCGGAAAGATATTGCTTTTCTCCTCTGATTAGTTGAAGCCGGGAGCTCTGAGAAATGACAAGGGTAAGTCAATTCCACATAATGACGCTGGTCAATTACACGTCCGATCAGTTTAGCGGCTTCAAAAATATTGTCGTCACTGGCACCCTGCGTGATTCCCTGGTCGTCCTGGAGGGATTGCTCAACCAAGAAACAGGGCTGCACCCCAGGGAGTTGATGACGGACACGGCTTCGTACTCTGACGTGATTTTCGGGTTATTCCATGTGATGGGCTATCAGTTCAGTCCACGCCTGGCCGATGTGGGAGAAGCCCGCTTCTGGCGCATCGACGCCTCCGCAGACTATGGCGCGTTGAATGGCCTGGCTCGTCAGACGATCAATCGCAAGCTGATCGAAGAGAACTGGGATGACGTGCTACGAGTCGCTGGCTCGCTCACGTTGGGGACGGTCAATGTCACCGAGTTGCTGCGAGCGCTGCAAGGAGGAGGGCGCCTTTCCACCCTGGCCAAGGCGATTGCAGAACTCGGGCGTATTTCCAAAACGCTCTACCTGCTCTCGTATATTGACGATCCCGCCTACAGGAGGCGCATCCTGATCCAGTTGAATAAGGGGGAAAGCCGGCATAGCCTGGCACGAGCCACCTATTTCGGACACAAGGGAGAGGTGCGCCAGCGCTATCGCGAGGGACAGGAAGAGCAACTCGGAGCGCTGGGGTTGGTCGTCAATGCCATCGTCCTCTGGAACACGTTATACATGAATCGAGCGTTGGAGGACATGCGGGAACGAGGCATGAAGATTGTGCCAGAGGATGTGGAGCGCCTTTCCCCTTTGGGCTATGACCATATCAATCTGTTAGGCCGATACACGTTCTCGCTTCCTGAGGACGTCCGTCAAGGAGCCTTTCACCCCTTACGTGAACTGGAGGAGACGGAACAAGAGCAAGAGAAGTTGGAGATCGACCCGAAGGCGGCAAGAGAGGCATAGAACTTTTTTCATGATCCCATCTGCGAGCTGGCCAGACCGATGGATGAGCCAGCTCCTTGTCATTTCTGCCTCTGCATTACATGGCCATTTGAGGAGTTCTAGTACCTTCACAGGGACTGAGTCAGGCTGTATCTTTGCCCCAATTCCTTAGCGTTGTTTTTCGTTCCAATCATACTCAAGGGCCTCCCTCTCGATCCTCAGAATACTGTCGAGTTTACTGCATCCTTGCCATTTGCGCAACTTTCTAGCATCATTTTGCTGAGCTTAAATTTTTGCAACAGAATCGACCTCTGACCCATGTCGACAACTTGAGAGCGACCCACCTTGTCTTCGCCCGAAAACCATGTATAGCTCCTGCCGGTGCATCTTTTTCTGATGTGATAGACTGAGAGGTGACCATACCCTTTTTGCAGTGAGAAGGACTTATCATGACTGCTCTCCTGGCACTCGTTGCCACCATCCTGACCTCCTTTCTCCCCATTCTGAACAAGCGCCTGCTGCATGATAGTCGTCCGGCGCTGGTGGCCTGGCTCATCAACGCCGCTTCTCTGCCCATCCTGGGAGCAGGAACGCTCCTGCTCACCCAATGCTCGATCACCCCTCTGCGTGGAAGCCTTTTGCTCTCATGCGCTGCGCATATCCCACGCATCGATGGTCTCTTCATCGCGGCTCTGCTGGTCTCCGCCCTCTTGAATTGGGCCGCCACCCTCCTCTCTACTCTCGCTCTCGCGCGGGCTGACGCCTCGCTGGTGAGTCCCCTGCTCACCTTCAATCCCGCCTTCACCTTGCTCCTCGCCTGGCCAACATTGGGTGAGGCCCCAGGTCTGCGCCAGAGTATCGGCGTGGCAGTGGTGCTCCTAGGCGCCTACCTCCTCGACGTCGAGGAAGCGCGAACGGGGCTGCTGGCACCTCTGCGCCTGCTGCTGCACCGACCCGCAACGCTTCTCGCGATTGCCGCCTCGGCACTGTGGGGAACCACCACTGTTCTGGAAAAGCTCGCGATCGACCATGTGACTCCTCCCAGCGGCCCGGCGGTGGCCTTGATCGGGACTTTCCTCCTGGTCGCGCTGCTCACGCCGGGGGCTTTACGCTCAACTCGAGCCGAGGAGCCATCTCGCGCCAAAGGACCCTGGCTGGGGCTTCGTAAACACCCGCGTGTTCTCGCCGCAGCCGTCCTGCTCGCCGGTGCCGCTCCCCTCTTTGGCTTCACGGCGATTGCGCTCGGCCTCGTCGGGTACGTGACAGCACTCTTCAAGCTGAGTGCCGTTCTCACGATTGTCTGGGCGCGCGTGTTCCTCCACGAGGATCACATTCGCGAACGCTTGCTTGGTGCAAGTGTGATGCTCGTTGGCGGTGTCCTTGTCGCGGCGTAGGTACTCCTAGCTGCCTATTCATTTCCGGATTTTCCACAAAGGTGAGGGTGCATATGTGTACCCTTCGATTTCCAAAATAGCAGTATGGTCAAGAGCCAATAGCTACAGGAACGAAGAGGCATGCGTTACAAATACCACCCAGGTCTGGGGTAAAACTCCACTCAACAGGGTTCCTATCCCCAGTATAACGAGGACCAGACGCAGCGCAGGTGCTTCTGGTCGCAGTGTCTTTTCTGCTGAGGAACGCAGGTACATCGGCTCCAGGACACGCACATAATAGAACAGCGAGATGGCGACATTCACCAGCATGATGATTGCTAACCAGGTCCATCCGGCTTCCAGCGCTGCGCCAAAGAGGTAGGTCTTGCCAATGAAACCGCCAAACGGTGGAAAACCTGCCAGGGAGAGCAGGCAAACGGCCAGCACTGCAGCCACGAAGGGCATACGCCGGCCAAGTCCTGCCAGAAGTGCAATCTCGTCTGTCTTCAATTGTCGCTCCAATGCATCGACCGCTAAGAAGGCTCCCAGGTTCATGAAGAGGTAGATCGCCAGGTAGAGGAGCGCACCCGGCACTGCAAGCCGACTGCGCTCTGCCGCCGCAACACCGACCAGGATATAGCCAACCTGCGCAATCGAGGAATAGGCCAGCAGACGCTTCAAGCTGCTCTGGCGCAACGCAAAGAGATTGCCAACCGTCATGGTAATGGCGGCCAGGACGGCAAAGAGTTCTGCCCAATGCCCGAGATTGTGCGGAAAAGCCACCACGAGCGTGCGCAGCAGGACGGCCAGCCCCGCGGCTTTGGGGCCCACCGATAAAAACCCCGCGATAGGGGTTGGCGCGCCCTGGTACGTATCGGGTGCCCAGGTGTGAAACGGTACTAGCGTCACCTCGAAGCCGTAGCCCGCGAGGACAAGCAGCAAGGCGGCGATAGTTGTGACTACCGGCATGGCAGGAAGCTTCGAAGCGAGTTCCGGCAGCCGCAGTGTCCCGGTCAGCCCAAACAACAGTACCATACCGTAGATCATCACCGCGCCAACCGTCGCCGAGAACAGAAACATCTTGAATGCCGCCTCCGTGGCCAGGCGGTTCTCCTTGGCAATACCAACGAGAATATAGGAACCCACCGTCACCAACTGGATGAAGAGCGCGATCAGCGTCAGGTCCTGACTTGCGGCCAAGCCCATGATCCCCAGGCAGACGAGCAGCAGCAGTGCAGGCACCTCACCCTCGTGTGGGCGGCCTCGAAAATGGCTGTATGTGGCCAGCAGCACGAAAGCGGTTGTCGCAACGGCAAAAAGTTTGAAATAGACGGCAAACTGGTCAACGGCATAGGTATCCAGAAAAATGGGCTGCGTGGCGAAGGTGAGCATTCGCGCGCTTTCCATGGCGACGACGACGAGTCCTCCCAGAGCAACCCAGCTCGTGATGTACTTACGCCCTGGCGGTAAAAACGGGCCGAGCGGGAGCAGGAGGAGGATCAGTCCTGCGAGGGTCAATTCGGGCACAAGCGCCCACAGCTCCATGCCACCTTGCATGCCTCCCATACGCTCACCATCCTTTCAGCAGGATGCCCAGGGCATTACTACTGTGCAGTGCCGCATTGATACTACTGACTAATGGGCCTGGGAAAATACCCAGGAGAATAATCAGGCCAACCAGAGGCAGGAGGATTACAAGCTCCCGCCTCATCAGGCGCGGGAGTTTTTCCCATCCGGGAGGAACCTTGCCCATCAAGACACGCTGCAGTGTCCACAGGAACAGAGCGGTCGTCACCAGAATACCCAGGAGCATGCCGATAGCCGCCCAGCGATAGACGCCCAGCGTTCCCAGGAGGATCTGCACCTCGGCGGCGAAATGCGCCAGGGCCGGTAATCCAAGTGAGGCAAACATGGCAAAGGCCAGCAGAGAACCATAGAGGGGAAGCGCTGTCCAGATGCCCGAGAGGCGGGAGATCTCACGTGTCCCTGTGCGCTCGGCAAGCATACCAACCAGGAAGAACAACATGCCGGTGACTAACCCGTGCGCTACCAGCTGGTACGTTGCGCCGGTGGCTGCCGCGGCGCGATCAGCCGGGCTGGCAGTGGCAACCGCCGCGACCGCTACACCGAGCAACACGTAGCCCATATGATTCACGCTGGTAAAGGCAATCAGGCGTTTCAGGTCAGATTGCGCCATGGCTACCGCCGCACCATAGATGGCGGAGACGACGGCCAGCGCTGCTATGGGGATGGCCCAGGAGCTAAATGCTCCAGGTACAGTTGGCAGGGCCAGGCGCAGCAAGCCATAGCCCCCAAGTTTCAAGAGCAAGCCCGCCAGGATCACGCTTCCCTCTGTCGGCGCGTCGGTATGGGCATCAGGCAGCCAGGAATGCAAAGGGACGACGGGAAGTTTAATCCCAAAGCCGATCAGAAAACCAAGCAGCACGAGCGAAGCACTCAAGCCTGCTCGGGCATAGGGGTGGGCGGCGATAATTTGGGGCAGATCAAAGGTATGGGGACTCGTTCCCAGGTAGAGCGCCAGGATTGAGAGCAACACGGCCAGGCTCCCCACGCGCGTATAGAGAAAGAACTTGAGGGCGGACTGCACCCGCCTCTCATGGCCCCAGAGGCCAATGATAAAATACATGGGGACCAGCGCTATTTCAAAGAACACGTAGAAGAGTAGCAGGTCCATCGTGCAGAAGAAGCCGATCAGCCCGGTCTCCATGACGAGATAGAGTGCGAAATATTCGCGCGGATTTTGCTCCTGCTTCCAGGCATACAGCAGCGCCAGAAATGTGAGCAGGACGGTCAGCAGGATCAGGGGCAGCGAGAGTCCATCGATACCAAGGTGATAGCTCGAGCCAAGCGAGGGAATCCAGTTTGCTCGTTCGACGAATTGCAGGGTTCCCTGTCCCCAGTTGAAAAGGACGGCCAGGATGATGCTGGCCACGAGCTCGAGACCAGCAGTGATCGTCGCTATCCAGCGCCAGGCACTGTGACCCGGCACGAGGTAGAGCACAAGGACACCGACAAGCGGAAGAAATGTCAGAATCGAAAGCATGCAACACATCTCCCCTCACAGTACAAACGTAGCCAGCACAGCCACGAGCAGAACGCATAGAACCCAGACGAGGGCCATGAGCAGGTAATTTTCAATATGTCCCGTCTGCGCACTCCTGACCCGCTGGCCCAGCGAAAGGATGTTTTGCCCAAGGTCGCGGACCGCCGCGTCGAAGTGCCGTACATCGAAGCGGCCAGCTGCACGCACAGCTGCCAGGGTGACAGTGGCGAGCGACTGCGCAAACGCGTCAAACACGCGTCGATCAACGCCACCACATGCGTGTACAAATGCCAGCACGCCCTGAACGATCCTGCCAAGCAGTGTATCGAAGACCAGACGATCAAACGCACCCAGCCCCTCAACGACACGGAAGCCCAACCATGTCATTCCTTCGTAAAGGGCTTTGAGGCCGAATTCACCCGCAAACAGCGGCGTCACCCGCTCGAGCGCTGGCCAGGAAATAGATGTAGACCATAGCCGCCTTGCACCCAGGCCCATGGCAACGCCAATCACGGCAATAGGGAGCGCAAGCAGGGTGACAAGAAACATTTCTGGAAGAGTCGCTCCGAGCAATCGGTCGAGCGGACGGCCAAGAAGATCAGCGTCCGCGAGCAATCCGATAGGAAGCAGCCCGGCCATCACCAGAAGTGGTATGAGCAGCCTAGCCTTTACCTCATGTGCTTGCCGCGCTGGTTCAGAGGCTTTCCCAAGAAACACCAGGCCAAAAATTCGTGCGCTGTACCAGGCCGTGAGCAGGCTCGCCACCAGGGCGACGGCGAAAAGAGCGCCGTTAGCCTGCCAGGCAGCAGCCAGCACCGGATCTTTTGGTGGCAGCGCCAGGGTAACGGGAAGCCCGGCAAGCGCGGCTGTGCTGACGGCAAAGGCCACGGCTGTAAGCGGCATGCGGCGGGCAAGACCGCCCATACGCTCGAAAGCCGTACCTTTGACGGCACGATCCACTGCGCCCGCACCTAAAAAGAGGGTGGCCTTGAACAGCGCTTGTGCCACCAAGAGCAGGATACCGGCACTCAGGCTGCCACTGCCAAGCCCGACGAACATCAATCCGATCTGGCTCATCGTTGAGTAAGCCAGAGCGCGTTTCAGGTCAGGCTCAACCAGGGCCGCCGCTCCTCCCAACAGCGAGGTGGTCACACCTATCCACGCAACAACCTCCAAAGATGGACTGGCAACAAGAAAAAGTGGATAGAGCCGCGCAACGAGAAAGACACCAGCCGCGACCATCGTCGCGGAGTGCAGCAGCGCCGAGACGGGCGTTGGACCGAGCATAGCATCCGGCAGCCAACCTTGCAAAGGGAACTGGGCGGATTTGCCCGCTGCTCCCGCGAACACGAGCAGCG
>JACZCU010024145.1_pt1 | contig 12984 bp, 12 predicted proteins | sample 8641851 | NCBI WGS metagenome assembly JACZCU01 (sample SAMN15324605, study PRJNA640507) | soil metagenome | isolation source: monocropping sugarcane control | place: China: Luxin town, Laibin City, Guangxi Province | collected 2019-07-25 | depth 10cm m | reverse complement strand
CGCCGGTCACTCATCGCGGCCAGTTCACCGACGACGTCGAGCACTGGGCCGGGCTGCAGGTCTTCAAAGCAAATCCGCTCATCGTCGAGTTGTTGCGCGAGCGCGGCGTCCTCCTCGCCAGCGAGAACATCACGCATTCGTACCCGCACTGTTGGCGCTGCAAGAACCCGGTGATCTTCCGCGCGACGGAGCAGTGGTTCATCTCGATGGACGACAAGGGCCTGCGCGAGAAAGCGCTCGAGCAGATCCACAAAGTGAAGTGGCACCCGAAGTGGGGCGAAGAGCGGATCGCGCTGATGGTCGAGAACCGCCCCGACTGGTGCATCTCGCGCCAGCGTCTCTGGGGCGTCCCGATCACCGTTCTCTATTGCGAATCGTGCGGCGAGCCGGTGCACTCACCCGAGCTGTTCGCGAAGGTGAAGGAGCTCTTCCGCCTTGAAGGAGCGGACGCGTGGTACGAGCACGACGCGCGCGAGTTCCTTCCGGACCTCTACGCGTGCAGGTGCGGCGGCCGCGACTTCCGCAAAGAGCGCGACATCCTCGACGTCTGGTTCGACTCCGGCTGCTCGCACCTCGCCGTGCTGCTGCCGCGGCGTCCCGAGCTGACGTGGCCCGCGGACCTCTACATCGAAGGACACGACCAGCATCGCGGCTGGTTCCAGTCATCGCTGCTCGTCGGAACGGGACTGAAAGGCGAAGCGCCGTACCACGGCGTCGTCACGTGCGGCTTCATCATCAACGAGTCGGGCGACAAGATGTCGAAGTCGGCCGGCAATGCCCTCTCGCCGCAGGACGTCATGAAGCAGAACGGCGCCGACATCCTCCGGCTCTGGGTCGCAATGGTCGACTACACAGACGACGTGATGTGGGGGCCGCAGCTCATCGCGCGCGCCGCCGAGGCGTATCGCGATCTTCGCAATCGCGGACGGTACTTGCTGTCCAATCTGACCGACTTCGATCCCGTGGCCGATGCGGTCCCGTTCGACCAACTGACCGATCCCGACCGCTGGATCATCAACCGCGCCGCCCAGGCGTTTGCCCGCTGCCGGCAGGCATACGAAGACTACGACTTCCACATCGTCGTGCAGACGCTCTCCGCGCTTTCGAACGTCGACCTGTCGAAGGCGTACGTCGATTTCTCGAAGGACACGATGTATTGCGAGGCGCCGAAGTCGTTCGCGCGGCGCTCGGCGCAGACGGCGATGTACCACGTCCTCCGCGGATTCGCGTCGTACCTCGCGCCGATCCTCTCGTTCACGTCCGACGAGATCTACGAAGCGATGCCGGGCGCGAAAGAGCCGTCCGTCCACTTGACCGACTTCCCCACGATCGCACCGCTACTCTCTGATGCCGAGGAGATGGCGTGGGACCGCATCCTCGACCTCCGCGACGCCGTGAACGCCGTCATCGAGCCGGCGCGCAAGGCGAAGCAGATCGGCCAATCGCTCGAAGCCGACATCACGCTCTTCATGAACGTCCCGCGTGAGGACTTCCTCGGCAAGCTCGACGTCGACCTCGCGAAACTCTTCATCGTCTCGCACATCGACGTCGAGCCTCTCGACGCTTTCACCGGCTCCCGCACCGAAGTCCGCGGTCTCGGCGAGATCGGCATCACCCTCTCCCCCGCCCGCGGCAAGAAGTGCGGCCGCTGCTGGCAGTACCGCGAAGAAGTCGCCGTCGAAGGCGACCTCTGCGCAAGGTGCGAAGACGTCGTCAGCGGACTGGCGGTGCCGGAAGAACCGACGGTGTAGCCGCTACGACGCCCACTCCGCCGCGAGCTGCTCGCGCGTACCAGGGTAGGAGTTGCAGTCGAGATTGCCGTTGGAGTCGCCGGGGATGCCGGGCATGCTGCTCGGCTGCGTGCCGGTCGTCGAGTCGGTGTACTGCCAGAGCCAGTACGTCTTCCAACTCGCCTGCACCACCGGCGAGAGAGTTCCGTACTGCGGCAACCAGAGGCGGTGCGAGCCGAAGAACGGATCGACCGTGCTGCCGAGCTGCTGCTTGATCAACCCGCCGCTGTACAACACCGCCTGCCGGCCGAGTTGCTCGTACAGCAACGTGAGAAACTCGCGCGCCTGGTCGAGCGTCATCTGGTTCCCCTGCGTCTCTTCATAGTCGAGCGCCACCAGCGTGTTCTCGTCCGGCTGCGCGATGTTCAGGAAGTTGTCCACCTGATCGGAGACCGGCGTGTGCGCCGTCCCCCAGTGATACGCGCCCCAAAGCAACCCGGCGTCGAGCGCCGACTGCCGCCGCCCCGCGTACGCCGGGTCCGTCCCCGTCCCGCCGGTCGTCGCCTTGTGGATGATCCCCCACGTCCCGGCCGCCGCCGCGTCGGCAAAGCTGGTGACGTTGTCGTTGTGGTAGAGGTCGACGACATGAAAGCTGATGGTGGTCATACTCGAGGAGGGGATCGGCGCGCGATTTCCCTACCTCCCGGCTAGAATGCCCTTCGACAAGGAGGACACCATGGCCCTCAAGGCGAAGCAAGTGAAGAAGGCGGCGGCCGATCTCGTGGACAAGGCGGCGGATGCCGCGGAGCCGGTGATCGAAGCCGTTCAGAAGCAGGCGAAGAAGATCGCGAAGGCAGCGAAACCGAAGATCAAGGACGCGAAGAAAGCCGTCGCGAAGCAGGCGAAGAAAATCGCCAAGGCGGCCGAGCCGAAGATCAACGACGCGAAGAAAGCGGCGCGCAACGCCGCCAAGGGCGCGCTCATGGCCGGCTCGAAGAAGCTGAAAAAGGCGGCCAAGGCGATTTGACGCGCTTCGCCGACCTTCATCTTCATACCTACCACTCCGACGGAACACGCTCGCCGCGCGAGGTCACCGACCTCGCGCGCGAGCACGGCCTCGACATCGTCGCCATCAGCGACCATGACAACATCGCCGCCTACTTCGAGGTGAAGCGCTACGCCGACGAGCGCAGCGTCACGCTCATTCCGGCGACGGAGCTCTCCTGCGGCTACGACGGCGCCGACATCCACATCCTCGCGTACGCGTTCAACACGTTCGACGAGCGGATCGACGAGCGCCTGCGCCGCTTCCGCGAAGTGCGCCAACGCCGCGGCTATGCCATGGTCGAGAAGCTCCGCGCCCTCGGATACGACATCTCCCCCGAACGCGTCGAGCATCTCGCGGCCGGCGGCGCCATGGGACGCCCGCACGTGGCGCGCGCGCTCGTCGAGCGCGGCTATGTCGCCTCCATCGGCGAGGCGTTCGACAAGCTCCTCGGCAGCGGCAAGCCTGCGTACATCGAGAAAGCACGCTTCTCGATCGACGAGGCGGTGGCCCTCGTCCATGACGCGGGCGGCTTGCTCTCGATCGCACACCCGACGCTCTATCCCGATCACGAGCGGATCGTCCCCGAGCTCCTCGACGCCGGCATCGACGCCATCGAGATCTTCCATCCCGATGTCGACGAGGAAAATCGTGAACGCTACCGGAACCTGGCGCGGTTCCGCGGGAAGTTCGTCACCGGCGGCTCCGACGACCACGGATCGGCGAAGGAAGTGGAAACGCTGGGCACGGTCCGCGTCGCCGAAACGCTGATCGGACCAATCCTTGAACGTATGCAGTGACCCGCGCGCTCTTCACGACCTTCATCGCCCTCGCGCTCCTCGGCGATGCACGCATTTTCCTCTTCGTTTTCAACCGCTTCGTCTACGGCAGCCACCGCCAGGAGAAGTCGCCGCACCGCTGGCTGCTGTGGGTCGTGACGCCGCTGCTCGCGGCCGTCACGGTCTTCTTCCTCCGCTACTGGAGCGTAGTCGCGGCGCCGGTCGGGTTGTACTGGATCGTGGACCGGGTGCGCGTGCTGATGCATCGCGATGCGCCGCTGGCGGGCACCGTCACGTACAAACCGCCGCGGATCCGCCGCCGGGTGATGGCGAACGATCTGTACGACCTCGAGGCGACGCGGCATGAGATCTTCATCGACGACCTGCCGGAAGCCGTCAACGGCCTGCGGATCGCGTTTCTGACCGACACGCACGTCGCGCCGTTCGTGCGGCGCGACTTCTACCGCGAGATCGTCCGCCGCGTGAACACGTTCGACCCCGACGTCGTCCTCTTCGGCGGCGACTTCGTCTCCTTCCGCCGCCACATTCCGCTCGCCGCCGAAGTGCTGTTCGACGGCCTTCTCGCCACGGAGCGGTACGCGATCCTCGGCAATCACGACTACTGGGCGGGCGCGGATGTGATCCAGCGCGAGCTCGGGGCACGGGGCGTGAGGTTCCTGACGAACGAATCGGTCCTGTTGCGCGGCGCGCTGCCGCTGGTCGGGATCGATGAGATCTACCGAGGGAAGCCGGACGTCGGGAAAGCATTCGGGGGAATCGAGGAGACCGCGCCGTGCCTCGCGATCAGCCACCATCCCGACATCATCGACCTCGTCGAGTCGCGGCGCATCGACCTCCTCCTCTGCGGCCACACGCACGGCGGCCAGATCCGCCTGCCGTTCTTCGGCCCGATCGTGGTGCCGTCGCGGCACGAGGGGGAGTTCGCGTCAGGATTTCACCGTGTGCGCAACGTGTTGATGTACGTCAGCCGCGGGATCGGGGCGATTCCTCCGGTGCGCGTGCTTTGCCGACCGGAGATTGCATTGTTCACGTTACGACGCGGGCAGCGAACGGCGGCGATATGACAATCCTGTTTGTGGGCATAACTGACCTGTCATGAGATTTCGTTGACATGTTCGGAGTTTTGGATGACAGGGTCGCCGACATTACACCCCTACGTTCAGTTCGCGCCGCCCGGCTTGGCGACAGGCAGTTCCCGCCCATGAACATGACAGGCACGATACGAGACAGTACCGATTTGTTCGGAGACCCGCGCCCCCGTCGCTCGGACATTACAGCCGCCACGATGGGCCTAAGTGCCCCCAATCCGGACATGTCGCCCGCGCCTGGAGACATGGCGCCCGCGTTAGGATTACAGCCGTCCGCATGAAACTGTCGACGATCTGGAGTGCCGTCACCCGCGTCGCACGAGGGGAACATGTCATCCACATCGCTGCTAGCGATGTCCGCGATGCGCACTCGCCTGTCTTCGCCGACTGGATCGCGAACAACCGCCACGCCTCGATGTCTTACCTCGCGAAGAACGTGACAACGCGACAAGACCCGCAAACCCGCTTCCCGTGGGCAAAGTCGGTGATCGTGCTCCTCGTCCCCTACGCCTCCGAGCGCCCCACCGCTTCCGAAGGTGCGCTTTCCAACCACATCGCGCGCTACGCCCTCGGCGACGACTATCACGACATCCTTGACCGGATCCTGCGGAAACTCGAAGGTGAGATCGCACGCGTCGCCCCCGGCACGAAGACGTGGCGCTACGTCGACACCGGCCCGCTCTCAGACCGTTCACTCGCCGCGCAGGCGGGCCTCGGCTGGATCGGCAAGAACGGCATGCTGATTCACGAGGAGCACGGCTCGTACTTCTTCATCGGCACGCTCCTTACCTCGCTCGAGAACGACCTGCGCTCAGGCGAAGTCGCCGACCGCTGCGGCGCCTGTACCCGCTGTCTCGACGCCTGCCCGACGCATGCCATCCTCCCGAACCGCACCGTAGAATCGGAGCTCTGCATCAGCTACGCGACCATCGAGCACCGCGGCGCGTTCGACCTCGACACGGCCGGGAACGCTTTCGGCTGCGACATCTGCCAGGAAGTCTGCCCCTGGAACGCCGCACCGCCCGAACCGCACCCCGCATTCCTTCCGCGCGACGAATACCGCGCCACGCCCGTAACCGATCTACTGAAGTTCACGCAGGCCGATTTCTCTTCTCTCTTTCGGAAGAGCGCTGTAAAAAGGGCGAAGTTGGCCGGCATGAAACGGAACGTCGAGGCGTTGACGACATCTCCATGAAGATCTCGATGATCTCCCTCGAGGACGGCATCACCGCCACCGGGTTCCGGAAGGTGGCGGCGTATGTCGAGAAGCTGAATCCCGACACGCGGATCGCGTACGTCGGGACGCGGCGCTATCGCTCGATGTGGAAGTCGTTCGCGCGGAAGATGGGCGACATCGCCGAGTTCACCGACGACGAGATCGACAACGTGGCGCAGGGGGTCGCGAAGGACGCCGACCTCATCGCCTACTCCTCGATGACCGGCTACTCCGACCTCACGAAGCGGATCGCGAAGCGCGTGCGCGAGATCGCACCGCACGCGTACACGATGTGGGGCGGCATCCACCCGATCATCTACCCCGAGGACGCCATCACGGCGGACGTCGACGCGATCTGCACGGGTGAAGGGGAGTTCGCGTTCGAAGAGGTGTACGACGCTTTGAAGCGAGGCGTTCATCCGCTCGAAGTGGCGAACTTCTGGTTCAAGCGCCGCGACACCGGCGCGATCACGCGTAACCCCTTCCGGCCGCTGGAAACGCCGGAGGAGCTCGAGACGCTCCCGTTCCCGAAGTACGGCGGCCCCGAGATGCTCTACCGCCATGAGAGCGGCGAGTTCACGCAGGTGACCCGCGCCGACTACCTCGCGAACAACGGCCTCGCCTACCCCGCGATCTGGTCGATCGGCTGCCCGCTGCACTGCACGTTCTGCGGCAACACGGTCTTCATCGCGAACGACCCGGCGTACAAGAAGATCCGCCACACCTCGCCGAATTACGTGATCACCGAGGTGGAGAAGGCGCGGGAGGTTCACCCGCACCTGCAGACGGTGCTCTTCTACGACGACAGCTTCCTCGCGATTCCGATTCGCGAGCTCACCGACTTCGCCACGCAATGGCGGGAGCGCGTCGGCCTGCCGTTCTGCGTCTACGGCGTCATCCCCTCGTACGTGCAGCGCGACAAGCTGGAGGTGCTCACGTGGGCGGGCCTCAACCGCGTCCGCATGGGCATCCAGAGCGGGAGCGACCGGATCCTGAAGTTCTACCGCCGGCCGACGCCGATCCCGAAGATCGAGCACGCGGCGCAGGTAATCAGCGAGTTCTCCCGCTATCACATCAATCCGTCGTACGACATCATCGTCGACAACCCGGTCGAGACGCGGCAGGACGTCATCGACACGCTGGAGCTGGTCTACCGCCTCTCGCGTCCGTTCACGCTGAACATCTTCTCGTTGCGCGTCATCCCGAACACCGTGCTCGAGAAGCAGATGAGCGAGGCGGGGCTGGACATCGAGGAAATCAACCAGAACTACACCTCGCTGCGGCCGACGTGGGCGAACGTGCTGCTCTACGTCCTCATGCTCTGGCGTCCGCCGCGGAAGTGGTTCGACCGGATGCTCAAGCGCGTCCGCGCCTACAGCGAGCCGCAACACGAATACAACCTACTCATCACGCTGGTGCGCATCCCGTGGCTGATCCAGCAGGGCCTCCGCCACATGCGCTTCCTCGAGTTCTCCGTCATCACCGGCGCCCCCGGCTACATCCTCTGGCGCCTCGGCATCGTCAAACTCTGGTCCAAACTCTTCGCCCGCAAACTCAAAATGCCCACGGGCAAGTGGGCGCAAGCGGCGGCCAGCGAGGCTTAGCTACGGCAGCGCGAAGGCGCGGCCGATGATGGTGGGGTCGACGGAGCGGTCGAGGTACTCCCAGACGGCGAGGGCGTCGGGGTGGTCGGCGATCGGGGGGGCGATGGCGCGGGTCTGGGGGTCGTTGATGCTGATGCGCGCGCGGCGGTACCAGTGGAACGCCTCTTCAGGATTGTGGCGCAGTTCCTCGCGCACACCCTGGATCAGGAGGAATTGTTCGGCGGGGATCCCGGACGCTTCGATCGAGCCGTAGGACGGCGCGAGCTGACGCGCGCGGGCGCGGAGGATCTTCAGCTTCAACCGGAGCGACTGCGTGTCGAGCACCGCGTGGCCAAGCTCCGACAGGTGTCCGATCGCGAGGCGCATCAGCTCCGGCTTCTCCGCGATCTGCACCCCGGCGCGATACCGGCGGAAGTCGCCGCTGATCGCCTTCATCGCCGACCAGACAACGCGCCCCGACACCGCGACCTCGAGCGACGAATCGGGAATCGCGAACGCGATTTGCGCGGCCATGCCGACCGGAAATTGCGTCGTCGTCTCGATGCGTGCGCCCCGCGCCGAAAGGTCTTCGATGTAGACGCCACTCTCGCCGAACACCGCCTTCAACGCGGGGATGACGAAGAAGCGATCCGTCGAGCGGAGCTCCTCGATGCGATTCGAGCGCCGCGATGCATGCAGCTGCGTGAGCAGCGAATTCATGACGTCCGGTTGCCCGTACGTCCGCACCCCGGAGACGAACCTGCCCGGTGCCGACGTCTCCGCCTGCGACCACACCACCACCGCTTCGAGGTTCACCGGCAGCGCGCGGCCGTCGACCGGGAGCTTGAGGACCGACTTCGCTCCCATCTCCAGCGGGTCGTCGTGACGGAAACGCGCGCCTTTCGCGGAGATGTCACAGATGGCAACGTTGGCGCTGCCGAATGTGGCCGCGAGCGGCGGAGCCAGGAGGAAGCGCTCGGCCGTGCGCAGGTTTCGCGCTGCTTCGTACATGCTGAATCTTCGCAGCTTACTCGCGTTGGCCGCGCGGGGCCAAATGATGTGATCCACCTCACGCTCGCTCCGACCCGCTAAACTCGCACCCGTGCCGCGTCCCTACGACGTCATCACCTTCGACTGCTATGGAACGCTCATCGACTGGGAGAGCGGCATTGCCGATGCCTTTGCGCGCGAGGCGGCATCCGACGGCGTGCGGCTCGATCGCGACGCCGTGTTGCACGAGTACGCGCGCATCGAGCCGATCGTCGAAGGCGATCGCTATCGTCCGTATCGCGAGGTGCTCACCGAGACGGCCGTTCGCGTCGCCCGCTCGCTCGGATGGCCGATCGCGTATGCGCGCGGCGTCTTCCTCGCCGACTCGCTCCCGCGATGGAAACCGTTCGCCGACACGAACGCGTCTCTCGAGCGCCTGCGCAACGCCGGCTACCGCCTCGGCATCCTGTCGAATACGGACGACGATCTGCTCGCCGCGACGCGGAAGCACTTCACCGCCGACTTCGACTTCGTGATCACGGCGCAGCAGGTCCGCGCCTACAAACCGTCGCTCCCGCACTTTCACGCCGCGCGGGAGCGCATCGGCTCCGCGCGGTGGCTGCACGCCGCGCAGAGCAACATGCACGACATCCTCCCGACGAACTCCCTCGGCATCCCCAACGCCTGGATCAACCGCAAGCGCGAGCAGCCGCTCATCGGCGGCATCCCTGGCCGCGAGCTGTTCGACCTCGAAAGCCTCGCGAACTGGCTGACTTAGAAACGCCAGCTCAGACCGATCGAGGAGCGGAACTGATCGACGCCGCTGTAGCGCGACTGGCTCGTAACGACCCTTCCGTCGAAATCGAGGCCGAGCTTCCGGGTGATCATGAAACTGACGCCGCCGTCGAGCTCCGGCGCGACGTCCCACCCTCGGCCGCCGTAACGCGCGAACGCGCGCACGCCGCGCAGGCCGCCGCCGAGGTACGGCTTCCAGCGGTCGTTGCCGCGGAAGCGATAGCGGAGCAACGCGTCGATCGGATACTCGTTCGCGTGGCCGAACGTGGTCGTCGGCATGCCGTTGACGTCGAACGTCGTGACGGCGGTGACATCCCGATGATGCGAGACATTCACAGTCGCGGAGACGCGGGGCGTGAACCAGTACTCGGCACCGAGGCCATAGTCCGCGTCATAGCTCGATCCTTGGTTGCTCGTCCAAGAGCCGCGGATCTGCGACGCGAAGACGGACACCGCCGCATTCTGAGCGTACGCGGCGCTGCCGGCGAGAACCAGCGCCGCGAGTAGTACGAAACGTTTTGTCATGAAAAACCTCCGGACGATTTTCGCTGAGACGCGCCGGCCGTCCGGAGGTTCCTGAATGTTTACAGGCGTTCCACGATCATCGCGGCCGCTTCCCCGCCGCCGATGCAGATCGCGGCGAGGCCGCGCTTCTCGTTGCGCGTCTCGAGCGCGTGCAGCAAGGTGACGAGGATGCGCGCGCCGCTGGCGCCGATCGGGTGGCCGAGGGCGACGGCGCCGCCGTAGATGTTCATCTTCTCGTGCGGGATGTCCGCGTCCTTCATCGCCGCCATCGCGACGGCGGCGAACGCCTCATTGATCTCGACGAGATCCATGTCCTTCATCGACAGCTTCGAGCGCTGCAACACGATGTCGATCGCCTTGGCGGGCGCGGTGGTGAACCACTCCGGCTCCTGCGCCGCGGTCGCCTGCGCGACGATGCGGGCGATCGGCTCGAGGCCGTTCTTCTCCGCGTATTCGGCGGACGTGACGACGAGCGCCGCCGCGCCGTCGTTGATCTTCGACGCATTCGCCGCGGTGACCGTGCCCCCCTCTTTCAGGAACGCGGGCCGCAGCGTCGGCATCTTCTCGAGCGGAGCGGCGAACGGCTCCTCGTCATCGACGACGACCGACTTCCCCTTCTTCCCCTCGATTTCGACGACCGCGATCTCCTTCTTGAACTTGCCGCTGCGGATCGCTTCCTGCGCCCGCACGTACGACTCCTTTGCGAACGCGTCCTGCTCCTCGCGCGTGAAGTGGTACTTCTGCACGCACGTCTCGGCGCAGTTGCCCATGTGCTTGTCGCCGTACGGGTCCCACAGGCCGTCGTGGATCATGAGATCGATCATCTTGCCGTTGCCCATGCGATAGCCGTTGCGCGCCTGCGGCAGCGCGTAAGGAGCGTTGGACATCGACTCCATGCCGCCCGCGATCGCGAGGTCGTACTCGCCGCAGCGGATGTCGTTCGCGGCGTACATGACCGCCTTCATGCCGGAGCCGCAGACCTTGTTCACCGTCACCGCGCCGGCGGAGACCGGGATTCCGGCGTAGATGCCGGCCTGACGCGCGGGCGCCTGGCCGATGCCCGCCTGCAGGACGTTGCCCATGATCACCTGCTGCACCTGGTCCGGCTGGACGCGCGCGTTCTCGAGCGCGCATTTGATGGCGGTGGCGCCGAGGCGTGGCGCCGGAATGGATGAGAGCGTACCGAGGAATGAACCAATCGGCGTTCGTGCTGCGCCGACGATGACGATGTCTTTCATGGCCGCGCATTCTACTTTGATAAGATCCGGCCGCCCTCAGTTAACGCCGCACAGGAGTCACTCATGACCGTAACCCCCATCATTGATCGCCGGATCTACGTCCAGCCAGGCGACGTCCACGACGTCCTCAGCCGTCACATGCTCGCGGATGGCTACGAGATCGTCATGGATCTCAAGAAGTCGAAAGGATCGTGGGTCTTCGACGCGAAGCGCGGACGCAACGTCCTCGACTTTTTCACGAACTTCGCTTCATGCCCCATCGGCTACAACCACCCGCGGCTCGACAATCCGGAGTTCCGCGACAAGCTCGCCTCGGCAGCGATCAACAAGCCGGCGAACTCCGACATCTACACGACCTACATGGCCGAGTTCGTCGAGACGTTCGCGCGCATCGCGCTTCCGCCGGCATTCCAAAAGCATGCGTTCTTCATCGAGGGCGGCGCCCTCGGCATCGAGAACGCCGTGAAGACGGCGTTCGACTGGAAGGTCCGCAAGAACTTCAAGAAGGGATATCGGGAGGAGAAGGGGTCGCAGATCATGCATCTGCGCGAAGCCTTCCACGGCCGCACCGGCTACACGCTCTCGCTGACGAACACCGCCGATCCGCGCAAGACCGAGTACTTCCCGAAGTTCGACTGGCCGCGCATCGCCAACCCGAAACTTCGCTTCCCTGCCGATGACGACGTCGAGCAGCGCGAGCGCGCCGCGCTCGATCAGGCGAAGAAGTTCCTCGCCGAACGGAAGGACGACGTCGCCGCATTCATCATGGAGCCGATCCAGGGCGAAGGAGGCGACAACCACTTCCGCCCCGAGTTCTTCCGCGCAGTCCGCCAGCTCTGCGACGAGAACGACATGCTCCTGATCTTCGACGAGGTGCAGTCGGGCGTCGGCATCACGGGCAAGATGTGGGCGTTCCAGCACTACGGCGTCGAGCCCGATCTCTTCTGTTTCGGCAAAAAGACGCAGGTCTGCGGCTTCGTGTCGAACGACCGCATCTTCGACATCGGCGAGAACGTCTTCACCGTCTCCTCGCGCATCAACTCGACCTGGGGCGGCAATCTGACCGACATGGTCCGCTCGCAGCGCTACTTCGAGGTGATCGACGAAGAGGATCTCGTCGACAACGCCGCCCGCGTCGGCGCCTACTTCCTCGGCGAGCTGCAGCGCTTCGCGACCGAGTTCCCGGATCTCGTCTCCAACGTCCGCGGACGCGGCCTCATGGCGGCCTTCGACCTGCCGAACGGTCAGATCCGCGACGCCGCGCTGAACGCGTTCATGGAGCACGACGTGATGGTGCTCTCGAGCGGCCATCAGTCCGCCCGTTTCCGTCCGCCCCTCAACCTGTCGATGGAAGAGGCCGCGGAAGGCATCCGGCGGATGGAGAGCGCGCTGAAGGATTTACCCGCGTAATCGCCATCGTCCCTTGACAGCGCGCGGTACGTGTACTAGATTACTAATACACTGCTGCAGCAGACGAACTGTCTGAAGGAGACGATATGAAGACGAGACTCATCCTCGCCGCGCTGGTCGCGGTGACCACGATCTCCGCACGCGCCGCCGAGCCGACCGACGCGGAGAAAGCTGCTGCAACGATGTCCTCGATGCGTTCGATCGCGACCGCGGTCGAGGCGTACGCCATCGACCATCACAAATATCCCGCCGGCGACCATATCGAAGACGCCACGGCCGCCGCCGGCGTGATCTACATCCGCGTCATGCCCGAGAAGGATGGCTGGGGAACGACCTTCCGCTACTGGAGCGACGGCCTGAAATACCGCATCGTGAGCTGCGGCTCCGACGCGAAGTGCGACGAGTCGACCTGGACCGATATCTCGAAAGATCCGCTGCCGTCGTACAAAGATGACGCCGTCTACCAGAACGGCAAGTTCCTTCGTTTCTGGGCTAAGTGACGGCGCAACCGTGTGTAGGGGCCGGCTCTCAGCCGGCCCTTGGTGCGGCTGAGAGCCGCACCCT
>JACZCU010163716.1_pt1 | contig 12990 bp, 13 predicted proteins | sample 8641851 | NCBI WGS metagenome assembly JACZCU01 (sample SAMN15324605, study PRJNA640507) | soil metagenome | isolation source: monocropping sugarcane control | place: China: Luxin town, Laibin City, Guangxi Province | collected 2019-07-25 | depth 10cm m | reverse complement strand
GCGGCGACCGGACCGAGACCGACTCGCGGCGCGCGCAACCCGGCGGCGGCACGCCCGTCGCCGGCGGCTCGATCGGCATCAACGGCATCACGCCGACGAGCGCGCGCATCTCGCTGCAAGGAACGGACGTCACATTCCGCTACTTCGAAGGGATCACGGTCAACGGCAACTTCACGCTGCTTCTCTCCGGCGACAAAGACCGGATGAACCTCGCCGGCGACGTGCGCGTGAACCGTGCGGTCTACACGAAGGACTTCGACTTCGGCACCGCGTTCCTCAATGTCGTCCTCTCGCGCCGCACGGTCCTCCCGATCACCGCGGCGAACTGGCAGGACAAAGTCAGCCTGCGGCTGCACATCACCGCGCCCGACACGCTCGCCGTGCGCAACAACATCGCCGACGTCACCGGCTCGGGCGATCTCGACGTCCAGGGCACGCTGGCGAATCCGGTGATCCTCGGCGTCGTCAATCTCGACGAGGGCGGCACGGTCAAGCTGCAGGGAAACAAGTATCAGCTCACGCGCGGCTCGATCACGTTCCAGAATCCGTTCCGCATCGACCCCTACTTCGACATCACGCTCGAAGGGCGCGTGTCGTCCGGCGGATATACGTCGGAGATCGAGTCGGGACCGGTGGAGGTGACGATCAACCTCGTCGGCACGATCGATCGCTTCACGCCGACGATCACCAGCGATCCTCCCACGAGCGACATCACGCTCTTCTCGCTCCTCGGTTTCGGCGGCTTGATGACCGCGACGGCCGGAACGACAACGCCGGGAGGAGTGAAGTCGACCGGCTTCTCGATCCTTTCGCAGAGCCTCGGCTTCCTGACGAGCAAGGTGCTGCCGTTCGCCGACACGTTCACGTACAACCCCGACATCGGCAACGTCGAGGACCCGGGACAGAAGGTCACGTTCGAGAAGACCATCTCGAACGACATCCGCTTACTCGTCATCTACAACCTCCAGACGCAGCAGACACGTTCGCTCGTCGAGTGGCAGATCAATCCCGAATGGAGCGTCCAGCTCACGCGCGATCAGCTCCGCCAGGAGTATCGGGCCGAGGCACGCTACAGGCGCCGCTTCGCCGGGCAGTGGAAGTGGGGCGGCAACGGAAAGCCGGTCACGATGGTCGCGTCGATGGGGCCGCTCGAAGGCGGTGTCCTGAACGTCGATAAACAGGAGCCGCCGCCGCCCGTCCCGCCGACCGGCCCGGTCGTCGCGCGCGTCACGTACCGCGCCGACGCGAACTTCGACACGAGCCTTCTCGGCAAATACATTTCGGTGATCCCCGGCAAGCCGCTGTCGCTGCGCGACGTGCAGGCGTCGATCACGAGCCTCTACGCGAGCGGCGACTTCCGCGACATCCGGGTCGAGAGCAATCCGGCGGCGAACGATCAGGTCGAAATCGTCTTCGTCCTGTCGATCAACTACCGCGTCACCGAGATCAAGTGGGACGGACTCGCCGGCGCCGACCGCGAACGCGAGGAGCGTGACATCTCCGTCCGCGTCGGCGACGTCCTCTCGCTCAATGCCGTCGACCGCAGCGCCGTCGCCGTCCAGCAGTTCCTCAATCGCGAGGGCTACCTCGAAGCGACCGTCGACCCCGAGACGAACTTCTCGCGCGCCACGAGCAGCGCGCAGGTCATCTTCCACGTCACCACGGGGCCGCTGGCGAAGGTCGGCACCGTCACGATCGACGGCAACACCGATCCGTTCCCGAAGGTCGAGCTCATCGCGCAGATGAAGCGCGGCCCCGGCAAAGCGTTCCGCGTCGCCGACGCCCGCCTCGACGCCGAGCGGATGGAGCGCTTCATGGTCCGCCGCGACTACCGCAAGGCGGCTGTTCGCTTCGCCGGCCAGACGTACGACAAAGCGACCAAGACCGTGGCGCTCCGCTACACCGCGACGGCTGGTCCGATCGTGCGCGTCGCCGTCGTCGGCGTGCCGGAGAGCGCCGTCCGGCGCGAGATCCCGTTCTCGCGCAACCAGGCCTACACCGAAGACGTCATCGACAGCGCCGCCGACGCCATCGTGAAGTCGTACCAGGAGCGCGGCTACTACAACGTCACCGTCGACACCGAAGGGAAGCTCGACGGCAACGTATGGACCACGACGTTCAAAGTCGTTCCCGGCCAGCAGTTCAAGCTCACGGCCGTCGCGTTCACCGGCAACCAGAAGGTTTCGGCGAAAGAGCTGCAGAAGATCGTGCAGACGTCGACGAGCGGCGGCTTCCGCTCATTCATGGCAACCCTCTTCCGCCGCCCGACCGGCGTCACGCGCGCACAGCTGAGCGCCGACCGCGACGCCATCGAGTCGTACTACCGGCTCCACGGCTTCTCCGAAGCGACCGTCGCCACACCGGTCGTGAACACGAACGCGGCGAACGGGACGATGACGGTCGACTTCCCGATCACCGAAGGGCCGCAGACGATCGTCAAAGCGGTACGCACCGAGGGGAACGAGCAGGTCCCGTCGCGCGACCTGCCGAAGCCGACGCTGAAGGTCAATCAGCCGCTCGACCCGACGGCGCTGCGGAACGACCTCCTCGCGCTCGAGTCGTACTACGCCAACCGCGGCAACGCCGAGGTGCAGATCACGCCGCGGCCCGACATCTCCGCCGACAAGACCGCGGCCACGATCACGTACGTCATCGCCGAGGGGCCGAAGATCAAGGTCGCCGGCGTCGTGGTCCGCGGCAACACGTACACGAAGACCGACGTGATCCTGCGGAAGGCGGGCATCCAGGCCGGCGATCCTTTCTCGTACACCGACATCCTGCAGGCGCAGCAGGCGCTCTATCAGCTCGGCATCTTCCAGCGCGTCAACATCCAGGCCGAGGAGACCGGTACCGGCGCGAGCGAGCGCAACATCGTCATCCAGGTCGAAGAAGGAAAGGACGTCACGCTCAGCGGCACCCTCGGCGCGTCGAAGCAGACGGGGAGCAAGATCTCGCCGATCATCTCCGCTGGCATCGCCGATCGGAATCTCTTCGGCACCGGACGTTACCTCGGCCTCCAGTACGTCAAGAGCAGCGCGCGAAGTGAGGAGTACCTGACGTACCAGGAGCCGTTCATCGGCCGCTTCAACGTGCCGGCGCAGTTCACGATCTTCCACACCAAGGACATCCGGCCGAACGCGACGGTCGACCAGCGCGGCGCGTCGCTCGAAATCACGAAGGTCGCGCGGCTGCAGACGCGCTGGTCGATCCGTTACGAGTACCGCCTCGGCAATTGCCAGTCAGGCTCGCTCTGCGATCAGGCGAAGGAGCACATCCTCCCGGGCATCGACCAGTCGATCACCAACATCGACATCTCGTCGCTCACGCCGACGTTCTTCTGGGACCGCCGCGACGATCCGATCGACCCGCACCGCGGCTTCTTCACGACCGCTCTGCTCGAGTACGCGTTCCCGGTGCTCCACGCCGACGCCGACTTCTTCAAACAGTTCGCGCAGGCGTCGTACTACCTGCCGGTGAGCGAGCGAAGCGTGTTCGCGGTCTCCGGCCGCGTCGGCTTCATCGAGCCGCGCGGGACCGTGCCGTTCACCGAGCGCTTCGTCGGCGGCGGCGAGACGTCGCACCGGGCGTATGCGCTCGATCTCCTCGGCGACGCTTGCACGCTCCAGCCCGACGGCACCTGCGACGGAACGCTCATTCTCCTGACCGATCCGAAGACCGGCAAGCAGTCGCCCGCGCCGATCGGCGGCAACAGCATCTTCATCACGAATCTCGAATACCGCTTCCCGATCTTCTCGTCCCTCGGCGGCGCGGTCTTCACCGACATCGGCAACGTCTTCCCGAAGACCGTCATCCACTTCGACGACCTCCGCTACGGCGTCGGCACCGGCCTCCGCTACCTCTCTCCCGTCGGCCCCCTCCGCTTCGACATCGGATACAAAATCCATCGCCGCGACTACGAGAAGCCGTTCGCCTTCTTCATCACACTCGGCTACGCGTTCTGACACCTCCGCGCTGAAGGGCCGGACCTACGTTCGCATCAGCGCTCGGGGGAGCGCGTGAGGAGGCTTCAATGGCCCACATTGAAAAGAAAACTCTCATCAACGCGCCGATCGACAAGGTGTACGCGTTCGCGCGTGACCCTCAGAAGTGGAACACCTGGTGGGTCGGTCTGTCAGCGCCCGACGAAATGAAAGGGAAGGGGGAAGTCGGCACCACCGTGAAGCATCACTTCATGGTTGCCGGGCTGCCGTTCCCTGTGACGACGACCGTCCTCATCGACCGGCTCGGACCGAAAGACGCGCTCTGGAAAGGGCAGATCGAAGGCCCGCTCGCCGGCCAGCATGAGTGGAAGTACAACGCCCTCGGCGACAAGACGGAAGTGTTCGTGAAGCTCGACTACACCGTGCCGGGCAAGATCGTCGGCAAGTTCGCCGACCGCACGCTCATCGAGAAGATGCAGGACAAGGCGATCGAGAACACTCTCGACAACCTCAAGCTGCTCTGCGAAGCGAACGTCGAAATCCCGGTGCTCGTGTAATCAACCGTTGCGCTCCCCCGCGCGCGATGCCGGCGTTAATAGCCGCGGAGCGGCGAGATTTCGTTAGCCCGGCGCGTAAGCGCCGGGAACACCGCGGACCCCACGCCATGAGCCGCGGAGCGGCGACATCAATCGGTCCGCGGCTCTGCGTCAGGCCGACGGGAGCACCGACTCGGCTGCCTTCTCGGCGCGCTCGGCTTCGAGCTGGGCGACACGGGTGCGAAGCTCGGCGATCTCGCCGTTCAGGCGCGTCAGCTCGTCCTTCAACGCCTCGTGCGTCAGCTCGCTGAAGCGGGTCGTCAGCTTCTTCACCTGATCGCTCTGAAACTGCGTCAGCTTGTTCCACGAGTCGCCGAGGACCTCGCGCAGCATCGATTCGAAATCCTGAGCCATGGTTCTCCTTTCGCGAGCAATTGAAGTGCCACGGAGGCGTGTGGGAGAATCGTCGCACGTGCCGATGATCCGCAGTTTCCACGACTTCTGGCCGTACTACGTCCGCGCCCACTCGAAAGCCCGGACGCGCGCCCTCCACGCCGTCGGCTCCGTCTTGGCGATCCTCTCGGTCGCCCTCGCTTTCTCCTTCAGCCTCTGGTTCCTGCTCGCCGCACCGCTCGTCGGCTACGCCTTCGCGTGGTACGCACACTTCTTCGTCGAGCACAACAAGCCCGCGACCTTCGGCCACCCCTTCTACTCGCTCGCCGCCGACTACCGGATGCTGTTCCTGATGATGGCGGGCCGAATGGATGCCGAAGTCGCGCGCTGCTGCACCTAGGGCGTCACCGGCTTCACGTCGGGCTTCCCCTGCGTGTTCTCCGGCGCTTTCGTTTCATCCTTGATCCGTTCGCCGCTCGCGTTGAAAACCGCGTTGCGGAGGAACGCCTCCGTCGACCAGGGCGGCGCGCCGCCGCCGAGGTATTGGTGGAACCAGTCGAGGTGCGCGGTGTAGTAGAGCGCCATCTCGTACCAGCTCGGCCAGTGGCCCGACTCGTTGAAGATGAGCAGCCGTGACGGCACGTTCATCTTCTGCAGGTCGGTGTAGAACTCGATCGACTGCGTGTACGGCACGCGGTAGTCGCGCTCGCCGCTGATCACGAGGCACGGCGTCTTGAAGTTCGTCACGTAATTCGAGGGCGACCACTTCGCGTAGAGCTGCGACGTCCACGGAAGGCCCTTCAGCTCCCACTCCGGGAACCACAGCTCCTCCGTCGACGAGTACATCGCACGGAGGTCGTAGACGCCCATCATCGACGCGATCGCCTTGAAGCGCGTGGTGTGCCCCTCGAACCAATCCATCATGTAGCCGCCGTACGACCAGCCCATGGCGCCGAGGCGGTTCGTGTCGACGTACGGCAGCTTCTCGACCGCATCCATCACCTTCATCAGGTCGTCGAACGGCGCGCCGCCCCAGTCGCCGGAGATCTCGGCGGTGAAGGGCTGCCCGTAGCCGGGGGAGCCGTGCGGATTCGCGTAGACGACCACGTACCCGGCGCCGGGATAGACCTGGAAGTCGCCGCGGAACGTGTCGGCCCACATCTGCTGCGGTCCGCCGTGCACGTTGATGATGAGCGGGTACTTCTTCGCGGGATCGAAGCCGTGCGGCTTCACGATGAAGTATTGAATCTTCGCGCCGAGCGCGCCGTCGACCCAGAAACTCTCCACCGGCCGGACGTCGACCTCGCGCACGAACTCGTCGTTGAAGTGCGTGAGCGCCTTGCGCGTGCCGTTCAGGTCCGCGCGGTAGATCTCCGCCGGATGGTCCGAATTGGCGCCGATGTAGAGGATCGACTTGCCGTCGCGCGCCACGCGGAACGCGTTGATCGTCTTGTCGCGATAAACGTCGGAGATCTTCCCGCTCGCGACGTCGACGCGCCAGATCGGATTGATCCCCTGGTACTCGCCGGTGAAGTCGATCGACTTCGAGTCCTGGCTCCAGTCGAAGTCGTCGATCCAGTCGTTGTGCTGCTCCGTCAGGTCGCGCGACTGCCCGGTGGCGCGGTCGTAGACCGCCACGCGGAAGAGGTCCGACTCGTAGCCGGGGATCTTCTGCATCCGATACGCGATGTACTTCCCGTCGGGCGAATACTTCGGCGAGCCGTCGAACGCCGGATTCGACGCCGTGATGTCGCGCGGCTTCGCGTTCGGGTCGGTGAGCGAGATCAGGTAGAGATCGTTGTTCGTCGACGTCTCGCGGTGCTTGTCAGGGTTCGCGACCACGCACAGCTCGTTCGAGTCGGGCGCGAAGTCGTACTGCAGCGGGCCGCCGAGCTGGAACGGCGGAAAGTCGACCGTTCCCGGCGTCAGGTCGCGGATCTTCCCGTCGTCGACGTTCACGAGAAACGTGTGCGTCACCTGGCCGTCGCGCCACGACGTCCAGTGGCGGAAGAGGAGCGTGTTGTCCGCCATGTGCGCGTGGAGCTTTCCCTTCTCCCAGCGCTCGGAGATGCGCTTGTTGCACGCGTCGTCCGCACCGCATTCCGGGTAGACGTCGCTGGAGAACGCGATCCACTTGCCGTTCGGCGCCCAGATCGGGTCGTTCACGCCGGTCGAGAAGTCGGTGAGCTGCCGCGCTTCGCCGCCGGCCAGCGAGAGGATGTAGATGTTGTTGTCGCGCACGAACGCCAGCGACTTGCCGTCGTGCGAGAACGAGGGCGAGCCGTCGGCGTCGCCGTTCGTCACGGCGCGCATGTCGCTGCCGTCCGCGTTCGCGATCCAGATCTTCTTCGACGACTTCGCGTGCGGAAGATCGCGCGTCGTGACCGTGAACGCGATCCGCGATCCGTCCTCCGTCGCCGTCAGATCGCCCACCGCTTTGACGCGGTAGACGTCTTCGAGCGTGAACGCGCGCTTCTGCGCGAAAAGGGGAATGGCGGCGAAGAGAACAACGGCGATCGTGAGCGTGCGTTTCATGGCGGGGCGATTCTATAGGCCTCGGGCCTCGGGCCTCGGGCCTCAGAAAAACGGCGTCGAGCCGGCGTCTGCTGAGGCCCAGAGCCTGAGGCCCCGAGGCCTCAGGTATCATCCGCCCCATGGCGTTGCTCGAAGGGAAAACCGGAGTCGTTTTCGGCGTGGCGAACAAGCGCTCCATCGCGTGGGCGATCGCGCAGGCGCTCGCGCGCGAGGGGATGCGCCTCGCGTTCACCTACCAGGGCGAGCGGCTGAAAGAGAACGTCGCAGAGCTCGCTGCCACCATCCCGAATTCGCCCGTCCTGGAGTGCGACGTCACGAAAGACGCCGACGTCGCGAACGTCTTCCAGCAGATCGACCAGGAGTTCGGCCGCCTCGACGCGCTCGTCCACTCCGTCGCCTTCGCGCCGAAGGAAGACCTCGAGAACGAGTTCGTGAAGACGTCGCGCGACGGCTTCAAGACCGCTCACGACATCTCCGCCTATTCACTCGTCTCCATGAGCCACGCCGCCCTCCCGCTGTTCGAGAAGAGCGGCGGCGGCGCGATCGTGGCGCTCTCGTACCTCGGCGCCGTCAAGGCGGTCGACGGCTACAACGTCATGGGCGTCGCAAAGGCGTCGCTCGAAGCGAGCGTCCGCTACCTCGCTTCGAACCTCGGGCCGAAGAACGTCCGCGTCAACGCCATCTCCGCCGGCCCCGTGAACACCCTCGCCGCACGCGGCATCAGCGGCTTCACGACCATGCTCAAGCACCACGCCGACCGCGCCCCGCTCCGCCGCAACGTCACGCTCGAGGAGATCGGCAACGCCGCGCTCTTCCTCCTCTCCCCGATGTCCACGGGTGTAACCGGCGAGACCCTCTACGTCGATTGCGGGTACAACATCGTCGGTTTGTAATCCCGGGATGTAGTTTCGCTGGCTTTGACGTTCGAGCAAACTACCGGGATGTAGCCTGAATGCACTCGGAGGTGTTGCGGTCGCAATTGGGCGTCATCGGAACAACGATATTCGCTAAAATTACAGCCAGGGATTTAGCGAAACGCAGATTTCACGTCGTTCCCGGCAAATTCTTCGTGGTTGACTACATCCCTGTCGTTTGCCGCCACGTGCAGTCACGTGAAATCTACATGGAAGGATGTCGTATGCCTGAACGAAAGGGTGCTTCGCGCGATCCGGACGCGATCTGCCTCGGGCTCATCGTCAAACGTCTGCGCGTGCAGCGCGGCTGGTCGATCCGTCAGCTAGCACCCGCCATCGGCCTCCATCCGACGCACCTCGGCGTCATCGAGCGCGGCGGCAATCTCATCGGCATGTCCAGCTTCCTCAACCTCGCCGCCGTCATGGACGTCGATCCCGGCGTCATCCTCCGCGAAGTGCTCGAGAACCGCCGCCAGTTCCGAAAACAACCCGGCGCCCCACCCCATCCGCCGCCGCTGGAACCGCCGGGCGAGTAGAAGCCCCGTTTTCGCCCGGGGCGAACTGGTTCATGCCTCGGATCACGACGAGACTCCTAAGCTTATGTGGCGCGCGTACCACAAAGCCGTCGAACCACTAGAGCCTCCCGAACAACTTAGCTTCCGACTGTTTAACGCTATCGAGATCGTCCGAGCGTCGCTTCGCCGCGCCGGATGCAGTGAACCAATTCCAGAAGGTTCGACGCGCGCTGCCGCTGCTGCGCCGAAGGACTCACCGATACCTTCCGCAGATCGGATTCGACGATATCCAGATTCTCCGACAGGATATGGAGCGTCTCGTTCAACCGCGAGCTGCAAATCGGCTCGGCGCACTCGCCCCGTTCCAGAAGCGCTCCAAGCGAGCCGGGCGACGCCATCACGTCACGCCTCTCGTTGTGTGACGCGAAATAGGCAGCGAACGCTTCGGGATCCCCATGTTGCATGAGAGTTCCCATTAACGCACTGCTGATCCGGTCCGGCTGACGCGGAATCTGCGACGCGAAAAAGTCGTAGCCTTCCGGCCCGTACGCGGCGATGAGAATGTGGATGGTGTCGCCCACGAGATAGTCGTTGAAGCGTTCGTCGCGCGGATCGAAACGCGCTGTCGAAATTGCCGTGAGAAGGCAGTTCACCTTCTCCTGAACTTGTCGCGTCTCGATTCCGTGAAGTTGCCGGAGTGACCAGATGGCGTAATCCACCTCGTTCCACGCCGCGTCACAGACTCCGTTCAGCGGACCCGGAACAGGGTGCCATCGAGCAAACTCCGGCAGATGAACGCCCGCGTTCACGAGTGCCGGGACGAGCCCGTGCTGCACCCGCGTCGAAGTGGTCCCGAGCTGCGCAACGAAAAAGTCGTATGCCGAAGGGTCGTAAGCGGCAACGAGCAAGCTGACGTTCAGGTCGACGTAACGCTGATCTGCGGCAGCGTCATGCGCGTCGAACGTCGTCGTCTCGAGTGTCTTTAGAAGACAACGAAGTTGCGACGCATGCGCGTCATCCAAGTGCATCCGCTTGCCCGACGCGATCGAGGGCAACACGGAGCTCCATGCGCCACCGCACGCTCTTTCGAGCGTCGTCTGCGCACCAACAGACACCGACGCGAGAAGCGCAAGAAGCGCGACGTAACCGCTACGTCTTCCCGACAACGTAGTAATTCGCGTTGGACGGCTGGTCGACGCCGCCGCGGTGCTCCATCGTGACGGCGAGGCCTTTGATCTCGGTCATGACGGGGAGGTTCTCGATGGTGATCGTGGCGTTGCCTTTGTCGACGTCGAAGACGCCGGCGCTCTGCGGCTTCGGCTGGTCGCCGCGGATGATCCAGAGCTGATAGCTCTTGTCGCTCGGACACTTCGGAAGGTTCGCGAAGACGACCACGGCGCGATGCTTGTCGGAGTCCATGAAGACCTTCGCCGAGGCGGAGGGCGACATCTGCGCGCCGGTGAGCGAGATCGTCTGCGTGTTCGGCGAGGCCAGCGACGCGACGGTTGCCGCGAGCTTCTCGCGCTGCAGCTCCAGCACCTGCTTTTCGTCGGTGAGCCGCTGCAGGTCGGCCTGCTGCGAGCGGACGTGCTCGCGCATGACGCGGATTCCGATCTCGCGCCAGCCCCAGAGCGCGAGGAAGAGCGTCGCGGCCGTCGCGAGGCCCCAACGGCTGACGAACCCGCGCTCCCGCTCCGGCTCGTGCAACGGCGTCACGTCTTCGAAGACGCGTTCGCGCACGTCGCTTGGCGGAGTCACCGGCTCGAGATCCCTGGCCATCAATGCCGCGGCTTCGGCGAACTCCGCGCGCGCGCGGCGGCAACTGACGCAGGACGAGAGGTGCTCGCCAAGAGCGCGCTCCTCGTCCGCGTTGGCGGCGCCGATCGCGTCGAGCGCGGCAATCGCTTCGAAGTCGTCGTGCGTCATCAGTGATACGCCTTCAGCCGCTCGCGGAGTTTCTTCATGCCGAGCTGCATCCGAGTTTTGATCGTTCCGAGCGGCTCGGAGAGGCGCGCCGCGATCTCGGACTGCGACAGCCCCTCGAAATACGCGAGCTCGAGCGCGACCCGCTGCGCCTCGGGGAGCTCTGCGAGTGCGCCGCGAACGGCTTTCTGTTCCTGCGATCGAATGGCATCTTCCGCGCCTGTCGCATGATCTACGAACGCGGAACGGTGCGAGATTTCCCGCCCCGCGTCATTTTCGCGATCGCTGCGGATCCGGCGCGCGCGCAGCTTGTCGATGCCGCGGCTGCGTGCGATCGAGATCAGCCATGCCGCCTCGCTGCCGCGCACCGCGTCAAACATCCGCGCGTTCGACCACGCCTTGACGAACGTCTCCTGCAGCACCTCCTGCGCGTCGTCGGCATTGCCGAGGATGCGAAGCAGGAGCGCGTAGACCGTCGGGGAGTAGCGGTCGTAGAGCGACTCGAATGCAGCGAGGTCGCCCCGCGCAACCGCAGGTAGATACTCCGTTGCCGGCGACGGAAAGGTGCCCATCAGCGCCAAGTTGGTACTACTACGGCTCGTTCTTGCCAGTGGATGGATCGGGGAACTCGATGTCGGTCTTCACGCCGACGCGTTTCGGCGCCCGGCGGGCCGGGAACCCACCCGGCCGGCCGCCGGTCTGGCCGGTTCCGGATCGCGCGGCGGAGCCGCCGCCCCAGAAACCTTTTCCCTTGACGTTCTCCCTCGGATTGCCAGCCATGCGCGAATCGTATCCTCATTGAGAGTGGTTCGTGTAGTCGATCTGGACGCGCGAGCCGCCGACGATCCGTCCCTGAATCGTCACATGCGCCTTCTGGATGGCGACGCCCTTCGTGGTCGCGTCGCCGGTCAGCATGAATGTGTCGCCTGTCCGCCGGTACTCGCCGGTCAGCGTGCCGTCGGTCGTGTCGACGTCGACGTGCGCATTCGTCGTGTTCACCATATTCGCGGCCGCAAGCTCGGCGGCGCTCTCGGCGAGCGTCAGACCAATGATGCGCGAGCGGAAGCGCTGCGCCTCCTGCAAGGCGCGCGAGCCGTCGATCAGCAACAGCTCGATGAGCATGAAGTACAGCACCGCCAGGAAGATCGCGGCGGCGAGCACGAAGCCGCGCTCACTCGTGCGGCCGCGGCTGGAAGATCTGATCGATCGCAAGAATGCCATGGTCGTCCACTGCCTGAATGCGTACGGAGTACGCGTGATCGGGAACCTGGTACGAGTTGATGCGGAAGACCGGCAGCCCGCGCGCGACCCACTCGTTCGCGAGGACGCCGACGTTGTACGCGCGGCGGCGCACCAGCTCTGGGTTCGTGAAATCCCACACGACGGTCAGCGGCCGGTTGTTCTCATCGAGCGAGTAGAGAAGGAGCGTCGACTCGGTCTGGGTGTAGTTCTCGAACGAATCGGGGTAGTACGGCGCCGTCGCATCCTCGACGTCGCGCCGCAATCGCGAGACGACGGCACTCACCTGCGGATTCGTCAGGAAGTCGACCGGCAACTTCTTCTCGTAGCCCATCATCTCCTTCGTCAGCATCGCGGAGATGATGATGACCACCCCGAAGATCGACAGCGCGACGACGATCTCCATCAGGGTGAAACCGCGTTCCCGCCTCACCACAGGTTCGACCCTCCGGTGTTCACACGCGACAGATGGAGCGTCGCGACGCGCTTTCCTTGCTGCCAGATGATGCGCATCGTGATGTTCTTCACGTTCTCGGACGGCTGGTCCATCGTGACATGCGTCGTGTAAGGCGTCAGCGGCACGAGGAGGCTGAGATCGGTGACGAAGGCCGGCGGCGACTCGTCGATATCCGCGAAATCGATCCGGCGGCGGACCTCCGCCTCGTTCGCCAGCGCCTGGTACGCGAGGATCGTCTCGGTCGCCTCCCGCTGCCGCTTCGTCCGCTCCACGAAGACCGCGAGCGACGTCGTGATGACGAGCCCGAGGATCACGAGCGCCACCATGACCTCGACGAGCGTGAATCCGCGCTGCCGCATGCCTAGATATTAGTGCTTAGTGGCTTAGAGCTTAGTGCTTAGGTGTCATTCCGAGCGTAGCGAGGAACCTGGGCGGGTGTGCGGCTCGCCGATTGCGCCACCCGCCACCCAGGTCCCTCCCCTCCCCCCCGGGGGTGCCCCCCGCCCACAGACCAAACTACACCCCCTCAACAACAAG
>JACZCU010360041.1_pt1 | contig 12993 bp, 10 predicted proteins | sample 8641851 | NCBI WGS metagenome assembly JACZCU01 (sample SAMN15324605, study PRJNA640507) | soil metagenome | isolation source: monocropping sugarcane control | place: China: Luxin town, Laibin City, Guangxi Province | collected 2019-07-25 | depth 10cm m | reverse complement strand
TGGTGACGACGACGGCATCCGGTGAATGCTGGGCCACATTTAGCGCCGCGACGAGATTAGCGCCAGACGACACGCCGACGAGCAGCCCTTCTTCGCGCGCCAGCCGAAGCACCATGCGATGGGCGTCTTCGGTGCTGACTTCGATCTGCTGATCGGGGAGATTGGCATCATAAATGCCCGGTACAAGGGCCGTGGGCATATGTTTCAAGCCTTCCAGTCCATGCAACGGGCCGTCCGGCTGCATGCTGATGCACCGGACTGCAGGATTCAGTTCTTTCAGTCGGCGGGTGACGCCCATGAATGTGCCGCTGGTGCCCAGGCCGGTGACGAAATGGGTGATTCGCCCTTCCGTCTGCCGCCAGATTTCCATGGCGGTGGTTTCATAATGGGCCCGCCAGTTGGCGTCGTTGTTGTATTGATCCGGATAGAAGTAGCGATTCGGATCCGACTCGACGAGGTCCTTCACATATCGCTGCGCGCCGTCCGTTCCTTCAGCCGGGTCAGTGAAGACCAGTTCGGCGCCATACGCAATCAGACTCTGTTTGCGTTCAACACTCGCGTTTTTGGGAAGCGCGAGTTTGCACTTGTACCCGCGCTCGGCGCAGATCATCGCGTAAGCGATTCCCGTGTTACCACTCGTCGCATCGATGAGCGTTTTCTGCTTGGTGAGCAGGCCGCGGCGCTCGCCATCGAGAATCATCGCCATGGCGGCGCGATCTTTGACGCTGCCGCCGGGGTTGTACCACTCCGCCTTGGCGTAGACGTTCGATCCGCGCAATTCGCTGCCGATCCGGCGAAACGAAAGCAACGGCGTGTTGCCTACAAGCTGCAACGCGGATCGGCCGAACTTCGGCGACTGAGAAGTTAATTCCATCACGCTCAATTCCTACAAATCCTAGCGGAATATAGAAGAAAGGCAACCCGCCTCTGTCTAATCTCGGCATACGCTGCAAGAAACTGATTTTAAATAGCTTATGTACCTACCCATCGCGCATAGACCGACCGTGCTCGATCCGGATCGTCCGTGTTCTGCACAATCATCCGGCCATCAGGGAAGATGGTCAGGTTCAAATCCTGTGGCGGCGGCAAATGACATCGAACCAGATGAGGCGTCTGCTGAGTCAATCCGCAGGCGGATAGTTTTGTCGCAAGTGATTTTAGGTCAAGTCGCACCGCGCTTTGCGGACGCACTTGGACTGCATTTCGCCCACACAGGGTGGTGAGGCCGCCTCGATCTCCCGCGTCGAGGAATTCAAAGATCCCTCGCCCACACGCGATGCAGTCGCTGCGCTTTGCAGATGTGACGGAACTGGATCGAAATCGTCCCAACCAGGCGTCGAGCCAAATCAGCTGTTCTTTTTCGTCATCCAGCGGATTTGTAAGGAATCGGATCGCTTGAGCGGCTTGCAAGGCGCCGATCACCGCCGCCGCCGGTCCGAGCACTCCCGAGGTATCGCATGTGGCCAATTCCCCCGGCGCTGGCGGCTGTGGGAAAATGCATCGCAAACACGGCCCGTCGGGCGGTCGGAGCACCATCACACGTCCTTCAACACCGACGCACGCGCCGTAAATCCATGGGATCGCATGTTTGACTGCGACGTCATTGATCAGATAACGCGTCTGGGCGTTGTCGGTGCCGTCGATGATCAATTGAACAGCATTGCCTTCGTTGCAGCCGGCCAACTCTTCGGTATTGCCCGCATGGACATCCACAACGCGCGGATCGACTTTCACGGACGAATTTACCGCACGAAGACGTTTTTCGGCGGCAATCGCCTTGGGAACCTGCTCGCGCGCATCGGCCTCATCAAAGAGCGTCTGCCGCTGAAGATTCGTTTCTTCGACTACATCTCGATCGGCCAGCCGCAAAAACCCAACGCCGGCCCGCACCAGTTGATCGGCTATGGTCGAGCCCAGCGCTCCACATCCGACAAGCAGCACGCGCGCTTTCGACAGCCGGTCCTGTCCGGCTTGCCCGATTTGCGGCAACAAAGTCTGGCGATGGTAACGCATGGAATTAAGCGGCTTGCCCGTGCGACGAGCCCGATTATAGTAGCCGATCTAACAAGGATTCGCATGCCCGCAGACACTCAGCAGATCATGGACGAAGCCGTTAAGCTTGGAAAGCTCGTTGCCCAGCACCCGGCCATCGCACGATATAAAGAAGCGCGTCGCGCTGTCGATCAGGATTCCGAAGCCACGCGCATGCTTGGCGAGATGGATCGCCAGATCGAATCTCTGACGCGCCAGGCGCAGGCTGGCATGCCGGTCACTGACGCCCAGCAACAGCAGCTTGAAACGCTGCAGAATCGCATCGTTTCCCATATCAAAATCAAGGCCCTGAACCTGGCGCAGATGGAATTTGTCGATCTGCTGCGCAAGGTCTCGCAGACGATTCAGCGACAGGTCGCCGACGTTCCGCAGGAAGGTCAGCCAGCCGCCCCCGCAGGTGGTGGCGGTGGGCCGCGCATCAGTGGGTTGTCAAAATAGTTTAGAAATTCATTTAGCGGCGATGGGAGTTTCGCGTGGCGCGCTGGCTGCTCAAAACCGAGCCGGATTGCTATTCGTGGGATGATCTGGCCCGCGATAAGAAGACGGCATGGGACGGTGTCACCAATGCGCTTGCGCTGAAAAACATTCGCACCATGAAAAAGGGCGACGAAGCGCTGATCTATCACACCGGCGACGAGCGCGCCGCTATTGGAGTCGCAGAGATCACTTCCGCGCCCCATCCCGATCCCTCTGGCGAAAGTGACAAGCTGGTTGTTGTGGACATCAAGCCGCGCAAGAAACTGGCGCAGCCGGTCACGCTTTCAGACATTAAGGCTGATCCTGCGTTTGCCGGCTGGGATTTGCTTCGGATTGGTCGGCTCAGCGTTGTACCGGTTCCCGATGCGATGTGGGACAGGCTGCTCGAATTATCCGAGGCGGAGAAGGCGCAATGACCCAACCTATCCGGCCCGATTATCAGTCTGCCGTACCGCAGCCGAGCGAACGTCCGCATCGCCCCGCCGACGACACTGAGGAGGTCTATTACGAAGGCTCTCCGATGCTCCGCGGCGCGATCACGAAGGGGATTCTGTGGATCATCATCGGGCTCGCCCTGATCGCCGCCCCGCTGGCCGCAAAATCAGTTTTCCATCAGTACGTCGGGGTAATTGGATACATCATCCTGATCGCTTCGGGCCTGGTTATTCTTTCCTGGCCCATCCTTCGCGCGATGACCGTGCGATACCGCGTCACCAATTATCGAATCGATTACGAGCGCGGCATCCTGCGGAAGGACATCGACACGCTTGAACTCTGGCACGTTGAGGACATCAAGTTTCATCAGACCATGGTCGATCGGATCTTCGGGATCGGCACCATCACGATTCAATCGCACGATCCGACGACGCCTGTTTTACCAATGCGGGCGCTCCCGAATGCCCGGCATCTTTTCGATCAGCTCAAGCAGCGGATCATTGCCGTCAAACGACAGCGCGGCGTGGTGAAAATGGACACCGGAAATTGAAACGTTCCCAGCCGTGCGACGAAATGCCACACGTTTTCGGCGTTGACGGGGGCGAATAATCCAAGATCATTCACCCGCCTTGCTTGTCGGCCCAGACGCTTCGATTGTCGAGGGCCCCGTGGGCATGGCCGATAGAAGAGGACTGGGCTGGCTCAGGCGGGCCCAGGGCGGATTTCAACTAACGGTTGTATTGTACTGGAAGGACCTTCTGGTTAAGGTCTTTCCTCTTTTTTCAGCTATGGCCGACCAACCAACGACACAAAGGTTCGTTTTCCCGCGGTGGACCAACTTCCTGCTGCCGATCATTCCGATCGGCGCAATTGGCGGTTTGTTCTACCTGACGATCCTGTTCACGTTCGGCGCTTCGCCGGTGACCACCGCTGAGGGTTACTCGCCGACGCAGCCTGTTCCCTATAGCCACGCGCTGCACGTTGGACAGCTCGGCCTCGATTGCAGGTACTGTCACAACACCGTTGAGAAGACGGAGTTCGCGGCACTCCCGCCAACTCAGACCTGCATGAACTGCCACACGAACATTCATCCCAATAAGCCCAGCCTCCAGCCGGTTCGCGATAGCTGGGCGACCGGCAAGCCGGTGGAATGGGTGAAGGTTCACGACCTGCCTGATTACGTCTACTTCAATCACAGTGCCCACATCAACCATGGCGTGGGCTGCGTCGAGTGCCATGGGCGCATCGACACCATGGAAGTCGTCCACCAGGAAAAGCCGTTGAGCATGGGCTGGTGCCTGGATTGCCATCGCAATCCCGCGCCGCACCTTCGGCCTCGGGACGTGGCTCCCACCGACATGCACTGGACGACCAATGATCTGAGCGATGAGAAGAAGTCTGAGCTGGGGAACCAGCTCATGAAGGATTACGGCATCCACGACACCGTTTACATGCAGAGTTGCTCAACGTGTCATCGATAAAGCATCACGTTACCGGATTGGAATACTGGCGGAGCCTGGAACAGCTTGCCGACAGCCCTGAGATTCAGGAGCTGGTTGACAAGGAATTTCCAGGATACACGCCGGACTTCATCAAGAAGTCGTCGCGTCGCGGCTTCCTGAAGCTGATGAGCGCTTCGCTCGCATTGGCGGGCGTTGGCCTCACGGGTTGCCGTCGCTGGCCGCGCGAGAAGCTGGCGCCCTATTCCAGCAATCCGCGCGACCGGATGGTCGGCATTCCAGAGCAGTACGCCACCATCTGGGAACAAAACGGCGTCGGCAAGCCGCTGCTGGTCACCAGCTACGACGGTCGGCCCATCAAGATCGAAGGCAATCCTTCGCATCCGTTCTCGTGGACGATCCCGGGGAAGATCGGCTCAGCCGACACCTTCGCTCAGGCGAGCGTCCTGGAGCTATACGACAATCACCGCAGCCGAAACGTCATCGATCGGTCGCGAAAATTCGCGGAGTACACGAGTTGGGACGATTTCACTAAGTTTGCCAATCAGCACTTTGGCGAGTTGAAGAGCAAAAAGGGTGAGGGCTTTGCGGTTCTCAGTGAAGCCAGCGTCAGCCCCAGCTTCCTGGCGATGAAGAAGCGCTTTCAGGCAGCGTTTCCGAGCGCTGGCTGGTACGAGTACGAAGCGCTGTCCAGCGACAATGAGCGGCAAGGCGCGCAGCTCGCCTTCGGCAAGCCGGTCCGAAGCATCCTGCATTTAGATAAGGCGCAGGTGGCTGTGCTGCTGGACGCGGATGTGCTGGGTGATCACCCAGCTCATACTCGCTACGCGGGCGATTGGGCGGTCAATCGTCGGTCGGCTGACAATAAAGGCGCCGATCAGCGGATGAGCCGCGTCTATATCGCCGAAAGCGCCTATAGCCTGACCGGCACGAACGCCGACGTCCGAATTGGCGTCGATCCAAGTCGGCTTTATCACATTGCTCGAGCGATCGCGACACAGCTTGGCGTCGAAGGTTTTTCCGGTTCGGAAGGTTTGACCCCAGCCGAGACCAAATTCGTCGCCAGCGCCGTCAAAGATCTGAAAGAGGCCAAAGAGAAGAAAGCCGCTGTCATGGCTGCCGGCGCGGCGGCAGAGCCTCATGTCCATGCCGTAGTGCATGCGATCAATGAGTCGCTCGAAGCGCCGGGCAACACTATCACCTTCATCGATGACCCGGCTGGCGATCGAACGCAGTCGCACATGGATGCGATTGCCGAGTTGTCCCAGAAAATTCACAGTGGCAGCGTCACGACGCTTTTGATGATCGGCGGCAATCCGTTCTACGATGCGCCGACCGATGTTCATTTCCGCGATGCACTGGCAAAGTTGCCGGTCAGCATTCATCTGTCGCTGTTCGACGATGAGACGTCACGCGTCTGCAAATGGCATCTGCCTCGCGCCCATTATCTGGAGGCATGGGGTGATGCACGATCCTGGGACGGATCGGTCACCGTCGCGCAGCCGCTGATTGAGCCACTGTACGGCGGCAAGTCGCCCATCGAAGTGCTGGCGCTGATTGCCGGCGAAGCGATTACCTCCGGCGAGCAGATTGTCGAGCGCACCTGGAAAGAAGAGTTCCAGATCGCCGACGAGAACAAGTGGCGAAAGCTGCTGGCCGATGGAATTCTGGCTAACAGCGCCGCCAAGCCGCTGAATGATGTCAAAATTCAGAAAGTCGATTACCCGGCCCCTGCCGGCGCTTCCAAGGGAATGACGCTTCGGTTCCAGGCCGATCCGCGAACGTTTGACGGTCGATTTGCCAACAATGGCTGGCTTCAGGAAACGCCCGATCCGCTTACGAAGCTCGTTTGGGACAACGCTGTCGTTCTTTCCAAGCATGATGCCGATCAACTTGGATTAGTCGTCGGCGACATGGTTCGCCTGACGGCAGGTGGCGATTCGCTGGAAGTGGCGGTTTATGTATTGCCCGGCCAGCCGACCGGCGTCGCTGGAATCACCGTCGGCTACGGCCGCAATGCGGCTGGCCATATCGGCGATAACCTCGGATTCAATGCCTACGTTCTCCGCACCAGCAAGACGGCTTATGTCTCGCCGGGCGTGAAGATCGAAAAACTCGATAAGTCTTATGTCCTGGGCATGACGCAGGACCATCACCTGATCGACGCCATCGGTCAGGCGGGTCGTGACAAGCGCATCGGTGCTAAGCATGAAAGTGGCCTGATTCTTCACGAAGCAACGTTTGCTGAATATGTGAAGGATCCGCGCGCTCCGCATGGTCTGACCATCGGCCGCGTCGGCTTGCAGCTTTTCGAACAGACCGGCGGTAAGCGCGAATTCTTCCAGGACACTCATGCCTGGGGCATGTCGGTGGACATGAGCGCCTGCATCGGCTGCCATGCCTGCGCCGTCGCCTGCCAGGCGGAAAACAATATTCCGATCGTCGGCAAGCATGCGGTGCTCAATCATCGCGAGATGAACTGGATTCGCATCGATCGCTACTTCAAGGGCGACCCAAACGACTCCAACGAAATCGAAGTGCTCTATCAGCCGGTGATGTGTCAACATTGCGAAAACGCGCCGTGCGAACAGGTGTGCCCGGTGGCGGCAACGATGCACGACAGCGAAGGGCTGAATGTGATGGTCTACAACCGTTGCATCGGCACTCGCTATTGCTCGAACAACTGCCCGTACAAGGTCCGCCGATTCAATTACTTCGACTGGCACTCGCAGGATCCGCGCGAGACCTGGGGCAAGCCTTATCTGAACATCCCCGACCTGCAGCAGCTCGAGCAGGTGGACAAGATCGAGCAGATGCAGTTCAACCCCGAGGTCAGCGTCCGGATGCGCGGCGTGATGGAGAAGTGCACCTACTGCATCCAGCGCATCCATACCAAGACGCAGCAGAAACGCGCTCAGGGCACTGATGTGGTCGATGGCGACATCATCACTGCCTGCCAGCAGGCTTGCCCGACGCAGGCGATTGTTTTTGGAAATCTTCTGGAAAAGACGGCGAAGGTGACCCAGCTCCATCAGAATCCGCGAAGCTATGCCATGCTCGATGATGAGCTGAACACCGCCCCGCGAACCAAGTACCTGGCGAAGCTTCGCAACCCGGTTGAGGAACAAGAAGAAAAAGGAAAGTCCGGCAACGCGTGATGTAGGCAATGCCGGTTTGAGCAGAGTTGTAAGGACAGGTTCTTCACCGCAATACGGTGTAAACAGATGACCGCAATTGAAATCGACAACACGTACGACGATCCGACGAAGCGAACGCCGCTCGTGCTGGGTGGCAAAGACTTCACGGCGGTGACCGATGCGGTCTGCAACGTTGCCGAACGTCCGACGACGCTCGGATGGAAGATCGCCTTCGCACTGGCCCTGAGCTTCCTCGGGTTGCTGGGCGCATGCATTCTTTATCTGGTCACCACCGGCGTCGGCGTCTGGGGTAACAATCAGCCGGTTTCGTGGGGCTTCCCGATCGTCAACTTCGTGTTCTGGGTCGGTATCGGTCACGCCGGCACACTCATCAGCGCGATTCTATTTTTGTTCCGCCAGAACTGGCGAACGGGCATCAACCGCTTTGCCGAGGCGATGACAATCTTCGCGGTCATTTGTGCCGCGATGTTCCCGGGCATTCACGTCGGTCGCCCTTGGCTAGCTTATTGGCTATTCCCGATTCCCAACCAGATGCAGATGTGGCCGCAATTCCGCTCCCCGCTGCTGTGGGACATGTTCGCGGTCAGCACGTATGCGACTGCTTCCGTGCTGTTCTGGTACGTGGGCATGATCCCGGACCTGGCGACGCTTCGCGATCGCTCGACCGGGAAAGTCCGCCAGATTCTTTACGGAATTTTCTCGCTGGGCTGGACTGGATCGAGCCGGCACTGGCATCGTTATGAGCGGGCTTACTTACTCCTGTCGGCCCTTTGCACGCCGCTGGTGTTGTCGGTGCACTCAGTCGTGTCGTTCGACTTCGCTACGTCGCAGTTGCCCGGCTGGCATACGACGATCTTCCCGCCTTACTTTGTCGCGGGTGCCGTGTACGGCGGCTTTGCGATGGTGCTGAACCTGATTATCCCGGCCCGCGCGTTCTTCGGGCTGAAGGACATCATCACCCCCCGCCACATTGAAAACTGCGCAAAGATCCTTCTGGCGACGGGATTGATCGTGGCCTATTCCTACAGCATGGAATTCTGGACCGCCTGGTACAGCGGCAACCATTACGAGCGATTCACCTTCTGGAACCGCGCGTTTGGACCGTATGCCTGGTCCTGTTGGGTGATGCTCTGGTGCAACGCGATGTCGCCGCAGTTCATGTGGTCCAAGCGACTGCGCAAGAGCATGGTTGCCGTCTTCATCTGCGCGACGTTCGGCAACATTGGAATGTGGTTCGAGCGATTTGAGATCATCATCACCTCGCTCACCCGCGATTTCCTGCCGACCAACTGGTGGCCGTTCCATCCGACGCTGATTGATATTGCGATGCTGGCTGGAAGCTTTGGCCTCTTCTTCACGCTCTTTCTGCTGTTCTGCCGGTTCCTGCCGGTGGTGGCGATGGCGGAAGTGAAGTCGATTATGCCTGAAGCCCATCCACATCATGGTCATCCTGAACTGCAAACGGCTGATGAGCGGCGGACCGATTACCGGCCCGATGAAGTGGGCGATCCCGACGCGGCAGCAATTGGTATCCCATAGATCAGAGATAGCTTTAGCTAGCGACTGATTGCGAGTAACTACCATGAGTTCGAGAGTTGAACATCACGCTCACGACAAACCTGCTGCTGAACAGCAGCCGGCGGAGCTGGTCGCGCTGATGGGCGAGTTCAAAGATGTGGATTCGGTTTATTCCGCAGCCGAGAAGGTCCGCCATGCGGGCTTTCGGCGGTGGGATGTCCATACGCCCTTCCCCATCCATGGCATCGATGCAGTGATGGGCACCCGCCCTACCGTCTTGCCTTGGCTGGTGCTGGGGGCTGGGTTGTTTGGCGCGGGCGGCGGCATTCTGCTTCAGTGGTTCTGCAACGCTTACGACTATGCCTTTCCGATCAGCGGAAAGCCGTTTTGGAGCTTGCCGGCCAATATTCCCGTCGCCTTTGAGTGCACGATTCTTTGCGCGGTGCTTACTGCGGTGTTTGGGATGCTCGCACTCAATCGGCTTCCCACGCATTACAACCCGCTGCTCAAGAGCGAGCGATTTCGCCGGGTGACGAACGATCGGTTTTTTGTCGTGCTCGATGCGACCGATCCGGTGTTTGAAGAACAGTCGGCCGAGCAGCTTTTGCGAAATGCCGGCGCGAAGTACATCGAACGTGTTGAGGATTAGACAGGCAGCAACCGGGCCAAAACGTCCATGCAAGAGAACCTGCCCAAGTACACTGTAGAAGTTCGGCCTCCGAAGCTGGGGAAGCCGCCGATCTGGGCCAAGTATGGCCTGTACATCAGCGTCTGCGCCAGTTGGATTCCGCTGGCGATCATCGTGCGGGCGCGCTATTCGCGATCGCCGGATCCCCGGCCGCAGCTTGCCCAGGACATGGGCACGATGCCCAAGTACAAAGAGCAGCAGACCAGCGATGTCTTCATCGATGGCCGCGCCGATCGCTTACCGATTCCCGGCACCGTCGCCCGCGGCGAAGCCCAGGAAGACGATCACTACTATCGTGGCTACGAAACTGAGATCAATCCGCAGACTGGATTGCGTCAGCCCAAGCAGAAGATCGATCCCAAGACCGGCAAGGGCGAGACGATTTTCTTTGACACTTTCCCGCAGCAGGTGAAGGTGAATGCCGCCCTCGTGGCGCGCGGCCAGAACCGCTTCAACATCTATTGCACGCCCTGCCATGGCTACGACGGGTCCGGACATGGCATGGTCAACGAGCGCGGCCTGGAACTGTCGGGTCTGACCGATCCCGATGCGCAGAAGCCCGAAGCGACCTGGGTGCAGGCGGCCGACCTTCGCAGCGAAACCGTTCGCAATCGACCGGTCGGGCATATTTACAACACGATCAACGTCGGTATCCGCAACATGCCGGCCCATGGCCCGCAGATTCCGGTGGCCGACCGCTGGGCGATCGTCGCCTACGTGCGGAGCCTGCAATTAAGCCAGAACGGAACGGTTGCGATGGTGCCGGAAAATGAGCGAGGGAAGATCAAGCCGGCCCCTGTGACGCAACCCAGTAGCGAGCCTTCATCGAAACCAAGCGAGAAGTGATCAAGCGAGAAAGTCTGGAGAGCCAATAACGTGGCAGCACACGCACACCATTCCGAACCCGCCCCTGAAGATCGCATCAAGTTGCGCGAGTCGTCAGGCATGCTGATGATCATTGGGATCGTCGCTGCCGCCGCGGGCGTGGCGATGTTGTTCCTGGGTAATCACCCGACGCAGCGAGTTCTCTTTTCGTACCTGACGGCCTGGGTTTTCTTTACGACCATGGCGCTCGGGGCGCTCTTCGCCGTGGTCGTGCATCATGCCTCGCGCGCTGGCTGGAACGTTACAATCCGCCGAACTTCGGAAAACATTGCCGCGACGCTGCCGATCCTTTGGCTTCTGTCGATTCCCCTGCTGATTTCGATCATCAATCAGAAGGGCACGATTTACATGTGGGCGATTCCGCCCAACAGCCCGCAACTGGCCAACGCTGAGGAAGGCGCAAAAACCAACGCTCAGGTAAAGGTTGCCGAGAACGAAGAGTTCCCGCCCACCGCCGAGGAGACTCACGCGAAGCGCACCGCCGAATTTGCCAATGGGCCGGTCTTTGAAAATGGCATCAAGTGGAAGCGCGATGGCGCTTTTGCCTGGTACAGCAACGCCTTCTTTTTCCTTCGCATTTTCATCTACTTTGCAACCTTGTCGGGCATCGCGCTGTGGTTCCGGCGGACTTCGATCCGGCAGGATCACACCGGCGATAAGAATCTCACGCTCAAGTTGCAGTCGGTTGCGCCAGTATGCCTCGTGATCATGGGCCTGGCGATTACCTTCATGACCTTTGATCTGATCATGTCGCTGGACCCGCACTGGTACAGCACGATGTTCGGCGTCTATGTCATCGCCGGCAGCATCCTGTCAGGGTTCGCGACGATCATTATCGCCGTTTATCTCCTCCAGGCGCTGGGCTATCTCCGCGGCAGTGTCAGCATCGAGCACTATCACGACCTGGGCAAATATCTTTTCGGATTCACCTTCTTCTTCGGATACATCGCATTCGGACAGTACATGCTGCTCTGGTACTCGAGCATCCCTGAAGAAGTGAGCTGGTATTCGCGCCATGGTGCTTCGACTCAGCATCCATCCGACTGGTCGGGCGTCATCATCGCGATCCTGTTTGGCCAGTTCTGCATCCCGTTCCTTGGACTTCTGTCGCGTCACGTGAAACGCAATAAGACGCTGCTTTTCCTCTGGGCGATCTGGGTGCTGGTTTTCCACTTGATCGATGCTTACTGGATGGTGATGCCGGAGTACGGCGCTTTGAACGTGAGCGTGGTTGATCTGGGCGCCTTGCTGATCTTTGGCGGATTGTTCCTCGCGGTGATCGTCTGGAATATGTCGCGGGCCGATCTGCGGCCGACACACGATCCGCGGCTGAAGGAAGCGCTGGCCTTTACGAATATCTAAGAGGTTTGCGGACATGGCTCAAAAGGAAGGCATTAATACGCCGCTGGTCATCACAATCGGGATCATTGCTTCGATCCTGCTGGTGGTGATCGCCTTTACCGTCGAAGGCTGGTTCCAGTATCAGGAGCACGAGGAATTGGCCGCCAAGTGGCAGACGATGGCCGATCAATCGGCAGCCCAGCGCAAGGCAGAACAGATTCAGAGCATCAGCGAATATCGCTGGGTGGATGAGAAAAAGGGAATCGTCGCGATCCCAATCGATCAGGCGATGAAGGACGTTGCCGAAAATGGCGGCAAAGTGCCCTGGCAGGCGAACCCGCAAAAGTGATGGGTCGAATCACTGCAATGAAATACGTTGTTCAGCGACATCTTCTTGCTCTCCTTGTCGTTGCCGCGATGGCGGCAGTTTGTTCTCCGTTGGCCCGCGCCGAGGATGGAGACAGCGGCGCGCTCCAGGTTCCCAAGACGAACTGGTTCATCGGCGGCGGTGGAACCGGCACGATCCCAGCCGAGGCCAAGGCCGTCACCGTCAAGGAACATCTAAACACCAAGATCCCGCTCGATCTGCAATTCACCGATGAAACCGGCAAGCAAGTCCGGCTCGGTGATTACTTCAACGGCGGCAAGCGCCCGGTCATTTTGCAACTGGGCTACTATCGCTGCCCGATGCTTTGCAGCATCACTTCGCAGGGCCTGATTGACGTCCTCAATGATTTGAAGCTGGATGCCGGTAAGGACTATCAGGTTGTCTTCGTCAGCATCGACCCTTCAGAGACTCCGCAACTTGCGGCCGAGAAAAAGCAATCGTATCTGGAGGCTTACCACCGCGCCAGCGATGCCAATGCATGGCATCTGTTGACCGGTCGCGAAGATCAGATCGAGAAGCTCGCGCAGGCGACCGGTTTTGAATACCGCTGGATCGCCAGTGCCGGCCAATACTCGCATCCGGCCTGCCTGA
>JACZCU010141343.1_pt1 | contig 13002 bp, 11 predicted proteins | sample 8641851 | NCBI WGS metagenome assembly JACZCU01 (sample SAMN15324605, study PRJNA640507) | soil metagenome | isolation source: monocropping sugarcane control | place: China: Luxin town, Laibin City, Guangxi Province | collected 2019-07-25 | depth 10cm m | reverse complement strand
GACGAGATCAACCGCGCGCCGGCGAAGGTGCAGAGCGCGCTGCTCGAGGCGATGCAGGAGCGGCAGGTGACGATCGGCGACACGTCGTACAAGCTGCCCGACCCGTTCGTCGTCATCGCGACACAGAACCCGATCGAGCACGAGGGGACGTACGCGCTGCCGGAAGCGCAGGTCGATCGCTTCGTGATGAAGCTGAAGGTCGACTATCCGAGCACCGAGGAGGAACTGCGGATGCTCGGGATGTACCTCGACCCGACGCGCGAGGCGATCGCGGTGCGGCCGGTGATCGCGCTCGACGCGGTGCACGCGGTGGCGCAGCTCGCGGCGCGCGTCCACGTCGACGAGCGCATCGGACGCTACATCGTGGCGCTGGTGGCGAAGACGCGCGAGCCGTCGTCGCACGTCTCCTTCGGCGCATCTCCTCGGGCGACGCTGGCGCTGGCACACGTTGCGAAGGCGCATGCGTTCATCGGCGGACGCGCGTTCGTCGTCCCGGAGGACGTGAAGGCGGTCGCGCACGACGTCCTCCGCCACCGTCTCGTCCTCAGCTACGAGGCCGCGGCCGAGAACGTGACCGCCGACCGGATCGTCGAACAGGTATTGAGCGCCGTCCCCGTGCCGTGATCTTCAAACGAAAGCCCCCGAAGTACCGCCAGCCGTTGCAGCGCCGCGTACGCGATCTCGAGATCGTGTCGGCGCGGCTGATCCGTGCCGGGTTCGCGGGCGACTACCACTCCGCGTTCCACGGCCGCGGCATCGAGTTCTCGCAGGTGCGCGAGTACCTGCCGGGCGACGACGTCCGCGCCATCGACTGGAACGTGACGGCGCGGAGCGGAGTGCCGCACGTGAAGGAGTTCATCGAGGAGCGCGACCTGACGATCCTCGTCGCCGTCGACGTCTCCGGCTCGATGGCGTTCGGGTCGATCGACTGGCGGAAGATCGACATCGCGGCCGAGTTGGCGGCGGTGTTCGCGTTCTCGGCGGTGCAGAACTCCGACCGCGTTGGCCTGCTGCTGTTCGCCGAGTCCGTTCGCTCGTTCCTGCCGCCGCGCCGCGGGCGCTCGCATGCGCAGGTGCTCGTGCGCGGCGCCGTCGACGCCGCAATGCGCGGCTGCTCCGGCAGCGCGGACTTCGAGGCCGCTGCGATGTTTCTCGATCGCGTCGCGGTCAAACGCGCGGTCGTGATCGTCATTTCGGACTTTCTCGACAGCGATTTCGAGAAGCCGCTGCGCCGGCTGAACCGGCGGCACGACGTCGTCGCCATCACGATCGGCGATCCGCGCGAGGAGCGCTTTCCCGACCGCGGCGTCGTCCGTCTCGTCGACGCGGAGTCGGGTGAGGTGCGCACGGTCGACCTCCGCAGGAGCGACGTGGGACGGCGCGCGTCGATCCGGCGCCAGACGCTCAACCGCCGCTTCGTGCAGTCGGGCGTCGATCATCTGCAGCTCTCGACCGCGATGCCGTACGACCGCGAGCTGCTGCGCTTCTTCCGCGAGCGGGTGGTGCGCCGGCGATGATCTCCGCGACGTTTCATCCGGCGAGGCCGACGGTCGGCGACCTGATCTCGATCGACTTCCCGCGGCCGGTCACGCTCGACGCGTCGCCGTCGTTCGAGGTGGTGTCGCACGCGCCGCAGCACTACGTGATCCGGACGTTCGAGCCGAAGCCGGTCGCGCTAAGCGGCGTGGCGGGCGATGTTCGCTTCCGCAATCTCGTCGTCCCGGTCCGCTCGGTCCTCGGCGCCAAAGACGCGCAGACGCCGTCGCCGCTCAAGCCTCCGCACCCGCTGCCGTCGCCGTCGCTTCCGTGGATCCTGATCGCCGCCGCGCTCCTGGCCGCGATCGCCGCCTGGGCCGCCGTCTGGCTCCGAGCGCGCAAACGCCAAACCGCGGCCCAGCCGCTCCTCACGCCCGCTGAGCAGTTCCGTGCCTCGGTCGAAAAGTCGCGCACGTCCAAACAACGTTGGGCGTCGCTCGCTGACGCAGTCCGTGCGTATCTCGCCCAACGTGGCTACGGCGCCGAGCTGACGACGTCGCAGCTTCTCACGCGCCTCCCGCACGAGCACCAGCTCATCGGCGAGATCCTCCGCCTCGGCGACTACGAAAAGTTCTCCCCCTGGGGCGCGCCGCAGGCCGACTTCGACGCACTCGCCTCCCGCGCCTCGGCCATCCTCGATGCTTACGAGCCTCGGCCTGCCGAAGAGGAGAAGGCCGCATGATCCGCCTCGGCTCGCCGTGGTGGTTGCTGCTGGCGGTCGTCGTGATCGTGCGGATCGCGCTGCTCGTGCGCGATCGGAGAAAACGAACCGGCGCGTTCCGCTTCTCGTCGCTCTCGCTCGTCCGCGAGGGGACGTCGTTCCGCGCGGCGCTTGCGTCGTTTCCGTTCCTGCTCGAGTGCGCCGCGATGCTCCTCCTCGTCGTCGCGCTCGCGCGGCCGCAGCGCGTCACGCGGATGGCGACGAGCGACCGCTACGGCATCGACATCGTCGTCTGCCTCGACAGCTCCGGCTCGATGGCAGCGGAGGACTTCCGACCGAGGAATCGTTTCTCCGTCGCGAAGGACCTCATCGGCGACTTCATCGCGAAGCGGCAGAACGACCGGATCGGAATCGTGACGTTCGGCGTGCGCGCGGTGACGCGCGTGCCGATCACGTTCGACCGCGAGATCGCGCAGGCGATTCTCGACAAAGCGGAGGTGGGGGAGAACGGCGACGGCACCGCGATCGGCCACGCCATCGCAACGGCCGTGAATCGCCTGCGGACGTCGCAGTCGCGCAGCCGCGTGATCATTCTCGTCACCGACGGCGTGAACAACTCCGGCTCGATCGATCCGCTCGTCGCGGCGCAGCTCGCGGCGAAGTTCGGGATCAAGATCTACACGATCGGCGTCGGGAGCGAAGGCGCCGTACCGCTGCCGATCAAGCGCCAGAATCCGCTCACCGGCGAGATCGAGACGGTCTACACGACCATTCGCGGCGAGCTCGATGAGAAGTCGCTCGCGGAGATCGCGCGCGTCACCGGCGGCGCGTTCTTCCGCGCCACCGATACGCGCGCGCTGCAGGACGTGCTGGGCCGCATCGACACGCTCGAGAAGACGCGCCTCACCGCGCCGAAGAGCGAGAAGATCGAGGAGCTCTACTCCGGGCCGCTCTCCCTCGCCCTCGGCGTCCTTGCACTTGCGCTGCTCGCGGGCGAGACCGTCTTCATGAGGGTGCCGGCGTGACGTTCCGCGACCTTCGCTGGCTCTGGCTTCTCGCAGCGGTACCGATCGCGGTGCTCTTTCTGCTGAATCGCGAGCGGATCCGCGAACGCATTGCGCGGCGGTTCGTGAACGAGAAGCTCCGCGGCGTCGAGAATCCGGTGCGGCCATGGCGGCCGTGGCTGATCGCGATCGGCCTCGCGCTCGCCGTCTTCGCGCTCGCGGGTCCGTCACGCGGCTTCGTCAGCGTTCCGATTCAGGATCGTGAGGCGAATCGCGTCGTTGCGATCGACGTCTCGAACAGCATGCTCGCGGAAGACGTCGGTACCTCGCGCCTCGCGGGGGCGAAGGCGATTGCACGACGCCTCATCGACGCCTTCCCCGGCCGCGTCGGCTTGGTCGACTTCGAGCAGAGCGCCGAGGTCGTATCGCCGCTGACGAATGACAGCGACGCCGTTTCAGCGCTGCTGGAGAGCATCGAGGCGGGTGAAGTCGGCGATCCCGGCACCGACTTCGGAGCGGCGATCACACAGTCGATGCGGCTGGTCGAGAGCGACCCGGGCGCGAAGGCGGACATCGTCCTCATCAGCGACGGCGAAGATCAGGGATCGCGGCTCACCGAGGCGTTGCGGCACGCCAAGCAGCGCGGCGTGACCGTCTCGACGATTCTGATCGGGAGCGCCGAGGGGGCGGCGATTCCGATGCCCGACGGCAGCTCGTTGCGTGACGACAGCGGCCGCGTCGTCACGACCTACGCGCACCGCGACACGCTGCAGCAGATCGCGAGCGCTACCGGCGGTACGTTCCTGGAGAACCCGTTCGCCGAGCACGCGCTCGATCCGCTGCTCGCCGTCCGCACCGGCGGCGCGACGAAGCAGCGCACGGTGCAGATCCCGGTCGACCGCTACCAGTGGCCGCTCGCGTTCGCGTTCCTCTTGCTCTTCCTCGCCTCCGTCGCGCATCGAGGTGCCGAATGATCGCCGCACTGCTCGCGACGCTGCTCAACCTGCACGACTCCAACTCGCACGCCGCGACGGCGAAGGGGGTGAAGGCGTACAACGCGAAGCAGTACGGCGCGGCAGCGCAGTCATTCGCGAAGGCGAACTCCTACGCGCAGAGCCCGACGACGCTCTACAACCTCGGCACCGCCGAGATCGCAGCCGGCAAGCGCGAGGAGGGATCGGCGGCGCTGACGGCCGCAATGAAGGACAAGTCGCTGCGGGCCGACGCGCTCTACAACCGCGGCAACAGCGCGCTCGCGGCGAACTCGTACGACTACGCCATTCGCGACTACGTCGAGGCGCTGAAGCTCCGTCCGAGCGATCTCGCGACGAAGCGGAACCTCGAGATCGCCATCAACCGCAAGACGCAGGCGCAGCAGTCGCAGAGCGGGAAGCAGAACAACCCGCAGGGCTCGAATCCGCAGCGGCAGAAGAACAATCAGCAGAAGACGCCGAGCGCCGGCCAGCAGCAGCAACAACCGCAGCGCGATGCGAACGCCGAGGCGCTGCTGCGGGCGGTGCAGCAGCAGGAGCAGGAAGAGCTCGAGCGGATGAAGCGGGCGCACGCGCAGCGGGGACACGTTGGATGGTGAGGTACGCGTTCGTCGCGCTCCTCTTCGCTGCGACCGCGGCGTTTGCGAATGAGCTGACGGTCGACCGCCACACCATCCGCATCGACGAGAGCGTCACCATCATCGTCACGCTCGAAGGCGGCTTTGCGAACCTCGATAGCGTCAGAGTCCCGCTGCGCAACCTCGAAATGGACGGGCCGCCGTCCGTCAGCACCGAGTTCGCCTGGATCAACGGAACGACCTCGCGGCGCAAGACGCTTCGCTACTCCGCGCATCCGCTCGCGCCCGGCGGCGCACTCGTCGGGCCGATCGTCCTCAACGGTGATGGTGGGCAGCGCGACATGCTCCCGGCGATCTCGATTCAGGTCGTGCCGGACGAAGCGGCGCAGAGCAACGACCCGCTGACGATCCTCCACGCGCTCGTCACCAGCAATCGCGAGCCGTTCTTCATCGTCACCGACGTCGACAAGACGAGCTGCTTCGCCGGCGAGGAGATCATCGTCACCTGGTACCTCTACAACGGCGCGACCGTGCAGCGATGGCAGATCGATCGCGTGCCGAAGCTCGAAGACTTCTGGACCGAGGAGATCGACGTCCGCAACGAGCCGCCGGAGCAGGTGGTCGTCGGGACGACGCTGCTCGAAAAAGTGCCGGTCCGGCGCGTGGCGCTCTTCCCGCTGCACAGCGGGACGCTGCAGCTCGGGTCGACGTCGATCGAGGCGGAGATCCTGCGCCGTCTCGACGACTCGCCGTTCGGACTCTTCGAAGGATCGATGGTCGACGTGCGCACGTCGTCGGCTCCCGTCACCGTCGACGTGAAGCCGCTGCCGCCCGACGCAGCGAACGACATCGTCGGGGACGTCGACCTCGAGTGCGGCGCCGCGACGCAGGCGAACGGCGGACCGGTGACGCTGACGGTCGGACTCAGCGGACGTGCGAACCTGCGCGCCGCGCCGGCGCCGCATTTCGACGGACCTGTTGACGGCGATGTCGAGATCCAGCCGCTCGGCGTCGAAGTGAACAAGACGCGCGGCGGCGCCACGATGTCGCGGCAGTGGCGCTTCGTCATCTTTCCGGCGCACGCCGGGACGCTGACGCTGCCGATGATCGCCGCCGAGGCGTTCAATCCGGCGAACGCGCAGCGGATTCACCTTCGGTGTGGGCCGATGACGCTCACGGTGCAGCAGGTCGTTCGGCATCCGGCATCCGGCATCCGGCATCCGGAGGCGGTGAAGCGCGACTGGCGGCCTTGGGCGGGTGCGATCTTATTGCTGGTGGTCGTGATCGCGATCGTGACGCCGCCTCTTCGCAGGGCAGCGGCGAGGCGCAAAGACGTGCGTCTGATCGTCAACGGCGGACTGCATGACTACCTCGTCCGGAAGAAGGTCGACGAGAACGTCCTCGCGAAAGAGATCAGCGATCGCGGCGACGCATACCGTTCTCTCGTCTCCCTCCTCGACGCGATGCAGCGGGAGCGCGTCACCCCCGAGGAGGCCGACCTGGAGCAGCGCGCGCGTGACCTCGTAGAATCGCTCGGATGACCGATCGCCCCACGATCCAAACCGATCGCCTCACGCTGCGTCCGATGACGCCTGACGATGCCGCCGACCTTCACCGGCTCGTCAACGACGTCGAGATCGCGCGCAACACGATGATGATCCCGCATCCCTATCCCGACGGACTCGCCGAGGAGTGGATCGGAACGCATCAGGAGAAGTTCGAGAAAAACACGGAGATCGTCTTCGGGATCGAACGGCGCGAGGACGGTGCGTTCATCGGCGTCATCGGCGTCATCCCCGAGCCGCACGACATGGCGGAGTTCGGCTACTGGATCGGGAAGGAGTACTGGAACCACGGCTACGCCACCGAAGCTGCTGCCGCCGTCATCGACTACACCTTCCGCACCCTCAGTGTGAACCGCGTGGAAGCGCTTCACTTCGTCCGCAACCCGGCATCGGGGCGCGTGATGGAGAAGTGCGGGATGAAGTACGAGGGAACGCTGCGCCAGGCGCGGAAGAAGTGGGACGAGTACGTCGACGTGAAGGTCTACTCGATCCTGCGCAGCGATTGGGAGAAGGCGCGGGCGCGGTAGAAAGTCACGGCCACTGCGGTTCCGGCTTCCCGAACCACGCCCACGCGATGAAGTCGGTCAGCGGAGGTGCGCCGCCGATCTGCCGGAGGCGCATGTTCACCTGGCCGCGGTGATACGTCGAGTGCTGCGGGAGCTGCATGAGCGTCTCGTGCAGCGTCACCGCGGCCGGCTCGGTGCCGGAAGCTGAAACGATTCGTTTCGCCCACGGGATGTCGATCGGGCGGTCGAGCTGATCGGGGTCGATCTTCGCGATGACGTTGCGGATTTCGTCGTGACCACCGCGACCCCAGCGGATGAGCGACTCGTCATCCGCGAACGCCGACAGCGCGAGGTACTGCGGCTCCTTGCGGCTCCAGATCGAGAGAAACGCGTGCTGCGTCAAGTGGATGTGGTGCAGTTTCTCGCGCACCGTCGTGTCCGCCGGCGCTGCGAGAACGGCGCGCCAGACGATCGCGTCGGCCCACTCCATGTGCTCGTAAAGCGGCTGAATCATCCGGCGCAGGAGTATACCGGCGCGACGAAAGTGGTTGATCGTTCGTACAATCGATGTGCCGATGCGCGCGACCATCGCGATTTCTTCCCTGGTTTTTCTCCTAGCTGCCGTGACGGCGACGGGCGCGACGAAGCGTGCCGTGAAGCCGGTGACGCTGGTCGCGTTCACCTACTCGCTCTACGACACGACGACGCAACAGCCGGTCATCGGCGCCGCTGTGAGCTCCGGCACGCAGGTCGTCACCACCGATGCGTCCGGTATCTTCACGTTGCTGGTTCCCATCGGCCGTCCGACGACCGTCAACGTCCATCGCACCGGCTACAACGACCTCACCTTCACCGTGCTGATGCCCTTCAACGACACCAGTATTCCGGTCAGCGTTCCGTACTCTCCGACGCCGGTGATCACGTACCCGAACGGGGCTCCGGCGCAGACGTCGAGCACCGGCGTCGCACTCCAGCCGCGGACGCCGGTGAGCGTCCGGCTGACGTCCGGACAGACGGTCCATCTCGACGTCGACAGCGTGCAGTTCGCGTACGTCCTTCCGTTCCAGACGCCGCAGGGGTCGAACAACGCCAGCTTTTGCACGATCGACGGAACGTCGTGGACTCCTGACCGCGGCGACCTCTCGCAGATCATCGGGCCGGCGACGCCGCTCACGAACGCGGCCTGCTGCAAGCTCGGACCGATGCTCGCCGTCGGCGTGAAGGTGAAGGGGACGAACCTCGCCATCCAGGTCGCCTTCGCCGACTCCTGCTTCGGCTACGATATCGACTTCGTCGGCCGCGATCACGACAGCGGGCAGTACGTCTACCTGAACTTCAAGGACATTGCGCTGATCACGTTCCCGTAGAATGCGCGGCATCGACCGCATCTACGAGGCGCAGCAAAGGAACCGTGCGAACGTTGCCGCGACGACGGCTGCGCAACGCATCGAGAAGCTCCGGCGGCTCGAGCGCGCCCTCTTCGCGCACCGTGACGAGATCCGCGCGGCGATGTGGAGCGACTACCGCAAGCCGTCCGCCGAGGTCGACCTCTCGGAGATCTATCCGGTCGTCGGCGAGATCCGCCACGCGCGCCGCCACCTGAAGCGCTGGATGGCGCCGCATCGCGTCGGCGCGCCGCTCGCGCTCCTCGGCTCTCGCTCGCGCATCGTCTACCAGCCGAAGGGCGTGGTGCTGATCATTTCGCCCTGGAACTTCCCGTTCAACCTCACCCTCGGCCCGCTCGTCTCCGCGATCGCGGCCGGCAACTGCGTGATGGTGAAGCCGAGCGAGATGACGCCGCATGCCTCCGCGTGCATGAAGCGGATCATCGGCGAGCTGTTCGACGAGAGCGAGGTCGCGGTCGTCGAAGGCGCCTCGAGCGTCGCCGAGGCGCTGCTGCGCAAGAAATTCGACCACATCTTCTTCACCGGAAGCCCGCGCGTGGGCCGCATCGTCATGAAGATGGCGGCGGAGCACCTGACCTCCGTGACGCTGGAGCTGGGCGGAAAGTCGCCCGTGATCGTCGATCGCACCGCGAACCTCGACGAGGCGGCGAAGAAGATCGCGTGGGGGAAGTTCTTCAACTCCGGCCAGGTCTGCATCGCGCCGGACTACCTCCTCGTCGACGAGAGCATCCGCGCGCCATTCACCGAAAAGCTGCGCGCCGCCGTCGACGCGATGGGGAACGACTCACGCGGCGTGCTCGTCAACGAGCAGCACGCCGCACGCGTGCGGCAGCTCCTCGGCGAGTCGGGAAACGACCGCGACGTGCCGCCGACGATCGTGGAGAACGCCGCCCCCGATTCGGCGCTCATGCAGCACGAGATCTTCGGCCCCGTCCTTCCGATGCTGACGTATCGCTCGATCGACGAGGCCCTCGATCTCATCGACGCGCGAGACCACCCGCTGGTCCTCTACGTCTTCAGCCGCAGCAAGCGCTTCGTCCACGACGTCATCCGCCGCACCCGCGCCGGCGGCACCGTCGTCAACGACACGCTCATCCACTTCTACCAACTCAACCTCCCATTCGGCGGCGTCGGCGAGAGCGGCGTCGGCAAATCGCACGGCTGGTTCGGCTTCGAAGCCTTCTCCAACGCCCGCGGCGTCCTCGAACAGCCGACACGCCTCAGCACGATTCAGCTCCTCTATCCGCCTTACACGAAGCTGAAACAGAAGTTGATCGACCTGACGCTGCGCTACTTCTGAGCGTTGTGATAAACGTCGTCCCATGAGGAAACTGCTCGTTCTTCTCGCGTCGCTCTTCGTCGCAGCAAGCACCTTCGCGCAATACCAGCTCACGCGCCTTCTCCGGCAGCCTACGATCGGCAATGGGCGGATCGCGTTCATGTATGGCGGCGACCTCTGGATCGTCGATGCGAACGGCGGTGAGGCGCGGCGGCTGACCAGCGACCCTGGCCTGGAGCTTTTCCCGCACTTCTCGCCCGACGGCAAGCAGATCGCGTTCACGGGCCAGTACAGCGGGACGACGCAGGTCTTCGTCATGGACGCCGACGGAGGAGTGCCGAGGCAGTTGACCTTCTACAACGACGTCGGTCCGATGCCGCCGCGCGGGGGAATCGACAACCGCGTCCTCGACTGGTCGCCGGACGGCAAGGAGATCCTCTTCAACCCGCACCGCCTCCCGTGGAACGACCGCATGCCGCGGCACTACGTCATCCCGGCGGCGGGCGGGATGGAGACACCGCTCGCGATGCCCGAGGGAAGCGGCGGCATGTTCTCGCCCGACGGCACGAAAGTCGTCTACACGCCGATCGAGCGCGAGTTCCGCACCTGGAAACGCTACCGCGGCGGCCGTGCGCAGGACGTCTGGATTTACGACCTGAAGAACAACACCACGCAGCAGATCACGTCGTCGCCGGCGACCGAGAACCAGCCGATGTGGATCGGCAACACGATCTACTTCACCTCCGACGCCGAAGGCGGGAAGCTGAACCTCTACAGCTACGACCTCGGCACGAAGGCGATCAAGAAAGTCACCAACCACACCGACTGGGACGTTCTCTGGCCGTCGAGCGACCGCAAGCAGATCGTCTACGAGTGCGGCGGCTACATCTGGCGCTTCGACCCGGCGACCGGGAAAGACGAGCGCGTCCCGATCCACCTCGTCGGAGACTTCGGCAACGTCGTCCCGCACTTCAAGAACGTCCGCGACAACATCCAGTCGTACGAGCTCTCGCCGACAGGCGCGCGTGCGCTCATCGAGGCGCGCGGCGACGTCTTCAGCGTCCCCGCGAAGTACGGCGAGATCCGCAACGTCACGCAGACGCCCGGAATCCGCGAGCGCGCGCCGCAGTGGTCGCCCGACGGGAAGTGGATCTCCTACCTCTCCGACAAAGACGGCGACGAATACGAGATCTACGTCCGGCCGGCCGAGGGGGAGGGGCCGGAGCGGCAGCTCACGAAGGGATCGCACGTATGGATGTTCGATCCGATCTGGTCGCCCGACTCGAAGAAGCTCGCGTACGGCGCCAGGGACCACATGCTCCACATCGTCGACGTCGCGACCGGCGCGGTGACTGACGTCGACCGCAACGACTACGGCGACATCAACCACTACCGCTGGTCGCCTGACTCGAAGTGGCTCGCGTACACGAAGCTCAACGGCGCCCGCTTCTCGTCGATCTACGTCTACTCGCTGCCCGACGGGAAGTCCTACCGCCTCACCAGCGGCATGACCGACGACAACGAGCCGGTGTTCGATCCGAAGGGGCGCTATCTCTACTTCACGTCGAACCGGGACTTCAACCTGACCTTCAGCGCGTGGGAGTTCAACTACGTCTACACCGATCCGACGCGCGTCTACGTCGGCATCCTCGCGGAGGACGGTCCCGCACTTCTCCTGCCGCAGAGCGATGAGGAGAAGACGCCCTCGGCCGCAGGCACCGAGGGGAAGCACGACGAGAAGACCTCGGCCGTCAACGTCAAGATCGACCCAGCCGGTTTCGAGCGGCGCGTCCGCGCGATCCCCGGTCCGTCAGGTACATACAACTCGCTCATCCCGGTCGCGAACGGGATCATCTACATCACCAGCTCGCGCGGAAAAAGCTCGCTCAAGATCTACAACATCGACGACCGGAAGGAAGAGACGATCGTCGAGCCGGTGAGCGGCGTCGACGTCTCGTCCAACGGCGAGAAGCTGATCGTCCAGAGCGGCCGCGATTACGCGATCGTTGCCGCGAAGCCGGGGCAGAAGGTGTCCGACGGCGAGCTCAATCTCGAGCACCTCGAGATGAAGGTCGACCCCCGGGCGGAGTGGTCGGAGGAGTTCGTCGACGCCTGGCGCATTCTCCGCGACTGGTTCTACGACCCGAACATGCACGGCGTCGACTGGAACGCGATCCGCGCGCGTTACGGCGAGCTCGTTCCGTTCATCGCGCACCGCTACGACCTCGACTACATCCTCGGCGAGATCCTCGGCGAGCTGAACTCCGGCCACGCGTACGACCAGACGTCGAATGACTGGCAGGTGAAACGCGTCGACAACGGCCTCCTCGGCGCGGACATCGTCGCAGACGGCGGCGTGTTCAAGATCGCACACATCTTCCCCGGCGAGAACTGGCACGAGGCGTTCCGCTCGCCGCTCACCGAGCCGGGCGTGCACGCGAAGGAAGGGGAGTACATCCTCGCCGTCGACGGCACGCCGACGCGCGGCGTCGACAACTTCTACCGGCTGCTCGAGAACAAGGCGAACCGCGTCGTCACGCTGACGCTCAGCTCCGCGCCGAGCGGCGCCGCGACGCACGACGAGAAGGTGCGCCCGACGGCGAAGGAGACGAATCTCCGTTATCTCGACTGGGTCGGGCAGCGCCGCGCGATGGTCGACAAGATGTCGGGCGGCCGCATCGGCTACATCCATCTGCCGGATACGGCGGGGGAGGGGAACCGCGAGCTGTTCAAGTATTTCTACCCGCAGGTCGACAAGGACGCGCTGATCATCGACGACCGCTACAACGGCGGCGGGTTCATCCCGGACCGCATGATCGAGCTGCTCGACCGCCCGATCCTCAGCTACTGGGCGATCCGCGGCCAGAAGCTCTCGCAGACGCCGGCGTACGCGAACCCCGGCCCGAAGGTGATGCTGATCAACGGTTACTCGGCGTCGGGCGGCGATGCGCTGCCGTACTACTTCCGCGAGCGGAAGATGGGGCTTTTGATCGGGACGCGGACGTGGGGAGGCCTCATCGGCCTCTCCGGGAATCCCGGCCTGTTGGACGGCGGCTCGGTCACCGCCCCGCAGTTCCGCTTCCTCGACCCGACCGGCGTCTGGGCGGTGGAAGGCGTCGGTGTCTCGCCGGACATCGAAGTCGTCGACCGTGCCGACCTCGTGGTCGCCGGCCATGACCCGTCGCTGGAGAAAGCGGTCCAGGTGCTGATGGACGAGCTCACAAAGAACCCCCCCAAGCGCCTCACCACCGCCCCCCCGATCCCGAAGGTGCCGTAAGTGCTGAAAACGTAGGGTGGGCTTCAGCCCGCCCGGACGGGCTAAAGCCCGTCCTACGTTCGCAAAAGCAGCCGCGCTATCGCGCGGCCTCGGCGGCGAGGGCGCCGCCGCCCCATTGAGCACGAAAGAAACGAGCGGGCGCGCTTCTCGCGCGCCCGCTCCACTCCCTCCCAATCACATCACTGCTTGGTCTCGATG